>Ga0182024_10022294_pt1 | contig 11422 bp, 13 predicted proteins | sample P32metaG_FD_120480 | JGI IMG/M metagenome (GOLD analysis project Ga0182024, IMG submission 120480) | Permafrost microbial communities from Stordalen Mire, Sweden - P3-2 metaG (Illumina Assembly) | ecosystem: Environmental > Terrestrial > Soil > Wetlands > Permafrost | place: Sweden: Stordalen... | reverse complement strand
CCATGTCAATGCTCTGGACCGTGAGTGCGTTGTTTTCCCACGCCGCCGAGCTGTCCACGTTCATGTGGGCCACGGTGTCATCATCGGATGCGTCCACGCCCATGGCCTGATCGATTTGACCCTGCAACCCGCGTACGGAAGCCGGCGTCAGCGAACCGGTGGTGGTGGTTCCAGAGCCAAGCGTAATGGACGGCGTAGAGAAGATGCCCGGCCACGTTGACCGCAAAATTCCCATGAAGTTTCCGGTGTTGCTGGAAACGTGATAGTAGGGGATGCCAAAAACTCCGCTGTTCGCTTGGCCGGCGGATCCGGTCACGAGGAGGAGAGTGCCGCCGGTAACGCCAATGGGGGGATTGCCTGTCAGCCAGATGGTGTTATTGGCGATATCCACCGAGAGAACCTGGACGGTGCCCAGATTCGTGCCGCCGAGTGCTGTCCAGCAGTCCAAGATCTGACCGGAGATGAAGGCATTGGCATTGTTGACCACCAAACCGGTGCCGTTCACCGAGACTACCGAGTCGAGGGTGTTGGAACCGTCCGAATTGCATCCCAAGGAATCGAGTTGGGCGGCCATTGTTTCGGTCGCCATCTGGTTCGTCTGGGTGACATAATTCTCGATGGCCTTGGAGTCGGAATCCGTGGAGAATTCCGAGAGGCTGGTGTACTCGGACGCCTGGACGAAGGAAATCGCGCCCAAGTTGCCGAATACTTGGGTAGGCGCTCCACCGCGCCCCATGTCGTTGCCGTCGAAGAGATTGGCGCCAGTGCGGATGGATGCGCCGTTTTGAACAGTGAAGGGGATGCGAGCCTGGCGGTTGGAAATCGCCTTGATATCGGTCGCTTTGTTGACGCGCTTCCAGAAAACAGCCTGAAACTGAATCAGCTCTTCAAGTTCCGGGCGTAGGTATTCGATCTGACTGGCGATATTTTGAGAAACGGACCCTGCGGACATAGACACACTCCTGAATTGAATTCAGCGGTGTCTATCGCGGCTCGCGTCGGTTTTGGTTGCGGTTTCCGGCCCGCTATCGCCTAGCCCAAAAGCCCTTGCTGGGTACTGCTTTACTGCAGTGGCATCGGTTTATGACGGTTTCCGGCCCGTTATGCCCTGACTGCTACATTTCAAATCATACGATGAATCGGAGAGGCGTGTCAACTCCGCTGCCCCGTCCACTGAAGCCGCTTGCCATCACGCATGACGTACTGATGATGCGCGGCCATCGCTGGAGTCGTTCGCGTCTTATCGACGAGATTGATATCCGGTTTCTGGCTAACCTGGGTCCACCCGGCTTGAGGCTTCGCGGCCGAAGCGGCGGCCTTAGTCGCGGCAGGCGCGCCCGGTGCGGCGGCCTTTGGCCCCGGCTTGCCGATCCCGAACGCAGCAAGTGTCTGCCGAAGGGCTAGAGGTACAGCTTCCTTGAAGGTGGACTGATGGAGCCGGAGATAGTTTTCCTTTTGGTTGGCGGCGAAAAAACGGTTCATCGAAGGATTAAAGTCAGCTTTTGCCTTCAGAAGGCTACCGAGTTTCACTGCATAGAGGTCACGAATAGCCTGCGACTGGCCGGCCTTCAATTGACGCGTTCCAACGTGTTTCGCCCAGGCGTCTCGAAAGAGCGACGCATGGCCCTGATCGGCTTCCGACTTCCAGGTATTGCGCCGGAAATCCGTCTTTTCCTGGTCGAATTTAGCGCGCGCCGGGTCGGGCCCAATTGGAGCGGATGTCGCCGCCTTCGGCTTCGTGACTTCCCCCTTTCCGATTTCCTCGAGGTTTTTGAAGAATCCGAAGATGCGATCAAATGCGGCCTTGGCTCCCGGTTGGTCCGCCGGGAGAAAGTCTGCCAGCCTTTCCAACGCCAGCGGAATCCGCTCAGAAAAGGCGTGGCTTGTGAGAACCTGTCCAACATAGGCGTTGAAGCCGGTTGGGTTCAGTCCGCGGAACTCATCAAAGAGTTTCGGCGCGAGGTTGGTATATTCGTCCGGCGACACTTTCTTGAAGTGCTCTAGGGCATTCGTGAAATTCTTCTGGAACATCTGGTCAAGTTCAGGCGTTCCGGTCAGAGTCTCGAACAGTGCGGGGTCGCCATTAGTCCACCGCGTATCGAACTCGCGCCAGCCGTTGATCTCGCTGGTAACACCCTCAATGCCCTCATGTCCCGCAAGTTCCTGGATACGGGTATTGAGTTTCTGGATTTGGTTGAACCCGCCAGGAAGTTCCTTAAGCAGCCGTGCTTCGGCAAACAGCGCACGTTCAATGGACTTCGCCATCTTCGGGTCTGTGGCCTTGAGCGATTCGAGCACCTTGGCGGCCTTGGGGTCTAACTTGCCGTCGACGATGGGCTGATAGCGCGCGTTCGGATCGGCGAGTAACGCCGGTTCTGCGCCGTCGTCCAGTGCCGGTTCTGCGCCGTCTGTTTGTACGCCGTCATCCGCAACCTGGGTTGAACCATCATCAACCGAGGTTGAATCTGCCCCGGCGTCTAGTTCAGGTGTGTCTGCTGCTGCGAAGTCTTCCATTTCATGCTCCTATCTGTGGACCGCCAGCCGGCGCTTGCGCGGGCGGTGCTGTATGGGGCGGTGGCGCCGGCGGCTTATGCGCAATTGGTTGAGGCGCCGCGGTCGCGGCCTGTTGTTGGGCCTGTAACGCCTGCATCATCGCGGCTTTCTCATGGGCCATGCCATGGGCCTTTACATTCATCACGCCTGGCAGATTCGGCGGAGTTTTAGCCAGTTCTTCGCGACAAGCCGCCGAGCTTAGCCATTCCTTGCACTTCTCAAACTCGAATTGATTGTAATCGAAACCGGGGTCAATCGGCACGCTGGGCTGGAGTGCTGCGACGGAGTTCGGCGCCGGTGCCTGGGCCGCAGGCAGTCCGGCTGCCTGTGCTTGCTTCGTGGCCGCCTCGAAAAGCTGTTGCGCTTGCAGCAATTGATCGGGGTCCGAAATCCACCCAATCGGAGCCTCTTGCAGCAGTTTCTCGATTTCCGTAAGCTGCTTGTCGCGCGCCTCGGCCTGAATGAAGACTAACTCGTCGAGGCCAAGATATCGCTTGGCGGTTGCCACATTGTCCGGGTTATTCAGCATTTGCGCGATCATGGGTGACTGCTCGGACATTTGCACGAGCGCTTGGAAGGTCGCCCGCTTTTGCTGGGTGCTTTCGGGAAAGCTAGAGTCTTCGTCGGGATACCAGCCAAAGTTGCCCTTGCGTAAGATATCCAAATCCACAACAAGCGCGCCCTTCCCACCGCTGGCCTGAAACGTGGTCTTGCCTTGCATCTCTTCGCACTTAGCCGCGGCGAGCGCCGACTGGTAGCGGATGCGCGCAAACATGCGCTGCATCCTCCCCCACGGAATGCCGAGGCGCCCAAGAGCTTGAGTTAGGGCTTGCCGCATCCCCTTGGCAGTTTCATTGTGCTCATCATCGGTGCCTATCAGTGCCGGCGGGCTGCCAATCAAGAACTCTGGAAACGGCCCTTGCATCATTTCCATGACCTGCATGAAGGTTGGGCTTAGTTCTGTCTGCTTGGTCTGATAGATGGCATCCTGCATTTTCGCGGCATTGCCGGTCAGTTTCCAGGACCGGATGGCGTTAGCCGCGCTGCGCTGACTGCGAACAGCGTCTAAATCCTGATCCTCGGCGTCGAAATACAATTCCGGCCAGCCCGTATCAAAGCCCTCGCGCGCCCCATTCACCATGTCATTCAGGTTGTCCTGCGTAATGGCTATCGGGACCATGTACGCTTTGCGAAATTGACCTTTGCCAGGGAAAGGGAACTGGATATCAATATGATCGTCCGCCGATTGAGCATAGGCGCCCGCATATTCATCGCCGACGAACCTGAAACACGCTCCATTGAATTCCCCGTCGTCATCTCCGAAAATCTGAGCGATGGCCTCCCGGCAGTCCTTCGCGCCCGGAACTTCGCCACAGGGCACATCGTATCCTTCTGACTCGAAGGCGGATGGCCGCAGCCAAACATAGCCTTCGGTGCTCATGTGAGTCAGCGAGTCGCCGGTTTGTGACTGACTACGGCTGCCATTGAGCACGCCGAGCCGGGCAGTTCGTTCGTAGGCGTTCTCTCCCAGCATGGAGGCGCCAGCCTTGATTTTCTCTCGAATCGCCGGATTCTCAGCTTTCAATACCAGGATATCCTTGTCCAAGTAAATGATTACGTAGGGCATGTCTTTGCCGAACTCATTGACCAGGATAGGAACTTTCGTTTCAAGGGTGTTATGGATCGTGGTTCTCTGGAACGTCCGCGGTGTCCCGTCATCGTTGTAGCCGAACTTCTCTGCGTCGGTTTCCGTCCGCGTCCAGCTCACTGTGCGTCCGGACATCGCCATGCTGTACCAGACATCGGCCTGAAGCATATTGATGTCGTTCATCCGGTCGAACGCCTCGGCGTAGGACTCCGACATCTTGGCCGACTGGATGTCGTCGGGATTGGAACCATCGAGGGGCTGCGCGTTGACTCCTGGAAGGTTCTGGGTCATCACCGCAAGCAGAATTTGGAAGAACGCGGAAAAGATGTTGTAGGCGTCCATGAACGTTGGGCACTGGTAGGACGCCCCATCGGAAGAATTCAGAATGCCGCCTGGCGATGCGAGCGTGAAGCAGCCGCCTCCACTATTTCGCCAATTCAAGTGCTGATAGCCCATATCGTAGAACATGAGTTTGCGGCACAGCAGGACTTCGCGGCGCCGGCTATATTTCTCTTGTCCCTGGAACTCGCGGATGGTGGCAGCCACCAGATCCACAAGTTGCCGAGGAAGGTCGATGAAGTCCTTGCCATAGTCGCCCTGGGGTTGAGGCTGTTCCTGTTCGTCCGACGGTGCTTGCGGATCTTCGGCGGTCGGGGTCATTGGATCAGTAACCGCGTCTGGTCTAGCACGGCCTGCCGCTGGATGTCCGCGTAACGCTGGGTGATCTCAGCTACCTTGGACAACTGTTCCTTTGTCATCCTGCGCTTCACGATAGCGATGAAGGCCTGTATCATGGACGGGCAGCACTGCCCAACGCTGAACTCTTCCGGCGGCACATCGGTTGGCATAGACTCGTGGCAGTACGGGCAGTTGATGACGGTCGCCTTCCCCTGTTCGCAGCGCAGCATTTGCTTTTCGATGGAAGCCAGACGGCGTTCAGCGGCCTTTAGACCGCGCTTGATGGTGGTCTGGTTCATATCTTGTGCTGGATGAATCTGGCGCCCAACGCACCGCGAGCGCGAATCTTCGGGTTACTGGACTTCTTCTCCTTGTCGGCCTCTTCCAGTTTAGAGACACCGTGGCGCTTCGCGGCGGCAGTGAGCGCGCCCGGATGTTTAACGGCACCCTTAATCCAATTCGCCACTAATCCCTCCCCCTTACTGGACGGTTTCGATATGTAAGTCCATCAGTCGCGCCGCGGTGAACGCTTCCGTTCCCGGAGTGAGATAGATGTATACCGCGTCCTGGGAAAAGAGCCCTAGAGAGCCAACCGCTGCGGCGCCGGTATCAGCTCCTACGATGTTGGTTGTGCTTGGGCCAGCGGCAATCAGCCACGAATCGGCCTGAATGCTGCCAACCGCAGTGGCGCCTACCGCGTTGGTGGTAAAGGTGCATGAAAACGGAATGGTATAGTTCTGAGTTCCCAGCGCAGAAGTAGTGGTGTCAATACAGACTGCCGTTGGGGCGCCTGCGGTGACCCCGGCCGCCCAGACCATCCCGGCGTTCACCACCATGGTTCCGGTTGCCGTAGCCCCGCCAACGATTTTACCCGTCAAGCGGATTGTGCGGCCGATCTGGTTCAGGTAACCTGTCGGAAGCTGAACCGTCCCAAGGACGGTGGTGTCCCCAGCCGTTGCGCTCGCAATTGTCCCCGATCCGAACGGCCCGAAGTTGGTCTGGAACGGAACTGGCGGCACGCCTGTAGGCTCGTAGGCGAAGGTCGTGTGGCTCTGCGGGACAGGATTGTTTACATTGGTCACGCCGAGGGCCACTGGCGATAACTGCCCAGTGCTGACATAGAGGGTCGGCCAAACGCCGGTTGCTCCGATTGCGCACGCGTTCATAACGCTTTCAAGAGTGGTGAGCGTGCAATTGGTCGAAGTAATTGGAAGTAGGTAGGCAAGAGCAATTGAAGTGATGCCGCCGTACATGCGCCATCCCACGGCCCCGGCGCTGGCTGCCGGGCTGGTGACTGTCAATGCCGACGTAGCCGTGCCAGCGACGTTATAGCCCGTGGCATTGCAGGCACTCTCTCCGCCCAGCGCATCCACATAGGTTTGGCAGAGGTAATAAGTCGAGGTGCTCCAAGTCCCGGTACCGCCGAAAGTGGCCGTCGTGGATGTCAGTACACCCGGCGCCGTGATGGTGGTTAGCGTCGTCGGCTGCATGGACCAATAAAGCGTGGATGCGGAAGCCACCTTGTGATCTTCCAACCATACATTCGAGAACGCCGCGGCGGCGCGAACAATCGCCACGGTCCCGCCGGCTGAATACCATCCTGGCGACAGTGCGATGGCACCGCCGACGCCACTCTGGATGTCGATTGCTTCTTGTAATCCGTATGTGCCGCTCGTCACCAGATCGCCCTGTCCGTGCAGGTTGGCAAACGTCGCAGTGAAGGAACAGGTGCCATAGACCGCAGGCGTCGAGCAACTGACCGCAGTCGGAGTTACTGTCTCAGTGTTTGAACCGCTGCCAATGTTGACGGGGGCGTTCACATTGAGCGGCATGAATACTGTGCCGTCGCCGGCCGTCACGCTGCCGATAGCGATGGTCACGGTTCCGCTGCCGGTCACGGCAGGCGCGGAGTTGACGCGCAGCGCCTCGGAATTGGTGTTGACGCCGCCATAATTGTAGTCGATTGCGTTGCGAACGCCCGCAAAGGCCGTCCGGTTTTGCGCGTGGGCGCTGAAGGCAACGGCCGCTAGAAGCAGCCCGAGAGAAATGTATCGTGTTTTCATTGATTTTGCTCCTACCAACTTTGTGGCGCTTCCATTCCTTCTTGGCCGCCGCCTTCTTCGCCCATTGTACCCTCGACGTGCTGCTTGAGGGATTCCATGTCGGGATGCTCATGCGGGCCTTCCACCATCCCGTCGTGGCCGATGTGATGAGTAGTGTGACCAGCCTCGTGACTGTGAATCGTCATGTGCTTGCCACCCTTTTGCTCGTGTTGGCTTTTCAGGAAGGCGTGTTCGGGCGGCTCGCCTTCGCCGTGTTCGGCCATCGGCGGCTTCCCCATGCCGCCGGGGGGCTTAGTCGCCCCCATCTTGTCGGCACCCATGGCCTTTTGCACGTTCGGGTGCATCTTTCCGGTGCGGTCTTTAACCATTGGACGGCTCCGGCGGAACTGGCGGGTTTAGATCCTCCCCGTCAAACGACACCGCCGCGGCGCCAGTTGGCGAAACGAGCGGTAAAATCCCCGGCCCGGTCGCCGTGCTTCCATCAGCATAGACCACCGTGTGAGTGTCCGGCGAAAAGTCCTCGGAGTCCGGCGGAATCAGCGGCAACGGGAACGGCGCGAAGGCGTTGCGAATCGCCGCATAAACCTTGGCGCGGAACTCGTCAACCGTGTCGGCCTCCACATGGAACGCGAACTTATGGCAGAAAGTCACGCTCAACGCGGGCGGCGTGTACGGTGCGCTCTCGAGTGTGGGCTTGACATCGGCTGCGCCATGCAGCCCGCACTGATTGGGGATTCTCCCGAAGATGCCATGCGACACGCACCCGCACGGGTAAGTTTTCTGGTGTAGCTCAACGTCCGGCATTTACGCCCTCCTGTAAAAATTGTTCTTCCTCGTTTGTTAGCGCGGCGCGCAATTCGTGGCCTCGAACTACATGCAGCGGCGGCTTGGGCGGATCGCGATGCACCAAAAGACTCCGAAGTTGGTCAAGCTGTTTCTGTAGGTCCACGAGCGATTCGTCATTGCAACGCCTGTCAACCGCTAACGTGCTGCGGAAATTCGTCTCGAACTCCACGAATTTTCTCTTCAACGCCTCAATCTCCGCCGCGTGTCGATAAAGGCAGTCAATCTGTCGCCTCCACTCCTGCGACCCGCCGAATGTCCACCGGAACCACGCCGCGATTCTTTTCAGCATCGTACGTCTCGCCCAAAAGCGTATCACGTCTGCACTCTGCGCGCAAATGTCAGGCGTTCCGCCAGTTCGGGCGCGTCACATTCCCGCGCCGCCGCTCTGCTTCCTCAAATTGCCGCATCGCCAACGCCTGCCCTGTCGGATTCCCTGCGGCCTGATTGAAAACTTCCTGCCTGCGAACCTCGGACGGAACTATCCGCCGCGGGCTCAGTTTGGACTTGAGCGCATAGCGTATTCCATCCACTACGTCCTCCCAAACGACGCCAGCCACCCGCAAAACGTCATCCGGGTTCTCTGGGTCGCGGGGGGCAAGAGGAATGTTCTCAATCGCTGCCGGGCAATTCGCCGAGATGAATAGCGCTGGCCCCTGCTTGGCGCGCTCTACGTCCACCCGCATTATCCGCATGGACGCCTGCCGCAAGCAGTTGTACATGAACCGGTGTCCGTTCACACGGTCCTGGTCGGCGGTTGTCGGCGCTGGAAGTCCATGACGCCGCATCACGCCGCTGAACGCCTCTCCTACCGTGTTCGCGCCGCGCTGCCGCGATCTTTTGCCGAAGGCATCCTCGGACAGGTAGAAGTTGGAGATGTACTTGCGCTCTCGTTCTGGAGTCATTTCGGCGATATCGTTCGCCAGGTCCATCTCAGCTCGGCCAGAAATCAGTAGTTCGCGGTACAGGATTACAACATCAACCGGCCATTCCGTTTCCACGCCGAAGTACCGGAACCAGTCAGCCGGCGAAACCTTCCCTGTGACCATCCAGCAATGGTAGGCGTGCTCATGGAATGCCCAGTCCTGCCCCATCCATCGCACCCACCAGTCCTGGACGATCCGATTGACCAATTCCACCGGAAGAATCCGGGCGTCATCCCACACGTCGCTAAAATACTGGCCGGTGAAAGCGTCGAAGTTGCCCAGCAACTCACCCTCGCGACGGTGCTTGGGTAGCGCGTTCATTTTGCGGCCCTCCGATGTCCGCGTGACAAACATCTCGAAGCGCTCGGCGCTGGAAAGTTGGTAAAATTCCTCTACCGCGACCTCCACCTGACCGCGGAACCATTCAAAATTATCCCAGCCGTACATCTGGATGAAAGCATAGTCGCCGGGACGTTCGCCAGGATCGTTGATGCCTTTGTACGGCTTGAAGTCCCGCTTATGGAAAACGCGACGGAAATAAGCGTCGGCGAGTCCGCCAACTCCGATGTTGAAGAAATAACAGGTTTTAGCAAAGTTAGGCGGAACCGTCTTCTTCGTGTCAACCTCTGTGTGCCGATTGCAGATACGAAAACTGGTCAGTTCCTCTTCGGTGAACTGTTCCGCTTGGTCAATCAGCAGGAAGGTACACTCAGGTCCGTACGACACACGCGCTACGTCGATGGCATTCTCAGCGTACACAAAGACAATTCGGCTCCGGTTCCTCTCGCCATTTGGCAACAGGTTTGGAACTACGCTGAAGTCGTATTCGTAATCGCTTGGGCGATAGATCGCGTCCACTTCTGGAAACTCCAGTGCAATCTTCTCCATGTGGTTTTCAAGCAGGTCGCCCAGCGTGCGCCGAACGATGTAGATGACGCTGCCCGGATGGGTAATTGCCAGAGTGATTGCGATGCGCCGGAGTCCCCCGGACTTGGCCGAACCGCGGGAACCACCCGCACCAAGGATCGTCGCAACATCCGGCCCGGTCGTCTCAAGTAGGGCGAGGAGGTCGGCTTGCTTTGGTTGGAGGAGAATCTTCAGGTTCACGGGAGATCATCGCTGCACTTCAACCGTCACTGGACCGACCCCGCTTACGAGATTCGCACGGTAGAACTTGAACCGCGTGGTATCTGTGTAACTGCCGGCGTATTGCGGGTTGACGCCGCCAGCCAACGCGAGAACCAGCGTGTAGAGCGTCTGGTACTGTCCGTCCACGTCCTCGTTGCTGGCTTGTATGTTGACTGTGGCCGCCACCGGCGAATGCGCGGTAAACGTCATGCCCTGGTCGCTTTGGCTGATGCCGGTCGCTCGCGTAAACGCTACAGACGACGCGGCGGCCGCCGGACTCTCCGCGTTCCACAGCAGCATCGAGTCACCGGGCGATAGCGCCGTCAAAACGCCGCCGGCTTGCAGGACTCCGTAGGTTGGCATGGTTGCAGTCTATCACAGCCCGACGCGGACGCCAATCAACGCCGGGCTGGGGCGCGCCGGAACCACACGCGCCAGCTTGCAGTATATCAGAGCTTACGAGGCTCTGATGCGCAGCGGACAAGAACGTAACAGCCGCTTTCGGATGAAAATATCCGCCGCCCATCCTCTTCGTAAAACTCAATCCATTCTGGACCACCGAATTTTTCAGCTACTGGCCGAAGTAGGGAAACCACAGATGCGGTTACCTCTCGTCGCGAGCCGTTGGCAATGTTCGGGACTTCGAAGTCGATACGCTCAAACTCTTTACGCTCAAACTCTCCTATCTCTGCCTTCACTGCACACCCCCCTCGTCAATTGCGGACAGCCAGCGCCCGCGGATACCCCGCGGCCACCCGCAACGCCGCCCAGGTCGCAAAGGAGTCGTCCCGACTCGCTCGCCACTTTTCCTGGTAGGCGTTGATTGCCAACCGGCAGGCTTCGCATGGAGCTTGCCCAGCCACGTGGTGCCGCTTCCACCCGCCTGCAGTTCCGCACGCCGCGACGTTCCGCCTCATGTCAGGTCGCCATCATTCCGCCCGCGGCGCCACTCGCGCGATTCGCTCGCGTGCGCGTCCAGTTTTTCCTCAATAGCCGCGAACCGTTCACGCGCTTCCCCGGCCATCATGTAGCGTCCGTTCAACTCTGCGCGGAGCACGTCAGCTAACTCCTTGTAATCGCGCACCGTCAGTCTCTGCGCATCGCCTTTCAACTCCTCGCGTATCACTTCAGCGATCTCTTTGACCGTCAGGGCCGACGCGTCGGCTCCCGGTTGCCCTCGCGGGCCAGTATCACCTTTCGGTCCCACTACTTGACGCACGAATTGAGTGAGACCCCACACCGCAAAAGCGCCTGTCATCGGCAACACGGCGTACACTCCAGCGTCCGGTACTTGCATCACATCAGCCTAGCACTTTCGCGCGTTCCTCGCCATAGACGCGCTTGGCGATCTTCTCCATTTTTCTCACGCCGGTGCAAGAGCGGCAGTGGCCGGCCGCCATCTTGCCGGCGCGGAGCTTGCCGCAAATCGGGCACGGACGAAGTGTCGATTTGGTCACGGCCGCCGCGGGTTCACTTGCCGACGCGTCGGCGCCGTCGGCGTGGAATAATGGCGCCGTCAACCGGTATCCGCTCCTCTTGCCGCGCGTGGCCGGCGCGTCAATCCTCACGTGGCCGGCATCGAT
>Ga0182024_10022293_pt1 | contig 11423 bp, 11 predicted proteins | sample P32metaG_FD_120480 | JGI IMG/M metagenome (GOLD analysis project Ga0182024, IMG submission 120480) | Permafrost microbial communities from Stordalen Mire, Sweden - P3-2 metaG (Illumina Assembly) | ecosystem: Environmental > Terrestrial > Soil > Wetlands > Permafrost | place: Sweden: Stordalen... | reverse complement strand
TTTTGAGATGAATAAGAATAGGCGTGAACGCTGTCGTTTTGCCGGGGCACGGACGCCGAAGGACCGCGTCATCTAGCTGCTGCTTCCCAATAACATCGTCTGTTTGTGGACCTAAGGTCGCCTATCGCGGTGCAACAATATGTCCGGTGTTCCGGCAGGATTGCGTTGCAAAAGCGCCGTGAAGCGTCTCTTCCTCTATCCATGGTGGTCGCAATGCAATCGGATGGCTGGCCAGATGTAGCTCCAAATTCCCGGCCGGGTGCAATTGCAATCGGCAATGATTGCGCAGTGCGATTTTATTCGGAGTATGATTTATTTCGGACGGACGACGCTTGGCTAGCTTGCATTTAGCTTGCAGTCGTCGATTGATCGACTAGTCGATGGGCGTTGGCCTCATTCTTCGACGCCCATGGCGGTCGGTAGAAGCCTAAATTAAGATGGTGACGCTGGGAGGCTTTCATGCAGATCACCGGAATGTTGCACGGAGCGCGACTGCTCGACTACGTTGAGTTTCCCGCTGCCGAGATCTTGGGGCCGGGTGCGACCGAGGATGAAATTCAAGGCCTGATCGACCGGCATAAGCTCATCTTCGTCAAGCCGCTGTTTCGCGGCGGCGTCGGCAAGAAGGGCAAGGCCGGCCTGATCGGCAAGGCGACCGACCTCAAGACCGCGCTGCAGGAGAAGGAGCGGCTGTACTTCGTCGAGCATAGGCACGGCAATTTGGTCGCGAAAGCCAACGGCGTCACGTTTGAGAGTGGTATCCCCGCCGAGCACGAGGTCTATTTCGCCATCAGCGACTCTACGGAGTTCCGGGCTCCAACGATGACGCTGACGCATCGGGGCGGCATGGACATCGAGGAACTCGACAAGACCGAGGTAGCCCAGGTGCCCTTCGATGCCCTGACCGGACTGAAGGCATTCGTTGTCGCCAATGCGCTGACCGACATCGGCGCGCCCAAGGAGATCATTTCACCCCTGGTTCAGCACCTGCCGAAACTCTGGGAGCTGGTGCACCACTACGGAATGACGACGCTCGAATTGAATCCAATTCGCATGCGGCTCGGGCGCGAGGGGCGCCTGACGCCGGTCGCGTGCGATTTCAAGTGCGGCTTCGATCGCGACGATCCGCGTTGGCAGCGCCTCGGCCTTCCGAACCATCTGTTTACGGCAGATACGTCGGACTTCGAACACGAGGTAAACCAGTTACGCACCCATCAGGGTCAGTCCGACGTTTTCGTCATCAACGATAAAGGCACGATCCTGGCGCCGACTTTCGGCGGCGGTGCCAATTCGCTGGTGACTCAGGTGCTTGGCGAAGCCGCAATCATCTCTTCCGATTTCGGCGGCAATCCACCGTACGAGAAGATGAAGGCGGTGGCGCGCATCTGTTACAAGCACTGGCTTGCCCAGACCAATGTTTTGTTCATCATCGGCGGCAAATCGAACAACACCGATATCTACGAGACCTTCCGCGCGATGGCAGACGCGCTGCGCGAGCACTTCAGCAGCAATGGGCCTACACCGCTATACGTCGTGGTGGGCCGCGGCGGGCCAAACCTTGTTCGCGGTATGGGCGTGCTCGCGGACACCTGCGATTCGCTCAATCTGCCTTACCGGTTCTTCGGCTTCGACAGCGCTATCTCGGAGGTCGTCAATTACGCCAAAAAGGTGGATGAGTGGATGAAAGCGGGAGGCCGCGGCCAGATCGCGGCACATCTGGGTTTGAAGGAAGCCGCGTAACCCACTGCCACGAGTTGGAGGCGCGCATGTTCAGACGAGGCATCGAGGGTTTTCCTTATTATTTGGGAGTGGCGTCGCTCGACAAGGTTGCCACGCGCGACGACCGAGTTTGTGTCCTCAACATCCTGGGTGGCGAGTCCCGGCAAGTAACGCCGGTCAGTCACGCATTTTCCGGCGGCAACATCATGTTCGGGACCTCGTCCGGCCGACGCGGGCAGGTTCTGCCGACGCCGATCGGCAACATTCCAGTGTACAACAATGTGCGTGAAGGCCTCGATGCCGGGCTCAGCTTCAACACCGGCGTGGTCTACCTGCCGCCTTCCGGCGTGCGTGATGGCGTCGCCGAGCTCGTTCGCGTCAATCCCGATCTCGAGAAGATCGTCATGATCACGGAGAAGATCTCCGTGCACGACGCGCGCGAGATTCGGGCACTGGGCCAAGCCAACGGTATTGATATTTTTGGCGCTAATTGTCTGGGTGTAGCGGATTCCTGGAACCGCGTTCGCATTGGCGGCGCGCTTGGCGGCGATAACCCCGAGGAGGTACTGCTCAAAGGGTCGATCGCGATCTTCTCCAACTCGGGCGGTTTCACCACCACCGTTGCCCAATATCTGTCGACGGAGGGATGGGGAACGACGACGCTGATTTCCTCCGGCAAGGACGTCTATATCCACTATGCAGCCCGCGATTTCGCCTATGCGCTGGCGCACGATTCTCGCAGCAGAGCGGCGGTGCTCTACGCTGAACCTGGTGGGGTATTACGAGCGTGGGCTCGAGTTCCGCAAACCGGCCGTGGCGTGCATTGTCGGCCGCTGGAAGTCCAAGCTGACGCGAGCCGTGGGGCACGCCGGCGCGATGGCGGGGTCCGGCGACAAAGCCGAGGACAAGGAGCAATGGTTCATGGAGGCCTTCGGCGTCGACGGCATCTTCACGCCGGATCGGCCGATCGTTTCCGCGAAGGGCGCCGTCGTGACCAACATCGCCGACGTCCCGCTCGCGCTTACCGCGGTGATGGAACGCAACGGCATGAGCCCCGATTTCGCCCCTCGGGCAGCCTCGCGCTGAAGCCCTGGATCGCCAATGATCAGGGGCTGAAACTGCCCCCCGCGCTCGCATTGCCAGCCGTCGAGGCGATGGCGCCCTACAACGGCCAGATCGAGTCGCTTGCCACGCAAGTCGGCGCGGTTATTCCGCGCCAGAGCATGAAGGACCGGTCGGGCGCCAGCGTGATGGATGGGAAAACGCAGGTCACCAGCGTCCACGGCCATTCCGTCCTTGATCTCGCGCTGCTGCCGCTTGAAGCAAATTTTGCTCTGCCGCTGGTTCATGAGATAGCTTCGGAAGACGACCGGGCAATGCTCGACATCGCGGTTGCGGCGGAGATCAACCTCGTCGGCGACGCCGCGCTCGCGGCCGCGGATGCGGCGCGCGCAGCGGGAAACTCGCCGAACACCGTGATGGCAGCCGCCGCTGCGATCATCGGTCCAAAGCGCGTGGAACGCGCGCTGGTCTGCTCGCGCAATCTCATCGACCTCTTTGCCCATTCCGGGCTTCTCGCTTCCCACGACGAGGCATTCGATTTCAGCGCCGTCAAACTCGATCCGGTCACCCGCGAGGTATTCCTTGCGCGAGCCGACGAAGCAAACGATCCGCGTCCGGAAGCCATGCTCAAGGCGGTCCGCGACCGCGGCGGCAAATCGCTGTTCCTCAAGTTCCTGGAGTCGCTCGGCGCCCGACCTTCCCGCGACGCGATTCTGGCGGCGATCGCCACGACGATTGCGTGGGGTCCACTTATGCGAAAGCGCATCTCCCGGCTCACCGCGGAGACTCTGCCATGGTATCTGCGGCTCTACGGCGTCATGATCGGCGCCTCGATCCCCGGGGAGCACCATCAGCACGGCAGCCTCTGGGGGATTCCACGCGACGAACGCTTCGGCCGCTGGACGATGGCCGATTTTCTGTTTCTGGCCCTGACCGGAAAGCGGCCGACTGAAATCGAGGCGCGGCCGCTGCAGATTTTGATCGGCTTATTGATCTCCAACGGGCCGGGCTCGATTACCGCCCATGGCGCCAAAGGAGCCGTATCGGCCGACGGTCCGCAAACGCCGCGCCGCGTCCAGATCAACAAGGCCATGGTGGGTTTTCTCACGCACAGCGGCTACAGCCACGGCGGCAACGGATTCGAGGGCATGGCCTTTCTGCTGGAGCAGTTCAAGGACGTCGACCTGAAGGACCCGACCGATCCCAATCACGGGCTTGATCTCAAATCGATGGCGACGAGATTTGCCGAAACCTACAAGGGGGAGAAACTTCAATCGAAGGAAGCGGGCTTCGAAGGACCGCGGGCGCTGCCTGGAGTGCATCATCCGATCTTCAAGGGCAAGCCAATCAACTATGACCCGCGCGAGCGCTTCATCGCCGCCTTCATGGCGGAGCGCGGGGACTATAACGTGTTCCATGCGTTCTATCGCGAGCTGGTGCAAGCGCTATATCAAACGGGTGCTTCGCGCTATGTGTTTTGCGTCAATGTCGATGCGGTGATCGCTGCGTTGCTGCTGGCGATTTTGTGGAAAGATTATCGATCGGGCGCGTTGACTCAGAAGGACCTGGAGACCGCGGCTTTCAACGTGTTCCTTTATGGCCGCATGATCGGCGCCGCCGCGGAGATCGACGACCACCTCAACCGCGGGCGCAACATGGATACGCGAACGCCCCAGGAGCAGTGCGCGTTCGTCGTATAGCGTTGGCGGCAGACCGGCCGCGGAATCGCTTCGGACGTCAGCCGTACGGCGACCGTTTGCATCGTTTAATGGTGGCACCGCTTGGCTGAGGGGACATGGGTTTCATTGTCTTGCATGGTCGCACTCCTTGGTTGCCGAGGTTGACCAACATGCGCGCGACCCGGCATGCGTCGCGCGTCATAATTCGCGAAAATCAGGTCGGCTTTCGGACCATTCCGGCCTTGGTCTGTGAGGAGGCCAATCGCGGCCTGGCTGCAATCTGCGTTGAACGGCGGGGATTCATTGCTGCGCTCGGCAGCGCAGCGCTTGCATGACCGCTCGGCGCGCGCACAGCAGCCTGCAATGACGACATCTTGGTAGAGCTGCCCCGCACAAGACTACTCCAGTTTCTGCCTAAAGCTCCCGAAGCCTCTCCCGTATCTGATATTGGACAATGGCCTTGCGGGCTGCGGCATCCTCTTGGACTCCCAGACCAACAGTTCACGGAACATGCGAGGCAGAACATGAAAGACATCGAAGGCGTAGTTGAGGGTGAAAAATGAAAACTGAGCGCTTCTATACGGAGAAGCAGATCGCCGAATACATGAGTGTTTCGGCACGCACTGTGCGGCGGTGGATCCACGAAAAACTGTTGATCGCCCACCGGATCAAAGGGGTTGTTCGGATCGCGGCGGCCGACTTCGCGGCGTTTCTCGCCTTGCAGAGGGAGGATTGATGGTGTCCGCCATTGGCCGCCAGTGGCCTGAATTGTCTATTGAATTTGGTGTATCGGGATTACTCGCATAAAGTACAGCGATGAAGTATTTTGATATAGTACTCCCGAAAGTCCCTCCCAGTCCCCATCTGTCCTCCCGAGGCCATGCGGGACCGCAGTTCGACCTCCCGAAAGGATGACCATGTCTAAGGATTCGAAGACCAGATCGACGCCGGCCAAGGGTCAAGCCAAAGAACCGGCGAACCTGGGCGCGGTCCTTTTTGCCCTCGAGCAGAACTCGAAGCTAGGCGCCACGCGGATACGCGATTTGCGTTCGGCCGTGAAGCGGGTCTCAGCGCTGGTCGGCGCGGAGCCCGCCGCCGTGCGGCTCGACCTGCCCGAGATCAGCGCCCGGCTCGGCGCGATCAACCCGGTCGCTGTCGGCATGACCGCAAAACGCTTCACCAATAAGCGCGACGCTTTGCGGCTAAACGCCGGCTTCGATTTCCGATTGCGTTTGTCCTTGAGGCGACCGAGCATGAGCTGCACCCCACCCAGATCGGAGGTCTCCTCGGCCACGCCCAGATAAACCGGCGATTACAACGGCGATGGCATGAGCGACATTCTCTGGATCGAATGGAAGCGGCAATGTCGCCATGTGGTTCATGACCGGCGCAACCCTATCGTAAATGTCATCCAGTTGGCGAGGGCCGGCGAATCGGGTGATGTTGTGGCCGGCCGGATTGCCGACGGGCGGGGCCTCGCCGCGGCTTTGGCGCTCGCGCAGCAGGCGCTTGAAGTAGCACCCGCTTCCTTGCCAGCCATGATGCAGCCATTCATCCGCGCTATCGCGAGCTGCTGCTAAGGGCCAGTGAGTACGATACGGTATTTGTGGAAAGCCTGTTCGACGTAACCTGGCCCAACGCACCTCATCGCGTGCTGCGCAACAAGACTCTCGAGGCCTGGGCAAGCCGGACGCCCGACGTCCGGCCAGCGCCCAGGAGAGGAAGAAGTGATTGCAACATCGCGGTCTAGTGGACCTATCGTTCGTCACCGTTCCTACGTACCCGGGGTAGTATTGATCCATAGCTGACATCCTACCAACAATCGTCAACGCCTAAACGGCACGACGACTTTTTCGCCTTGACGCGAAATACCTCTGACGAGTGCAGCGTTGACCTTCTCAGCGAGTTCTAGGTCGATGAACGGCTTCTTGATGATTCTTTCGTCGCCGAAGTCTCGGAGCGCGTTCTTATCAGCGTATCCCGTTACAAACAAAATCGGGATTGCCGGATATTTCAATTGGACTTGGCGCGCGACCTCTAGGCCACTCATGCCCCGCTTTGCGAAATCGAGCAATACCAGATCGACGTTAGTTTGCCGCTCGTCGAGGAGATCAAGCGAATCCCCACCACTGCCAGCCTTAAGCGCTCAAAAAACGGGGGTTGAATAGGGTGGGGGGCTATGCCACAGGGGCGCATGGCTCACACGATCCGTGAAAAACATAAGCTGCTGGCGCGCGTGCGCCGCCTCCGGGGCCAAATTGAAGGCATCGAGCGGGCGCTCAATGGCGAAGTTGGCTGCGAACAAATCATGCACCTAATAGCCGGAGCACGGGGGGCCTTAACCGGTCTTATGGCCGAGGTCGTCGAGGACCATGTGCGCGAACATCTCGTGGATACAAAGAAGTATCCGGCTGCTATGAAAACCGAAGCGACAGAGCAACTTCTTGAAGTTGTCCGCACTTATCTGAAATGAGGCTCGCTATGATTGAACCCAAGAGTGTGGCTCCATCGGTTTTCCATAGCCACGTATTCCTCGGAGAGGGGCACGAAAAGAACGAGCGCAAGACGTGGGCAGTAATCTGGCTCTGTGGGGCCATGATGATCGCGGAAATCATCGGTGGCCTGCTGTTTGGTTCAATCGCACTCGTCGCGGATGGTCTACATATGAGTACCCATGCGGGCGCGCTGCTGCTCGCAGCACTCGCTTATTCGTATGCCCGCAAGCACGCCCGCGATCCACATTTTACGTTCGGCACCGGCAAACTCGGCGACCTCGCCGGTTTCACCAGTGCCATCATCCTTGCGATGATCGCACTGCTCATTGGCTACGAATCCGTCAGCCGTATCTTTGCACCCGTCACGATCCATTTTGCGGAGGCAATCCCGATTGCCTGTCTTGGCTTGGCGGTAAACATTGTAAGTGCATGGCTCCTGAGCGGCGGCGGGCATCATCACGGACATGGTCATGAGCATGAACATGATGAGGCTCGCTACTTCACAACGGGAGCCGGGTCTGTCGTCCTCGAAGTGTTCGAAAACGGCGTTCCGCCGCGCTTTCGGCTGCGCGTCGAAATCGGACCAGCACTATCGGCAAACGCAGCATCGGTTGAAACCGTGCGCCCTGATGGCACACGGCAACTGTTCCCAATGATTGATCAAGGCGGCTATCTGGAATCGGTTGACGAAATCCCTGAGCCGCACGTGTTCACTGCGAATGTGCGGATGGACGATCAGGACTATCCCGTCGTTTTCGACGAGCACGAGCATGCGCACGGATCGGCGGATCGCGACAACAATATGCGCGCCGCTGTTATTCACGTCATGGCAGATGCCGCAGTGTCCGTGCTGGTTATCACGGGTCTTTTGCTCGCCCGCACCTTTGGCTGGCTCTGGATGGACCCGCTTGCGGGCATTGCCGGCGCTACCGTCATTGCAAGCTGGTCTTATGGTCTGATCCGTGACACTGGCGGGATCCTGCTCGATATGAACCCTGACCAGCGCATGGCAAGCAATCTACGCCAAGCCGTTGAGAGTGAGGGCGACCAACTCGCTGATCTTCATCTCTGGCGATTGGGGCCGGGGCACCTAGGAGCGATTATTTCGGTCATTACGAAGCAAGCACGGGACGCGGAATTTTATCGCGCCCGGCTCGCTCGCTTTAAGTCGCTATCACATCTGACCGTCGAGGTTTTGCACACGTCGTGATTTTCGGACCCTATTACCCTTCCTCGGCAGTGGAACGATCCTGATCGCGGCCGAGCGGACTGGCCGGTGGCCCCCGCTAGGGCCGGTCCCCTTCTTAGCTAATTTTTTACCAATTAAACCGGAGTATTGGCAGCCGGGGGCTCACGATTCTTGGAGGAGTGCCATGCAAAACCTTGTCTTCCGCTGCCCGCGATCCGGTCGCGTCATCGACAGCGGCGTTCGAACGGATCAAAGCACTATTTCCAAGACGCCAGCCGTTGAACTTCGATTGCGATGCCCGCATTGTGAGAAAACACACCGCTTTGCGATCGAGAGTGGGCGCCTTGCTGACGCCGCGTAGTAATCCACCACAATCCCAAAAGACACGTGCAGCGCGTGTGGACGTAGGGACCGGCTTAATACACTCTCAGTAGCCCGTACACTTGCGCGCGAAGGGACATTCCCGCTGGCGTCCTGGGTGGCGGAAGCCGACGGGGCGCGCCGGCATGCACTGGCCGCGCGCTCCAGGTTGCGCGGGAACCGCAGCGCCACCGAAGCTGGCGCATGTCGCAGCCGCGCGAGCGACCCTCTAGCCACTGTGATTTCTACACTTTGACCGTGTGGAAAGGTCGCGCAAAATTGCCCAATGGCCGACCCTTTCCTCATTGGTATGCTGGTAGTCGGGGCGCTCTTTGTCTGTGTGCTGGTATGGCTGTGGCGGGGGCGGTAGTGCGCTCGAGATTTGATGCCCCTCGCAGTACGCGACGAGATAAATGCTCGGTTGCTCGAAGTGAACCGGCGGGAAGGGTGTCGCATCTTCCCGCGCCCGACCCTAGCCCGAACCCCGGGGGACATCCCAATAGCTTAGGCTACGGTGGCGGTAGCACAAAAAAGCCCCGGCATTGACTGCCGAGGCCGAGTTCATTGCCGGGCTCAGACGTTAACCGGCCCGAGATTGATAGCTGCTCAATGGTTGCGGGATGATTAGCTGCAATGGGCTAACTAGAATCGCCGCTCGAACGGCCCATTCGCGCAAGCTCCCCGATTTCAACGACCGCAGAGGGTTCCTTATGCGAAAAACAGAAGAGCGGCTGACACCACTTAATATAACATGGCCGCGCACTTGAACATTTCGATCTCGCCCTCGGGAGCCCATCAAGTTATTTTCCTAAGTTATTAATTCATCCAGAGCCTGTAATTCAGCCCTGCACGAATGATGTTGGCGTTGACGTTGAACGAGACCGGGCCGCCGCTGCAGGCCGCGTTGCAGCTAAAACCGTTGAGATCGACATGCAAATACTCCAGTTTGGCTCGCAGCGGACCTGACAGAATGATTTCAACGCCGCCGCCCGCGGTCCAGCCCAGATTATTTGCTCCTTCCGTACCGAATGGCGCGCCGAGGGTATCTGCATTCAAGCGGCCGATCGCTACGCCTCCGGTTAGGTAAGGCATTATTGGATCGAATGCATACCCAAGCCGCAGTCGAGCGGTGGCAAGCCAGGGATTTTTGATTTCGCAATCCGGGGCACAGGATGCCGGTGGGGCCATTCCCTTGAGCCCTGATCGAGATCGACTTCCACGCCGAGTACGAAAGGATCGGCCGTTTGCAGATTATATCCGGCAGTGCCGCCAACGAGGCCGCCCGAAACATTGGACCTGCCGCTTGTAAGGTCTGGAACGGAAGTCCAGTCAGTGCTGCCGAATGCGCCGCCAACGTTGAGGCCGACATAGAAGCCGGTCCAGTCATAGACCTTGACCGCCGCAAACGCCGGCGGCGGCGCAAAGGGACCGGGCGTGACCGTTGGCTCTGCGACCTGTGCTGCAGGATATGCGGGAGCCGGTGCGAATGGTCCTGCGACAACGACGGGCTCGTACTCGGCCGCCAGGGCCCCGCTCGCGGCAGCGATTGACGCACCAGCTACCATTAACAGCACTATCTTCATCGCGGTTCCCCTGTTTCGCCGACTCCCAGGACCGGCGGTCGCAGCACCGTCAGAGTCCGTCGTACTTGTCGACCAACGTGGCTGCCTGCCCCGTCCCCACATCGAGAATCTTCTCCGTCGGCGGCGCGCCCCGGTTCCACCACCCGCCGCCGAGCGCCTGAAACAGGGCCGCCGTGTCGGAAAGTCGGGCGGCCCGCGCCTGCACGACCTGGATGACGGCCTGCAGATAAGTCTGCTGCGCATTGAGCAGCAGCAGCACATTAGCGTTCCCGGTTTGCATCTGTTGGCGCGCAAGATCAAAGCTGATCTTGGCGGCGCGTTCAAAGTCGCGCGTCGCTTTGAGAGCGTCGGCGTCGTTCTGCAGCGCCCGCAGCGTGTCGGCGACGTTCTGCACGGCTCCGATCACCGTGCCCCGGTAGCTCCACGCCGCCGCGTCATAGGTGGCCTGGGCGCCGCGCAGCATATGTAACAGCGTGCCGGCATCGAATATCGTCTGCGTGGCGTTGCCCGCCAACATCCAGAACGCGTTCGCCGGGGAGAGCAGGCCGACGAGTACCGTATTCATGTACCCGGCGTTGGCGTTGATCGTGAAACTCGGGAGCATGTTGGCGGTGGCAACGCCGACCTGTGCGCTTGCCGAATGCAGTTGCTCCTCCGCCGCACGCACGTCGGGGCGCTGTTCGATCAACTGCGACGGCAGGCTCACCGGCAGATCGATTGGCAATTGCAGGTCTGCGAGCTTGAACGTCTCGTGCGGCTCCTCACTGGGATAGACGCCCGCAAGGGCCGCCAGCAGATCACGGTTCTGTTGGAGCGCCTTGCGCAGCGGTGGCAGCGTCGCCTTGACTTGGGCGAGGGCGGCCTCCTGCGCGGCCACATCGCTGCGATTGGCATATCCCGCGTTCAGTTGGCGCCGCAGGATATCGAGCATCTTGGTATTGATCGAAATGAGTTGGGTAGTCGCGTCGATCTGTCCGCGCAGCGACGCTTCGGTGATGGCAGCGACCGCAACGCTCGATGTGAGAGTGAGGTAGGCTGCCTCGACCTCGAAGCGCTGTGTGTCGGCCAGGGCCTTAAGTGATTCAACCGTGCGCCGATTGAGGCCCCAAACGTCAAAGGTGTACGACACCAACACCTGCGCGGTATAGAGATTGTAGACACTAGCCCCCGACGCGGGAACTGGAGCTAGGGCAGCGGCCGTCTGCTGGCGCGTCGGATTGAAATTGGCCTGGATCAGCGGAAAGAACTTGCCCTGCTGGGCGTAGACTGCTTCCTTCGTGGCGCGAAGCGTTGAAATCGCCGATTGCAGAGGGGGATTATTTTTGAGAGCACACTC
>Ga0182024_10022292_pt1 | contig 11423 bp, 11 predicted proteins | sample P32metaG_FD_120480 | JGI IMG/M metagenome (GOLD analysis project Ga0182024, IMG submission 120480) | Permafrost microbial communities from Stordalen Mire, Sweden - P3-2 metaG (Illumina Assembly) | ecosystem: Environmental > Terrestrial > Soil > Wetlands > Permafrost | place: Sweden: Stordalen... | reverse complement strand
TATTTCGCTGTTCGGGCTGCGGCCGAGCGGTCGTAGCCGGCGTTCGCCAAAATCGATCAGGAAACCGAACCATCTCACCGGGTGAGGGAGCCATTCCGGGTCGCCGAGCAGCAAATCCAACGTATAGGCGAGAGTCAATTGGGGCGCGGTCATATGTGGCCGAGCCATCCATGAATCAGATTCATATCGAGTGACTGCTTCAGGTGCGCCGCCCATCGGTCTATACGCGCCTGGCGTTGCGCCGTGACGCAGACATGACCCCTGAGCGGGTTAAGTCCGCATGACTGGCGAGCGATACATAAGAACTTGTGCCGAAAGGCGTCATCGTCAAAAAGCCCGTGGATGTAAGTGCCCCAGACTCGTCCCGCGTGAGCGACGGCGCCATCTGGAATTGGCTGCGTCTCGCCTTCGCGCAGAATCTCCGCAAAGGGCTGGGCTCCGTTCTCATACAGCGTCTCTCCCATGTGAATCTCGTATCCGTTGAAGGCGGGAGCGTCTTCCAATCGGGCCAGACCTGTCGCACGACGAACCGTCTTCTCGCCGCGCATGATGGTTCGAATGGAAAGCAGGCACATGCCGGGCATAGCGCGGGGAAGTCCTCCGTTCTCCACGCCTGCCGGGTCCTCAATCGAGAGACCAAGCATTTGAAACCCCCCGCAGATGCCAATCAGTATCCCGCGATGAGTCGCGAGGCAGCGCGTAAGGCCCCGGTCGCGAATCCACAACAGGTCGTCGAGCGTCTGCTTGCTGCCGGGCAGAATCAGCACATCGGCAAGACTCGCTTCCGCCGGATCTTCCAGGAATGCGAGTGACACGGAGGGTTCCATCGCCAGCGCATCGAAATCGGTAGAGTTTGCCATGTGTGGAAGGGCAATTACTCCTACACGCAGAGGGCGTTCGGCGGAGGCGCTTTCTTCATTCTCATGCCAGACACGCTTTGCCGGCCGGCGGTCGTCCATCGCCACGCTATCCTCTTCTTCGAGGCCCAAGTCTCGCAGAAACGGGACTACTCCGGCGCACGGAATCCCCAGCCTCTGCTCCATCGTCTCTACTCCGGGACGCAACAGTTCGATGTCGCCTCGAAATTTATTAATAGCGAAACCGCGGATTCTCGCTCGATCCTCGGGCGCAAGCAATTCCATGGTGCCAAGCAGGGCGGCGAAAACTCCTCCGCGGTCGATATCGCCCACCAGCAGACAGGCTGCATTCGCGGCGTGCGCCATGCGCATATTGACAATGTCATGCCGCTGGAGATTGATCTCCGCGGGCGATCCGGCGCCTTCCAGCAGCATCAGGTCATGGCACGCGGCCAAGCTCCGATAACTCTCCAATACGGCGGGAAACAGATCCTCGACCCTCCGCTGATGGTAATCCGAAGCGGTCACCTGTCCCCAAACGCGGCCCAGAAGAACGATCTGGGAACCTGTCTCGGACGAGGGCTTGATGAGTATGGGATTCATCTCCGCGCAAGGCGCCACGCGGCACGCTTCCGCCTGCAATGCCTGCGCCCTGCCGATCTCGCGGCCATCGGGAGTAGCGGCCGAATTCAAGGACATATTCTGCGCTTTGAATGGCGCGACGCGAATTCCACCGTCCGAAAATATACGTCCTAACCCGGCAGTCACCAGCGACTTACCCACGTGCGAGGCGGTGCCGAGGATCATCAGTGCGCGTGCACTCATTTCCGATCCTGCTCACCCGAGTGATGCACTCCCCAGCGGTCGAAGTGAGTCACGCTGGCGAGATCGCTGCGAGTTTCCCATCCTTTCTCTTCTAAGTCCGGATGAGGCCGGAATTCCGAGACATAGCCGATACACAAATACGCCACCAGAGTCAGTTCCGCAGGAACGCCAAGCGTCGTCTTAAGTTGTTCCAGATCGAGAATGCTGACCCAACCCACGCCCAGCGATTCGGCCCTCGCCGCAAGCCAGAGATTTTGGACTGCACAGACCGTCGAGTAGAGAGCGACTGCCGGATCCGTCTGGCGCCCCAGGCCGCCCCCCTTGAGACGCGCGTGATCGCAAGTGACGCAAAGATTGATCGGCGCTTCCAGGATGCCCGCCAGTTTCAGACTGTCGTAGAGTTTCCGTTGTTCATCCCGGTAAGCCTCAGCCGCGCGCCGGCTGGCGCATTCGAAATTTCGATGGACGCTCCGACGGATTTCAGCGTCTCGAATTACCAGGAAATCCCACGGCTGCATAAAGCCGACTGACGGGGCATGATGTGCCGCGTCTAGAATCCGGTGGAGGACATCGTCAGGCACGCGGTCCGGCAGAAAATGCGAACGGACGTCGCGGCGTTCGTAGATCGCTCGATAAACGCCGCGGCGCTCTTCATCTGAAAAATGATTGTCTTGGGGCATGTAAAGGCCTCACCACGCTCGCGACCAGCGCGGCCCCGGCTTGTTCTCAGTACGCAAAGAGGAATCGACTCCGCGTCGCGCTTCGACCAGTCTTCCAAAGAGCCACAGCACGTCGGAGAGCCGATTGAGGTAAGCCAGAATGGACGGATTCTGTATCACTCCCCCTTCCATAAGTCCGGTCGCGAGGCGCTCCGCGCGGCGGCACACAGTGCGCGCGACGTCGAGCGCGGCCGCGTCTGGGGCGCCACCGGGAAGCGACCAATCCGCCAGTACGCCCGGCTCGGCTTCGATCCGATGCACCTCAGCCTCCAAGGCATCCACCATGGCAGACGTGATCTCCGGCGGAGCCTTTTTGGATTCGGGCGGCGTGGCGATCGCCGAACCCACTTTGTATAGCTCACGCTGAATTCTCTCTACCCGCTCGCATACGTCGGCATCCTGGCAAATAGAACGCGCGAAACCCATCTGCGAAATCAGTTCGTCAATGGTGCCGTAACACTCGACGCGCGGGTGCGTCTTGGAAACCCGGATTCCACCCGAGAGACCCGTCTGGCCTCCGTCACCGCGCTTGGTAGCAATACTCATGGGATAACTGCTCCTTATCTTGCAATTGCGCACAAATCTTTTCCAACGTAACGCCGGCGCCTATACCACTATCAAAATGGATAGAGACAAATCCTTCATCGGCCCCCACCGGTTCCAGCGCGGCTAACATCCGGTCCATGCGTTCGTCGCTTAGGCGTTGACCCGCTTCGCGTTGCGCGTTGCGCTCGCGGCAAAGCGCCTCCGGCGTAGTCATCATAACCGCAACCGCGGAACAGGACGCCTCGCGCGCAATTCGCAGCCACCGCTCCCGATGCGCCCGCGTCCGGTTGGTGCGGTCGACAATTACCGTATGGCCGCCTTGCAGCGCTGCCCGCGCCACCGCGTCTTCCGCCTCGCGATATACGGGGCGATAGACATGATCGAATCCATCGGGAGTGATCGCATCGATCAGGCCGTCCTGCGAGATATGCACCGCTCCGCGTCCGTTGCGTCGCGCCCAAGTAGTTTTTCCAGACCCGGGTGGGCCAATCAAGACGATGAGACAAGGAATATGAAGCGGAGGATTCGGCGTCATGTTAGTATCTCGGCGTTGCCGGCGATCGCCAGGTCCGGGTCCATCGGCTCCGCGGGTTCCAGTCCCTCCGCCGGCGCGCAATTCACCACGCTTGCCAAAATAGCATGCAACTGCCGGACACCTTCCGTAAGCGCCCCGGGGCCCGGTTGAAGAATGTAACTCGACTTGACTTCGTAAACGTGGCCGGACCGAATCGCCTCCACCGTATCCCAACCTTGGCGGGCGCGAATCTTATCCTTGTCGACTTTTCTGCCGCACCACGACGCCAGGATCACTTCCGGATTCGCAGTTATAACCGACTCTGGCGTCACAGCCCGGCGCTTGGCGTCGCGCTCGCTGCGAAGGTGCGGAAAGATGCCGTCGCCGCCGGCAAGCTCGATCAGCTCATCCACCCAACGAATGCCGCTGATGAGCGGATCCATCCACTCCTCGAAGTAGACTTTCGGGCGGCGAGGAAATCTCCGGGCCGATTCCGCGATTTGCGCCAACTCCTGGCGCAGCCGTTCGACGAGCGCCAGTCCGCGAGACTCGGCGGCCACTAACCGGGAGACAGTGAGGATGGTTTCCAACAACTCCTCCACGGATCGCTGATTGAAGATCAACACGTTGACTCCGGCTTTGATCAGGTCGTGCGCGATTTGCGCCTGGAGCTTCGAGAAACCGATCGCCAGGTCCGGCTGCAGTTCGAGAATCTGTTCGATTTTGGCCGACGTGAATGTGGAGATCTTGGGTTTTTGAAGCGCTTCCTTCGGGCGGTTAGTGAAGCCGGAAATACCGACGATGCGGCGGTCCTCGCCTAACAGGTAGAGAGTCTCGGCAGTCTCTCCGGTGAGGCATACGATACGCTGCGGACCATTGTTGTTATTCATAAGTGTTCCTACATAGCCGAATACTGTTGCCGCCGGCGCAGCAGCCAGAGAAATACCGGACCGCCCAGCAACCCGGTGATGGCCCCCACCGGCAGTTCGTTTGGCGCCAGGGCGGTCCGCGCCAGCGTATCCGCTAAAATCAAGAACGCCGCTCCCAGGAGCAGTGAGCCGGGCAGGACGATTCGCAGATCTTCGCCGAACATCAGCCGCACCGCGTGGGGAACAATCAATCCGACAAAGCCGATGGCGCCGCCGGCGGAAACGGTCACTCCGACAATTAGGGCGCATAACGCATGGACGATGGTTTCACAGCGGCGCACATTCACGCCCAGAGTCGCGGCCGTTTCCTCGTCAATGGCCAGAAGATTCAGTTGGCGCGAAAAGGCCAGCAACGCCAGCCATGCGGGCGCCAGCACGAGAAGCATTCGCCAGATGGGGTCAAGCCCCACAACGTCGAGGCTGCCGATCAGCCAGCGAAGAATTCGCAATGCGCTGGTGGGGTCGGTGAGATATTGGATTGTCAGTACGCCGGCGGCAGAGATCAGGTTGACCACCACGCCCGATAGTAACAGCGCGCCCGGCAGCATTACCGCTCCCGTGCGTGCTATTGTCCTCACGAGCGAGACAGCCAGCATCGCGCCGGCGAACGAAGCCGCAAATACCAGAGGGATTCCGGCGATGCGCGCGCTCCACCCCAGTGCAATGGCGATGCTCGCTCCCAGAGCCCCTCCGCCGGAAACGCCGAGCGTATACGGGTCTGCGAGCGGGTTCCGGAATAGCGCCTGAAGTGCGCCGCCGGTGACTGCGAGAGACGCGCCGATCACCAGTCCCATCAATACGCGAGGGAGCCGAAGCCGGAAGAATAGCGTATGCGAGAATGAGTCGGAAAAGAGACTGGCTGTATGGATTCGTTGGCTGCCCAGAGCCAAACCAATCGCGACCGATGCCAGCAAAACGAGCGTCAACACCGCCAAAGCCTTAGCGATTCGCGCGCCTACGGGCATTGGGAGCGGCGCCGCGGCCGTCATAGGTCCACCCACACCAGCGTCTGATCTCCGGCCCGTTGCGTGCGCACGTTCGGGTCGCCGTAGACTTCACGCAGCAGGTGGTCGCGGAGCACTTCGTCCGGTGTTCCCGCCGCGGCGATCTCTCCGCGGCGTAGTGCCAGAAGTTGGTCAAACGATCCGGTCAATTGCAGGTCGTGCGTAATCATGATTACGCTGAGATTCTGAGTCTCTCGCAGCCGGGCCAGAGTTCGGATCAGATCCGCGCGGTGTTTCAGATCGAGTGACGATGAAGGCTCGTCGAGCAATAGCAATTTCGGCTCTTGCGCCAGCGCTCGGGCTAGAATCACCATCTGCCGCTCGCCTCCCGAGAGACTGGTGAAGCACCTTCGCGCCAGGTGCGCGGCGCCAGCGGCGTCGAGCGCCTCCAACGCCTTCTCCGCGTCGTGCGCGCCCTCAAACCGAAACCTCGGCGTATACGGCGTCCGTCCGCTCAACACGATATCGAGCGCCTGGAACGGGAATGCCGCCGCCGTCGATTGCGGCACGTAGGCGATTTGCCGGGCGCGCAGCCGCGGCTGCCAATTCTTCAAGGGAACGCCATCGAGCAGAATGGTTCCGGCCAGCGGCATGAACAACCCAGCCAGCATGCGGATCAGAGTGGATTTTCCAGAGCCGTTAGCGCCGATCACCGCTGTCATGGACCCTGGCATCGCAGTCAGGCTCACTTGCCGCACCACCAAAGGGCCGTTGGCGTAGGCGTAATCGAGACAGCGTGCTTCCAACCAGGGTTGCGGCATCACTTAGTTTCGGGATGAATCATTCGGGCGAATAACTCCGCGGTCAACGCAATGCGTTGGGAGGCGTGCGGAACGTAATCTTCATTCACGCCGTGGACGCGATGCCCGCGCACTGCTTTCAATTCGGGCATCTCTCGCCAAGCTTCTACCGGATCTCCGGCGAAGCGGCTTTGAGGTCCATGAATAAAATCGAGGATGATGTCCGGATCGATGGCAAGCAACTCCTCCTTGGCCAGCCTGGCGTAGCCGGTCTTGGAAGGCGGCGCCACGATCCGCCCGCCGGCGATCTCGACCAGTTCCGCGAGGAAGCTGCCCGCGGTCGCAGTGCTTAGATCGCGCAGGCTTCCGGGTGTCCGATTGACGATCAGCACCACTCGCGGCTTGGGAAGGCGGGCAGTCTTGCCGGCGGTGCGCTCAAGCCCTTCGCGAGTGGCGGCCACCAAGCCGGCCGCCTCCGCATCGTTGCCCGTCGCGTGCCCAATCGCGAGCATGGCGGCGCATATCTCCGCAATGGAGCGATTAGAAGTTTTCAGAACACGGAGTCCTAGCTGTTTGAGCGTGTCTTCGAGGAACGGAGCTTGCGCGTTATTGATGACCACCAGATCGGGCCGTAGCGCCATGAGCTTCTCGAAATCCGGATTGTGTAACTGACCGAGACTTGGAAGCTTCGCGGCCTCGGGAGGATAAGTCTCATAATTGGATACGCCCACCACGCGATGGAAGGCGCCTACGCCATAAAGCATTTCGGTCAAATCGGGAGACAAAGAGACTATCCGTTGCGGCGCATCCGCGCCCGCGGCATAGAGCACGAAAGACAGGGCAATAAAAGACTCTCGTCTCATATCAAAACTCGAATTGCAGCCCGCTGGAGGCTGTCCGCCCCGGCGTGAGAAATCCGCTCTCAAAATAGGTTTGGTTAGAAATATTATCCGCCCGCACGAAAAAGCGAACCGCCCGGTATTCGCCGATCGGAATCCGGTAGCTGGCGCCCACATTCACTTTGCGCATTCCATTGAAGCGATAGGTTTGCGTGGCCACAGCGCCATAGATAGGCGCCAGATAGCTGCTCGATGCGATAGTGTCGATACTCAACAGCAGCCGCTTGGTGGTCTGCTGAGTCACCAGGAGCGATAACTGGTTTCTGGGAATCACGAAGGTTTGCAGCACATCGCCGACAATCGGTGTGCGTTCGATGGCATTCACATAAGTGTAAGCCGCGGTCACTTTCAGAGACCGGGTCGGGGCAACGGCCGCGCTGGTCTCAACGCCGCGCGAGATTCCGCCTTGCGTGTTCAGATAGCCGATATAGCGGCCGAACGGGTCGGTGGCCGGATCGATCAAGCCCGAAGTATCGAAGTTGATAACGTTCTGCAGCCAGGTATAGAAGTAGCTTGCCGAAATCTTCAGGCGGTCCCGGAGAAATGTCTGGTCTAGGCCGGCGTCAATGCTCGTGGAATGCTCCGGCTTCAGGCGCGGATCCCCGTAAACGGAATAACCGTAAACCGGATCGAAGCCTGCTCCGAACCTTTCGAAGAGCGACGGCGCGCGATAGCCGCGGCCGGCGTGGGCACGCAGTTTTGTGCCGGATTTACGGAAGAAATACGCCACCGAGGAATCGCCCGTGTACGCGGGCGTGGGCGAAGGAAACGCGAGCCCTTGATAGGGCGCCGACGCCAAGGGAGTGAACGCCGGGCTATCCAGCGCGAAAAATTGCGCCCGGAATGCGCCTGAAATCTGAAGGCGGTCGCCTAAGAACCGCATCTGGTCCTGGACAAAAACCGAGTGGCTCCGCTGCGTGACGTTTACCGCGTTAGCCGCGGCGGCATTGCTTTGATCGGTGTTGTCGTTGGCGTAAGTTTCGGCTTCGAATTCGTAGCCGCCGCTCAGCAGGTTGAAGCGGCCCATACGGTAATGGAACTGCGCATCCGCGGTCTGGATGCGTCCGTCGTAGAGCGAACGCGTGCTGCCATCGGGTTGATAATCCACGCCAGCTGGGCCGTTACCATAGCGGCGTCCATTCGAAACCAGTTGGTAGCTCGCGGAGTAATCGAGCGCCGGCGCAGCCTGCCCATTGAGAATGAGGGCGGCCGAGACAAAGCGTGCGGCGCGCGTGTAATCCGGGTCGTCGGGGGCGGGAATGAAGGTCGCGTTGCCGGTATTAATCTGCGAAAGTGGTGTTCCGTTTTGGAAAAGTTTGACTAGCGATGGCGATAGTGGGATCGCATTGACAATCCCTAGTCCTGACGGCGCGCCGAGAAGATCCGGTTCTCCCAGAACCTTACTGAAGGAATCGGCGCCGTAGAGTCGCGCGGTCAGCCGAAGCGCAGGCGAAAAGTGAAATGTCACTCGGCCTTGCGTGGTGACATCGCGGAATGGAGCGTCTCCGTTGAGTCCGCTGGTGACATCGGTCTGCGCCACGCCCAGGCTGTACTCAATCCGGTCTTTGTGGAATCCGCCCGACAGTTGCGCGCGTCCTCGAAAGGCGCCCAGGGATCCGCCTTCCAGCAGCAGGCTCCCTCTCGTTCGGCCACCGCCTTCGTCCGTGATTACGTTGATCACGCCGCCGATCGCGTTGGTCCCATACAGCGACGATCCCGACCCGCGCATCACTTCGACTTGATTTGCGTCCGTAAATAGCAGGTCTTCAATCAATCCGGAGGCGTCCGCTTGCGTCGCGGAAGCATCCCGCAGTCTCAAGCCATCCACTAGTACTGCGGTATCCTGGTCGCGAAGCCCGCGGATCTGGATCGTAGTGAAGGCCCCCGGTCCACCGAGTTGCTGCACGCGCACACCCGGCGCGAGCGCCACCACGTCGGAAAGAGCAGAGGCATCGCGCGCGTCGGCGTCGGCTTGATCGATTACGGTAGTCGCTTTAGATACATGTTCGGGAAGTTGCGGCGTTCCGGATGCAGTGACCACCACTTGCTCGCGCACTCCGGCGACTTGCAGGGCGACCTCCCGAGTCTCCACGGCGCCGGCGCTGAGGTGGATATCCTCGGCGAGAAATAGCGCAAAACCGGGAGCGGCCGCGCGGAGCAGATAATCGCCTTCAGGCAAGCCCGCAAAGCGGTAGGCGCCTGAGGAGTCGCTGGTGGTCGCGTCGCCGGCCGCCCCGGTGCGGGAAAACAGAGTAAGAGTCGTTCCTGGAACCGGCTGCCCTTGCGGATCTTTCACCGTTCCAGTTATGGATGCCCCGGATTGCGCACTAACTATGGCGCCGGAGATTGTGAGGATGAGAATCAGGTGTAGTGAGGACTTAGTCATGTTTTATTTCCAACGCGCCGCCCGGCGCAATCGCTAACAAATCTCTCGGCGAAGTTCGGGCAAGAGAGAAAGTGAAGATGGACGTAGCTGCCGAAGACCGACCCTATTCGGTAGCCTTCCGCCGGTTCCTTGTACACTCGGCGGATACGCTCCGGCATCGGATCGCTAACCGAATAACGAAACTCGTGTCCTCTGGCGCACTCGCCCGGCGCCAGCCATCCTTCGGCTTCGCAATTTTCGACTTCGATGTAACCGAGCTTCGCCAGTCGCTTCTGCATACGGGCGCGCGTGGGGAAGATTCCGGCCATCGGCCAGCTTCGCCCTTCCACATCCACCACCGCCTCCATCAGATACATAAAGCCGCCGCACTCCGCATAAACCGGCGCGCCGTCCGCGGCGAATCCCGAGATCGCCTCTCGCATGGGTACATTCGCCCACAACGCTTCGGCGTGCAACTCCGGGTATCCGCCGCCGAGATAGATGCCATCCAGATCGGGCGGCAGCGCACGATCCGCAAGAGGACTGAACTCGATGAGATTGGCGCCCAGCGCGCGCAGCAGCTCCAGATTGTCGTGATAGTAAAAGCAAAAAGCGGCGTCGCGGGCGATGCCGATGTGCGCACGCTCGGGCTTCCTTGCGGGCGCTGCCGGTGGCGTCACTGGACTCTTGACACGTGCGCTTAGCTCCAATAACCGGTCAAGATCCAAATGAGACTCGATCCACTCCGCCAGCCTTCCAAGGCGGTCGTCCGTCAACGCTTCCTGCGCAAGATGAAGTCCCAAATGCCTTTCTGGAATCGCGAAGCTGGCATCGCGCGGCAGATATCCAAGCAGCGCTGGACGGCAGCGCGCGGCGATTGCATCGCGCAGGTATCCATAGTGCTTGTCGCTCGCCACTTTATTGCAAATCACCGCCAATAATCGCAACTCGGGCTCCAGAGTATCGAAGCCGTGTACGATCGCGGCTGCGCTCCCGGCCATGGCCGCCGCGTCCAGCACCAGGACGACTGCCGCGTCCAACCAGATGGCCATCTCAGCCGTTGTCCCTGACAGCGGCCCCGCCAATGACGAAGCGCCTTTTCCATCAAAGAGTCCCATGACTCCCTCAATGACGGCGATGTCGGCATCAGCCATTGCATGCGCGAAAATATCGAGATTGGTTTCGCGCGATAGCATCCATCCATCGAGGTTGTGACTCGGCCGCCCAGTCGCGGCTTGATGGAACGTGGGATCGATGAAATCCGGCCCAACCTTGAAGCCTTGCACCCGCAGACCGCGTCTGTGGAATGCAGCCATGATTCCGGTTGCAAGGGTGGTCTTGCCGACGCCGCTGTGAGTTCCGGCGATGACGATTCGTACCGTGTTCATCGGGAGACCTCGCGGTTCGATGCGGTCTTCAGATACAGCGGCAGCCCGGCGACTGCAAGGATGACCTCATCGGCGACCTCGGCGGCCCATTGATTCAGGAGCCCGTGGGTATGGCGGAAGGCGCGCGTCACCGCGGGCTCAGGAACCGTTCCGCACCCGAGCTCATTCGAAACCAGAATGACATGGCAACTGCCACTCACGGAGCCAATCCTTTGAAGTTCAGCGTGCGCGGCGTCTTCCACTTGCCCCGGCGCCCCCTCCCTATGCTGCCAAAACAGATTGCTGAGCCAGACCGTCAGGCAATCGACGAGAATGGCGTCGGCGTCATTCGCGGCACGCTCCACGGCGCCCGCCAATGCCAAAGGTTCTTCAATAGTTCGCCATGAGATTGGCCTGTCTGCACGGTGCCGTTCAATGCGCGCGGTCATCTCACGGTCATGTCCGGCTTGGGCGGTGGCGATATAGGTAACGCGCCCGGCTGGGGTTGCCAGTCGCTGTGCCAGACGTGATTTGCCGCTGCTAGCGCCGCCGAGAATCAGTGTTAACATCGCCGAGGAATCCGGGCCTCAATTCACAGAGTCGCGTATGCCTCGAAACGAAAGGGGAGACGGAAAAATGGGAGGACGCAACCTGTGAG
>Ga0182024_10022291_pt1 | contig 11423 bp, 7 predicted proteins | sample P32metaG_FD_120480 | JGI IMG/M metagenome (GOLD analysis project Ga0182024, IMG submission 120480) | Permafrost microbial communities from Stordalen Mire, Sweden - P3-2 metaG (Illumina Assembly) | ecosystem: Environmental > Terrestrial > Soil > Wetlands > Permafrost | place: Sweden: Stordalen... | reverse complement strand
TCTCACCCGCCCGGTCAAGTTGCGCCAACGCATCGCGACATATTGCTGCATAGCGCGCATGATAATTTGGGCGCCCCGTTCCCTTTACGGGCGACAGCAGGCTGGAGCGAGGAACCTTCGATTCAATCCGTTTACGCAGGTGGAGCGCCAGCAATCGCTTCACATAAGCCGCATTTACCAGGGTTCGCGCAAGATTGCGATGGTTCCCGTCCAGGCGAGCATAGATGGCGATCGCGCGCTCATAATGCTCCAGGGCCACGCTGTATTCGCCGGTTCTGCGTATGATCCGCCCGCGTGCAGACTCAATATTGCCCAGCGATATGGCATCGTCGGTGTCTTTGAGCTTTTGCTCTGAATGGCTCAACAGCTCGAGCGCTTTCCTGGCATCCCCTTTTTGAAAGATGAGCCAGGCCTCCTGCACCGCAATTACGGCAGCCAGCTTTTCCGCTCGCATCGTTTCCGCTCGGCGCCGCGCTTCAACGACATGCTCGAACGCCTTCGCGTATTCACCCTTCTTACGATGGGCTCTTCCCTTCCAAAAATTCGCCAGTATGATGAGATTCTCATCCCCCAATTCCCTATCTGCCTTGAGGACGAACTCTAGCATCTCGATCGCCGTATCGGCATCCTCGGTCATCAAGGCGTGAAAGGCTTCGGCAAGCCGCAGCTCCAGGTAATCGCGAAATGGCATCCTGGCGCGCATGGTTGGCGTAAATCGAGCCAACAATAGCTCCATGCTCTTCCTGTCGCGATGCCCAACATCCAACCACTGCGCCGCACGTAGAGCGATAGCCGCACCACCGCGCTCGATGTCGGGGCTCGTCCAGTCGGAGCCCGCCTGCTCCAGTAGGCGAACACCCTCACCGATGCGCCTTTCCTTGAGGGCTTCGTCCAACTGTTCCAGAAAGTGCAGGATCATGGTCAGATTCTAGGCGACTGATCCGAAACGGTCGAGCGTATTCTCTCCTTTCGGCCAAGAAAACGTATGCAGGCTAAAGGGATGCGCCTGGGATAACACGGACACAGACACACGCTGTTTATCCCCACTTCATTTCGCACGGCGGGGGTGGATTCGGACGCTCGCCCGATTCGGACGCCACGTCATTGCACAGGTACCAGAGTTTCCTTAGTTTTGATCCACAGCGCCCTCGCGTTAGGAGATTTGACTGATGATGCATCCCGGCGCCGAAGCAGCCCAGCCATCCACGGAAGAAGGCATTCTGACCATAGAGGCGGCTGAGTTCCTTTGTGCTTTGCACCGCCGGTTTGCATCCCGCCGCCAGGAGCTCTTAACGGAGCGTGATGGGCGTCAGCGGGAATTTGACCTCGGTCATATTCCTGAGCCCCTGCCCAAAGTCGGCGGCATCAGTGAAATCGCCCGACCCGGACCACCGGTTCGTTCCGACCTCGCATTCGGGCAGGTTATGCTCGCCGGTCCGCCGGAGGGCGACGGTCTTTCGCGAGGCCTGAACTCAGGTGCCAGTTTGTTCATCGCGGACTTCGATGACTGCCTCTCCCCTACCTGGCAAAATTGTCTTCAAAGCCATGCCAGCTTGCGGCGAGCTTATGACAGGGCGGACCTACTTGCTATGAAGGACCTGGCGGGAGAACTCGCAGCAATCTCTGTTCGCCCGCGAAACCTGAGCCTTGAGGAGAAGCACTTCCTGGTGGACGGAAGACCGATTTCTGCTTCACTCTTTGATTTTGGCTTAAATATCTTCTATATCGCCTACGCCGTGCAGGCGAGGCCGATCGCAGCACACTTCTCGCTCTCCAAACTTGAAAGCCACCGGGAAGCGCGGCTGTGGGGCGAGATTTTTCGCTTCACAGAACAGTATCTGAACATTCCGCGGGGTTCCATTCGCGTGATGCTCACTGTCGATACAGTTTCTGCCGCATCCGAAATGGACGAAATCCTCTATGAACTTCGCGAATATGCCACTGCCCTGGAGTGCTCGCCCGTAAGCTACCTTTCGAGCTTCGTCAAGAGCTTCCGTTTTCGTCGCGAGTCTCTGCTACCCCAGCGCAGCGACATCAACTTGGAGCAACCGTTTTTACAGGCGTACCAGGAATTGCTGGTTCACTGCTGTCGCAAGCACGAAGTGCGTGCCATCAGCTCTAGTCCCCAACTGGTCCAAGATGGCCTGAAAAGAGACAAATGGGAGCGGGCGAGAACCTCTCTAGACATAAGACATGAGATCGAGCTCGGATTCGATGGGATCTGCATCGCCGACGCTCACCTCGTTCCTATGGCACTCTCAGCATTCAAGGAAAACGCAAGAGGACGTGCCTGGATTAGACGAGACGTAGGGCATTGCCACATAACCTCTCGTGACTTGTTCAGCCCCTCCTTTGGAAGCATCACGATGATGGCCCTGCGGGAAAACGTAGAGTCGATGCTCGAGTATTTAGAGGCATGGCTCGCCGGCCATGGATCTGCGCGTTCGGCAAGCGGAATCAGGAACATGGCTTCGGCCGAGTTGTGCCGAGCTCAGCTGTGGCAGTGGATTCGCCATTCCGCTCGTCTTACGTGCGGACGACGAGTCAGCCGTTATGTGGTTGAATGCCTCATCCGTGACTCGTTAGCCAGCATAGAGCTGCGCGTTGGTGAGGTTTCGTTTGCTGCTTCGAAGTTTTTCATGGCTGGGGAACTTCTGCTTAGTTCCTGCACCGACGATTGTCACTCTTCTCTTCCCGTTCGCGCATACGCTCATCTCTGCTGATTCTTCTCCCTGCATTGTTCGCACAGCCTGTGCCGCGACCGAGTAGGGCGAAACCAGGTTGGGGTAGCAAATCGTAGAGTGCCGCACCTACGGCGCTCCCCCGGATTTCCTGTGGACCTTGGCGGCGCTGGCGAACTTCATGCGGCTTTCCTTAATGAAAGCCGCACACGCAATCTTGGATGGAGCCACGTACAGGAAATCCGGGTCGGAATCATCCTCCATCGATGCCCCAGCCCTTCCGGGCTGGGCTCACGTTTTAGCCGACGGCCCTCCGGTCCTTGCGCTTCATTAGGTCGCACATTCCATCTTTACCGCACCCGTCGTGAGCGGTGAAGCGAACCTAATTGGTACAAGCCTGAACGTAGGCCAAATCGGACGAGCGCCCACTTCGCACGACGCCAGTTGTGTCCGCCTCAGTTACATATTCTACTCACTAGAGAATTCTGGCAGCATGCAACATTCGGATTCACATCGGAGGACGAGCATGGACGTGAAAAGAGCGAGATCGCGTTACATTTACCGTTTTGGACAAGGGCAAGCCGAAGGCGATGGGTCGATGCGCGAGGAGCTTGGCGGCAAAGGTGCCGCATTGGCGGAAATGACCATGCTCGGGCTTCCCGTGCCGCCGGGCTTTACCATTTCCACCAGCGCCTGCAGGTTCTACCTGGAACATGGCACGATGCCAGAGTCGCTCGACGATGAGTTGGAGAGCGCTCTCGAATGGCTTGAACTTGAGCAGGCGCAGCGGCTCGGAAGTGATAAAGATCCACTGCTGCTAAGCGTCCGTTCCGGCGCGCCCGTGTCTATGCCCGGGATGATGGATACGATACTTAACGTAGGCATCAACGGCTCAAACATCGCCGGCCTGGCAGCCAAACATCAGAACATGGAGTTTGCTCTCGATTCGTACCGGCGTCTACTGCAGATGTTTGGCTCTGTGGTTCTGCGAATACCAAAGCAGGCTTTCGACCGCGCATCGGAAGATGCGAAGGCAGTCCTTAACCCCTCGATTGATTTAACGGAATCGACGATAAGGCGGACTATCGCCTCGTTCCATCAAGTCATTGAGCAAATTTCTGGAAGCCCATTTCCCATGGATCCTCGGGAGCAATTGCGGCAGGCGGTGGCAGCCGTATTCGAGTCCTGGAACAATGAACGAGCTCGGCACTACCGCCGCATCCACAAGACAGCGGAGAATTCCGGCACGGCGGTCACGGTGCAAGCGATGGTCTTTGGGAACTACGGGCTCAACAGCGGCACCGGCGTCGGCTTCACTCGTAACCCTTCGACGGGGGAGAATGAGATGTTTGCCGAATTCCTGCCCAACGCTCAGGGTGAGGACATTGTGGCTGGGATTCGCACGCCTATGCCCATCGCCGAACTAGAACGGACGATGCCCGAGGCTTACCTCAAACTCCTGTCCGTGGCACGTAAGCTCGAAGCTCACTATCGTGACGTACAGGACTTTGAGTTCACGGTACAAGGCGGAGAACTATTCCTCTTACAGACCAGATCGGCGAAGCGAAGCGCATTGGCGAGACTTCGCACTGCGATCGAGATGGCGGAGGAGAACCTGATTTCGCGAACAGATGCGATTCTGCGTGTCAGCCCGGCTGATATTGAGGAAGTTCTATCCCAGCAGCTGGAACTGACCGACGAAGACTTGCAGCCAATCGCTCAAGGACTGGCCGCATCTCCCGGATCGGCCGTGGGTCAGCTGGCCTTGACCGCCGAGCGTGCGGTCGAGTTGGCAGGCAAAGACAAACAAGCGCCCATAATTCTCGTACGGCAGGAAACGACCGCCGACGATATCCACGGCATGGACGCTGCTGTGGGTTTTCTTACCGCGCATGGCGGCGCGACCAGTCATGCCGCGGTCGTCGCCCGGGGCATGGGCAAATGCTGCATTACCGGCGCGAGCGGCATCTTCGCTGATGAGATTGCGGGTGTTCTACACATAGGCGGGCATACTCTTAGAGAGGGCGATTGGCTTTCACTCGACGGCTCGACAGGACGTGTATTTCTAGGACAGCTGCGTCTGCAAGAGAGTGAAGCTTTCGACAATCCATATCTGACAAGATTGCTCTTCTGGGCCCGGGAATGCAGTGCAATCCGTGTGTGGGCCAATGCGGACACTCCGCAGGATGCTCAACGCGCCCGCGACGCCGGCGCCACGGGCATTGGCCTATGCCGCACGGAACATATGTTCTTCGCCAAAGACCGGCTTCCTCAGGTGCGCTCCATGATTCTCGCCTCCACGTTGGAGGAGCGGGAGCGCGCTCTCGCTGCTCTCCTTCCGATGCAGCGGGCAGACTTCGAAGAGCTTTTCCGTGCGATGGCAGGTCTGCCGGTGACCATCAGGCTTATTGACCCGCCGCTCCATGAATTCTTACCCACCGAGTTGGCTGCCAGGGACGAGTTGGCCCGAGCACGGAGGGAAGAGCCGCAGAGTGTGCGCCGGCTGCAAGAGGTCCTGACAAGGGTGCAACAGTTGAGCGAGTCAAACCCTATGCTGGGGCTGCGTGGATGCCGTCTGGGAATTATCCATCCGGAAATTATCGTCATGCAGATCACGGCGATTCTGCAGGCGGCTCTCCGGGTGGATGCTGAAGGCATCGCAGTTCTGCCTGAAATCATGCTCCCACTGGTTGCTTGCGTCGAGGAAGTTCGGCATTTACGCAAACTCATCGAGAAGACCGCCGCGAATGTCTTCCATCAGCAAGGCCGCCGGATCGGCTATCGCGTGGGAACCATGATTGAGTTACCGCGGGCGGCGGTCTGCGCTGGCGAGATCGCGCAAGAAGTAGACTTCATGTCGTTTGGCACCAACGACCTTACCCAAATGACTTTCGGGTTCTCCCGCGACGATGCTCACAAATATCTGGATACGTACTTATCACTTGGGATCCTCAAGCACAATCCGTTCCTCACCATAGACCGAGAGGGCGTTGGCTCACTGATCGAATTCGCAATCCGTAAAGCCATAGCCGCCAACCCGGCGATCAAGCTCGGAATCTGCGGCGAACATGGAGGCGATCCAGCATCAATCGCATTCTTTGAAGAGATCGGCTTAGACTACATCTCTTGCTCCCCAGCAAGAATCCCGATCGCTCAACTAAGCGCGGCGCACACATCCCTTGCACGAGTGCTCCTCGAGTCTCGACAAGAAGGAGCGCAGTGTGCGTAGCCCTACACTGGATAAAACAGGACCTCAGTTCCCGTCTTGACCTCCTTCTTCTGCGCGAGCTCGGAAGGCCGTCATCCGCACCAGCGAACATTGCACGCTGCTTGATGCGATTTCCGCGGTCCCTCCATGAGCACCGCTAATAGGATGGACCAGTAGAAAGGATCATCATAAACTTATGCGTGGCTCCCAGATGGGCTGACTTTGCAACATCCTTTATGGAGAGGTTCGATGCCTAGGCGTCTGGTTCGCCGCATTCTTCTGACCGCTGGGCTGCTATGCATCGCCTTGGTTGTAGGCACTACTGGTTTCGTACTAATCGAAGGATATTCATGGTTCGACGGCTTCTACATGACTCTCACGACCATCACGACTGTCGGCTATCAGGAGCTGCGGCCTCTCAGCCGTTCCGGGCGTATTTTTAATTCGTTTGTGATTTTCTTTGGAGTAAGCGCGATGTTCTTAGCGCTTGGGGCTATGACGCAAACGATCATCGAGCTCGAGTTGGAGGATCGCTATGGCAAACGCAGGAAAAGGCGCATGATCAGTTCATTACATGATCATTTTATCGTCTGTGGTTTTGGCCGCGTAGGCCGACACGCTTCTTATGAGTTTCAACGTGTCAAGGCTCCCTTTGTGGTCATCGACAGCAACGAAGTTCGCGTTGCAAAAGCTGCGAACGCAGGAATGCTTGCCGTAGCCGCGGATGCCACACAAGATGACAGCCTTCGCGAAGCCGGCGTGCTCAGAGCGAAAGGACTGATCGCTGCATTGCCCTCCGATGCCGAAAATCTCTTCATTATTCTCTCCGCAAAAACTCTTAATCCAAAGCTGACCGTCGTGACCCGAGCTTCTGAGGTAGAGGCCGGAGAAAAGTTGCACCGCGCAGGAGCTGACACTGTTTTTACTCCTTATGCGCTGGCCGGACGCCAACTTGCAGATGCGTTGCTAAGGCCTCATGTGGTGGAGTTCCTGGACTTCGTCAGAAGCAATATAGGACCACACGTCACGATGGAGCAGGTCCGCGTCCCCCCAAAGACTGAAGGCGCCCATCGGTTGTCGGAATTGCTGAATTCCGAAGTAGTAGTGCTTGCGATTCGTAAAGAGGGAGGGGAAACAATCTTCAATCCTCCACATGAATCAAAGGTCTCCGCTGGCGATTTCCTTATCGTTGTGGGTGAACGATCAGGCCTGCAAAAGCTGGAAAAAAATCTTACCAGCTAAACGGCGGATGGTTCCAAGTTACCGAAAAACGAGACCTTTCAGGAACTCGGCGCAGATCTCTTTCGGAATTGCCGCAATTCGTAAGAGCACAGTCATGTGATCACGATCACTGCAGATCGTGCACGCCAGAGTGATTCTTGTCGCGGGACGGCAGGAAGGCCGCTCTCCTGGGGTGAAGCTCCACGAAGCGTTTGAAAGCAGGTTTCTAAATGGCGCACGTCAAAGAGACTACACGCGCAAAACTGATGATGCTCCACGGCTTCTCTATGTCGATGCTCGGAATGCTCCTTCTGTATGTTCGGGAGACGATGGCATACTTTTATGCCTTTGGATGCGCCTTGGCGATGTTGCTGATTGCGGCTTCACTCATTCTGATCGCTGCACTGGACTGGATTTGCGTCGTTGGTCAAGGCGCTGAGCAGGCCTCCAAGCTTCGCGGCGTTCTGTTTATTAGCGTGGGTGCTGCGGCTGGTGGTGTGGTCCTGGCTTTATATCCGGGCGCGACCATTCGCATGTTCTGTTATCTCATCGCCTTCTACGCGCTCTTACTCAGCTTCGCTAAATTCAACCTTGCGAGATATTGGAGCGGTCCGGAGCGCGCCCGAATCGTTATGTACGTGTTTGCAGCAATCGCGCTGCTCTTCGGCATGCTTATGCTTGTCATGGCTGGCTGGGACCCACGCAGCGTGATCACCTTACTAGCCTTTTATTCTCTGTTCATGGGCGCCCAGATGCTCCTCACTATTTTCTACTTGCATGAGGGACTGGATTCGTAAGCTCTGCCCAACCACGAACCTGGGTGCCCGTTAGCCCTGCGTTCGTGGGGCTCTGGCGGCTTGCTGCTTGCGTTAATACGTATACAGCCAGGCAAGGGATGGCGCGATGCATCCGTGTAAGTGCTTACAGCCGAGCAAGTTAGCCGACAACGGACGCCCCTCGAGATCAGCAGAAGTTCACGGTACTGCTTGTGGCCATTTCACCCATACCACCCGATGTATGTGATATTCGTCACTCATTCGTGTATCCGCCATCACATCAATCCGCAGGCGTCGGGAGCCATAATTCGATTAAGAACAATCGATCATAACCGAAGGTAGCCATGACAGACACCCAGAAAGCTGTGGAACACGAGCGAGTAAGTGCCTTCGAAAACCAGCAGCAGTCGCCCGCTGGCTTTCCCTTCAAGAGAATTGTCTACGTCGGCGATCTCTCGGGAGAACCCTCCTACGGGCTGCGCTACACACAACAATTGGCCCACGAACGCAATGGGGAGCTTGTGCTGGTGCACTCGCTCGATCCGATCGTTTACGCATTGCCTTATGCGGAACTGCGTGATGAAGCCGCGAAGGCAGAGTTGACAGCCATGGAGCAGGACCCCAAGCGCCATGGCGCCAACCACGATTCCATGGTGCAGCGCGAGCAAATTTGCGCGGAGATCCTGCGCGAGGCGAGGCACCATTCCGCGTCCCTGCTTATTCTCAGCTCCGCGGGAAAAACGGACGCCGGTAGCATGGCACTCGCGACCATGGCGCGACTTTTGTTGGCGAACACGCCATGTCCTATTTTGACCATCCCGACCCCGGCGGCGTCAGCCGCGTTGCCCCGCTGGATGTGGCAGAACGTGATCGCGGCCACCGATTTTTCTGACGCCGGCATCGCCGCTCTGGACGTTGCGCAACGCATCGCGGGGCGAGGGCTGGTGGTGCTCCACAGCACACAATGCGGCAGGGAGCAGGAATGCAACCACTGCATGACCCGGCTTCGGCTGCTCGCACCCTTCAACGAGTCGCATACTCTGCCGGTCGACCATCTTGTGACCTCCGGCCCACTGAGCGCAGCCATCGCTTCGGTGGCGCAGCGGGTGTACCCCGACCTGCTGATATTGGGGGCACCCCCTGTTGCGATCGACAGCGGCCACCTGGATAACAGCACCGTCTATCGCGCGATCATTGAGTCCCATTGCCCGGTGCTCCTGGTTCCACCCGGGACCGGCCGTGGTGACGGAACGATCGACAAAGCGGTTTACGCCTGGCTGGAAAAAACCCGGTGCATCGACGGCCGGCCCCCAGTCCAGACTAGCAACAGAGTGGAGGCGATTGCAGCCAGCAAGCCGAATGCTGGTGATGACCGTCTCAGACGGAATCCCGCTGGCAGGTGAGAGGGAAGCATGCGCTACGTCATCGCAGTTCTCGCAGTCGCCGGAATCGTGGTGTCCTGCCTTGCCCTAGCTCAACACTATGGCGCTCCAGCACGGCCAATCGATCTCACACACTCGGCGTGGAATTCCGCATACGTTAATCAAAGCTCTTTCGCCACGGTTTATGGGATGCCCGTAGCACTGCTGGGGGTAGCTGGATACTTACTTCTGGCTGTTCTCGTGCTGCTGCGCCGCGTAGTCCTCACGGTCTACTTTGCCGGCATTGGACTTGCCTACGGGCTCTACCTCACAAACATTGAAGCACACATTCTGCACGTGTGGTGTGTGTTTTGCGTTGCGTCGCTGATCCTGACTGTCTTGATAGCAATCCTCGCCTTCGCGGCGCTGATCTTCAACCGCCCTGCCGTTACCAGCCGGTAATGTCATCTGGACGTCGCGACCCCTTGCGTGGCCCCTAACTTTACCGTCGCACTGCTTCCGCCGCGGGTCACTGGTGTGCGCAACGTCACTGCCAAACCCATCGTTGCAGAATAAGTTTGACTGCAGCGAACAGAAATCCGTCTGAGGACGAATAAGGTGAATTTTATGAGCAGTGATATGCAATTGAAAAAGCATGTAGAGGATGAACTGAGTTGGGAGCCTGGTGTCAACGCGGCCGCAATCGGCGTTGCGGTTAAAGATGCAGTCGTGACGCTCACAGGGCATGTGCCTAGCTTTGCGGAAAAGCGCACCGCCGAACAAGCCGTTTTGCGCATTCATGGTGTCAGAGCGTTGGCGAACGAACTGGAAGTGAGATTTCTGGCGGGGAGCGAACAGACCGATGAAGATATTGCCCTGAAGGCTGCATCCGCTTTGCTCTGGCATTCCTCGATTCCTAAAGATCACATCAAACTTCAGGTATCGAACGGCTTTATCACCCTGGAAGGAACGGTGGATTGGCAGTATCAAAGGGAAGCTGCGGAGTCAGCGGTCGAAAATCTTCTGGGAGTGAAAGGGGTTTACAACACTGTCACCGTGCAGCCGTCGCATATGCGCGCAGAGGTCCGATCCGAGATCGAGGCAGCGTTGAAGAGAAACGCAGAGATTGATGCGCGGCACATCTCAGTGTCAGTTCTCGGTAATAGAGTGATCCTCTCAGGCGAGACGGACTCTTTCCTCAAGAAGATCACTGCTGAACGAGCGGCATGGAAGGCACCCGGTGTCATTTGGGTTGAGAACAATATCCAGGTGTCGCCAGTCAGCGGGGTGGTGACAGCAGCATAAGGCGGAAGAACCGAAAAACCTACAAGTTGCTGCAATACGGGGAGTGTTTGGGGATATTCTGTACCCGACCTGAGACCTCCCCGTAGAATTCCTCTTTTGGCAGCTCCCAAGCCCCAAATGAATCGCCGAATTCCATTCCGCGTCCGGCCCATGCTCGCGACTCTTACCGCCGAACCATTCGATAAGGCCGGGTGGGTCTATGAGGAAAAGTATGACGGCGACAGGGTTCTCGCCTATAAAGAGGATGACCGCATTCGACTCTTATCTCGAAGCGCGGTGGATCGAACGGATAGGTTTCCTGGTATCGCCCAGGCGATCCTAAATTTGGAGCCGGCGTCCCTTGTACTGGATGGTGAAGTTGTTGTGTTTGACAAGCGAGGCGTTTCCCGGTTCCAGCTTCTTCAACAAGGAGGAGGCGAACCATCCTACGCAGTTTTCGACTGTCTTTTTTGTGAGGGAAAGGACCTTCGAGGGGAGTCCCTTGCCACGCGTCGAGGTGCGATGGAGAATGCAATCGGTTCGAGCCGGGTTTTGGTGCCTTCTCAGAGACTTGCGACGAACGGCCTCCAGGCGTTTCGTTTGGCAAAGCGCCGCGGTTACGAAGGATTGGTAGCGAAGGATCTCGCCTCCCACTATCTGGAGGGGCGATCATCAAAATGGTTGAAGGTGAAGGTCCATCAGGAAGATGAGTTTGTGATCGCCGGTTTTACCAAGCCCGACGGTTCCCGCAAGTATTTTGGTGCACTTCTTCTGGGTGCTTACGAGAAAGGACGCCTTCGCTACGTCGGTAAGGTTGGAACGGGATTTAGCGAGAAAAAGCTGGCAGAACTATACAAACTAATTCGCCCGCTCGTTCGGAAACGCACTGGCT
>Ga0182024_10022290_pt1 | contig 11424 bp, 10 predicted proteins | sample P32metaG_FD_120480 | JGI IMG/M metagenome (GOLD analysis project Ga0182024, IMG submission 120480) | Permafrost microbial communities from Stordalen Mire, Sweden - P3-2 metaG (Illumina Assembly) | ecosystem: Environmental > Terrestrial > Soil > Wetlands > Permafrost | place: Sweden: Stordalen... | reverse complement strand
CCCTGAAGCTGCGAGGCCACGATCCCACCACAACAATCGTCGCCGCCTTGCGGGAGATGCTTCAAACAGGGAAATTACCCCCGTTGCCAGCGAAAGCTGCTGCACGCGGCTGAAGTGTCACCAGCACGGAAGTAAACTGACCGAAGATATGTTACATGGTCTCTGGGCGTTCCCCCGCTCAGACTGGCGGCTCTGGCACCTCACGCCGCCTTGGCCAATGTGGCCTTCACCTTCTCCACCAGTGCTTCCGGCGTGAACGGCTTGACCACGTAGTTGTTGATGCCGGCGCGGATGGCAGCCACAACCCGCTCCTTTTCCGCTTCGGTGGTCACCATCACCAGCGGCGTCTTTTTGTCGGTCTCGCGGATGCGGGTAATCAGTTCCAGCCCGTTCATATTGGGCATGTTCCAATCGATCAGGATGATCGAGAAACCGGCGGGGTGTGACGCAATGACGTTCAACGCTTCGATACCGTCAGCCGCCTCTGCGAATGTCAGGTCGCCGAGGGCGCCCAGCGCACGCTTTTGCAGGATCCGCATCGTCTTGGAGTCATCAACCAGCAGGATGTTCATGGTTATTCCCTCACGTTTTCCAATAGGTCTGTAATCGGCATCTTCGACCCCCGCCGGTAGCAAAATCCCCGGATGGGACTTACCTTCATCGAGTCACGTCTGATAGTCTCGCCCAAGCTTGCATTGGCGTCATGACCGGGAACATATATTCCATTACCAACCCGGGGCTTAGGTACTCTTACTTGTAAACTCCCTCGGCCGGCTGGGCGAAACATGGAGCGGTGGCATCTGCGCGGCACATATATATGGATATAGGCACTGACGCCGACGGTCCGTCTTTGCCACGTCTAAGCAATTCATGAGTGTGGTTTATGGACCAGATCGACGAAGTAACGAAAGAATTCCTCCTCGAGAGCTACGAGAACCTGGACCAACTCGATCGCGACTTCGTTTCGCTGGAAAGTGACCCAACGGCGCGCGATAAGATAACCACCATCTTTCGGACCATCCACACCATCAAGGGGACCTGCGGATGCCTGGGGTTCCGCAAGCTCGAGTCGATCACCCACGTCGGTGAGAACCTCCTGAGCCGGCTCCGTGACGGCGAACTGCAAATCGATACGGAGATCACCACGGGCTTGCTTCGCCTGGTCGATGCGATCCGCGAAATCCTCGGTTCCATCGAATCAACACACACTGAGGGCGACAAGGATTACTCGGCCTTCCGCGAAAGGCTGGTCCGGCTGAACGAACGTCCTTCGATTGTCGCGCCGTCCGAAACCGTTTCGGCCTCTGCGGTTCATCCGGTCGATCCGCCCGTGGCCGTGGCCGCTGCCCTGCCTCTGGAACCGGCATACGAACCCCCGCATGACGACGCAAGCCCGACCGCCCGCGCCCCAGACCGGCGTGAGCTGAACCGGGACGAAGCCTGCTATGACGGCCCCGAACGGCGCGCCAATCCCGAATCGGTGGCCGGCAACGCCATCCGGGTTGACGTCGGGTTGCTCGACAAGGTGATGAACCTGGTCGGCGAGCTGGTGCTGGCACGGAACCAGGTGCTTCAATTCACTGCCACCCAGAAGGACGCTTCCTTCCTGCGGACGTCCCAGCGGCTCAACCTCATCACGACGGAACTGCAGGAAGGCGTCATGAAGACGCGGATGCAGCCGATCGGGAACCTTTGGAACAAGTTCCCTCGCATCGTCCGCGACGTGGCCAACAACTGCCACAAGAAGGTCCGGATCGAAATGGAAGGCCGCGACACGGAACTGGACAAGACGATCCTCGAGGCCATCAAGGACCCGCTCACTCACGTCATCCGCAACAGCGTCGATCACGGCATTGAGGCCCCCGAGGCCCGTCAGAAGCGCGGCAAGCCCGAAGAAGGGCTTATCGCCATGCGGGCGTTCCACGAGGGCGGGCAGGTCAATATCGAGGTCACCGACGACGGAAAGGGGATCGACCCGGAAATCATCAAGCGAAAGGCGGTCGAGAAAGGCCTGCTGTCGCCCGATCAGGCCGCGCGCATGGGCGAGCGCGAGGCGATCAACCTGATTTTCCTCCCGGGGTTCTCTACCGCCGAGAAGGTCACCAACGTCAGCGGGCGCGGTGTCGGCATGGACGTGGTCCGCACCAACGTGGAAAAAATCGGTGGCACAGTAGACGTCCAGAGCCGCGTCCATGAAGGAACGACGCTTCGGATCAAGATCCCGTTGACGCTGGCCATCATCCCCGCGCTGGTCGTGACCAGCGGCGGAGAACGGTTCGCCATCCCGCAGGTCAGCCTGCTGGAACTGGTTCGCCTGGATGACCGAGGTGCGGGCATCGAACTGATCAACGGCACGCCGCTCTATCGCCTGCGCGGCAATCTGCTGCCTCTGGCCTATCTGAACCGGGAATTGAAAATCGAGAAACTCGGGACCTCGGAGGCGGGCACGAAGGAGTCGGCCAATATCGTCGTGCTCAGGGGCGGGGACCGCCAGTTCGGGCTGGTCGTCGACCACATCAATGACACCGAGGAAATCGTCGTCAAGCCGCTCGGTAAGCAACTGAAAGGCATCACGGTGTTTGCCGGTGCCACCATCATGGGAGATGGGAAGGTGGCCCTGATCCTGGACGTGCTGGGTCTGGCACAGAAGGCAAACGTCATCTCGAATTCCAGCGAAGGGGGGCTGCATTCGGCCGCGGAAAATGCCAGGGGCGATGCCGCCGATCAGCAGACCCTGCTGCTGTTCCAGCTCAAGGGTGACCAGCGAATGGCGATCCCGTTGTCGGTGGTAGCGCGGTTGGAGGAATTCCCGCGCAAGAGCCTGGAGAACGCAGGCGGCCGGGCGGTGGTGCAGTACCGGGGGCAGATCATGCCGATCATCCATCTCGCGGCAGCGCTTGGAGATGGCCGGGCCAAGGCCGGGGCGCGGGGCCTGAAGAAAGGGCAGGGGAAAAGCGAAACCATCCAGGTTGTTGTCTACACGCACGAGAACCAGAACGTCGGGTTGCGGGTGGAACGCATCCTCGACATCGTCCAGCAGCGACTGAACGTGCAGACGGCTGCCTGCCGGCCGGGCATCCTCGGAACGGCAATCATAAAGGAACGAGTCACCGAACTGCTGGACGTGCAGGCCGTCGTTCGTAACGCGATGCAGCCGGCAAAACCCCTGGCGGCATGAGCGGAGAACCACATGAGCGATGCTAAACAATACTGTTCGTTCTTCGTCGATAGGCTGTTTTTCGGGGTTGAGGTCCGCGAAGTCCAGGAAGTCATCCGATACCAGGAGATGACCCGGGTCCCGCAGGCCGCCAGCGAGGTGGCAGGGCTGATTAACTTGCGGGGCCAGATCGTCACGGCGATCGATCTGCGCCGCCGCCTGGGTCTTGGCGACATCCCCGCGGGCAAGCTTCCCCTGAACGTCGTCATCCGGACCGACGACGCCGCCGTCAGCCTGCTCGTGGACGAGATTGGCGACGTCTTGCAAGTCGAGGAGGAGGCCTTTGAAAGGCCCCCGGAAACGCTCACTGGCGCCGCCCGCGATGTCATCCAGGGCGTTTACAAGCTGAAGGACCGTCTGCTGCTGATCCTGGATACAGCCAAGACAGTCAATGTTTCCATACCGGCGGCCGCGTGAGCCGAACCGGCGGCGGGGAACGAACTCGTCAAACAATCCAATCCATGGCAGGCCCAGGTGCGCGGAATGGCCGTCGCTCCAAGCCCTACTAAAGACTTAAGAAGAGGTTTTCACTATGGGAACGACTTTGAAGCAGACCGGCGGCCGGAATCGAGCTACCGGGAATCGGAAGGCCAAAGGCGGCGCAACGCCGCCGGCAGTCATCGAGGCCAATGCCAATACCCGCGCGGTCATTCGCGTTCTTGAGTCGATCGGACAAGCCAGGACGGCGAGCGAAGCGGCCGCCTCCGTCCTGAAGACTGTCCGCGAAGCGTTCGGCTGGGCGTATGGCTCGTACTGGGCCGTCGATAGCCAGGAAGGCGCCCTGAAGTTCGTCGTCGACGCCGGGACTGTCAATGCCGAGTTCCAACGGGTGACCGCCGAGGCGCGCTTTCGGGAAGGCGAAGGTCTGTCCGGGCGGACCTGGAAGTCGAAAGACCTGGTGTTCGTTGCCGACCTGGGCGAGGTGACGGACTGCTGCCGGGCGCCGGTCGCCCGGCAGGCGGGCGTCAAGAGCGGCATTTGTTTCCCCATCGTGGTTGGCGGGAATGTCGTCGGGACCATGGACTTTTTTGCGACCGAGACACTGACGCTCAGCGAAGAGCGGCGCGAATCGCTTCGCGGAATTGGTCGAGTGGTTTCCGAGGCGATGGATCGCATTATCAGGCAGCGTGACTTAAAGGAAGCCGCCGCCAATTCAGCGGCGGTCAGCCAGGTCCTGGCCGAGCTGGGGAAATCGACCACGGTCAAGGAGGCGGTCAACATCGCGCTGGAGACGGTGAAGTCGGCGTTCGGCTGGGCGTACGGTTCATACTGGCTGGTGGACCCAAAGGAGAACGTGCTGAAGTTCGCCCAGGAAAGCGGGACCGTCAACGCCGAGTTCCGCCGCGCCACCCTCGAGGCGCGCTTCCGCGAAGGCGAGGGCCTCAGCGGAAGAGCGTGGAAGAACCGCGATCTGTTCTTCGTCGCGGATATCGGCGACATGAAAGATTGCTGCCGGGCCCCGGTCGCCCAGCGCGCGGGCGTCAAGAGCGGCGTCTGCTTCCCAATCCTGGTCAACGGACAAGTCATCGGCACGATGGACTTCTTCGCGGCCGAGACCCTCGAGCCATCCGCCGACCGGCTCGATGCACTGCGGGGCGTAGGGCGCCTGGTCAGCTCGGCCATCGACCGGATCCAGAAGACCGAGGTGGAGCAGGAGCAGGCCGGCGAGCTGCGCCGCAAGGTCGATGAGATGCTCAAAGTTGTCGATGCCGCCGGAAAGGGCGACCTGACCCAGGAAGTCACCGTCAACGGCGCCGACGCCATCGGGCAGCTTGGCGAAGGGCTGGCCAAGTTCTTCGCCAACCTCCGCGGCAGCGTGTCGAGCATTGCCAACAACGCCCAGTCGCTGGCCAGCAGCAGCGAGGAGCTCACTGCCGTCAGCCAGCAAATGAGCGCCAATGCCGAAGAGACCAGCACCCAGGCGGGAGTGGTGTCAGCGGCGGCGGAGCAGGTCAGCAAGAACGTCCAGACGGTGGCCACTAGCGCCGAGGAGATGTCGGCCAGCATCAAGGAGATCAGCAAGAACGCCGCCGAGGCCGCCAAAGTCGCCACCGGCGCCGTGCACGTCGCCGAGGCCACCAACGCCACGATCACCAAGCTGGGCGAAAGCAGCCAGGAGATCGGTAACGTCATCAAGCTGATCACCAGCATCGCCCAGCAGACGAACCTGCTGGCATTGAACGCGACGATCGAGGCCGCCCGCGCCGGCGAGGCCGGCAAAGGATTCGCCGTCGTGGCCAATGAGGTCAAGGAGCTGGCCAAGGAAACCACCAAGGCGACCGAGGACATCAGCCAGAAGATCGCCGCCATCCAGGGCGACACCACCGGCGCCGTGGCGGCGATCAAGCAGATCAGCGCGGTGATCGCGCAGATCAACGACATCAGCAACACCATCGCCAGCGCGGTGGAAGAGCAGACTGCCACCACCAACGAGATGGGGCGCAACATCGCCGAGGCCGCCAAGGGCAGCACTGAGATCGCGCAGAACATCACCGGCGTGTCTCAAGCCGCCCAGAGCACCAGCAGCGGGGCCACCCAGACGCAGTCGGCTTCCGGGGAACTCTCGAAGATGGCCTCCGAGCTGCAGCAGCTCGTCTCCCACTTCAAGTACTCCACCGATGATGCCCCCAAGCACGTGGCAAAGAAGCCAGCGTCGGAACATCCGGCTCGCGCGGCCAAGGCCGCCTGAATTCCAGACAGAACACTGGCTCGTGCCTTTTTCTAAATCGGAGGCGCACCGTGCGTGCTATCGTCATTGATGATTCCCGCGCCATGCGGTCGCTGCTGAAGGGCATCCTGAAAGGCGAGGGCTTCGACGAAATACTCGAAGCCGGCGACGGTCAGGAGGCCTTGAAGCGGCTGGCCCAGGCGGATCGGCCCGAACTGGCCCTGGTGGACTGGAACATGCCGAACATGAATGGGCTGGAGTTCATCCGGCACATTCGAAAAGACGGCTCGTTCCAGAACATGTACATCGTGATGGTGACCACCGAAGTCGAGATGCACCAGGTCGCCGCCGCGCTGGAAGCCGGCGCCAACGAGTACCTGATGAAGCCGTTCACGGAGCAAGGCGTGCGGGAGAAGCTGCAGCTTCTCGGCTTCGGCCGGGCGGCGGCGTGAGCAAAATCCGTGTCCTCATCGTTGACGACGCCGTCGTCATCCGGCGGATCGTGTCCGACGTCCTGGCCGGCGATCCCGGCATCGAAGTCGCCGGCGCCGCCGCCAACGGGAAAATCGCCCTGGCGAAGATCCCCCAGGTCAACCCGGACCTGGTGACCATGGACGTCGAGATGCCGGAAATGGACGGCCTGGCCGCCCTTGCGGAGATCCGCAAGCTCTATCCGCGCCTCCCGGTGGTGATGTTCTCGACCCTGACCTCACGCGGGGCATCGGCCGCCCTGGACGCCCTGGCCGCCGGCGCCAACGACTACGTCACCAAACCCTCCAACGTCGGCAACGTCCAGGAAGCGATGCAGCGGATCCGCGAGGAATTGATCCCCAAGATCAAGGGCCTTTGCCGGAAACACACCGATCCGGTTACTGCTGCCAATTCCATCCACGTATCGCCCCCGACAACCCGCGCTCTGTCAGCAATGAAGCCGAGCGGCAGGGTGGAAGTGGTGGTCATCGGGATTTCCACCGGCGGGCCCAACGCGCTGGCTGAAGTGATCCAGGCACTGCCCCGCGACCTGCCAGTGCCCGTCCTGGTCGTGCAGCACATGCCGCCCGTCTTCACCCGCGTCCTTGCCGAACGCCTTAACCAGAAGTCGCAGGTATCGGTCAAGGAGGCACAGGACAGCGAGGAGGTACTTCCCTCAACGGTGTACATCGCCCCCGGCGATTACCATATGACCCTGCAGCACAAGATGTCGCGCCTGCTCATCGGCCTGAACCAGGGCATGCCGGAAAACTCCTGCCGGCCTGCCGTCGATGTGCTGTTCCGCTCGGCAGCGGCCGTCCTGGGCGGTTCGGTGCTCGGGGTGGTCATGACCGGCATGGGACAGGACGGATTGCGCGGGTCCGAAGCCATCCGCGAGGCCGGCGGGTGCGTCATCGCGCAGGACGAGGCGACCTCCGTGGTCTGGGGCATGCCCGGGTTCGTCGCCAAGGCCGCTCTGGCAGCGCAGCTCGTGCCGCTTCCTCAAATCGCCTTGGCCATCGCGCGGCGCGTCATGGAACACCGGACCGTCAGCCGCCGGTCGGCATGAGTCCTCACCGCCCGTGAATGCGAGAAGACATGGCAATGAATCCGAGCGAACTTCAGGTTGTCATCGACCGGGTCCTCCGCAAGTCGGGGATCGTGCTCGACGCCAGCAAGGAGTACCTGGTAGAGGCCCGGCTCGGGGGGATTTGCAAGGCCGCGGGGGTGTCTTCCATCTCGGCGCTGCTGGCCCAGTTGCGCCAGCCCAACGGGGCGGCCGTCGAGCGGTCGATCGTCGAGGCCATGACTACCAACGAGACGAGCTTCTTTCGCGATGTGAACCCGTTTGACGCGGTGAAGAAAGTCGTACTCCCCGAGATCATCGCGCGGCGAGGCGCCGAACGCCGCATCGCCGTCTGGTGCGCCGCCAGCTCCACGGGCCAGGAGCCATACAGCCTGGCCATGCTGATGCGCGAGTGGTTCCCCCAGCTTGCGGGCTGGAACGTCACCTTCATTGCCAGCGATCTGTCGCGCGACGTGCTGGAACGGGCGCGGGCCGGGCGTTTTTCCCAGCTCGAAGTCAATCGCGGACTGCCGGCGGCGCTCATGGTCAAATATTTCAAGAAATTCGGACTGGACTGGGAGATCAGCCCGGACATCCGCAAGATGGTCGATTTCCGGCTCGTCAATCTCCTGGAAGCATGGCCGGCGATGCCCCTGCTTGACCTGGTTTTCATTCGCAACGTGCTGATCTACTTCAGCAATGAAACCAAGACGAAAATCCTCGGACGGATCCGTGGAATGATGCATCCGTCGGGTTACCTGTTCCTGGGCGGCGCCGAAACGACGATGAACCTCGATGACCAGTTCGAACGCATGCCGGTCGAGAAGACCGGATGCTACCGGATCCGCCCCAGGGCCGCCGCCGCTGCCGCTTAACCCGGAAAGTGGGACCAACATGCAAATGATGGAAGAAGAAATCCAGCGGCTGGCGCCGATGATCTGGGACTCGATCCTTCGGCTGCCATTAGAGCCCGCGGCGGAAGTTCCCCGGTCGGGCGAACGGATCGTGTCGTCTTGCGTTCACATTTCCGGGGCTTGGAACGGATTGGTCGTCCTGAATTGCGGCCTCGACTTCGCCGCCAAGGCGGCCAGAATCATGTTCAACTTCCACGACGAAAAGCCCACCACCGCCGACATCCAGGACGCTCTGGGTGAACTGGCCAACATGATCGGCGGGAACCTCAAAGCCTTGCTTCCGGAGACCTGCCACCTTTCCTTGCCGGCGGTGGTGGAAGGAGCGGACTATTCCGTCCGTTTCCCCGGGGCCAGGCTGGTCACGAGGGTCCCGTTCCGCTCCGGGGAGCATCCCCTCACCGTCAGCCTGCACGAGCGCGAAGATCGCAAGGCCGCCTGATGTTCAAGGAACTCATTTATCCCGATGTTTTCGATCCCAGCATTGGTGCCGACGGTAAACAACACGTCGCCGTGGACCCGCGAAGCTGGCTTCGCCGCCCACCTCGTCAAGCCCCTGGACCTCGATAGACTGAACGATGCGATCGCGGCAATGGCCGAATGAGTGTGTCGGATGGTCTTCGCCTGTATCATTCGGCCACTGGGACCGTGAAGCTGAACCGCATTCCCCGGTCGGGATTGGGGGCGGCAGTAAGCCGGCCTCCCTCGCTTTCGATGATCGAGCGGCAGATGTTCAGCCCCATTCCCAGGCCTTTGGCCTTGGTGGTATAAAAGGGCTCAAACAGCCGGCCCATTTTTTCCGGAGAAATGCCGGTCCCTGTATCGATCACGCTCACCTGCACGCTACGGCCCTTGTCATGCAACCCAGTGTTCACAATCAGTCCGTTGGGGAGCGACGTGCTGTCACTGATTGCCTCCAGGGCGTTCAGGAGAAGGTTGACCAATACCTGCTCGATCTGCACGGCGTCACCCAACACATTCGGCAGGCCCCCGGCCAGCAGGAGACGGGGGTGGACCCCCTGGTTCCGCAACTCAAACTCCAACATGGCGACGGACTCGCGAACGAGCTCATTGATATTCAACGGGACACTGCTGGGCCGCCCCTTACGAATGAACGAACGCATGCTGCCGATGATCGCACCGGCGCGTCGGGTCTCGTTCAGCACCCCCCGGATTGCGGTCAACGCGTGCTCGGGCGATTCGTCCCCGGATTGGATATGCTCGAGGCACGCAGTGGCATAATTCAAAATCGCGCCCAGCGGTTGACTTAGTTCATGCGCCATCCCGGACGCCATCTGCCCCATCGTGCTGATGCGGGAGAGGCGTGCCATTTCAGCCTCGCGCACCCGCGCGGATTCCTCGGCGCTTTTCCGCTGGGAAATGTCCGCTATGGCGCCGATCATGTGCAGCGGCCGGCCCTGGGGGTCGTTGAAGACCCGTCCCCGTCCGGCAATCCAGTGTTCGCTCCCGTCGGGCCAGACGACGCGGTAGTCGTGACAGTATTCTTTGCCATCGGCTAGCGACTGCTGGATTTTGTCGATGGTCCCCTTGAGATCGTCCGGATGCACGCACCGTTGGAAGTCATCGCACGTACCGCCAAATTGATCGGGCCCCAGGCCGAACAGCGCGGCATGATGATGTGACCAGGTGATCTTGCCGGTCTGCACGTTCCAGTCAAAGATGCCGATTCGGGCGGCATCAACCGCCAGGCTCAAGAGTTGCTCGTATGCCAGAACAGTTTCGTTGGCCCGTTTGCGTTCGATGGCATAGCGAACAGACTGGGCCCGCACGCTGTCGGTCGACACTCCCTTGATGAGGTAGTCATCAGCACCCTGTTGCAGCGCTTTGATGCGGAGGGCCTCCTCGTCCATCCCGGTGACTACCACGACGGTGACCTCACGAGGCTTCACGTTCCGTATTGTTTCCAGCGTTTTGAGCCCCTGACTGTCGGGAAGCCCAAGGTTCAACAGCACGGCATCAAATCGTTGCCCCTGCAGGTGACCTAACGCATCTGCTAACCTCCTGGCATGCGTGATCGAAAACGGGCCGAAGGGCGACTCCTCCAATTCCTCTTCCAGCAACACGGCGTCAGCCGTATTGTCTTCGACAAGCAGGATGTGGATGAAGTCGCCGTCCATGGTGGTGTCCGCGTTAGAGCTGCCAGCCTTCCAGGCAGGCATGTACCGGATCGGACATACACGACCCTCCCCGAACTTTGAAAAAGCCTGCCACGGGGGCGAAAGTCGGTACTGATGACCCCGCAATGGAAGGTACGCCAGCAGATTCACGAGCCACCGGTTCGGCGCGGTGACTTACAACGTCAGTGTTAAGAAGTCTATCAGCTTTTTCGGAAATGCAAAGTGAATTATTCCTTAGGTGCCCAAAATTCCAGAACCGAGCAAGAATGCCCAAATGTTAATCGTAGCCCCAGACTGGCGTTGCGAGTCCTTGGCGCTTAGATTACTATTGCATTAATTGCAGGGGTCCTGGCAGCCTGCACTATGACTCGATAAGCGATCTACATCAGGGCTACAGACTTATTTGGATGTAACGCAGGTAGTATTCTGTAACGCACGATTCGTTAGTAAGTATAAACCCTGAGCCAGAACGTGCGAAACCTGCGGGCAGCGCTTGCAGCTAATCAAGCCGAGCGAGCCAGGGGCGCGGCGCGGAGGGAGGCGTCCGGGCGTAGCAGCGCCCCGACCTGGTCTCCGGAGACGGGCGGACTGAACAGATACCCTTGAAGGTAATCGCAGCCGAGCTTCAACAGGAAGTCGCGCTGGGCCGCAGTTTCGACGCCCTCGGCCACGACCTTCAGGCCCAGGCTTTTGGCCAGGGCGACGATCGCGCCGATGATGGTCCGTCCGCTCTTGCCGTCGCGCGCCGGGCCAGTCCGGGTCGTGCCCGTGTCGGCGATAGTGCTGACGAACGAGTGGTCAATCTTCAGTGTGTCCAGCGAGAGCCGTTGCAGATAAGCCAGCGACGAGTAACCGGTCCCGAAGTCGTCCACGGCGACGGTGACGTTCATCTGCCGCAACTGCGCCAGTTTGTCGGCCGCGTCGCGGATGTTGCGCATCAGCAGGCTCTCGGT
>Ga0182024_10022289_pt1 | contig 11424 bp, 10 predicted proteins | sample P32metaG_FD_120480 | JGI IMG/M metagenome (GOLD analysis project Ga0182024, IMG submission 120480) | Permafrost microbial communities from Stordalen Mire, Sweden - P3-2 metaG (Illumina Assembly) | ecosystem: Environmental > Terrestrial > Soil > Wetlands > Permafrost | place: Sweden: Stordalen... | reverse complement strand
GACCAGCGTATCCGGCCAGGTCTGGGGATCGCCTTCGAGACAAGCCAGCATCTCGCCGTTTGAGAGCGTCTTGAACAAACCGTCGCTCGCAAGCAGGACCTCATCGCCTTCCGCGATCGCGTGAGGTTCCTGGTTGGAGTCGATCTCCACAAGCGATTCGGCGCCGATGAAGCTGGTGAGCGATTCGCGCTCGGGATGATTTTCGGCATCCTCCCGCGAGAGCGCGCCACGCTCCACGGCGGCATCGAGCATATTGGCGAAAACGTGAAGGCGGTTGATCATCCGCAGCCGTCCGCCGCTCGAGATAAACAGGCCGCTATCGCCCACCGAGACGAAATACAGTGCGTTTTCCCGCAGCGCAGCGGCAATCAGCGTGGTGCCCATGCCTTCCGACAATCCGTGTGTATGCGCCAGCGCCACGACCTGGTCGTTGGCTGTACGAACGCTGCGCTCGAGCGCGGCCGGGATACTTTCTTCCGGGGACTTCAACTGATACGCTTCCAGAAACGCGCCAACAGCGGCTCGGCTGGCGGCGTCGCCGAATTCCATCCCGCCCATTCCGTCGCAGACCAGGGCTACAAAGCCGCCGTGATCGATGAACTCGGCATTGGTGAGGTCGCCGAAGGCAAACGAATCCTGCTGCGAGTGCCTTGTTCCGATATGCTGCGCGTTGGCCGGGAGGAAACGCATGGGATGGCGGTTGCCTCAAGCCTCCAAGGCCGGCGCGGCCGCGGCATGCTGCCGCGTTTTCTGCGGGGCTGGTCCGGAGTCGGCGGGCAGTGCGCACCACGGACACGCGGGTTGCCTGGCACGATCATAAGAGTGGCCTTCGGGGCAGCGCGTCATTGGAGAAACCTTACTCATTCTAATTACTTCCTGCCCGAATCGGCCGGAGGGGCGGGCGTCATCTACGAAGTCACGGGTGACGTCATCTGTGACACGCGGGGCAGGTCTGGCCAAGGGTTTTGCTCGCGCCGCATTCGCAGCGCACCAGCGGACCGGCAGCCGCGCGCGGCGGCGATTGCGCGCCACCCGGCAAAGGCGGCGGCGCCGCGGATTTCGCCGGCTCCGGCGCGCGCGTCAGCGCGCCGGGGTGTTTCAGTTCGATCGCGTCAATCAAATCTTTCACGGCAAACGTCGCGGCGCCGAAGTGCACTTCGTCGGTGGGCAGCACCACGCCGTGCGTCAGCGGCGATGCCTGGCCATTGCGGATCACTTCGGTGCCGTTGCTCGATCCGCGATCGGCCAATATGAGTGCGCCATCGGGGTCCAACCAGATTTCCGCATGGGTCCGGCTGACGGAGTCGTCGGCGACGGGAATGTCGCTGGTTCGATCGCGGCCGATGGTGAACCTGCGTATCATCAGTTTTCAAAACACGAGTAGTAGAAAGCGCTCATTATATCGAACCGTTATAGCGAGCACAGCCGCCAGTCCCCGTCGGGCACGGAATCCGCCCGGCCTTCCTGAGCGAGGGTGGTGGACACCTCCAAAAAATCCGCCGGACGCCGTGCCATTTCGTGCCAAACGGCGTACTTCAAGCGACCCATCTGAACGCGGTCGAGCACGGCGCCGGCCAGTACCGGCATACAGTCGAGTACGGCGGGCGCGAGCAGGCCATATTGGTGGATCAACAAAATAATTTCCGAAGCTTCGACGGAGTGTCGCGCGGCGAGCGCGGGTGCGTCAGAGGCCAACGCGGCGATGGCTTCGGCCGAGTTCCCGTTGAGCGGCGTGGACGCAGTCGGGTGAAGGCCGCGAAGCGCGGGCGCGATCGCGGCTGCCGCAAGATCCGCGGCTTCCTCGCTCATCGCGCGATAGGTGGTGAACTTGCCGCCGGTGATGCGGAGGATGCCATGGGCGTCGTGAAAGATACGATGCTCGCGACTGGCGCGCGTCGCCGAAGCGCCGGAAACGAGCAGCGGGCGCAGCGAGCTGAACGCCGCCAGCGGCTCGATTTCCGCGCTCGCCGGAAACACGCGCGCGGCCATCTCGCGGAGATAACGCGTCTCGTCGTTCGAGATGTGAACGTCGTCGGGCGAGCCCGGGTGATCGACGTCGGTGGTGCCGATGAGCGTTCGGTCGCGGCGCTCTCCCCACGGAATGAAGAAAATAACTCGTCCGGATTCTTCGAAGTACGCAATCGCGTGATCGCTCGTGTTGAGGCGCGGGAGGACAATGTGCGATCCGCGCACCAGGCGCGGCGCGGGATCGCGCTCCCAGGGGCCGGTTGCGTCGATCACGGATTTGGCGCGCGCCTCGAACGTCTCTCCACAAGTCCGATCGTGCAGGCGAACGTGCCATAGCTCGCCATCGCGGCGTCGTTCTCCGGCGGCGACGTAGTTGGCGCAAGCGGCGCCGTTCGCGATCGCCTCAAATATGTTTTCAAGCACCACGCGCGCCGACCGGACTTCGGCGTCGTAATATTCGGTGGCGCCGGTGATGCCGGGAAGGCCCAACCCGGGTTCGAGGCGCCGGACTTCTGAGAGCGGAAGACTGCGATGGCGCGGAAATGCGCCGCCGGAGCTTAGCGCGTCGTATAGGGTCAAGCCAAGGTTGTAGAACAGGCCACGCGCGAATCCGGCGACGGGGACGAGAAACGGCAGCGGACGAACCAGATGCGGAGCGATGCGCAGCAACACGGATCGCTCCCGCAGCGATTCGCGCACCAGGTGGAAATCCAACATTTTGAGATACCGCAGTCCGCCGTGGATCAGGTGCGAGTTCCGGCTGCTGGTGCCGGAGGCGAAGTGGTTCTGTTCGACCAGCGCGACTCGAAGCGGATGCCGTGCGATTTTCGCGCGTAGTGCCAGATCGCGCGCGGCGCCCGCTCCATTAATCCCGCCGCCGAGGATCAGGACATCGAAAACTTCCGAGCGCAGGCGCGCGATCGCGTTCGATCGCGTAGAGGGAGTGACCGCAGGCTGCGGCCACGCGGCAACCGGCCGCGCCGGCTCCAAGTGCATGGACTGCAAGTATCCATAGTAGGCATGCTGCGGCGCCAGTAGGCATGCTGCGGCGCCGCGCTCTAATCCGCGGGGCACGATGTGCGGGTGGGAGAATGAAGTCGATGCCGGCGAAATTCCTGATCGGACCTGTCTTCATATGCGTGCTGCGCGCTCAATCGGTCGACCCGGAACGGGACGCGCTCGCGGCGCTCGAGGTCGCCAAAGCGCTGATCGGCGGCGATCCTGCGGCAAGCCTGAAATGCGCGAGCAGAGCTGCCGCGGCCGATCCGGCGAGACAGCGTTGGTTCTGGCCGTTGATGCTTGAAGCGGACCTGAAGCTTGGCCGATGGGACGCGGCTAAAGAACTGGGCGCGAAAGCAGTGGAGGAAATCGAGGCGGGCAGGATGTTCGGCCGTGTGAGCGACGTGTCGGACGAAGCCACGCTGCGGCACGAGTATGCGGAGGCACTCGATCATCGCGGGGAGATCGAGAAAGCGAGGGCTCAGCTCGCAATTTCGGCACAGTTATCGGGCGGTCAAGAGATGGGCGACGCACGCAGCCAAGCGATCGTCGGGCGTGAATGGGCTGCCCGCGTCGATCGAGCGAAAGAGGAGCTTCTCGCTGAGGAGATCAAGGAACCCGCGCCGCCGTTCCGCTTGAAGAACCTCGACGGCCACGCTGTCGCGCTCGCGGATTTTCGAGGGAAACCGGTGATCGCCGTGTTTTGGGCGACCTGGTGCGAGCCATGTTTCAAGGAAATGGAATCGCTGAACCTGCTCTATCCGCGTCTCAAAGGGCGCGTCGGGATACTCGCAATCAGCATTGACGAATCCACCAACGTGATCGCGGAATTCGCCAGGAAAAATGCGTATGCTTTTCCAATCCTCAAATCGGATCGAAGCGTGGAGGCTGGTTACACCAATTCAACCGGGCATATCCCGCAGCTCTACGTGATCGACGGCGATGGCAACATCCGATTTCACCTAACCAGCTTCGACGGCGACGAATTGTTCGCGCAAAAACTCGATTGGATGATCGCGGCAGCGGGGAGACCACCGGGCGCGCGCTAAATTCCGGCGCGCGGATAGAGTTTCTCCCGCGCGGCGTTGAATTCACAGCCGAGCAGCACAATCACGGCGAGCAAGTACATCCACACCAGCAGCGCGAGCCCCGCGCCGACGCTTCCATACAGCACGTTGTAATTGGAAATGTGGCGAATGTACCAACTGAAAACCAGCGTCGCGAGCAGCCACAGCACGGTCGCGATCATGGCTCCGGGAAAACCCTGGCGGAATCGCTGTTTGCGATTCGGCCCCACGTAATAGAGCAGCGCGCTCGCGAGCACGATCGATCCGAACGCCACGCCGAATCGCAGAATCTGGCCCGCCAGCAGAACCCATCCGGTGAAGTCGGTCTCGCCCTGCAATCCGATCCATCCGATGAGGGACCGCTCGGCGCGCCGGCCAAAAACGATCAGCGCGGATGCGCCGAGCACCGGCAGCGCGGAGCTGAACACCAGCGCCATGGCGAGCAGACGCTCCTTAATGAAATGGCGGTCGTGGCGAATGCAATATACCGCGCGGAAGCCTTCCATCAGGCTCATGACCGCGCCGGAGGCGGCCCACACCGCCAGCAGAATCGCCAGGATCAGCAGCGATTTGGGACGTTGGCCGTGCACCACGAACAGCGTACGCACGACGTCTTCGGTGCCGGCAGGCACCACATCGTAAAGCAATCGCGCGACGGTGCTCGATACCGCTTCCGCGCGAGCTTCGAGCAGCACGGCCGCGAGCGTGGTGAGAATCGGGAAAAACGAGAGCATCCCCGAGTACGCCACGCCTTTGGCGATACCGAGGCATCCATCGCGATACAGCGCCATGCATGCGGAGCCCAGCGTCGACCACAATCGCGCCAGCGCGCCCGACTGGAACATGTGAAAGCTGGGCGCGGGCGTCATCTTTTCTATTCTGATTGAATTGGGTCGCGCGGGTTGCCGCCCGGCGCGCGTGGTATTCTGAAAAAAGTCTTGGTAGAGGAGCGAGGGCGATGAGTAGCTCCGCGCGAAATTCCGGCGAGTTCCGGAGCGCGGTGTGAAAGGAGCAGCCTCGCCGAAATCGGCACGCCGGACTCGCGGCGCCCCGGTTGGTGGGCCGGGTTAACACCCGCTCACTGTCGTTCGGTTCAAACGCGAATCGGATGGAGCGCTATCGGGAACGGTCGAGTACTCGCCTTCCTGTTTCCTCCATCCTTGTAAATATGCGGCAATGAACATGCGAGGCATGAATATTTTCGAGCTCACGCGAGCCTTGATCGATATCGATTCCGTGACGCCCAACGAAGAAGCGGTGGGAAATTACCTCTTCGACCATCTTTCGGAGATCGCCGGCGCGACCGGCGGGCATGTCGAGCACATGGAGGTCGAGCCGCGCCGATTCAACGTGTTCGCATGGTGGGATCGGCCGGTAGTGACGTTTTCGACTCACATGGACACCGTTCCGCCGTTCTATCCGTCGAGCGAGGACGGCGAGCTGATTCGGGGGCGCGGCGCCTGCGACACGAAGGGCATCATCGCCTCGATGATTACAGCCGTCGAGCAACTGCTCGCCGCGGGCGAGCGACGTGCGGCTCTGCTGTTTGTCATCGGCGAGGAGCGCAACAGCGCCGGTGCAATGGCGGCGGCGAAGCAGCCGCGCGGCAGCCGGTACTTGATCAACGGCGAACCGACGGACAACAAGCTCGCGCTCGGTTCGAAGGGCGCGCTTCGATATGAGGTGATCGCGCGCGGACGCATGGCGCATTCCGCGTATCCGCACCTGGGCGAGTCCGCGATCGAAAAACTGCTGGACGCGCTCGAACAGATTCGACGGCTTCCTCTGCCGCGCGATCCGATGTTCGGACCGGGCACGCTGAATATCGGCACCCTTCAAGGCGGCCGCGCGCCGAACGTGATTCCGGATTACGCGATGGCCGAAATTTTCTTTCGATTGGTGGACAATGGGTCTGCGACTCGCGATGCGATGGCGAATCTGAAGACGTGCGTGGAGCTTCGGGAAGTCGGGTGCCTGCCCGCGCTTAAGTTCTCGACGCTCGACGGATTTGAAACCTGCATGGTTTCGTTCTTGAGCGATATTACGGCGTTCGACGGATCCTGGGGCACGCCGTTCCTGATCGGGCCGGGCAGCATCCACGTCGCGCACACGGCGGAAGAGCGCGTCGCGAAAAGTGAATTGATCGAGGCGGTCGAGATTTACAAGAATATGGCGAGGCGCCTGGTGAAACGAGGCAATCAGTAAACAAAATGAATGAGCGAATCAAAGTGGGAGTCTTGGGCGCTACCGGCATGGTGGGCCAGGAATTTGTGAGCTTTCTGCGCGGGCATCCCTGGTTCGATTTGACGTGGTTCGGCGCAAGCGACCGTTCGGCGGGCAAATCGTACGCGCAGGCAACCACCTGGCGGCTCGGCGGAGTGATGCCGGCCGAAGTGCGCGACATCGTCGTATCGGAATCGAAGCCGGATGGCGGCGCGCCGCAACTGTTGTTCTCGGCGATGGATGCGTCCGTCGCGACGGAAATCGAGCGCGCGTTCGCTGCGGCCGGCCGCACCGTCGTTTCGAATTCCCGCAACCATCGCATGGATGACGACGTGCCGCTGTTGGTTCCCGAAATCAACGCCGATCATCTGCGGCTGATTCCCGGGCAGCAACGCGCGCGCGGATGGAAAGGCCGCATCGTCACGAATCCGAACTGCTCGACGATAGTGTTGACGATGGCGCTCGCGCCTCTGAAGCAATTCGGAATCCGGCGCGTGATGGTGACCACTATGCAGGCGCTTTCCGGAGCCGGCTATCCCGGCGTCGCGTCGATGGACATCAACGCCAATGTCATTCCGTTCATCGGCGGAGAGGAAGAAAAGATGGAGCGCGAGACGCAGAAGATCCTGGGTGATTTTGCGGATACCAGAATCGAGCCGCTGGCGGCGCATGTGAGCGCGTCGTGCAATCGCGTGCCGGTGGTGGATGGTCACACGATGGCGGTGTCGGTCGAGATGGAACAAAAGCCCTCCGAGGCGGCGTTGATCGGCGCGATGCGCGGATTCCGTGGAATTCCGCAGCAGAAGGGATTGCCGAGCGCGCCGCCCTGTCCGGTGATTTACATGGAAGAGCCGGATCGCCCGCAGCCGCGCCGCGACGTCGAGCGCGAAAACGGCATGGCAGTGTTTATCGGCCGGCTGCGCAAATGTCCGGTGCTCGATTACAAGTTCATCGCGCTCGGCCACAACACGGTTCGGGGCGCGGCGGGCGCCGCGGTGCTGAACGCGGAATTGATGCGAGCCGAAGGCTGGTTGTAGATGACCGAAGGCTGGTTGTAGATGATCGTGATGAAGTTCGGCGGCTCTTCCGTCGAATCGAGAGAAGCGATCGAGCGCGTGGCCGGGATCGTATCCGCGCGGCTCGACCGGCGTCCCATCGTCGTCGTCTCGGCGATGGGCAAGACCACCAATAGCCTGCTGGCGATCGCGGCGATAGCGGTTGGCGGCGAGCGTCAACGCGCCCTCCATTCGCTCGGCGAGCTGCTCGAATTTCATTTGCGGGAATCGGCAGGTCTCGCCGTCGAACGAGAAGTCGAATCGCAGTTTGAGGAACTGGACGAGCTGGTGAAGGGACTCGCCATCATGGGCGAGTTTACGCCGCGCGCCACCGACGCCATTTCCTCTTATGGCGAGCGTATTTCGAGCGTCATCGTCGCCGCGGCATTCCGAGGTTGCGGGATGAATGCGGCGCATCTCGACTCGCGGCGCGTGATCGCGACCGATGATCGGCACACGCAGGCCGCGCCGATTTTCGGTGAGACTTACGCGCGGCTGGCGCGGGTTATGCCGGAATTCGGGCGCGATTCGGTCATCGTCATGGGCGGATTCATCGGTTCGACCGTGGACGGCGTCACGACCACGCTCGGCCGCGGCGGCTCGGATTACACGGCTTCGATCGTCGGCGCAGGAATGGGGGCGGAAGAGATTCAGATTTGGACCGACGTCGACGGCATGCTGACCTGCGACCCCACCATTCTCGCCGGCGGTTATCGCATCAAGACCTGCTCCTTCGCGGAGGCGGCCGAACTAGCGTATTTCGGCGCGAAGGTTCTGCATCCCGCCACCGTGCTGCCGGCCATCGAAAAAAGTATTCCGCTTCGGATTTTGAATTCGCGCCGGCCGGAATCGGAAGGTACTCTGATCGCAGCCGAGGCGCCGGCCTGCGCCGATCCGATCCGCTCGATCGCCTGCAAACGCAATATCACGCTGGTCAATATTATTTCCACGCGAATGCTGATGGCGCACGGATTCCTGCGCCGCATCTTCGAAGTGTTCGACCGCTACGAAACGCCGGTCGACATGCTGGCGACCTCGGAAGTCAGCGTGTCGCTCACCATCGACAACCCGCGCGCGCTCGCGGCGATTCGCCTGGAGCTTGAAACTTTCGGCGGTGTGTCGATCGAAGAACATCACGCGATCGTCTGCCTGGTCGGCGAGAACATTCGCCGGACGCCGGACGTCGCTGCGCGTATTTTCTGCGCGCTCCGCGACATCGACGTGCGCATGGTCTCGCAGGGCGCGTCGCGGCTCAATATCAGCCTGGTGGTCGCCTCCGCGGACGTTCAACGCGCGGTAGAATCGCTGCACCGGGAATTTTTCCATCATCCGGATCCGGCCGCATTCGAATGAACAAGCTTGCCATCGTCGGTTATGGAAAGATGGGGCGTTTGATCGAGCAGCTCGCGCCCGAATACGATTTTTCGGTCTCCGCGCGCATCGATATCGGCGGCGATTTGTCTCAAGCCGCCGACGCCCAGGTGGCGATCGAGTTCACCCAGCCGGATGCGGTCGCTGAAAATATCGAGAAACTGGCGGCGATGCAAGTGCCCGTCGTGGTCGGGACCACGGGATGGTTGAGCCACATGGATCGCGCTCGCGCGGCGATCGAAAAATACGACTCGGCGATGATCTGGAGTCCTAATTTTTCAATCGGCGTGAACGTGTTTGCGCGGCTGGTGCGCGAAGCCGCGCGATTGCTTGCGAATGAGCCGGAGTACGGCGCGTGGGCCTGGGAAATTCATCATCACACCAAGAAAGACGCGCCTTCGGGGACGCTGATCAAGCTGGTAGAGGAAATGAAGACGGCTGGGTACGCGCGACCGATCGATCGGAGCTCGAATCGCGCCGGCGCCCATCCCGGGACGCACGAGATCGGATTCGATTCTGCCGCCGACACGATCACTCTGCGGCACACGGCTCGCAATCGGGAGGGTTTCGCGCGCGGCGCGCTCAAGGCGGCGCAGTGGATTATTTCAGGCGGCGGCGCCGAACGCCGCAAGCGTGGCGTTTTCGAATTCAGCGATATTTTATTCAGGAGCGATTCATGATATTCACGGGATGCGGCACTGCGTTGGTGACTCCGTTTCGGAAAGACCTCACGCTCGATGAAGACGCGATGCGGCGGCTGGTCGCGCGTCAGGTCGAGGCCGGAATCGATTTCTTGGTGCCGTGCGGCACCACCGGCGAGAGTCCCACGCTGACGCGGCCGGAACATTTGCGCGTCGTCGAGATTACCGTCGACGAAGCCAGGCGCGCGACGCGCCGGGTACCGGTGCTCGGGGGCGCCGGCGGAAACAACACCGCCGAAGTGATCCAGCTTGCGAAAGAGCTGGAACACCTGGGCGTCGATGGAATTCTTTCGGTCACTCCCTATTACAATAAGCCGTCGCAAGAAGGCCTCTATCAACATTTCAAGGCGATCGCGTCCGCGGTTTCTCTGCCGATCATCGTCTACAGCGTGCAGGGACGAACCAGCGTGAATGTCGAACCGGCGACGCTCCAGCGGCTCGCGGAAATCGACAATATCGCCGGCGTCAAGGAGGCTTCCGGAAATATCAGCCAGATGGCCCGCGTGGTGCACGAAGTTCCGGAGCGGTTCGCGGTGCTGAGTGGCGACGATTCCATCACGATCCCGCTGATCGCGCTGGGCGGCCACGGAGTCGTTTCCGTCGTGTCGAACCAAATTCCCGCGGAAATGACGCGGCTTACGCAGCTTGCGCGGTCGGGTGAATTTGCGCGCGCGCGCGAGTTGCAGCGCGAATGGCTGCCGCTCATGGAAGTCAATTTCGTCGAATCGAATCCGATCCCGGTGAAAGCCGCGATGGCCATGATGGGCCTGCTCGAACCGGTGTGGCGCCTGCCGATGACCCCGCCCTCGCAACAGACCGCGGCGAAGATCGAAGCCGTGCTTGAATCCTGCGGCCTTCTCGCCCATGCGCGCTGAGCCTCATGCAAATTGAAGTGGAAGCGCTGTTCGACGAAAAGCCCGCCATCTACACCGATGCGCATTTCGCGCTGTTTGCGCGCTTCAAACAGGCGTTGAACGAAGGTCGCGCCCGATCGGCCGAGCCCGACGCATCCGCGCGCAGCGGGTGGCGCGTCAATACGTGGGTCAAGAAGGGCGTGCTGCTGGGATTTCGAATGGGCCTGGTGGTGGATATGTCGGTCAACCGGTCGCGTCAGCCGATGTTCGACAAATCCACCTGGCCCGTGAGGCAGTTCACGGCCGCGAGCGGCGTGCGCATCGTGCCGGGAGGATCGAGCATTCGCGACGGCTGTTACGTCGGCACGGGCGTCACCTGCATGCCGCCGATGTTCGTCAATACCGGATCGTGGATCGGCAAGGGAACCATGATCGATTCGCACGCGCTGGTGGGAAGCTGCGCGCAGGTCGGCGCAAATTGCCACATTTCGGCCGCGGCGCAGATCGGCGGTGTGCTGGAGCCGGTGGGCGCGATGCCGGTGATCATCGAAGACGAGGTTCTGGTCGGCGGCAATTGCGGCGTGTATGAGGGCGCGGTGGTCAAGCGGCGCGCGGTGCTTGCCAGCGGCACGATCCTCACGCGATCGACGCCCGTCTATGACATCGTGCGCGGCGAAGTCTACACGGCGGCGGATGACGAGCCGCTGGTGATTCCGGAAAACGCAGTGGTGGTCCCCGGCGCGCGCGCGATTCCCCGGGGTCATGGAAAGGACTGGGGAATTTCGCTTTACACGCCGGTGATCGTCAAGTACCGCGACAACAAGACGGATTCGCGGGTTCAGCTCGAGGATCTGCTTCGATAGCAACCAGGACCCAAGAGCACACGTCTAAGACGGTATCCAGTGGTTTTAACTCAATCGAACATCGCCGGCATTGCCGATATTGCCATTATCGGCGGCGGAATTGGCGGCGTGGCCGCTGCCGTGGCGCTGTATCAAGCCGGCATCCCGGCGACGGTTTACGAACGATCGCCGGAGCTGGGCGAAGCCGGCGCCGGAATGATGCTGTGGCCCAATGCCACGCGCGTGCTCCGCGAGCTGGGTCTGCTCGACCAGGTCATCGCGCGCAGCGGCCCGAACACAAATTTTCTGGTGCGCGCAAGCTGCGGAAAAGTGCTGATGAACAT
>Ga0182024_10022288_pt1 | contig 11424 bp, 11 predicted proteins | sample P32metaG_FD_120480 | JGI IMG/M metagenome (GOLD analysis project Ga0182024, IMG submission 120480) | Permafrost microbial communities from Stordalen Mire, Sweden - P3-2 metaG (Illumina Assembly) | ecosystem: Environmental > Terrestrial > Soil > Wetlands > Permafrost | place: Sweden: Stordalen... | reverse complement strand
GTCACAAAGTTGGCGTCAGCGATTTGGCGATCGACGCAATTATGAACGCGCAGCCCACTACACGATTGGTGACATCACCATGCTGCGCAAGGAACTGCTCGCCGGGTTCCTCGTGGCCGGCTTCATCACCGTGCACGTGCCCACTTCCTGGTGGTCGCACCTGTTCTTCTCCGGGCACGGCTGGATGACCGTCGTGGAAAACGCGGTGGTCGCCCCGCTGCTGGCGGTCGTCTCGTTTGTCTGTTCCGTCGGCAATATTCCATTGGCCGCGGCGCTGTGGTTTCACGGCGTCGCCTTTGGCGGCGTCATCAGTTTCATTTTCGCGGACCTGATCACCTTGCCACTGCTGCTGATCTATCGCCGCTTCTACGGCAGGTCGTCGACGACGCGACTCTTCTTTCTGCTGTGGCTGGTGATGAGCGGCGGCGGTTTGCTCGTTGACTTGCTCTTCAGTGCGGTACACTTGCTGGCGCACAATCGCCACACCGCAGCCATGAGCGGCCAATTCTCACTGGGCATCACGCTGTACCTCAATGTCGTGGCGACGCTACTGCTCATCGTGCTGTGGCTGGCCAGTCATCGCGGCGAGAACACGCGCGATCCCATCTGCGGGATGACGGTTGACGTCAGCGCGCCCGTGGCCACCCGTCATTACGACAGCCACCAGTACTACTTCTGTTCACAACGCTGCGCGGAAAAGTTCGACGCTCAGAACCTCGAGGACGCGCCAAAGGAAACGTCAGCGTTCGACCGGATCGACCCGGTGTGTTTGATGACGGTGGATTCGCGCACGGCGCTCAGCGCCACCGGACCCGACGCAAGGACCTACTATTTCTGTGGCGAAGGGTGCCGCACGGCGTTTCTGACCAGTCCCGCGTCGCACCACAACCACTAAACGAGGTAGCGATCATGAGCAAGCAACACACCAGCGTGCGTTCTTACGGCGTGTTGGTGCACGAGGACCAAGTCGCGCTCGTGCGTTCGAGTAACCCCCGCCACGACCCGCCGCTGTGGTGGCTGCCCGGCGGCGGCATTGACTTTGGTGAGGCGCCGGAAGATACCCTCGTCCGCGAGTTCTTCGAAGAGACGGGACTCGTGGTGCGCGGTCCCCAGTTGCTCGGCGTGACGAGCGACGTGCGCCACCGCGACAATGGTGACCGGATCCACACGGTGCGCATACTCTTCACCGTCAAGTTAGCGGGCGGCGAGCTCAGCCATGAGGTGCACGGCACGACCGATCACGCGGCGTGGTTTGCGCTCTCGGCGCTGCCCACGCTCAACGTGGCCGAGTACGCGCTCGCCGCGATTCACTCCGCGCTGGCGAAGTAGCGCCGCTGCATCTCGCGCTTTAAGAACTTGCCGGCGGGGTTTCGCGGCAACGGCTCGTTGGTGAAGGCCACACGCGTGGGCACCTTGAAATTCGCCAGGCGAGTTTGCAAGTAACGGCGCAGTTCGTGCTCGTCGAGCGACGCGCCGGGCTTTAACATCACGGCGCAGGCCACCTCTTCGCCAAGCCGCTCGTGACTGAGCCCGAAGACCGCCGCTTCGTAGACCTCGGGCAGTTCGTAGATGGCGGCCTCGACTTCGGCCGAGTAGACATTCTCGCCAGCGCGCAGAATCATGTCCTTCACACGGTCTTCTATGTAGAGGTACCCGTCGTCGTCGATGCGACCGAGGTCACCCGTTCGTAGCCAGCCGTCCACGATCGTCGCGGCGGTGTCCTCCGGTCGATTCCAGTAGCCGCGAATGAGCGTCGGCGATTTCAGCCAGAGTTCGCCGTGCTCGTTGCGACCCAGAGCCACACCGTGCTCGTCGCGAATCTCGACATCCATGACGATGTTGGTGACGTTGCCCGTAGAGGTGAGATGGCTCACGTAGTCGTCGCCGTAGATGCCGATGCCGTAGGCGTTCGTTTCGGTCATGCCGTAGGCCAAGGAAGGACGTCCCCGAGAGAAGGCGTTCTCCACGCGCGTCACCAGCGCCGGCGGCGCCGGCGCACCACCGCCGCCCACGGCGGTCAACGAACTGGTGTCGTACTTCGCGAAGTGGGGGCTCTCGAGTAGGTCCCAGGACTGGGTCGGCACGCCAATGAAGTTGGAAACATGATGACGTTCGATGAGTTCTAACGCGCGTTCGGGTTCCCAACGGTACATCATCACCAATTTGAGGTGCCACGAGAAGCATCCCATCATCACGGCAATGCAGCCCGTCACGTGAAAGAGCGGCACGATGAGGATGTAACTCGGCTGGACGCCCGAACCGGACTCCGTCGGACCACGTCGGGCACCATTGATGGTTGACGACGAGAGGAACGCCATGAGGGACTGACAGATGGCGCCGTGGGTCGATACCGCGCCCTTGGGAAAGCCGGTGGTACCTGAGGTGTAGAGAATGGTGGCGTCGGTGTCGGGAGTAATTTCGACGTCCGGCATCGATTCGCCGCGAACCAGCACGTCGTGCCACAACTCAACGCCGTGGGCCACGGGTTGGAGTTCGTCATGTCGCACGCCCAGGATCGGTACGCCCGTGCGCTGGCACACTTCCTGGGCGCGGAAAATTCGCTCGGAGTCGGCCACGAGCAGCGACAGTCCCGAATCGTTGATGGCGTAGTCCAACTCGTCTTCGGTCCACCAGGCATTGAGCGACACCGAGATGGCGCCGACGGAGAGGATCGCCGCGAAGGAGATCACCCATTCGGGCAGGTTGCGCATGGCAATGCCCACGCGGTCGCCCACCTGGATGCCGTAATGGTGCACCAGGGCGTGGCCCAGGGCGTCAACCTCCTGCATCACCTCATCGAAGGTCCACTCTTCGTCTTCGTAAACGAGGAACGTCGTGTCGAGACCGCGTGACGAGGAAAAGAAGTCGCGTACGGTGGCGGGCGCGTTCTTAAAGACGCGATTAGTTACGCCATGGGACTCGGACTCGATGATTTCGAAGGGTTGACCAGGCGCGGAGATGGTCGCGATCGCTTCCTTAAGGCTGAGTGGCACGGGTCCCCTTCCGGTTTCCAAAAGCCTAGACAGCGAGACCCGGGCCGAAGATTCATTGCTATACCTGGTGCGTGTTCGACGTGGACCCACGAATGGAGTTGTCGTGATTCGCTTCAACGTGCACGTGCATCCCGGTTCGCGCACCAGTGTCGCGGGCGGCACCCACGATGGAGCGCTGCGCGTACACGTGCGGGCCCGTGCCGTTGACGGCCCCGCCACGAGCGAAGTGCTCGACGTACTGGCCCAAGCTTTTGGCGTACGTGCGAGCGCCGTCAACTGCGTTCGCGGCGCGACGTCACACACGAAGACCGTCACCATCGATGGCGATGACGGGGCGCTAACGGCGCAACTGGAAATTTTATTGGAGAGCTAGAACGAACCCATTACGGGTCGAAGCAAGATTAGGTGAGGACGGGTGCCGCGCCGGCGAGACGTTGGGCCATTCGTTCTACCGAGGCCGTCAGCTTGGCGATGACCGCTTCGAGGTCGATGCGCGCCCGCTCCGCTTCGGGCGACAAGTTCGCCAAGTGGTCGACGTCCCACAACTTCAACACCGGATCCAGCACGTCCTGTAAGAACTGACGCAACCCGTAAATTCCCTCGCGCGCGATACGCACCGCGTGGCGCGTGAAATTAGGAATACCCGATCCGGGCATGGCGAAGTTGCTCGCCTGCTTCGCGGCGGCAATCATCATCGCCGACGGGTCGATGGCAAATCCGGCCAACGCCAGGTCGCGGTAGAAGAGGTAATGCTTCGTCTCGTCGCCCGCGATGAGGGCCAGCACGTTGCGTCCCATCTTGTCGAACTTGGGCAAGTGGGCTCCGGTATTGCGATGCGCGATCTGCGTGGCCCGCTCCTGGAAGGACACGTAGCAGATCAGGTCGGCCAGCGTTTCGGGGTGCGGCACGTCCGCCTTGAACATCTGAACCCGTCGACCCTCTTCTAACATCACGGGGTCGATGCAGCGAGTGATATGGACCCAATCGCGCATCACCATGGCGTGACGGTTCTCTTCCATCGTCCATTGGTGATTCCAATCGAGAATCGGGTGGCCTTCGGGCGCGTGGTTGAGCAATTCATTGGTGTAATACGGCAGGTTGTCCTCCGTCAGCAGATTGACGTAGATGGAGCTGCGCACGCCCGGTGCCAATGGGTAGTTCTCCGCTGACCACGGATGATCGGCAAAATTCTCTCCCTGACCCCAGTCGATTTGTTCGTGGGGGAACCAGAGGCGAGGAGCCTCGAGGTGGCGATTGAATAGTCGCTCCACGTCGGGGGCAATTTCAGTTAATAAATCGGTATCACTGTTAGGTAAACGCTTCAAATTTTTCTGGACCTTTCCGGTCGCAAACTGCGCTACAGCAACTCCAAGCGTAACCCCCCTGCAAATTGTAGAGGAAAGTGTTCGTTTTTAATTTGCGGACCTTGTGAAAGAGTGGACATAGCCAATTAGTAACCTTTGGCACCTATGAAACTTTTCGACACGCTGGTTCCCGCGGACTTCCGCGCAGTGCTCAGCAAGCCGTTGAAGCGTTTCTACCTCTGCACGACGCTCAGTTTCGTCGGCGGCGGCCTCACCCTCTCACTCTTCGTCGTCTATCTGCACGACGTGCGCCACGTGTCAGTGACCTTCGCGACGCTGCTGCTCGCCGCGACCGCCGCCGCCGGACTCGCCGTCAGCCCTTTATTGGGCACGCTCGTCGACCGATTCGGTCCGGTCACGATCATCGTGCCGATGTTCTTGTGCGAAGCCGGTTCGCTCGTGCTCTGGGCCTACGCGAGTCATAAGGGACAGATCATCCTGGCCGCGCTCCTGCTCACCTTCTTTGGCGGCGGGGCCTGGGGTCCGGGCAGCACCCTCATGAGCCGACTGGTTCCCGAAGAACACCGTCAACGGGCCTTCGGCATCAACTTCATGCTGGTCAACCTCGGCATTGGGCTTGGCGGTCTCATTTCGGCCACCATCGTGGACCTGCACCACCCCTTCACCTTTACGGTGCTGTACCTGCTCAACGCGGGCATGTGCACCTGCATTGCCATGCTCTATCTCACACTGTGGAGCTACGGTCACCGCGTCAAAGAAGAACACGAGGATGCCAAGACCCGTGACGAAGGCTGGCACGAAGTACTGCACGATCGACGCCTGATGTACTTCATCGGCGCCTCGCTCGTGATGCTGATCGGCGGTTACGGATCGCAAGAGGCGGGCTTCAGCCTCTTCGTGGTGAACAACCTGCACATGTCGGTCCACATCATTGGTGTGATGTTCTTCTTCAACACCTCGACCATCGTGGGGGCCCAGCTCTACATCCTCAACCGCATTCAGGGTCGCAGTCGCGCCCGGGTGATGGCGACGGCCGGCGTGCTCTGGTCCAGCTTCTGGCTCATCCTCTTCATCTCGCTGCACCTGCCCGCCGTGCTGGCCGTCATCTCAATCTGCGCCGCGATGGCCATCTTTGCCGTGGGCGAAACCATGATGTCCCCCATCGGTCCCGCGCTCGTGAACGAACTGGCACCCGAACACCTTCGCGGACGCTACAACGCCGCGTCCGGACTGACCTGGGCGCTGTCGGGGTCCTTAGCGCCCGCAATCACGGCCTTCTTCTTCAGCGTGAACTGGGGTAAATACTGGCCGCTCTTTGTCGGCGGCGCCTCACTATGCGGATCGTTTCTCATGCTGCGATTGCGCCGGAGATTAACTGCCCGCGAAGACGGCACCGAAGCGGTGCCCGAAGTCATCACCTAGTTATGCTCACGGACCGGCTGACCAAAGAAATTAGTCCCGGGAATCCTCTCGTTGGTGCCGGTGAAGTAGGCAACCAACGCGGACGCCAGTAACAAGAAACACGAGATGGTCAGCGCGAAATTGAGGCCATTGGTGAATGCGCCGTAGGCGGCGTTGACGACCTCATGGATGATCTTCTTTATCGCCGCACTGGAGTGACCAGCGAGGGCCCGTTCCTGTTGGCCCACCGTGCCCGTCGTCACGGCGGTGATGACCAGTTGACGGTACGACGGGGGAATGCCCACTTGGGCCAATCGATGGGTCAGGTTTACGGTCAACTGACCGTTGACAATCGAACCCAGGATGGCGACACCCGCGACGGCGCCGAGTTCGCGGCTGGTGTTGGTCATCGACGCCGCCATGCCCGAGTTGGCCGCGGGAATGCTCGTGAGGGCCGTCGACGTCACCGGCACCACAATGATGCCAAAGCCAATACCGGCAATGCCCATGGTCCAACCCACCGTGCTCAGACCGGCACCGGGTCCAATCACGAAATCGGTCAGCGCGACACCCATCGCCGCGATGAGACATCCCGTCATCATGGGCACGCGCGAACCGACCAGTCCCACCCATCGTCCGGTGAAGAACGACGCCAACACCATGCCGGCGAGCAGCGGCAGAAAGTCCTCCGCCAAGTCATAGGCACCCGACATCGCGACCACTTCGAGATACAGCGCGACAAAAAAGAAGATGGAAAAAATCGAAAAGTAGCTAGCGAAGGCCACGAACGTCGAGCCGGCAAAAGAACGTCGCCGGAAGAAGTTGAGATCGAGCATCGGATTCTTGGCGCCGGACTCAAACATGATGAATATGACCAGGGCGATAATGCTGACGGCGTAGAGGATCAGTATCCATCGGGTCCGGTAACCGACCGATTCGCCCAAGATAGTGGCGAACGTCGCGGTCGCGATGGTGAGCGCGCCCAAGAAAAATCCCAAGAAGTCCGGCCTCGTGCGAGTGGGGTTAGAACTCTCCGGCAGCGTGATCGCGGCCGCCACAAACGCGAGGCCGCCAAACGCGAGGTTGAACCAGAAGACGGCGTGCCACGACCAGAAACCGGTGAGCGCGCCGCCGAGGACCGGTCCCATCGCGAGCGCCAATCCTGACACTGCGGCCCACACGCCCAACGCCCGCGCGCGACGACGAGGGTCGGGATATATATGTCGGATCATCGACAACGTGCCCGGCTCCGACGCAGCCGCGCCGACGCCCATGATGACGCGTCCGACGACCAACATCGTTGCGGAGTTCGCCAGGGCGCACACGATTGAGCCGGCGCAGAAAATGCCAACACCGACCAGCATCACCTTCTTGCGGCCGAAGTTGTCACTGAGCGATCCGCTGATGAGCATCAGACTGGCAAACGTAAGGGCGTAGGCGCCGACGACCCACTGCAAATCGGAGACGCCCTCGTGCAGCGCCGATTGGACGTTGGCCAACACCGCACTGATGATGGTGTTATCCAGAAACGTCAGAAAGAGGATCGACAGCAGCGCGGCGAAGCCAAAGTGGGCCGACAGCACACGAAGTTTTGACCCGTTCGAAACGGCGGTCGGTTCACCTACGTCTGTGGCCGAACCTCTCTCGTTGCTCATGCTCCCCTTCACAAACTACGGTCAAGGTCTCCTGGCGACAACCTTCAACTTCACCTTCTAAGGCCCACGTTGCGTGATGCTCAACTGATCAATTGAGCGATTTACTTCTTGAGCACGAACGTAATAGGCGCCGTCGCCGTATCGCCCCCGCTGATATTGCCCGCGCTCAGTTCGCATTTTTTTAGATTCGCGGCTGTCGTGCCGCACTTGGACGGACCGACGGTGCCCGTGACAACCTTGAATTTGGTCGCGGGAAGTTTTCCGCTCTTGGTGATCGTGGCGGTGGGGGGTAGCGAGGTGGCCGAGGCGTTGCACCCGGACTGACCCTTGGCAATACGCTGACACTCAACCAGGAAGACCGTGTCACCGGGCTTGAAGCCGGTACCCGAAATCGTCACCGTCTCACCATTCTTGAGGTTGAGCGCGGGCTTGACAATCAGCACGGGCTTGGACTTCGCGCTCGCCGTGGTGACACCGATGAGGCCACCGGCCAAAATGCTCGCCGCCATGACAACCGCGCCAATGGCAATCCGAAAATTGCGAACTCCCGTCATGATGTTCCTCCTCTTGCGATCAATTACAGTGACGCCTCATTCGTGCTTTCCGACCTGATGGCAAGGAAAATTCGAAATCGGCTACCAGTGCCTTTTTACCACCATTGGTGCGACTTTTGACCCACATGGGTTCATTGACGTGCCTGCAGCGCGATGTCAGAGCGGTAAGGACCGACGAATTAACCAATGAGTTAGTCCGTTGCTTATGGGGAAACGAACGACAGGTTCACTTCACGACCGGCGGCGCGGCTACATCTTCCTTGTTGATCAACTCCTCGACTCGCGCCATCCACGCGAGGTTCTCGGTGCTCTGGCCAGACGAATGCAGTGCGTGACGTTCGCCACGCAACTGCTTGGCCACGGTGGCCAGATTTTTGGGCAGGGCGTTCGCCACCACGTTGCGCACCCACTGGGCCAGCGCCGGTGATGCGCCTTCGGTCGATACCGACACCACCACGTCTCCGTCTCGATGGACCGCAGTGAAGAAGAAATTAGAGCGTGCCGCGTCGTCAACGACGTTGAGCAGGATATTGCGTTCATCGGCTTCGGCGACCACGCAGTCGTCAACTTCTTTATTGCCGGTCGCCGACACCGCCAAGAATGCGCCATCGAGGTCGCCATGTTCGTACGGGCGAAGGACGAGTGACTCAATCTCACTCGACACGGGCACCAGGACCTCTTCCGTGATGATCGTTATTCGCGCGCCGGCGGCGAGTAGTTGGGAGACTTTCTGCGCGCTCACGCGCCCAGCACCAATGACGACCACTCGACGATCCCGCAGGTCGACGACGAGCGGGAACATTAGATCGCCAGCATCGATACGGAATTCGCAATCGAGTTGACATCCGAGAACTCGAGCGCGGCCACCGGGCCGATTACGAGCACGGCCGGTGCGGCAACCTCGAGGTAGTTCAGCTGGTCGAGGCGAGCGCGTTGAATTCGCTGACCTTCCATGTGCGCACGTTCAATGACCGCGACCGGTGTATCCGGTTCGAGGCCACCTTCAAGGAGCTCACTTACTATTGACGCCCGGCGCTGGACGCCCATGAGCACGACCAGCGTCACGTCCGGATTGGCGAGCCGTCGAAAATCCACCGCGGCGCCTTCGCGAGCGTGGCCCGTCACCACCGTGACGCCGTGGGAGAGTCCGCGGTGGGTGACCGGAATGCCCGCGACTGCGGGCGCCGCGAAGGCGGAAGAGACCCCGGGCACCACCTCACAGGACACGCCGGCTACGGCCAATGCCTCAAACTCTTCGCCGCCACGACCAAAGACGAAGGGATCTCCACCCTTGAGACGTACGACGCACTCGTGCGATTGACCGAGCGACACGAGCAGCGCATTGATGAGTTCTTGGGAGTTCGAATGTCCGGGTCGTTTGCCCACGTCAATAAGTTCGGCGCCGCTACGAGCCAAAGCGAGCACCTCGGGATCGATGAGCCGGTCGAACACCACGACGTCGGCACGTCCCAGCAGACGCGACGCCCGAAGCGTCAAGAGATCGACCGCCCCCGGTCCGGCACCAACCAGGTAGACGGTCACGCGACGTGGACCCGGTTAAAGAAGTCACCGAAAGACTCATCCAACAAACCTTCGACCTTCCATCGGTCGAGCAACGGACGCAGCACCGCTGGAATCTCTTCCAACTTTAATTTCTCTTGATACAACGTGGCCAGACGGTCGCCGCGCAGTCCGCCGCCCAGATAGAGGTCGTAGGAGGTCTTGGTCCTTCCAACAATTCCGACCTCGGCCACGGCCGGACGGGCGCACCCGTTGGGACAACCCGTCATTCGCAGTTGCAATCGACGCTTGCCCTGGCCCGAACTGTTCATCTCGTCCTGCACCTGTTCAACAATGTTCGGCAGTCGACGTTCGGCTTCGGCCAGGGCCTGTCCACACGTGGGTAGCGCCGGGCAGGCCATTGCCGATCGTTCCACCAATCCCAGTTCTTCGACGGCGCGCACGTGATGCGTAACGAGCAGGTGCGCAATGGCCTCGCGGTCGTCACCGGAAATGCCCGAGATCAGTATGTCCTGCTGGGCAGTGATGAGGAACGTTACGTCGAACCGTTCGGCGATGAGGCGCAATGCGCTCCGCAACCGCTGGCCGTCAGCGACGTCACGCACGCGGCCCGCGCCCACGCGAATACCGACTTGGAAGGAACCGTCGTCAAGGGTGCGCCATCCCAGGTGATCGTCTGCTTCGTCGAGCTCAATAGCGACGGCTTCGCGTAAAGCCGAGCCGTAGCGCTGTTCAACTTCACTTCGAAACCCGGCGAATCCCTCGTCGGCCACGACGTACTTCATCCGGGCCCGCTTGCGTCGGCTACGGTCGCCCAGGTCGCGATATGTCGCGAGCACCGCCTTGATGAGTCCTTCAACTTCGTCGTATGTGACGAAGGTCAACGGATCGGCGAGTCGGGCGAAGGTGTCGGCGTCAACGTAGGAGCGTCCCAGTCCGCCGCCCACCACGACGGTGAAGCCGTCACCGAGTACGTCGTGTCGTGCGGGAACCAGTCCAAGATCTTGCGCGTACACGTCAACGCAGTTTTCGCCGGGGTGGGCAATGGCGATCTTGAACTTTCGCGGCAGGTAGGTCTCTCCGTAAAACTCGTGCTCGGGCTCTTCTTCTCGCTTGGCGGCCAGTTCGCCGTTCACGAAAATCTCCCAGTGCGCCATTGTCTTAGGCTTGAACGCCTTGGAGATCTGACTCGCCATCACGCGCAGTCGCACGTCCCCACCGTTCATGATCAAGTCCGGGCAGATAACGGTATTGCGCACCACGTCGCCGCACGCACCGAAGGACGTCATCAAGTGTTCGTCGAGCGAAAAGGCCGTCGGGCGCAACCCCTGCTTGAGCACCCCGTGAAACTGCACTGCTTGGCGGGTCGTCAGTCGAATGGTCCCGTCGGCAATGTCACCCGCTACTTCATCGAGGGCCAACCACTGGGCGGTTGACAATCGGCCACCGGGAATCGCGACACGAATCATGAAGATGTAGTCGAGCGTTTCGCCGGCCAGCGACCGTTCGCGGCGCACATCACGATTGTCCTGCGCGTAGATGCCGTGGAACTTGAGCAGGTGCTCGGACTCGCCCGAGACTTTGGGCGGCCCGTTCGTGAGCTCGCGCGAAAGATCGCCGCGCAGAAAATTGCTCGCGCCTTTGATCCCCTCCTCGGCGGTGGGTTCAGCTCTGGTCAGTGTCACTTGTGATGGCCTCAGATCGAGTTAAGGTTCGAATTGCCTTAAACCTTATCTGAATAGTCATGATTCCGTCCAAAAAATTGAGGATCCATGAAAATGACCTCTTATGAGGGGTTATGACTGTTTGCTGCCCGCGACGCCATCGTTGCCGGCGTTCGAATAGGGTGCGTCTCGTTCATCGCCGCCGGACGAGGCACCCGGACGTCTCGCTCAAGATATAGGCGGTTGGATGTCGTTTCGGGCAACCGTTGTGTAGCCCACCAAAATAATGATGATGATCGTCAGCACCACAG
>Ga0182024_10022286_pt1 | contig 11425 bp, 8 predicted proteins | sample P32metaG_FD_120480 | JGI IMG/M metagenome (GOLD analysis project Ga0182024, IMG submission 120480) | Permafrost microbial communities from Stordalen Mire, Sweden - P3-2 metaG (Illumina Assembly) | ecosystem: Environmental > Terrestrial > Soil > Wetlands > Permafrost | place: Sweden: Stordalen... | reverse complement strand
CTCCGTGGTCGAGCCGACACGCAAGGAACAGCTTCATGCGGAAACGGAACTGTTTGGCTTTGCCGTCAGCGGCCATCCGCTCGAACTTTTTGAAAACATCGCCTGGGACACGTATTGTCCCGTCCAGCGCCTCGGCGAATTCGTCGGCCAGACCGTTTTGCTCTGCGGCCTGATCGTCGAGCAGCGCGTCCACCATCAAATCACCGGCGAGCCGATGAAATTCCTGACGCTGGCCGATTGGACTGGCATGATCGAAACGGAACTCTTCGCCCAAACCTACAAAACCTACGGTCTGGCGACGGTGCGCTATCCGGTGCTGGAGATAGAAGCGCGAATCGAACCGTTCGAGAATGGGTGCGGGTTTAGTCTGCGAGCGTTGGCGGCTAGGAACCCGCGACAGCGGTGAAAGCATGGGTGGGACAATCTGGTTCCACAATATTTCCAGTGGATTTACCGGGAGGCGTGCCGGTTTGAAAATGCAGAAGAGGCGGACGAGCGCGACCTGGAAGGACTTTCTTTTGTGTTTCAATGAGCGAACCGGCTGTCGCATAATAAAGGTTCGGCGCATTAAAACGTATGCCATCATCCGAACGCACATTTGACAGGGTGATTTCACCGGAAACGCTGGCTCTCATCTCCGGGCGCGAGTTGCTGATCCAGCATCTTGGTCACTGGCCGACGTTTCACGACTTTGAGGTGATTTCCCTTACGCTCGAGCGCGCTCTCGTTTCCGCGACTGCTCACGACTTGCGAGCCACGTTTTTGATTTTTGACCTGCACAAGGCGCCGGATGACCAGGAGCGCAAGCAAGGCTCCGCAGAGTTCCTTTTTGAGAGTGTGGACGACTTGCATATCGAGGGTTTCAACCACCAGAATCCGATCACGGGTTTATGCATTGGTCCGTCATCGCCGCTCCGCGACGAGCGGCGCCTTCGCGTGGAATGGGGAGGCGCTTGCATGCAGCACGAAGTTTCGTTCTCGTGTGGTCGTATCGCCGTGCTTCGTGTCGTGGACCTCAATCCATTTAGAAGAGCGTTGCCTGCTTTGTGAATGCGCCGAACGGTTGGCGCAGCGAGCGCGCTGATTCGACCTCGCGCAAAGAATTGACGGCGAGGCGGTTCGCGGTTAGTTTGTTTACGAACGCGATGAGTGTAAACAATCTATGACATCAACTGTGGTCAGTTTGAGGGTATCCGAAGGCCAGGCGAAACGCTTGCAGCGCAAGGCGCGCAGACTGGGCCGCTCGGCCAGCGAGACCGGGGCCATCCTGTTGGAGGAAAGCCTTCGCCGGGAAGAGTTTGCTTTCATCGATTTCCGCGATTCTCCCGTCGGACGCCAAGCCTTCCTTCAAGGTTCAAGACTTTCGGTCTGGATGATTGTGAAAATTGCCCGGAGCTACGCCGGCAACGTCCAGAAGACCGCCGATCATTTGCAGCGCTTGCCGCTTCAAATACAGGCCGCGTTGAACTACGCCAAGGCGTTCCCCGAAGAAATCGAGAGCGCCATCAAAGATAACGACGCGTATGATTTTGCCAGAATTTCCCAAATGCTGCCACAGGCCCGTTTATTTGAAGCGCCCGCCAGGAAATCGCGCCACAAGTAAAAATGCTGCGTCTGCTTTTAGACGAACACCTCTCCCCGCGCATCGTGAAGCAATTCCGGGCGAAGTGGCCCCAGGCGCATATTGATTCGGTTCTGACGTGGGAAGACGGCCGGCTGGCCGGGTCGCCGGACGACGTTTTACTCGTGGAAGCACGCCAACGCGGGTGGACGCTCGTGACCTATGATCAATCCACCATCATCCCACTGCTCAAGGATTGGGCCGAGCAAGGCATCGAACATGGCGGGGTCATTTTCGTGGATGATCGCACCATTGCCCAAAACGACATCGGAAGTCTGACGATGAGCCTGGGCGCGCTGTGGATGGCGGAGAAAAACGCGGATTGGACGGACATGGTCATTTATCTCACGCGAGGGTGAGACGCGGCTAAAACTTTCGTGACGTTTCGCTTGCACGCACCCCACTGGCTTTGTTCGTCGCAAAGAATCTGTCCGCGCCTTCTTTAATTCGAGACAACCTCTAAATTGGCCTTGGCGCGGATGTCGTCTGAGGCGGCGCCAACCAAAATTTGAAACGGCCCCGGATTGACGCGGAAGGCGTGAATCGTCTCGTCGTAAAACGCCAGTTTCTCGCCGGGAACCGTGAGCGTGACCTTCTTCGACTCGCCGGGCTTGAGGTGGATTCTCTGGAATCCGCGCAGTTCTTCGGCAGGACGCTTCACGACAGGCTTCAGTTCATGGACATAAAGCTGGACCACTTCGTCGCCTTCGCGCTGGCCGGTGTTGGTGATGTCAATCGCGGCGGTAACCTGGCCCTCGGGCGTGATGCGCCGGTCCGAAAGCTTCAGTTTGCCGTAGGTGAATTTTGTGTAGCTCAACCCGTGGCCGAAGGCGAAGAGCGGCTGACCTTGGATATACATATAGGTGAACCCCTTGGTAATGTCGTATTCGTCCTGCGGCGGGACCTGGCTTTCGGACGCATAGACGGTCAACGGCAGGCGGCCGGCCGGATTGTAGTCGCCAAAAATCACGTCGGCAATGGCGTCGCCGCCCTCGACACCGTTCCACCAGGCTTCCAGGATGGCTGGGACGTTCTTCTTGACCCACGGAATCGTCAGCGGCCCGGCGTTCAGCAATACGACCACGGTCTTCGGATTGGCCGCGACCACCGCCTCGATCAACTCTTCCTGCCGGCCCGGCAACGCCAGACTCTTGCGGTCTCTGCCCTCAGTCTCGATGGCCTCGGTCGTCCCGACAAAGACAATGGCCACATCGGCCTGACGCGCGGTGTCCGCGGCGACCTTGATCAGCACGGATTCGTCGCTGGCCGCCTCTTGGGTGGAATTGGCGCCGTCGCTGCTTCTGTTGGATCGGCGCGCGATGCTGCAACCTTTGGCGTAAAGAATTTCAACGCCAGTGCCCGCCCGGTTCTTGAGGCCTTGAAGCGGGTTTACCGGATGGTCGGGCATGCCGCTGTAAGCGCCGGGCGTGAACATCGCGGCGTGCGGACCGATGACAGCGATGCGTTTGAGTTTGGTTTTATCCAACGGCAGAAAATGGTCCCGGTTTTTCAGCAGCACCATGGCCTCGTGCGCCGTCTCCAGGGCCAATGCGCGATGCTCGGGACTGCAAATCACGCTCGGAGAAATGCGGCTGTAGGGAACCAAATCCGGCGGATCAAATTCACCGAGGCGGATGCGGTCGCGGAGCACGCGGCAGAGCGCGTCGTTCAACCGGGCCTCGGGCAGCAGCCCCTGCCGGACGGCCGCCGGAATGTATTTCATGAACTCGTCATCCGAAAAATCACAGCCCGCGTTGAGCGACCTTGCCACCGCTTCGACGTAGCTCATCTGCCCTTTCTCATGCCCGTTGACCATCGTATTGACACCGCCCAGGTCCGAAACCACAAACCCCTGGAACCCCCACTGCCGTTTGAGAATCTCTGTCAACATGAAATGATTGATGTTATTGGGCACGCCGTTAATGGCGTTATAGGAGGCCATGACCGATTGCGCGCCGCCTTCCACCACGCAATCGCGGAAGTGCGGCAGCCAATATTCGCAGAGCATCCGCTCGCTCACTTTGGCCGAAAGCTTTTGCCGATCCTTTTCGACATTGTTGACAGCATAGTGTTTCAAAGTGGAAACCAATTTCAGATACTTCGGGTCATCCCCCTGCAAGCCCTCGACATAGGCCACGCCGAGGCGGCCCGTGAGAAATGGGTCCTCCCCGTAACACTCGTCGATGCGGCCCCAATAAGGGTTGCGGCTGATATTGATGACCGGCGCGCGATAGATCAGCCCCTTGTGTTGCGCCGCGATGTCTGGCTGCTGATGCCAAAGATTATAGACGGCCCGGGCTTCGTCGGAAATGGACGTGGCAACGTCATGCAGCAGAGCAGGGTCCCACGTCGCGGCCATGGCGATTGAAACAGGAAACATAGTGGTCGGGCGGTCCCAGCAGACGCCGTGGAGACACTGGTTCCATTTGTCGGACCTGATCCCCAGGCGTTCGACGCCGGGGCCTTCATGATTGAGAAGCTCGGCCTTTTCCTCCAGCGTCAGGCGCGCAATGAGGTCCAGGGTGCGTTTCTCGATTGGCTGGATTGGATCGAGATAGACAAGTTTCTCACCTTCCTGCGTATGAGCGGACTGTGACAGTACCGCGCAAAAACACAGCGCCGCCGGAAAAAACCAGGCGGCTCGCGAGCAATTCGGAACCAACCGTTTGCGCGAGAACAAAAGCACGGTAGTGCATCTTACGAAGCCCTCGGCAAAAACCAATAATTTAGACACTTCATCGACCATGAGTCCCGAGTTGAGTGCGCCATTTCTGAATCGCTTCGGCGCGAGCGGCGGGTTCTCCCCACGGGTCCACGTTGAATTCTTCGCCAAGCCGGACGCGTAGCGCGTTGGCAACCTGGATGCGCACGGCCAGCCGCGGATCGCCCAACCCGTCGAGCAACGCCGCCGGCTGACGCGATGCCAGCACTGTCAAGCGTTCGGCGGCCATTTGGACCATCGGCTCATCGCGCCCCGCGCAAAGGTCAAAAAGTTTCGTCGCGCATTGACGCCGCGCCTCGGCGTTGGTGGAGGCGAGAAGTTGATCCACGTCCGCAAGCGTTTTCCGGGCGAGGGCCTGACGAAGCGCAGCCTCCCTGGCGTTGGAGAGGCCGTTGGTAAGCCAGGGCACGAAATCGGTTGCCGCCTGAAAACCGGTGGCGCGTTGCACTTCATCGCCAGCGGACGAAAAAAGGACAAACGTCGGCACGGCCTCGATGCCGTGCTGCGAAGCCAGGTCCCGTTGCTCATCAATATCAATGGCGACACGCGCGAAATTGGAAAGGGCCTGTTTGACCGACGCCTCGGACAATGTGGAGCGAGCCATAAGTTTGCACGGCCCGCACCAACTGGCCGTGAAAAAAACCAGGGCCGGCTTTTGTTCTCCGGCCGCTTCGGTCAAGGCCGCCGCGTAATTGGTGCTCCAACCAGCGGGCACTTCCGCGAGTGCAATTGATACGAACCCAAGAACCAAGAGCAAGATGGCCGGCAACGTTTTCATTTTAGCACCGCAACGGGCGCTGCCGGCTCCTTGCCATGTCGGATGGCAGGCCAAAATTGATCCCAATCGAAGGGGCGGCTAAACTCGCCGAAATGACACTTGGCGCAGTCTCCGGCGCCCAGCGGGCGGAAAGTGAAATTGACCATGGAATCGCCTGCGCGTTGGCGCACGTGCAGGCTGCCGGGGCCGTGGCAACTTTCGCAGCCCACATTGGCCAGTTTGGCCGAGCCAAATTCCCGGCGATATCCCGAAAAGCGGCCAAAACCAACCGTGTGGCATCCGATGCATTTGGGATCGGCGTCCGCTTTGGGGTCCACCAACGTCGCGAACGCGCGCGCGTGCGGGGAATTCTTCCATACGTTCGCGGCGCTCCTGTGGCAGGCCAGACATTGTTCGGTGCCGACGTAACTCGCCACTGTCCGCACGCCGGGCACCGCGTCGGCGCCCAGACTATTGGGATCGTCCACGGCCAGCCGCGCGTGACGGATTTCATCGCGATAACCTTGCATCAGTTGGTGGAACGAGGCGTCCTGCGGAATTTTGTCATGCAACAAACGAATTTCATTTCCAGTCACTTCCAGGGCCGCGCCCCGCGCCAGCCGCAGGCGCAAAATGCCCAAGGCCCTCGATTCGTTGGTCACGAAATAAATCAGGCTTCGGTTTTGACGGATGAGTTCCTGCGCGGGCTGGCTGACTTTGCCGCCCAGAATGACTTTGCATTCATAAAACTCCTGCGCCAGCCGCGTCAGCGCCGCTTCGTCGGCGAAGGCCAGCAACACAATCAAGTCAGCGTTGCCACGCAATTGGGCCACGCACCGCTCGATGGCTGAATCCATGTCGCCGACGGCCAGTCCATCGCCGGGATTTTCCATTGCGCGCGGGTCGAGCACACCGATGATTGCCACGCGAAACGCGCCGCGCTGGACGATGCGATACGAATCAAAAATCGGCTGGCGGCTGGTCTTGTCAAGCAGATTGGCGCTGATGATTGGCGTCGGCGAATTTGCCTTGATGTCGCGAAGCTGCGCGGCGCTGAACTGCGCCTCGCGCGCGCCGATGTTCAAAATATCATAGTTCATCGCCGCAAACGCCCGCAGCATATAGCGATACTCAATCAGATCGTAATCCTCCCGTCCAGCCGCCGCGTCGCCGACATCCACGCGCAACGCGCCCGCCGGCGCCTCGGTGTCCAGCACGGTCTTGAGCCGCGTCAAGCCGCCGAATTGACCGAGGAAGCAGCCGCACGGCTCAAGGCGGCCGTGCGTGTCACAGGTGAAATAAATCGGCAAGTCGAGAGCCGGCGGCAGGGAGGATTTACCGCAAGCGGTGGCGAATAGAACCAAAATCGGAATGGCGCCGGCGCGTTGGAGAATTTTCCAGGCCGCGTGTCGGAGCCATCTGATTTTGGCTTCAATACAACACCGCATAGGTGAAAACATTCACGTTGACCCGCGCCGGATTCCTCAGTTCGTTGCCGCCGCAACAGCAGCAGCCTTTGGCATGGGCCACGTCGTTCAGTCCTTCCATGGAATAAACCAGCGCCAGCCGCCCGTTGATTTCCAGCCCTTCCAGCGACGCGGGTTTGCCGTGTTTCTCAGTGAGTTGCGGAATCGGATTCACGATGGAAAAAATCGGATGCGTCATCGGAATTTTCTTGAGCGGATATTCCGGGAAGCAAACTTTGATCTCCTGGCGAAACGATTTGTCCCATTTTTCGTCCGAACATCCAGGACTGACCAGAAGAAATCCCCCTTGCGTCAGGTATTTGCGGAGTTGCTGGCGCTCTTTCTGCGGGAGTGAAAAATTCTCGTTGCCCGACATCACACAGAACGGGTAATCGAACAGCGCCTCGGCGTCCAAACGGACCGGGCAAAATTTCTTGTTTACCTTCAAACTTGTCTGCTCGGCCACGTCGGTCAGAAAACTGTCCGCGAAGCAGACTGAACTTTTGTTGCCCGCATAAATCAAATTGCCGCATTGGAGCAAAGTCAAATCGGAATGAGCCGTCGTGGACGGCGCCGCCAGCATGGACTGGGAGGAGGCCCAGGCGTTGCGAGGAGCCACATTAGCCTGCGCCATCGATGAAACAACGCCGAGCGCGCCCAACAGCGCCGATAGTAGCACGGTTTTTGTTCTCATAAATGTTCGGTCGTCAATTCTGTTTTTCACCGGCTGGTTTCTCCTTCCGCGTGGTGATGGCCTTGAAATAATTTTCCACCACATCGTTGTATTCCTCAATCATCGTCTCCGACGCAACGGCTCCGGAATGGCGGTTGATCGGATTGAGATTCTTTAACGCGTCGGGTTTTCCAGTTTCGCCGTTGCCGCCGCCCGCCAAATCTCCTGCTCCTTTGCCGAACCGGCTCGGCGTCCGCGAAGTCTTGGCGCCGCTGCGCACGCTGGATTCATTGCCGAGCACATTCGGCGTCTGACCGTCTGTCATCGCGTAACCGGACGAGCCTTTGGCGCCCTCGCCCTTCGCGCCCTCGCGACCGCGTCCGGCGGGCGACCCGAATTTCCGACTGCGCGACATTTGCGCAAAATTCTGGTTTGGGCTCATGCCCTGCAATTTCAAATACGTGTCCAGCTCGTTGCCGGAAGGGCTGTTGCCCCCTTGGCATTGGCTGAACATTTTTTCCATTTCGCCGCGCAGCCGCTCGGCAAGATTGTAAGACTGTTCGCCGTTGGCCGCGAGCATTTGACTGGTGGCCTCTTCCGCCAGCGGTTGCAAGCGGCGCTGTCCGATTTGGTCCGCCAGGTCGCGACCGCTCTGCGCCGCCTGCGGGAAATGTTTTTCGGCCGCTTTGGCGTCGTCGCGCAATTTGTCCTGCAACTGGCCGGCCAAGTCCGCCACCTGCTTTTCCGTAGCCGCAAGGTCCTGCAGCGCGAGTTGATCCTCGCGGCTCAACTGGCCGGGGCGATTATACGGCTGCGATTGCTGCGCCACGTCCTGCTGCGCACGGTAGAGCGCTTCAAATTGGTTGAAGTCCTTGACCAGTTCCTGCATTTGATCCATGTCATCGAGCGTCTGCACAACTTGTTTCTCCGCTTCCTCATGCGCGCCGCTCAGGCGAGCGACTTGATCATCGGAAGCCTTCTTCAATCCTTCCAGCATGTCCGGCGACAACCGGCGCGGGCCGTCCGGCGGCGAACTGCGTTGGGCGATGTCGCGCGCCTCGGTGTCGTTGGTTTGCGTGCTCTGCCGGATCGTTTCCGCCTGCTGCTGCAACAACTCCTGCAAATCCTTCTCGACATCATACAACGGATTTTCGCGCACAAAAGTTTCCATGCGCGCGGCCTGCCGGTTGAGTTTCTGGTTCAACTCGTTCTGTTTGGCGATCAGGCTGTCCAGTTTTGCAGCGAGCGCCTCGCGTTGTTTGGCATCGGCTTTGGCCAATTGATCGTTCAGTTTTTGAATTTCCTCGCCGAGCTGTTTTTGCCGCTCGATCAGCGCCTGCAAATCGTCGTTGAGGTCGGCGTATTTGGCCTCGGCATCGGCGATGTCGCTTTGTTCACGCAGAGCATTATTATAATCCTCCACGCTGATGACTTGCAGGCGGACCACCTGGCTGCGCGACAAATGCGGCTGCGGCGCGTTGTCCATCGCCTCCGCAAAAAGTGAAATAATGTCTCCCGGCTGAACTCCAAGTTCGGCAAACTTAAAATCGAACGTCTCGCGGCTGTCGCGGACAATGTTGGTGTAGAGGAAAATTTTCGCCGCGGAAAAAACACCGTTCAAGCCGCGATGGAACCGGATTTCGCGCAGGCCGTAATCATCGCTCGCTTCGATCTGGGCCTGCAGCTTGAAATCCATCGCCACGAACGAATCGCTTTCCGGATGGGCGATGTGAACTGACGGCGGCAAATCGTGCGTGACCGTCAGGGCGCCTTCGCCGTCGCCCTGCGACGCCAGCCCGGCCACGTCCGTCACGGAAAATCGCATCCGGCCCGAATCCGCGGCAATGAAGGAACCGGCGACTTCCTTTGCGCTGGATTTGCTCAGCGCCACGCGCCGCGGCGGCTGATCCCCGGCGCTGAGTTCAACGAAGCCTTCGCGCAACGGCCGATTGGATTGGAGCCGGAATTTTATTTCGCTGCCTTCGAGCGCCTGCGTGCCTTTGAACGCGTACGGCTTTTCCTCCGGTTTAATTCCAGTGTAGGCCGGCGGCGCGATGCGAATGAACATCTTCTCCAATTGCGGGATGAGTGTCACGCCGATCCGCACCTGCTTGGATTCACTCACGTCATCCTTGGTGTGGGCGAAGGCCAGCAAATCGGTGCGGATGTTGTCAAGCAATTGGTCATAACCGGCGCCGCCTTTGTCGAACATGGGCAGCGTGACGGCCTGCTCGCGATGCCCCGGCGGAAACGCGGTGAGAAAAACTTCCTTTGGCTGGTGGCCGGCGGCTTTGACTTTGACGATGAGTCCCTTGTCGTAGAGCACATTCGTTCCCGCCGGCCCCGGCTGCAAAATTTGCAGACGCGTGAAGGAATAGGGCGGATGATCGCCAAATGGATCGGCGAAGCGCGCGATCTCCGCCGTCGCTATCCGGAAGCTGGCCGCCAGAAGAGCCGCGAAAATCAGCAGCGCCCACGCCGCGCGCCTGCCTTGCGCGCGCCATTCGTCCGTGCGGGCCAGATTCTCAATGGCCGCGCCGCGCAGTTCAGTGGAATAAGTTTCCACAGCTTGCGCAGCCAGTTGGCGGGTCAACGGCGCCAGTGTGGCGTCATCGGTCTGGCCGCTTAACTGCAGCAGGTTGATCAGGCGCGAACCCAGCGCCGGATCGCGCGTTTCCAAAAAGCGCGCAATGTGTTCGAGACGGTTGCGCCGGACGAAAGCCAGATGCCAGCCGAAACCCGCCAGCGCGACAACGCCGGCGATCATGGCCAGCAAAAGCCCGAGCCGCCAGCCGGCGTTGAGATGAAATGCCACGTCGAGGACGAAAGCCGAGAGCACGGCCGCGCAGGCATACTTGACACCACGGAGCAAAAGCGCGCCGCCCGCTTCCTTTTGATGCGCGCGGTCGGCCGCGGCCAGGCGCGCCAGAATATGTTGGGTGTTCAGCATAGGCCCCATCGCCTTCGCAAAAACCAATCCAGTCCAAACAATAATCCCGCCAGATAATAAAACCAAGCCACATTCCAGACCGGGCGCACGATGGTCTTGGGCGTTTGATCCGTTTTTTCGCTGCTCAATTCCTTCAACAGCCTCGCCAAATCCCCCGGCTCCAGCAGTCGTCCGCCGCTGCTTTCGCACAGCCGCCGGAGATAGAGCGCGTCGGTCGCGACTTCGGTTTCTTCCAAATTTTCCGTGAAGACGATGAAGCGCGATTCCTGCGTCGTGCCGTCCGGCAGATCGACCACCGCGCGATAGCGCCCGACGCGCTCGGGCAGGAATTCCGCCGTAAGCCGGCTCATGCTCGCCGGAACCGGCGTCAGGTTCGCGCGGCCGGCTTCCTGGTCGCCAAAAAAAAGTGTGAGCGGAACCGATTTTACTTTCGCATCCGGCTGACGCAGCACCAGACGAAAATAGACCTTTTCGCCCAGCAAAATGTTGGCGGAATTCGGACGAAACGAGAATTGCCGGCTGGGAATAAAATCGCGGCCGGCGAGCAGCCACAAAACCATCTGATCCCAAAAGTAATCGAAAGGCGAATTGGCGCCTTCGACTTTGGAGTTGAGCGCCCAGCGCCACAGCCCAGCGACGCCGATGCTCACGACCTGGCCCTGTCCGTAGCGCCGATGCACGATGGCAGCCACCGGCACGGCGTCATCGCGACCCGCCGCGACGGCAAAGGTCGAGGTCAGCGGTTGTGTTGACACCGGCTTCTTTTCGTCCAACAAATCCGGCAGCGCGTCCAGCCCGCCGGCGCCTTCGTTCAAAGCCCGGAAGGGCGAGAGCGCTCGGCCCTCGGCTGTCACGTCCAGGCGAACCCGCTGGCGCGCGGTGCCGCCCCACAAAACGGGTTCGAGCTGGCTGGCCGACGCGTTGGTGAAGGCGCGGCCGCGGCTGAAAATCACGGTGCCGCCGCGTTCGTTGACATATTGATCCAGCAAGCTGGTCGCGCCTGGCGCAGTCGCCGGCGGCGCGTCGAGCAGCGAATCCACCGAGCGTCCGAGAATGATCACATCGTAAGCGGCAAATTGATCCAGCGTTCGCGGTGCATGCAGTTCGTCGCCGCTCGGCGTTTTGCGGATCGCGCGAACACGATCAGGCCCGTAACGAATCAGCGCATCCACGTCGAATTTGTCGTTGCGCATCAGCGACCGCTGCAAAAACGTGGTGTCCCAATAGGGATCGCCT
>Ga0182024_10022285_pt1 | contig 11425 bp, 10 predicted proteins | sample P32metaG_FD_120480 | JGI IMG/M metagenome (GOLD analysis project Ga0182024, IMG submission 120480) | Permafrost microbial communities from Stordalen Mire, Sweden - P3-2 metaG (Illumina Assembly) | ecosystem: Environmental > Terrestrial > Soil > Wetlands > Permafrost | place: Sweden: Stordalen... | reverse complement strand
CTCGTCGCTGCCCTGGCTTTGCAACCCACCCTCGCCGCGCAACTCCCGCCGGGCTTCGTGCGTCTCGCCGATGTCGCGCCGACAATCGCGCAAGACATGCGCTACGCCGGACCGGACAATTTCACCGGTGCCGTCGTTCCTGGCTATCGCGCGGCGCAATGCTGGCTGCGCGCCGAGGCGGCCGCCGCGCTCGCCGAAGCGCAAGCCGAGGCGGCGGCGCAGGGATTTGGGCTAATCGTCTATGATTGCTACCGGCCCCGACGCGCGGTCGCCGCCTTCGTCGAGTGGTCCCGCAACCCGGACCAACGGACCAAGGCCGCCTATTACCCGAGCGTCGAAAAACGTTCGCTGTTCGCGTACGGCTACATCGCCGCCCAGTCGAGCCATTCGACCGGGCTCGCGGTCGATCTCGGCGTCAAGGGCTGGAATTTCGGCGGCCCGTTCGACCTTTTTGATCCGAGCTCCTGGACCGCTTCGCATACCCGAGCCGACGCCGACGCCAACCGCCAGAGGCTGGTCGCCCTCATGCGGCGACACGGTTTTGTGAACTATCCGCGCGAGTGGTGGCACTTCAATTTCGTCAAAGCCGCGAGCGCGGCCAGCTTTGATATCGAAATTGAATAAAGGCCGCGCGTGTATTCCGACTCGCTCACGGCTTGATTTCGATCTTGGGCACACTGATCGTGATGTCGTTACTCGTCCTCTGATAGTAGAGGTATCCGAGTACGGCCACGACAACGACGAGCGCGGCGATAATCGCCGCCGTGAGAGGTTTCATCAGGGTTGCTCCTTCTCGAGTTTTTTTTCAATCGCTAGCGGTCAGCCCCAGCGGTGGTGAACCCGCCAAACAAGAAAATCAGACAGTAATGATCAAAGACGTATACAAGGCCGCACTTTCCGGGGTTTCCAGCCGCGGCGCCCGATAGGTTCGCGATCCGGCCGTGCTACACTGGATATGGCTGAGAAGCCGAGGCGCCATCAGGCTCGGAAAATACCTACCCCGCGCCGAGAAAAGTTCGGCGCGCCGGCTTTCGCTCGCTGTCGCAATTTGTTTCGTCGCAGACGGCCCGGATACGTTCGTTCCGGAGCCGTCTGTTCGCCGAAAGCCCGCACGCGCTGTAGACGCGGCGCTAGGATCACCGGCGGTTGTTCTTCGACCGCCGCGCCTTTGCGAGCCTCTCCTGCTCCAAGTCTGGTTCCCGCTCGCGCACGACGCCGCGGCCGGGGATCGCCGTTCCGAGCCGGTCGATCTCGAGAATGAGGCCGCGAGCGCCGCCGTGCGCGCTCATCGCGCAACTCGTCCCGTCGGGCAGCACGACGGGGGCATAGGCAATCCGACGGCCGCACGCCTGGACGACGCGGATCGCCTGACGCGATACGGCGGCGACGGCGCGGGCGCCCTCCACGCCGTCGGCCAGCAGCTTCTCGGCGAGCTCGGGATGAATATGAATGGTGATTTGCGACATGATCCGCTCCTTGTCCTGACAGACAGCCCCGCGCGGACGCGAGAGTGCGCCGTGCGGTCAGCTAGAAGGAGCGTGGAGGATCATTTCATGCGGGAGCCGTTAGCACCGCGGCGAAAATTTGGCAACCCTGAACCGAAAGATAGTCCAGCGCGGAGACGACGGCGCTGTTGCGGCCGTCCCTGCGCCTATGGGAAGAACGGCGCGCGCTTTGCATGGCGGCTTTGCCGCGAGGGCTCGATAAGGAGCTGAACCATGACCGACCGGGCCGCGCCCGCGAGCCCTTCGCCCCCGACCGGGTTCCTCGATCGCGCCTTCCGTCTGTCCGAACGCTCGACCTCGGCCGGCCGGGAGATCGTCGCCGGCGCCACGACCTTCGCCGCGATGGCCTATATACTTGCGGTCAATCCGTCGATCATGTCGACGACCGGCATGGATCGCGGCGACCTGGTCATTGCGACCGCGCTCGCAGCGCTGTTCGGCTCGGCGCTGATGGGGCTGTGGGCGAACCTGCCGCTGGCGGTCGCGCCGGCGATGGGCTCCAACGTCATCTTCGCGTTCGTGATCGTCAAGCAGATGGGGGCGCCGTGGCAGGGCGCGCTGGCGATGGTCGCGTTCACCGGCGTGGTCTTTCTCGCGCTCTCGCTATCGAAGGTGCGCGAGAAGGTCGCGAAAGAAGTTCCCGAGGCTTTGAAGGTCGGCATCCAGGCGGCGGTCGGCGCGCTGATCGTCTTTATTGGTCTGCGCGGCGCCGGCTTCGTCGTCGCAAACCCTTCGACTTATATCGCGATGGGCTCACTGAAGAGCCCGGCGACGCTGCTGACTATGGCCGGAATTCTGCTGACGCCGGTGCTCGTTGTGCGCAAAATTCCCGGCGCGCTGATCATCGCCATCGCGGTCCTCACGCTGATCGGCCTCGTCACGCCCGGCGCCGGCGGCAAGATGGTCACGACGGCGCCCCCGACGCTGCTCGCTTGGCCGAAATGGCCGGCGGGGACGTTCGGCCAGCTCGATTTCGTCTGGTTGTTCACGCATTTCCTGATCGCGCTGCCGCTGCTGTTCTATTTCGTCTGCGCCGAATTCTTCTCGACGCTCGGCACGCTGATCGGCGTCACCGGCGCGGCCAATTTGCGAAATCCCGACGGATCGATCCCGAACGCGACGGCGGCTTTCGCCACCGACGCGATTTCGAGCATCGTCGGGCCGGTCCTCGGCACCTCGGTCGTCACCGCCTATATCGAATCGATTGCGGGCGTGCAGGCGGGCGGGCGAACCGGGTTGACCGCGCTGACGGCCGCTGTCTTGTTCGCGCTCTCGCTGTTCTTCTGGCCGATCTTCGTGATCGTGCCGCCGCAGGCGACCGCGCCGGCGCTGGTGCTGGTCGGCGTGTTGATGATGCAGGGCCTCGGACGCATCGATCTGAGCGATCTCGCCAACGCCGTACCGATCGCGCTGACGCTGCTGCTCACGGTGTTGACCAACAATCTCATCAACGGCATGGCGATGGGGACGTTGAGCTTGATCCTGATCTTGCTCGCCACCGGGCGCGTGCGCGAGATTTCCGGCATCGTCTGGGGGCTCGGGGCCGTGTTTCTCGCCTTTTTCTACGTAACCACGATGCTGATGTGAGCGACGATTCCGAGCGCATTCGGGCGCGCGCGCCCTACAGCCCGATCACGAGCCGTCCGCGATTACGGCTTCCCGGCGATGCGCGGGTCGCGGTCTGGACGATCGTCAACGTGGAGAGCTGGAGCCCCGCCTTCGCCATGCCGCGAACGGTGCTCCCGCCGCCGATGAGCGGCGCGCTGCTGCCCGACATCCCGAATTGGGCCTGGCATGAGTACGGCATGCGGGTCGGTTTCTGGCGCTTCGTCGAGGCGCTGGGCTCACGCGGGTTGAAGGCGAGCTTCGCAGTCAACGGCGGCGCGATCCAGCATTATGAGGCGGCGTGCCGAGCGGCGCATGAGGCGGGCTGGGATTTCATCGGCCACGGCTTCGCGCAGCGGCCGATGCATCTGATCGAGGATCAGCGCGATGCGATCCGGCGCACGATCGACGCGATCGCGAAGTTCACCGGCCGGCCGCCGCGCGGATGGGAAAGTCCTGGCCTCACCGAGACCGCCGTCACGCTCGAATGGCTCGCTGAGGCGGGCGTCGAATATGTCTGCGACTGGTGCCTGGACGATCAGCCGGTGCGGCTCGCGACCGAAAAGGGCTCCCTGGTTTCCGTGCCCTACAGCGTCGAAATCAACGACGTCGTGATCAGCGCGGTGCAGATGCAGCCCTCGGACGAAATCTACCGTCGCGGCGTCGACCACTTCAATCGGCTGCACCAGGAGGGCGCGACGATTCCGCGCGTCATGGCGATCTCCATCCATCCCTATCTCACCGGAGTTCCGCACCGGATCGGTCATCTCGAGCGATTATACGATCACATACTCGGCCATCAGGGCGTCGTGCATTGGACCGGCTCGGAAATCCTCGACTGGTTCATCGCGGAAGAGCGGCGTCTGAAAGGAGATTTGCAAGCTGGCCGACCGACCGCGTAGTCCAGCCTCGAGCGGCGTATCCGCGGATGGGGGGAAGAAGAGCTGATGATTCCGACGATCCAGACGCTCGTGTTCCTGTTGGCTGTTATCGCCGCGGTGGCGATCCTGGCCGCGCGATTGAAGATTCCGCCGTCCATTCTGCTGGTGCTGACCGGCGTAGTCCTCGCGCTCATTCCCGGCTTGCCGACGATCGAGATCGCCCCGGAATTCGTGCTTCTCGTCGTCCTACCGCCTATCATCTATTCGTCCGCAGTGGCGATGAGCTGGCGCGAGTTTCGTTTCAACCTACGCCAAATCTCGCTGCTCGCGGTGGGTTGTGTCCTGTTCACGACCGCAGCGACGGCCGCGGCGACCCATTATCTGTTGGGTCTCGCTTGGCCGGTGGGGTTTGTTCTCGGCGCCATAGTGGCGCCGCCCGACGCGGTGGCGCCGCTCGCCATCGCGCGAAGGTTGCGGGTTCCGAGGCGGCTCCTCGTCATTCTGGAAGGCGAAGGGCTGGCAAACGACGCGACCGCGCTCGTCCTCTATCGCTTCGCGGTGACTGCGGTGAGTGTCGGCGTATTTTCCTTCGAGCAGGCCGCGGCGTCGTTCGCCCTCATCGTTGCAGGTGAGATCCTGTGGGGAATCGGCGTCGGCTGGTTGATGCTGCGTCTGCGGCGCTGGGTCCGCGACCCGCGCATCGAAATCACGCTTTCGATCCTGACGCCGTTCCTCGCCTATTGGCCGCCGCAAGAGTTAGGCGGGTCCGGAGTTCTGGCGACCGTCACGGCGGGGCTCTACATCAGCTGGAATGGGCTTCGGCTGATCAGCGCGGCGACGCGTCTGCAAGGCATATTCTTCTGGGATTTCCTCAACTATCTAATCGAGGGCATGATCTTCCTCATCACCGGCCTGCAGGCGCGTTCGGTGGTGGCGGGAATCCATGGTTATTCCATCTCCGAATTGGCGATCTCGGCGGGGCTCGTCAGCGCCGTCGTCATCGTCGCGCGCTTCGTTTGGCTGTACCCGGCGACCTACCTACCGCGCTGGCTGGTTCCGGCGATCAGGCGAAACGATCCTTCTCCGCCCTGGCAATGGCCGTTCGCGTTGTCGTCCGCGGGGGTTCGCGGGGTCGTGTCGCTGGCGGCCGCGCTGGCGATACCCTTTACGACGGGCGCCGGTAAGCCGTTTCCCCAGCGCGATCTCATTTTGTTCCTTACTTTCACTGTCATTCTGGTGACGCTGGTGGGTCAGGGACTACTGCTGCCTTGGATCATACGCGTGCTCGGGCTCGCCAATGCCGGACGTCGCGAGTACCAGGACAGCCGAAACGAAGAGCGCAAGGCGCGGCGGCAGGCCGTGGAAACCGCCATCGCGCGATTTGATCAGCTGGCTACGGAGAAGGCCTTGTCGGAGGAGATCGCAACGGCACTCCGCGCCGCCGAGCGCGCCAGATTGTTGTTTCACGAATTCAAAGATGACGGCAACGAGTCTCGTTGCGAGTTCGCCGAAATTCACGACGAGATCGAGGTCGAGCTCATTGCCGCCGAGCGCCGGCTGATCAACGATCTCTACCGGGACGGCAACTTGAAAGACGAGCCGCGCCGCCGGATCGAGCGGGAACTCGATCTGCGCGAGGCGCGTCTCGACAATCAGCGGGAGGAGGAATGAGCATCATCCCACGGCAATTCGCTGATTTGATCCCGCCTCGGCAGACCTCCTAACGCCGCATCCGGTCTCGGTCAGCCTCGCCTGCCGAACCACAGTTTTCCGACGGTTATCGCGCGAATTCCCGCTTCGGAGCGGGACGGGTCGCGGATGTTTTGTTGCGGCGCGTAAAGCCTTTCGATTAGGCCGACCCTGAGCCCTGAAACTGGTTGGCGCTGCGCAGAATCGTATCGACCAGGGCCGACGTCACTTTATTGTGCGGGCCCGGCCCGATCACGACGAACTCGATTTCCGCCAGAATGGGGAGATGGGGCGAAGATGGCAGGGCGGCGAGACCGGACGGTATCAGGCGGCCGGAATGTGGCGCAACCCCGAGTCCGGCCCGCGCTGCGGCGTAAAGTCCGCTCAGGCTGCCGGTTGTGCAGGCTATCCGCCAGGGGCGCTGCGCCCGTTCGAGCGCGTCTATCGCGAGCGCGCGGCTGATGCTGGGCGGCGGGTACAGCACCAGCGGAAGCGCGAGCAGCGGATCAGGTCGGATTCCGGGCCGGCCGATCCAGACCAATGGCTCTCGCCACGCGGTCTCTCCACGCGTGTCGCCGGCGCGGCGCTTGACGAAGATCACGTCGAGGTCGCCCGCGTCAAAGCGCTGATAAAGGATGCCGCTCAAGCCGACGGTCAGTTCGAGGTCGACCGACGCATGGCGCTGAGCGAACTTGACCAGGACGTTTTCTAGTCCGGATAGGACGAAGTCCTCGGACGCCCCAAAGCGGATACGGCCCCGAAGCTCCGACCCCGCAAAGAAGCTCTCGAGCCGCTCGTTGGCCTCCAGCACCTGCCGGGCAAAATCGACCATGGCGTCGCCGTCCATCGTCGGCGCGACCGCATGGGTGTCGCGCGCCAGCAGGTTGCGGTGCAGGGCTTCTTCCAATCGTTTTATGTGCTGGCTGACCGTGGACTGCTGTATGCCCAACCGCTGGGCGGCGAGTGTGAAGCTCTTCATCTCCGCGACAGTGACGAAGGATCGCAGCCAGTCAGGGTTGAGCATAACCGACTCCTGGTTATCACGAATCACGGTCACTGATATCGGCGCCAAGCGCAATTCGAAATGACCAAAGCGGCGCTATATTCGTTTCGCAAGCATTAGCAAGGAACGGCAGCCATGCTCCGTCGCGTCCTATCTCGGTTCCCCCTCGACCCCTACCTGTTGGCCCTCGTCGGCACTGTGGCGCTGGCCGCAATATTGCCGGCGCGCGGAGCCGCGGCGCCGGTGATGGATCGCGCGGTGTCCGCCGCCATCGCTTTGCTGTTCTTCCTCTACGGCGCGCGTCTTTCGCCGCAAGCCGTTCTGACGGGGCTGACCCACTGGCGACTGCAAACCCTGGTCCTGGCTAGCACGTTCGTGCTTTTCCCGGTCGTCGGTCTTGTCCTGACGGCGCCATTGCGCGGATTCTTGCCGCCTGATCTCTCGCTGGGATTGATGTTTGTCTGCGTGCTGCCTTCGACCGTGCAGTCCTCGATCGCCTTCACATCGATCGCGCGGGGCAACGTGCCTGCGGCGCTATGCAGCGCCTCCGTGTCCAACGTGATCGGAATAGTGCTGACGCCGTTGCTAGTTGCCTTACTGTTGAACGCCCACGGAAGCGGCATGAACCTGAGGGCGCTGACGGATATCGGCGTGCAATTGCTGCTGCCTTTCGTGGCCGGTCAGGTCGTCCGTCCTCTTATCGGCGCGTGGCTGCTCAGGCAAACCGTGATTACGTCGATTGTGGATCGCGGCTCGGTTCTGCTCGTTGTCTATGCCGCCTTCAGCGCGGGAATGGCAGCCGGGATCTGGTCGCAATTCAGTCTGGCAGGGCTGGCGCTCGTCATTCTGCTGGACGTCGTGATGCTGACGTTGGTGCTGGTCGCCACGACGCTGGTCAGCCGGTGGGCGGGGTTCTCGACCGAGGACGAGATCGCCATCGTCTTCTGCGGCTCCAAGAAGAGCCTGGCCGCCGGCATCCCTATGGCGAACATTCTGTTTCCCGCCCACGCGGTCGGGCTGATCGTGCTGCCGCTCATGTTGTTCCACCAGGTCCAACTTTTCGCCTGCGCCACGCTGGCCAGATACTATTCTCGGCGCACGACGTCAGATGCGCGCGCCGTCGTCCAGGAGCGAACGATGGTCGTCGACGAAAACGTCTCGAGGGCGAAGTCCCGCATCAGAGCCAATAGTTTTGATAGGGCGGATGTTGGTCATGAGGATCGTGATGACAGCGCGCTCCTGAGAGCCAAATAGGCGCCCGACAGGTAGATCCAATTTTGAGGATCTCCATCCGTGTGAACAGGTCTGTAGGAGGTTTTCCGTGGACTGGCTGCATATGATATCGCGAAACATGCCGATATTCCATCTGCCGGCGTCGAGGTTCGTTCGCCTGCGTGAGGAAGCCCCGAGGCGAATCGAAGGCACGGCCATTGATTTGGTTGCGCGGCAGATATTCACAAACATGCAGATACTCGACGCCTATGCAACGTTCGCCGCCTTCGCGAACAACGCTGGGCGATCCACTCCGCTGGAGCCGAATCCTTGCTCACGCGTGCGAAAGATTTCACCGCACCAGCACCCGTTGCGCGAATTGCGAAGCGCCTCGACACCGCTCTTCGCTGTGAATCGGCGTCACTATGGTCGCCGTTGAGGAAGCTGTCGAGCGAGGCAGTCCAGCTCGACAGACATTGCGTCAGTGCCTTTGCGCCCCTATTCTGACGTCTGGCGGAACGTTCTCGCGCGGCGAAAGATCAACTGCCCGCTCAGACCGCCATCGCCAGAGGCCGCAAACAGGTGATCGCGTTGTCGATTTCGGCGAGATACAGCGTCCCGTCGCGATCGCCAGTGATCCCGTGCGCGCCGTTGAGCGAGGGACGCCCGCGGCCGACGCGCGCTCCGTCGCTCGCGAAGGCGCTGACGCTGGGAACGATGTCGGTCACCAACAGCACGCCGTCCTCGCGCTCGAACACGTCCATCGGTCGGCAGAGCCCCCTCATTTCGTCCAAGAATTGGCCGTCGCGATCGAAGCGTTGCACCCGGTTGTTTTCGCGATCGGCGACGACGACCCGATTCTGCCGATCGATCAGCAGGGCGTGCGGCGTCATGAACTCGCCGGCAGCGTGCCCGACCGCGCCGAAACTCAGAAGCAGCGCGCCGCCCGGATCAAAGACGTGCACGCGCCCGTTGCCATAGCCGTCGGAGACGTAGATTTCTCCGTCCGGCGCGACGGCGACATCGGTCGGATGATTGAACGGGTCGGCCCAATGCGGCCGATGGCGCTCACCGAGCCGAAACAGAATTTCGCCGCTCTTCGCAAAACAGATCACTTCGTGAGCGTCGCGATCGACAACGAAGACCCGGTCCCGAGCATCGATCCCGATGCCATGCGCGTCGAACACCTCGCCGTCGCCGAACGCACGCAGATACGCGCCGTCGGGGGAATACACCAGCACCGGCGGATCGACGCCCCGACGCAGCACGTAGAGCTGGCCTTCGCTGTCGACCGCCAACGTGCTGATCCGCCCCTTGGGAATCCCTTCCGGCGCCTGCGCCCAATCGCGGACGACCTCGTAGCCGCGACCCGCGATCTCGACGTGAACTCGGCTGCGTAGTTGGTCGTGGTTTTTCGGCATGAGAGTCCCCTCGAGAGCAGGATGTCCTACAGCGGCTAATTTGTTGTTGGAGCATCGAAATGCGCTCCGCGCTAAGCCCTGATCCGAAGGGGAGGCGGACATTGACGCAAAATCGCTGTTGCGAATAGCGTGATTTCTACGCCGCTCGAAACTCGGGATATCGGCTCACCGTTCGGTAAAGGGCACGCCCCCTTTCGCCTTCGAGTCCTTTTTCGATTCCACGATCTGAACGATCACGGCTTCCGGGGGCACCTTGAAGTTGCGCACCACCACGTCGGTGATATCTTTCATCAGCGACTTTTTCTGCTCTGCCGTCCGGCCCTCGACCGCATAAACAATAATCTCCGGCATTATCTTGTTCCTTTCGCCGACATCACCTCGAGAACAGGCGCGAGATTGACCAATCCCGCCTGAATATCGCAATTCTCGACGCTCGAGTTCAAGTCAATGACATTGCGCCTACGATGTAGCAATGCCGACCTCGTGGCCAGATTGCGAAGCCGCCTCGCCGCCACACCCCCTCACGCGCGCTGCGATTCCGGCGCCCATTCGAGCATTCGCGCGGTCAATGCGCCCGCCGCGCGATAGCTGATCGAGGTGGCGACGATGAAGATGATCGCCACCAGCGACATGCGGTCGAGATAGGCGAACTGGCCTGCATAGACGATGATGTAGCCGAGGCCCGATTGCGCGCCGAGATATTCCGCCCCCAGCACCGCTCCCCAACCCGTTCCGAGGCTGAGCAGCAAGGTCGACCGCATTTCCGGCAGGATGGCGGGCAGGATGACCGAGCGATACATCATCGCTTTCGAGGCGCCCAGCGAGCGCGCGTTGTCGATATAGATTTGCGGTACGTTGCGAACCGCATTCACCGTTCCGGCGAACACGATGACACCGATGCCATAGGCGACGAACATGACCTTGCCGATGAAATAGGTGCCGAACCAGAGTTGAAACAGCGGCACCATCGCGAGCAGCGGCAACGTGCGCAAGAACTGCACCGGCAGATCGACCAGCCGCCGCGACCATGCCGACCAGGAAACCGCGAGACCGAGCGCCAGTCCGACGACGCCCCCGAGCGCCAAGCCGCAGACCAGTCGCACGATCGTATCGAACGAATGGCTCAACAGCGACAGCACCGCCGCGAGATAGCTGCGCGGCGCCCCTTCGGCAACCGAGGGAACGCCGAGGCCGCCCTGCCAATAGTCGGCCATCGACAACAGCGTCTTGGTGAACATCACCTGCCAACCCGCGATCATCGGCTCGCCGGGCGCCGCCTCGACGGGATAGACGATCGACAGCGCCTGCCAGAGCAGCATGATCGCGGCCAGGACTGCCAGCGAAATCCAGCGGTCGCGAATAATGTGCCCGGTCGCCCTCATGCCGCCGCTTCCGCAGGCAGGGTGGGCCGGTCGAGCCCGATGTGGTGCAGCAGCGTGCGCTTGATGGCGATCATATCCGGCTCCAGCAGGCTGTCGGTGCTGCGCGGGCGCGCCTTCTCGACGGCAATGTCGTCGACCTGATGGCCGCTGCGGAAGACCAATATCCGGTCGGCCAGCGCCAAGGCTTCATCGACGTCGTGGGTGACGAACAGCACGGTTTTCCGGACTCCGGACTTGTCGGCGCTCCAGAGAGCGAGCAACACGTCCTGCAACTGGCGGCGCGTGACATAGTCGAGCGCGCTGAACGGTTCGTCCAGCATCAGCACGCGGCCGCCGTTGGCGAATACCGTGGCGATGGCGACGCGCTTCAACATTCCGCCCGAGAGTTCGCGCGGCCAGGCCCGTTCGACATGGGCGAGGCCGACCTGTCGCAAATACGAACGGGCGATCTCTCGCCGCTCCGCGGCGGGAACGCGCCGGCATTTCAGGCCATATTCGACATTGTCGATCACGCGCATCCAAGGAAAAACGCTGTCCTTCTGAAAGACGACGCCGCGCTCGGGGCCGGGCCCGGACACCTCTTTCCCGTCGACCACGATTCCGCCGGAGCTGGGCGCCATCAAGCCCGCGAGCATTTGCAGCAGCGTGCTCTTGCCGCAGCCCGAGGGACCGACCAGACAGACGAATTGGCCCTCGGGGATCACGAACGAAACGTCGACGACCGCCT
>Ga0182024_10022284_pt1 | contig 11426 bp, 7 predicted proteins | sample P32metaG_FD_120480 | JGI IMG/M metagenome (GOLD analysis project Ga0182024, IMG submission 120480) | Permafrost microbial communities from Stordalen Mire, Sweden - P3-2 metaG (Illumina Assembly) | ecosystem: Environmental > Terrestrial > Soil > Wetlands > Permafrost | place: Sweden: Stordalen... | reverse complement strand
GCTGTCTACGTCGCCGACACCGTGGGGGAGCTGGGGCTTTGGTACCGCGTCGCGCGCCTGGCGGTGGTCGGCGGGAGTCTGACGGCGGAGGGCGTCGGCGGCCACAATCCTCTGGAACCGGCCCGACTCGGCTGCCCGTTCATCGCCGGCCCGCGCACCAGCGCCTGGCCGGTCTACGAGGCGATGGAGGCGGAAGGCGCGACCGGGCGTGTCCCGCCCGCCGATCTGGCCCATTGGTTCGCGCGCGCCCTCGCCGGCGACCCCGCCCTGGCGGCGATGGCGCGGCGAGCCTGCGATTTCGTGTCGGCGGGGGACGCTGCCGCGGGAGAGGCGGCGGAGCGGGTGCTGGGGCTGCTCGACCGATGAAGTCTCGCGCACGATCATCCCCAATCCGCTCATCCCCGCGAAAGCGGGGACCCAGTGGTTTTCAGTCCAGCGACCCGGCTTATCGCAAGAAGACTCGCCACACGCGTATTCCTGGACAGAACTGGGTCCCCGCTTTCGCGGGGATGAGCGGGGTATGGAGCGGGGCGCCGTGAGGCTCACGACGCCCCGATGGTGGTACAAACGCGGCCGCCGCGAGATGGCGATCACGCGCACCCTGCTCACTCCGATCTCCTGGATCTGGGCCCTGGCCACGGCGCGGCGCATCGCGCGGGGGCGAGCGGTCGATCCCGGGGTTCCGGTGATCTGCGTGGGCAACCTGACCATGGGGGGCGCGGGCAAGACGCCGGTGGCGCGAGCCATCGTCGCCTTGCTGCGGTCCCAGGGTCAGCGGCCGCACATTCTCTCCCGCGGCCATGGCGGGCGCCTGACCGGACCGGTCCGGGTCGATCCCGCCCGGCACACCGCCGCCGAGGTCGGCGACGAGGCGTTGATGATGGCGGCCGATGCGCCGGTGTGGATCGCCCGCGACCGCGCCGCCGGGGCCCTGGCGGCGGCGCGGGGCGGCGCCGAGGTCATCGTCATGGACGACGGCCACCAGAATCCTTCCGTCGCCAAGGCCCTGTCGCTGATCGTGGTGGATGGCGAGACGCGCGACGAGGAATGGCCGTTCGGCGACGGGACGGTGTTCCCCGCCGGGCCGATGCGCGAGCCGCTGAAAGTGGGTCTCGCCCGCGCCGACGCCGTGGTCCTGCTGCTGCCGGCCGACCTCGCCGCGCCGGACGGCGAACTGATCGCCGTCCTCGCCGGCAAGCCGCTGCTGATCGCCTACCTCGAGCCCACCGCGCCCCCGCCGCCCGGCCCCCAGATCGCCTTTGCCGGCATCGGCAAACCGTGGAAGATGGAGCGGGCCCTCAAGGCCGCGGGCTGCGATCTGGTCGACTTCGCCCCCCTGCCGGACCACGAGCCGATCACTGAAGAGATCTTGAAGTTCCTCGCCCACCGCGCCGAAGCGCTCCGCGCCGGCCTCCTCACAAGCGAGAAGGACTGGGCTCGCCTGCCCCCGGGCTGGCGCGAGCACGTGACGGCCTGGCCGGTCCGGGCGCGGTTCGAGGATGAGGAAGCGGCATGGCGGCTGATCGGCCGAGTCGCCGCCAATTCAGATTGAATGCCGATCGAAACCGGACGTCTCGCACGGTCCGGGCTTGAGTTGGCGGTGTCCGAGGTGCTGCGGTCGGCGCATGGCCACAGACTTGGCGACAATCGTCGAGACCTTCCTCGCCGGCCTCGTCGCCGCCGGCGCGTTCATCGCCGTGGGGCTGCTGGTCGAGCGCCGGTTCGCCGCCCGGGCGTCGATGGCGCCCACCCTCGGTTTCAACCTGCTCCACTATGCGCCCGCCTCGCTGATCCAGGCGCTGCTGCGGCCGGCGGCCGGGGCGCTGACGGTGCTGGCGGCCAATGGCCTGGGCGGGGGGCTCGTCGTCCTGCCGACCCGGGGGTGGGGATTGTTGCTCGGTCTTGTGGTCTATCTGGTGGCGATGGACCTCGGCGAGTACCTCTTCCATCGCGCCCAGCACCGGTTTGCCTGGCTGTGGGCGATGCACTCGCTGCATCACAGTGACGAGGCCTTCCACGTCTCCACCGCGATCCGCCACTTCTGGCTGGATATCTTCCTCAAGACGTTCACGATCTATCTCGTCGTGGGGGTCCTGTTCAAAGCCGACGCACGGATCGTGGCGCTGTACGGGGTCCTGACCTCGTACAATTACTTCACGCATATGAACGTCAGAGTGGGATTCGGGCGGTGGGCGTGGGTGCTCAACGCACCGCAGTACCATCGCCGCCACCACTCGAGCCGGCCGGAGGACCGCGACTGCAACTTCGCCGCCCTGCTGCCGGTGTTCGACGTTCTGACGGGCGCGTATCGCGCGCCCGGGCCTGGCTACTATCCGGAGACCGGGCTGGATGAAGGCGAGAGCCCGCGCAGCGTGCTCTCCGCCCTGATCTGGCCGTTGCGGCCGCCTCGCGGGATCCGAGCCCAGGCCTGACGGCCGGCCGAGCGCACTACGCCCCGGCGGCGACGGCGAACTTCCAGGCGGCCTCGCCGAGCAGGGGGACGCGGGCCTCCAGAGCCGAGGCCTGGGGGCTGTTGGCGGTGCCGTCGCGCACGCGGCCGACGATGCCCTGGCAGATGCCGGCCAGGCGGAAGGCGTTGTAGGCGAAGAACCAGTTGAGGTTCGGCAGGCCGCTCCGCCCCGTGAGCCGGCAGTATTCCTCGACATACTCCTCCATGGTCGGGATGCCGTGGGCCATCAGGTCGGGGATGGTGGAGATCGTCCCGTTCACCCACTGCATCAGCACATACGTGAAGTCGGCCAGGGGATTGCCGAGTGTCCCCAGTTCCCAGTCGAGCACGGCGACGACCCGCGGCTCGGTGGCGTGCATGACCATGTTGTCGAGCCGGTAGTCGGCGTGAACGATGGTGGTCTGGTCGTCCTCGGGCGCCGTCTTCGGCAGCCATTCGATCAGCCGCTCGATGGTCTCCAGGCGCCGGGTCTCGGAGGCCTTGTACTGCTTGGTCCAGCGGTCGATCTGGCGGAGCATGTAGTTGCCGGGCCGCCCGTACCCCTCCAGGCCGACGGCCTTGTAGTCGGTGTTGTGCAGGGCGGCGAGGGTGCGCAGCGCCGCCATGTGGAGGGCGTGGCGCTCGGGCGGGGCGTAGGCGGGCAGGGACTGGTCCCAGAGCACCCGTCCCTCCACCATCTCCATGACATAGAACATCGTGCCGATGACGGCCTCGTCGACACACAGGCCATAGGGCCGGGCGACCGGGAAGCCGGTGGGATGCAGGGCCGAGATCACCCGGAACTCGCGATCCACCGCATGGGCGGAGGGCAGCAGCTTGCCGGGCGGCTTGCGGCGCATGACGTAGGTCTGGCGCGGCGTGATCAGCTGGTAGGTCGGGTTGGACTGGCCGCCCTTGAACTGGCGCACCTGCAGCGGCCCCTGGTACCCCTCGACATTGGCCGCCATCCACTCGGCCAGGGCCCCTTCGTTGAACCTGTGGCTCTCCGCGACGGGCTTGGTGCCGGTGTTCTGCTGCTCGCGCGTTTGTTCGTCGGAGGCTTCGACCAGGGCCATGACGCTTCCTCGGATGTCTTGTTGGGCCGCGGACCTTAGCGACGCGCCGACCCGGTTGCCAAGCGGCGTTCTCCTCCCCCGCTGGGAGGGGGACCCCGAAGGGGTGGAGGGGGCGCAACCGCGGAGATCTCGCCCGGTCAGCCCCCATCCCGGCCTTCGGCCGTACTTCCCCCAGAGGGGGAAGAGAGTCCCTCGAGCGCCCGCCAGCCGATGTCGCGGCGGTGGAAGCCCTGCGGCCAGTCGATGCGGTCGATGGCGGCGTGGGCGCGGGCCCTCGCCTCGGCAAGGGTGGGCGCCCGGGCGCAGACGTTGAGCACCCGGCCGCCGGTGGCGATCAGCGCCCCGTCGGCCCGGCGGGCGGTGCCGGCGTGGAAGACCACCACGTCGTCTCCCCATCCCTCCAGCGGGAGACCGATCACCGAGCCGGTCTCGGGGGCTTCGGGATAACCTCGCGCCGCCAGCACCACGCAGATCACCGCCTCGTCCCGCCAGACGGGAGCAGGGAGATCGCCCAGGGCGCCGTTGGCGGCGGCCAGGAGATAGGGGACGAGGTCGCTCTCGAGGCGCAGCATCAGCACCTGGCATTCCGGGTCGCCGAAGCGGGCGTTGAACTCCACGAGCTTGGGGCCATCGGCGGTCAACATCACCCCGGCGTAGAGGACGCCGCGATAGGGCGCGCCCTCGGCGGCGAGGCCGCGGACGGTCGGCGCGATCAGGCGCCGGCGGGCCTCCGCCTCGATTTCCGCCGTCAGCGCGGGGGCGGGAGCGTAGGTTCCCATGCCGCCCGTATTGGGGCCCTTGTCGCCGTCGAAGGCGCGCTTGTGGTCCTGGGCGGCGCCGAACATCATCTCGTGCTCGCCGTCGGCGAGGGCGAACAGGGAGACCTCCTCGCCGGCCATGAAGTCCTCGACCACCACCCGCGCGCCGGCGGCGCCGAACCGTCCCCCGAGGATGGCGTCGATGGCCGCGTCCGCCTCGGCGGTGTCGCCGGCTATGATCACGCCCTTGCCCGCCGCCAGGCCGTCGGCCTTGATCACGTGCGGCGGCGGGCGGCCGCGGACGTAGGCCTTGGCCTCGGCGACGTCCTCGAAGACGGCGTAGGCGGCGGTGGGGAGGCCATGGCGATCGGCGAACGCCTTCATGAAGGCCTTGGACGTCTCGATGCGCGCCGCCCGCGCCGAGGCCCCGAAGCAGGCAATGCCCGCCTCGGCCAGGGCGTCGGAGAGGCCGGCCTCGAGCGCGACCTCCGGCCCCACCACCACCAGGTCGGCGGCGATCTCGCGGGCCAGGGCGACCTGGCCGGCGACATCGGTCGCCGCCACCGGCCGGGTCTCGGCCAGGGCGGCCATGCCCGGATTGCCGGGCGCGCACATGAGGCGCGTCACCAGCGGCGAGGCGGCGATCTTCCAGGCCAGCGCGTGCTCGCGCCCCCCCGACCCGACGAGAAGGATGTTCATGGGGCGGGGATTGCGGGCAAGCGCATCACTCCGTCAAGCGCCCCGGGGGCCGCCCCCGGGCCTTCGAACCCTCAGCGGACGGCCTGCTCAGGCGCCTCTTCGGACACCTCCGCCCTGGGTACGTAGGCGCTGAACAGGGCGCCGGCGCCTTCGGCGCTCTCGACGATCAGGCCGCCGCGATGGCGATTGACGATGTGCTTGACGATGGCGAGGCCGAGGCCGGTGCCCGGGCGCTCGCGCGCCTTCTGTCCCTCCACCCGATAGAACCGCTCGGTCAGCCGCGGCAGGTGGTTGCGGGCGATGCCGGGGCCGAAGTCGCGCACCCGCACGGCCACGTAGCGCCGGCCGGTGGCGTGGTCGGGGGTGAGGATCGAGAAGTGGGCGGCCAGTTCCGAGACCCTGGCGGTGGCGTTGGCCGGCGAAAGGTCGGCCAGCACCTCGACGATCACCTCGCCGCCGGTGGGGGTGTATTTGACGGCGTTCTCAGCCAGGTTCTGGATCACCTGAAGGATCTGGTCGCGATCGGCCGCGGCGATGGCCGCGCCCAGCGGCGGCAAGGTCGGCCGCAGGGTGACGCCACGCTCCTTGGCCAGGGGACCGAGGGCGTCGAGGACGTCGATCACCGCCGCCGCCATGTCGACGTTTCCCGACGGCGGGATGTGCTCGGCCAGCTCGATGCGCGACAGGCTCATCAGGTCGTCGATCAGCCGGCGCATCCGCTCCGCCTGCGCCTGCATGATGCCCAGGAAGCGGTCGCGGGCCTCGGGGTCCTCGCGGGCGTGGCCGCGCAGGGTTTCGATGAAGCCGGTCAGCGAAGCCAGGGGCGTGCGCAGTTCATGGCTGGCGTTGGCGAGGAAGTCGGCCCTGGTGCGCTCGGCCCGGCGCACCTCTGTCTCGTCGCGCAGCACCAGCAGGGCCAGGTCCGGCCCGCCCGGCTCGGAGGCGAGGGGCGCCGCCCGGGCGCGCCAGGAGCGGTCCTGCATGCCGCGCACCTCGTAGGCGGCCTCGCTGGGCGCACCGCCGTAGAGGGCCTCGTCGACGGCGTCGAGGACCTCGGGTGTGCGGATGGCGGTGGTCAGGGGTCCCTCCTGCCGCTGGATGCGTAGCAGGGCGCGGGCGGCCGCGTTGGCGAACAGGAAACGGCGACCGCTGAGGTCTTCGCGCTCGCCGCCCTGGATCAGCAGGATGGGATCGGCGAGCCGGTCGAGCATTGCGGCGAAGGGGGGCGTCCACGGGCGCTCGACGGGGATCTCCACCGGCGGGGGCGGGCGCGGCGACGGCTCCGGGCGGCCGACAAACAGCAGGGTCCCGCCGATCACGGCCACGACGGCCGCTGTGGCGGCGGCCGCCGCCAGGGGCGCTTGGCCGAACAGCGCCAGAACCAGTGGCGCCGCCGCTCCAAGGGCGACCAGCGCCGCGAGCCGCCAGGGGCGGGATCGGACGCCGGTCGGCGAAGGCGGAGGCGATTCGGTCATGGTCGGCGGACGAAGGCTTACAGTGGCGACGACGCGATGATTCGCGCAACGCCACGCCCTTGGCCATAGACATCCTGCGTGACAGTTTGCCCATTCGGGGCGCTCGCCTTGAAAGACGCCTAATTGCGGTCGTATTAGGCGGGCTCGATCCGCCGACCCCAAATTCCCGCGAGTGAGACCCTTATTCGATGAAGCGTAGGTATCTCGTCGCGGCGGTTTCGCTCGCGCCCCTGCTGATGGTCCTGGTCGGTCCGGCGCAGGCCACCGATTCGATCACAACGGCCATCAACACGCCCGTGGCGACCGCCACCGCGACCAACGGCGCCCCCGACGACATCGACATCACCACCAGCGGCTCGGTCGGGCTCTTGGCGCCCGGCGTCGCGGTGACGCTGAACAGCAACAACGTGGTCACCAACGAGGGCGCGATCGGGTTCACCGCGATCGACAACGCCGTGGGCGTTCAGGTGCAGGGCGGCCACACGGGCTCGGTGACCAACAGTGGCTCGATCGTGGTGACCGACAACTATACCCCCAATACCGACAACAACACCGGCCTGCTCGAACTGCCCTACGCCCAGGGGAACAACCGAACCGCCATCCAGGTGGTCGGACCGGGCGTGTTCACGGGCTTCATCACCAATATCGGCACGATCACCGTTCATGGCGACAACTCCTTCGGCGTCGATATCCAGGCGCCGATCACCGGCGACTATCAGTCGCTGCAGGTAACCCCGGCCACCAGCACCACCGTCGCCACGGTCCTGCTCGGCTCCATCACCGTGCTCGGCGGCGAGCCGCCGCTGAACGGCGCGCCCGCCACCGGCCCGGTGATCGCTTTTCACGTCGCCCCCACCGGCGGGGTCGGCGGCAACATCACCCTCGGCACAATCACGGCCACCGGCTTCGGCGCTCAGGGGGTGAATATCGCCGGCCAGGTGGGCGGCGCCCTCGCCGTCACCAGCCAGATCACGTCGACCGGCTACGAATCCACCACCCGCTCCAGCTTTCCGACCCTGGCCGTGCAATTCACCGCCCAGGAGATGGAGCAGGGCGGATCGGCCGTGACCGTCGGCGGCAGTGTCGGCGGCGGGATTGTGATCAGCGCCCCGCCCCTGGACGCGATCACCAACGCCTCCACGGCCAACGATGTGGTCAACGGCGTCAGCATTCCCCAGGTCCTGCAGGCCACCGGGACGATCTCGACCTTCGGCTCGGCTCCCGCCCTGGTCATCGGCTCGACGACGAATTCGCTCACGGTGGGCGCGGTCAACCCCGCCCTCAACACCATCCTCGGGCCCAACGCCACCGCCAATCCCGCTGGCTACGGACTGGTCAACAACGGGTCGGTCTCCGCCAACGGGGTGTACGACCAGCTCAACTATCCGAACCTCCCGGCCCCCGTGTCGGCGACGGCGATCCAGGTCGGCGGCGGAGGCGCCTTCGCGGCGGTAATAAACGGCGGGATCTACAACACCGGCGCCATTTTCGCTCAGTCCTACCAGGCGGACGCGGCCGCGATCCACTTCCTGGCCGGCGGGTCGACGCCGCTGATCCTCAACGATGGGCAGATCCTCGCCAGCTCGATCCAGGAAAACAGCGCCGCGACGGTGGTCGTCGGCGGCGTCACCCAGCCGGTGGTCCCGGTCAATGTCTACGGCGTGCTGATCGAGCCCGGCGCGACGGTGACGTCCATCGTCAACAACAGCGCCATCACCGCCAACCTCACGGGCACTGGCGGCGCGGGCGGCACGGTTGGAGGCATCATCGATCGCTCCGGCAGCCTGGCCAACGTCACCAACACCGGCACGATCAGCGCCCAGGCCACCCAGACCCTGCTGACCACGCCGATGCCGGTGACCACGACCGCCATCGACATGTCGGCCGGGACCGGCCCTCAGAGCATCACCCAGTCCCTGTCGACCAACAGCACGATCACGGGCTCGGCCGCCTACAACAGCACCATCAGCTACAACCAGGGCCAGATCGTCAACTACCTGGGCCTAGTCTACCAGGCCACGACCGCCGCGGGGGTGTCGATCGATCCGATTGACTATCCCAACTTCTGGCGGCAGATCGGCGCGCTCAACCCCTCCATCACCGGCTCGATCTACCTCGGCTCGGGTGGCAGCACCGTGACGATCAACGCGGGCTCGGTGGCCAGTCAGGTGATCAACCTCGGGACCGGGGTGAACACCGTCACCGTCGGCTCGACCGGGTCCTCCGCGTCCGTCGCCGGAGCGATCGAGGAGGTCGCCGCCTCCGCCCAGACCGGGCCCCTGCAGGGCGACACCCTGGGCACCCTGACACTCAATGTGGTCAATGGGTTCCTAAGCGACACCAATCCCAACCCCGTCTACGCCAAGAGCGTAAACGTCGGGGCGAGCGGGGGGCTCGTGGTGGCGGCCGACCCCGCCAACGACACCAATACAAAATTCGTCACCAGCGGCGCCTCGACGTTCGCCTCAGGGGCGCAGGTCGGGCTGACGCTGCTCAGCATCCCGACCAACTTCAACAACGTCTACACGATACTGCAGACGACCGGGGGCGGCACCCTGTCCACGGGAACCTTCGGCACGACGGCGTTGAACGATGCGCCGTGGCTCTACAGCGTCACCGCCACCGCCACCGCCAATTCGATCCAGCTGTCCGTGACGCAGAAGACCCAGGCTCAGCTGGGCTTCAACAACGCGGAGGAGGCGGGCCTCCCCGCCGTGTTGGCCGCGGTCCCGGCCAACCCCGCGATCCAGAGCGCCATCCTTTCGCAGACCACCGAGGCGGGGCTCAAGGGCGTGTATGACCAACTGCTGCCCAGCCAGGGCCAGGGGCTGTTCGAAGCCCTGGAAGCCGCGACGGAGGCGGCGGGCGCGATGGTGGGCGTCGCCCCCGAGGCGTCGAGCCGGGTGGCGGGCACCAGCTTGTGGCTCCAGGAAGTCAACGAGCGCGTCGACCAGTCCACGACCAGCCAGACGCTGGGGTCGTACTCCAAGCTGTTCGGCGTCATCGGCGGCTATGAACACGCCGGGGCCGGCGGCGGCGCCGTGGGTCTCACCCTGGCCTATTTCAACGCCAACGAGCAGGAAAACGCCGACCAGATCGGCACGGGCGAGGTGGCCTCCATGGTCGAGGCCGGCGCCTACTACCGGCGAGCCATGGGGCGCTTCACCTTCGGGGCGCGGGCGGGGGTAGGCTATTCGTGGTTCTCCGACACCCGCGTCTTCGCTACCATCACCCAGGGCACTGGCACGAACAGCAATTCGGCCACCGGCACTGAGTTGCAGTCTCACTCGAACTGGGGCGGCATCTTCTACGACGCCCACCTTCAGGGGACCTACGAGCAGCCGCTGGGCCGGTTCTACGCGCGGCCCGAGATCTCGGCGGACTTCCTCGAATTGGACGAGGGGGCGCACAGCTACAGCGGCGGCGGCAACGCCTTCGACCTCAACGTGGCCAGCCGCGACAGCAACCGGCTCAGCGGCCAGGCGATCCTGGTGCTGGGCCGCCAATGGGGGCAGGCAACGTGGCTGCGCACCGAGGTCCGCGGCGGCTACCGGGAAATTTTCTCCGGGAACGTCGGCGACACCACTGCCAGCTTCAACGGCGGCAACCCCTTCACCCTGGCCGCCGAAAACGACAAAGGCGGCTGGTACACGGCCGGCTTCGCCATCAAGGGCGGCTCGGAATACTCCTACCTCGCCATCGAGGGCGACATCGACTTCCGGGCGGGCGAACAGCGCTATGACCTGAGGATCGCCGGGCGGTCGATCTTCTGATGTCCTGGCTGGAGGCGCTCGGCGACTACCAGCGTTTCGACTACACCGATCCGCGGGGGCGGTGGACACGGCCCGTCTGGCGGCGCGGCGCCGGCCCGGCGGTGATCATCATCCACGAGATGCCGGGACTCCACCCCCTGGTGATCCGCTTCGCCGATCGGGTGGCGGCGGCGGGGATGACGGTGTTCCTGCCCAGCCTGTTCGGTGAGCCCGGGCGGCCGGTCACCGGCCCCTACGCCCTGCGCGAAACGCTCGCCGCCATCTGCATCCGCCGCGAGTTCAACGTCTGGTCGGCGGACAAGTCGAGCCCGATCGTCGACTGGCTGCGCGCGCTGGCGGCGAGCGTACACGCCGAATGCGGCGGCCGAGGCGTGGGGGCGGTGGGCATGTGCTTCACCGGCAATTTCGCCCTGGCGATGATGACGGAGCCCAGCGTGGTGGCGCCGGTGCTCTCGCAGCCCTCGATGCCGATCCCGGCCGGCTCCCCGACGCGGAGCGCCGGCCTCGGCGTGACCCCGGCCGAGACCGCCTGCGCCCGGCGGCGGTTCGCCGAGGAGAACCTCACCATGATCGGCCTTCGGTTCCACGGCGATCCCTTCGTGCCCGACGCCCGCTTCGAGACCCTGAAGCGCGAGTTCGGCGACGCCTTCGAGGCCATCGAGATCGACGCCAGGGACGCCCGCCCGGATCCCCGCATGGCCGCCCATTCGGTGCTCACCCTGCATCTGGTGGACGACGATCCGGACGGGCCGACCAAGAAGGCCGAACAGCGCGTGATCGCCTTCTTCAAGGAACGCACGGCGACCTTGTCGGCTGGGGACGCGCCTGTCGGCGGTATCCCAGCGGGGGCATGAGGGCCGCCATGGGCACGCCACAGAAAGAGGCTACCTGCGAGCCCCATGGTCCGGCGATTTTTGTCTTTCTCCAGTCTTGCCCTGCTCGCAGGCTGCGCCACGACGCAACAGCGGTCGGCGGCGCCGGACGTGCATGCCTTGCTGGTGGCGATCCGCGACGATGACCGGGCAGCCTTCGACGCTCACGTCGACCGCCGCGCGCTGGAGGCCGAAATGCAGGCGGTGGTGGTCGAGCGGACCCGGGACGCCGGGCTGGGCGGCGGGGCCGCCGGCATCGGCCTGCTGCTGTCCGGCCCCCTGGCGCGCGCCGCCGGCGATGTGCTGATCCGGCCGGAGGTGTTT
>Ga0182024_10022283_pt1 | contig 11426 bp, 10 predicted proteins | sample P32metaG_FD_120480 | JGI IMG/M metagenome (GOLD analysis project Ga0182024, IMG submission 120480) | Permafrost microbial communities from Stordalen Mire, Sweden - P3-2 metaG (Illumina Assembly) | ecosystem: Environmental > Terrestrial > Soil > Wetlands > Permafrost | place: Sweden: Stordalen... | reverse complement strand
TCGACTCCGGCCTGGCGTGCGGCGCGGCGGAATTGGTCCATGCGGTGCTTCGCCTGCGCCGCGAAGGCCTCGCGCACCTGGTTGCTGTCGGTGTCGATTTCCATCACCTCGCCGGTTTCGGTGTCCTCCAGCGTGAGCAAGCCGAGTGCGGGGAGTTCCTCTTCATGGCGGTCGCGCAGGTGGAGCAGAACGAGGTCGTGGCGCTTGTTGGTCAAGCGAAGCTGGCGGCGCAGGCGCTCGAAGGCATCGGGCGATTCGATGAAGTCGGAGATGACGAAGACGACGGCGCGGCGGCGCTGGACGTCGTTGATGAAGTCGAGTGCGGAGGCGACGTCGGTGCCGCGGCGTTGCGGTGTGTGGAACAGGATGTCGCGGATGACGCGCAGGACATGCGTGCGTCCCTTGGTGGGCGGGATGTAGTGCTCGATCTCGTCGGTGAAGAGAAGCAGGCCGACCTTGTCCCGGTTGCGGATGGCGGAGAAGGCGAGGACGCTGGCGACTTCGGCGGCCAGTTCGCGCTTGCTCTGGCTCTGCGAGCCGAATTTGCCGGAGGCGCTGACATCGACGGCGAGGAGGATGGTGAGTTCGCGTTCCTCGCGCAGCTTTTTGATGAAGGGCGTTCCGGTGCGGGCGGTGACGTTCCAGTCGATGAGCCGGACTTCGTCGCCGGGCGAGTATTCGCGGACTTCATCGAAGTCCATGCCTCGGCCTTTGAAGACGGAATGGTATTCGCCTGCAAGCGCATCCGTGACGAGGCGGCGCGTGCGCAGTTCGACCTGGCGGACTTTCTTCAGGATTTCTCGGGTAACGGCGGGGTCCATGGCTGACAAAATTTTTTGGACAGGATTAACAAGATTAACGGGATTATGGGGAAGGATTTTGACACTCCTGCGGAGGGCAGTAAGAACATGAAGGACGTGAAAAACAGACCTGAGAAAAGGGAAGTTTTCCCTTCAAGTAGTTCATGTCTCTCCTGTCTAAATTCAGTCTGCCTTCAATCCTGTTAATCTTGTTAATCCTGTCTAAAAAAGAGTTCAAGGAACGGGTAGGGTATCGAGGATCTTCTGTACGATATCGCGCGAGGTGAGATTTTCCGCCTCGGCTTCGTAGGTGACGATGACGCGATGTTGCAGGACGTCGTGGGCGACTTCCTTTACGTCCTGCGGTGTGACGTAGGCGCGGCCGTTGAGGAAGGCCAGCGCGCGCGCGGCGAGGGTCATGGCGATGGTGGCGCGGGGCGAGGCGCCGTATTGAATCCAGCCGGGGAAGTCGAGTTTGTAGGCCTTCGGATCGCGCGTGGCGATGACGATGTCGACGATGTAGTCGCGAACCTTGTCGTCGACATGGATCAGATTGACGACCTGGCGCGCCCGGAGAATGTCCTCGGGTGTCACGACCGGCTGCACGGAAAGGTTGGGCGTGGTGGTAGCCATCGAGTCGAGGATGCCGCGTTCCTCGGTGCGCGAGGGATAGGCGACGGCGACTTTGAGCATGAAGCGGTCGACCTGCGCTTCGGGCAGGGGATAGGTGCCTTCCTGCTCGATGGGATTTTGCGTGGCCATGACGAGGAAGGGCTCGGGCAGTTCGTAGGTGTTTTCGCCAAGGGTGACCTGCCGTTCCTGCATCGATTCGAGGAGCGCGCTTTGCACCTTGGCGGGCGCGCGGTTGATTTCATCGGCCAGAACGAAGTTGGCGAATACCGGGCCGAGCTTCGGATTGAAGGTGCCGTCGCGCGGGTTGTAGATTTGCGTGCCGACGATGTCCGCCGGGAGCATGTCGGGGGTGAATTGAATGCGCTGGAAGCGGACCTGCACCGCCGCAGCGAGGGTGCGCAGGGCGAGCGTCTTGGCCAAGCCGGGAACGCCTTCGAGCAGGACGTGACCGTTGCCGATCAGCGCGATGAGGAGGCGGTCGATGAGATATTTCTGGCCGACGATGACGCGGCCGATTTCCCGGCGCAACGGGTAGACCCAGGCACTGGCTTCCTTGACCGCCTCAGTGGTGCCGGCGAGGGTGGTATGGCCATAGGCGATGGCGCGGGCTTGTTCGGTGCCGGGAACTGGGGGCAGTCCGGTGTTGACGGTGTTTGATGCGAAGACAGGTGCGGCTTCCATAATTGAGTTTGTTATGGAGGGAAAATAACACCAGTGCGAGGCAAATGCTTGCGCATTACTAAGACTTAAGGTTGATGCAATTTTGCCATGAATTGACAGAGGGAAGGTGATTACACGTTGGCGCTAGCCGTCGTCGATAATTCAGCGTGGCCGCTGCTCACCAACCGGCTTACCGCCGCGAGGAATGTGGGCGAGGAGTAATTGACCCTGCGCCATAAACTGGCCAGGGGCTGGGGATGCTTGGCGATCAGTTCCCAGATGCGCTCGGCGAGGGCCTGCGTTTCGGGTTCCGTCCAGACCAGCGATTCGGTCAGACGGCTGAGCGTGCCGTCCATCCGGCGCATCGGTTCGGGTAGGGCATGATAGGCATCGCACTGCGCAAGGCCCTGCATGAGCAACTCCGTGCTTGCGAGTTCAATGCGGTGCTCCTCGGAGAAAGGCACCGTGGGATTGTCCATGACCCGGAAGGCGAATGTGCCGTCGGTGGCCGATTGCGCGAAACCCTGCCAGATGGCCTCGATCCCTTCCAAATGGACAAAACGCGCGTGCTCGGCACGGCCTTCGCGAAAGAAGAAACTGCCGATGAGCTCGCTGGCAGAGTTGTTGAGATGCAGTTCGCCGCTTCGTCCCATGTTTGTGATCGCCTGGAAAATGGTAGGCAAATCAAAGTGCCGGAGATTTCCGGAGAGATCGACCGAGTAGACGCTCAAATCCGCCTGGGTGGTGGTTTTGTAGAGGCGACGGGCCAGATTACGGCTGAAGTAAGCGCCCATTTTTGGGATCCTGTCCAACAGTTGCAGGTACATCGCTTTTTCAATTTGAAGAAGCTGCGAGTCTTCGCACGCCCGCACGGCGGCCAGACGCGGCTGGCCCGTCAACACGCCGAGGTCGCCGAAGAAATCGCCGCGCCCCATGTAACCGAGGGAGCGGGTTTGCTGGCCGTCCGGGCTTTTGGTGAACGCCTCGAATACGCCAGCGGCGACGATATAAACCGTTTTGGCCTGGTCGCCCTGCTCGTAGACGATTACGTCCGCGGGGATGGAAACGCTGACGCAAACCGCTTCAACTTCGAGTCGGCTGGCCGGGTCAAGTAATTCGAGCAGGGTGAAAAAATTGGCCTCGAAATTGTGTTCCATACCAAACTCTATGTGAGAGGGATCATTTTGCGCCGATGCTTTTCGTACGAGGCGACTTCCTTGATGCCGAGTTCGGCTAGCAGGGGCGTAAGGCGATCATAATATTCGGCCAACTGAGCATAGGAATGGGCGTCGCTGGCAAGGGTGAAGGGAATGCCGAGCCGTTGTGCGGCCCGGATGAGGTCGACATGGGGATATTGCTCGCCGACCGGCTTGCGCCAGCCCGCCGTGCTGATTTCGATGGCGAGATTTTCCCGGCGGATGCGCTCCAGCAACGGGAGGAAATGGGGCAGGAGTCCGCCTTCCGGATGCCAGACGCCGTGGATTTTGATGAGGTCGAGGTGGGCAAGGCAATCGATGCCGCCGCGATCGATCATGCCATTGAGTTCAGCGATATACTTCGCGCAATCGGCGGCCACGTCGCGTTTGGAAAACTCCTCCTTGCGGGTGACCTGGTCGAACATTTCGGGGTCGGGAGGCAGGTAATGAGCGGAGCCGAGGACGAAATCGAGGCGATCCCAGTTTTTCTCGACCCAGGCGCGGCCCACTTTTCCAGTTTCCGGGTCGTTGTCGAGTTCGATCCCGGCGAGAAATTTCAGGTCGGGATTGGCTGCGCGCAGTTTGTCGATCTCATCGAAATCGACGCCCTGGTGGTAGCGGTCGTGATCGGTGAAGGCGACTTCCTTCAGGCCGCGCTGACGGGCGCTGACGGCCCACGGTTGCAAAAGCTCCGGCGTGTAGGGCTTGATGCTGTGGGCCTGGGGATGCGAGTGATAATCGATGGGGAGAGGCATGAGCGTGTGAGATTAAGGAAGAGGCTTCCCGAGCGTGGCCGGCGACGGCTGGATTTTATCGCCGGGCTTGATGCCGTTGAGCGCAAACCAATGGAGATTCGTTTCGAGCGCATAGGCGACCTGGTCGCTGTCGCTGCGGGTGCGGGGCAGTTGATCGTCAGGGACTGAGGGATCGCCCGGCTGCATGTCGTGGATTTCGAGGATCACTCCGTCCTTGTCGATGAAGGCGACGGAGAGCGGGATCAGCGTGTTCTTCATCCAAAATTCGGCAGTAGTGACCTTGGGCAAAAGAAAAATCATGCCGTCGTTGTCGCCCAGTTGCGTGCGATACATGAGGCCCCGTTCCTCATGCGCGGAGCTGGCTGCAATCTCGGTGGTCAGTGAAGCTTTGCCGATGTGCAGGGTGACTTTCGCAAGCGGGCCCACATCATCGGTCGGACCGGTCTGCGCGCAAACGGGCAGGCAGAGCGACACGAAGAGTCCGAATAGAAGTGCGATGAGGGTTCGGGTCTTTTCCTGTAGCGGCGGTCTATGACCGCCGTGGGATAGACAACCTGTTTTCACGTTCCATCGGCGGTCATAGACCGCCGCTACAGACTGCGTTTCAGGCGAAAATTGATTCATAAAGTTACGACCTTATTCATAGCGTAAAGCGCGCGCCGGGGCGAGCGTTGCCGCGCTCACGGCAGGAATCAGCGCGGCGAGGACGCAGATGACCATGGCGGCGACGTCGATGATCACGATCTGGGTGGGATTCACCACGGCGGGAATTTCGGGCAGGCCGTAAACGGAACTTGAGAAGACCTGAATGTGGAAGGCGTAGAGGAGGAAATCGCGGATGACATTGAGGTAGTGGAGAATCAGCAGGCCGAGGAGGGTCCCGCTCGCGGCGCCAACCACGCCGACCACCGTGCCGTGGAACAGGAACACGCCGCAGACCTGGGCGTCATTCGCGCCGAGCGCTTTCATCAGGCCGATCTCACGCGATTTCTGGACCGTCACCGTGATCAGCGTGCTGCAAAGTCCGAACGCCGCGACCATGAGGATGAGGCAGAGGATGCAGGCCATGACGACGCGCTCAATGCCGACGGCGTTGAAGAGGTCCCGGTTGTCGTCCATCCAGGTCCGCGCGTGAAGTGTGTCCGGCAGGATTTTGTTCAACTGATCTTTCACTTCCTCGGCCTGGTCGGGGTCCTTGACCCGGACGGCGATGCCATGGACGGCGTCGTTCATGCCCCAAATGCGCTGGGCCATTTCGGTGGAGACGATGAGGTAGTTGAGGTCGTAATCGAACTGGCCGGTCTGAAAGACACCCCGGATAATCGGTTCTTCGGGGAGGGCAAAGTCATGGGGGCCTTTGTCGTTGCGATGGAGAAAACCCTGGACCTGCGCCGCGCCGTAGATGGTGATCTTGTCGCCGGGGAACGCGGCGTTTCGCTTGCTCCATTCCTTGCCGACGATGACTGAGTCGCCGCGCAATTCCCAATCGCCCATGATCAAATACTTCTTGATTGGCAACACCGGATCGTCGCCATCTTCCGGCACGCTTTTGATGAAAGCGGGGGTCATCTCACCGTTGTGCTCGACAAGGACGGGGCCTCGGATGATTGGACTCGCGGCGAGGACATCGGGTTGTTTCCGGATCAAGTCGACGAGGTTGTCGTAATCGTAAAGCACGGTGCCGTCGGTCATGGCCACGGTGATGTGGGCGTTGAAGCCGATGATTTTTTCGGTGAGCCGCTGTTGAAATCCGGCCATGACGGAGAGAACGACGATGAGGGCGCCGACGCCGAGGGTCACTCCGAGAAACGAAAGCACAGTGATGACGGAGACAAACGTGCGGCGCGGGCGCAGGTAACGCAGCGCGAGAAAGAGTTCCACCGGCAATTCCATCAGCGCACGCTAGCGGGAAATGGCGAGCGTGTCATCTGTAGCGGCGGTCTATGACCGCCGAAGATAGCCGGCACATTTTCTATCTCCCTCGGCGGTCATAGACCGCCGCTACAGAAATCACCAAGGGCCGAGTTGATTGATTTCTCCTTGATGGGGCCAGTCCTTTGCTTCGGCAACCAAGCCTGCCCGCACCGGTTGTGCTCGACGTACTCCCACTTGGAACCGTAAGACTCCTCTGATCTTAGGATATGATCGAAGAAATCCTTTTGCCAATGCGGAGCGGGATGTCCCATGGATCGTAATGTCTTTGAAAGGGCATTTTTAAGCGACTTTATCCACTTGGAGAGATCACATGGCTCTTTCAGCATGAGGAAAAGATGCACGTGATTCGGCATAATGACGTATCGGCCAACAAGGTTTTGCCGCTCTCGATATTTTACGCAAAAGGCCTCGAACGAATCGTGCAGCTTGGAATCAGCTAACAAAGGGCGTCTTTCGAAGGTGCAAAAGGTGATGAAGAAAATTGGCTGTTCTTGGTGGATTTCGTCCAGGCGTCGGAGGCGTGGCTTGCGCATAGTGGCGTGTCGGCGGTCATAGACCGCCGCTACAGAATCTACTTCCCGAAATATTCCAGCACGCCCTTCTCCACGGCGGCAGCGTAGTCGCGATAGATGCTGGGGACGCTCCGGCCCTGGATGGTGCGCAGGCCGAGATAATCCCCGGCGATGATCCGGTAATAGGCGTCGCGGGCATTCATGTAGGGGCCTTCGCAATAGATCACCGGTCCGTGGTAGATGCGGTTGGCCAGCAGATCGCGGGCGTAGACGCTCGGCACATCGGTGAGGTGATGGGCAAAGTAAGTTCCCGGATAGTCTTCCGGCGGATACTTGAGCGTGTCGAGCATGGCCTGCCCCACGAGGGCGCAACCCCGCTCCTCCTGCACCGCAGTTCGATCCAGGAGCTTGCGCAACAGGTCGTACTTATAGTCATCGTAGACCAGCTCCGATTTTTCGTACGCGCCGTTGGTGAAGATGACGAGCCGACTTTGCGCGGTGAGGATCGGATGGTTGGGATCGCCCCAGTCATCGGCGTTGTAATGGACGCAAATGGTCAGGTCGGGATGCTGTTTGTTGACCACATCGCCCCGGGCGCGGATTTCGGCCACGCGATAAAAGAGGAGGGCCGCTTCGTTGTCGATCCTCGCTTCAATGGCGTTCTGGCTGCTGGCTCGGGTGGAATGGGGCAGTGGGAGTCCGAAGAGAAACGAGGGCGTGTAGCCGGAATGAGAAGGGGTGTGTTCGGGAAGCGCCAGCGCGGCGATGGCTTCGCGGTGGAGGTCGTTGGGACGCAAATCGGTGACGGGTTCGTAACTGTGCTTGGCCCAGATAATTTCCGCGCCATCGGCCTGGAGCCGTTCGGCGAGCCGTTCGCAGGTGATCAGGTTGAGCTTGGCTTCCTCGACCGGCGGATCGTCGTCGAGCTTGAAGTAGCGGGCTTCGAGTATCGCCCAGTCACCGCCAATGTGGCCGGGATCGAGCGCGATACGAATGCCTTTGAGCGGACGGGTCGGATCATGGGAAGTCGCCTGGGTCTGGTAATGATAGGGCAGCGGCGCGCAGGCACTGTCGCTGGCGGCAAATTGGAGGATGAAGAGAGCGTGCCTCTTGGCAGTATCGGAGAAAACGATCACGCGTTTGTCATCGATGTCGGCATAGTTCCAGAAAGTGCCGTCGATTGAGTAGACCTTATCGATCAGGCGGGCAAACTCCTGGCGCGTGATGGTTTTTTGATAGGCTTCTAGCACCGACCAGTTGGGCGTCGGTGCGAGGGGCGAAAGCTGTCCGGCTTGGGTTGACGGGGTGGATAGGATCAGGCCAAGCGCCGCCGAACCCAGAAAAATGAGGAGACGGCTGGATGGCATTGTATCAAGAAAAACGGAAGCAGGCTTGAAAGCAAGCCGCAACGCGGTTTTCCTCAATTACAAGTTGGAAGAGGTCGCTGAAATCCCGGCTTGTCGTCGAGCCTTGGACTTCGCATCATGCCACGATCATGTTTTCTCTTCCCGTCATTTTTAGGAGCTGCGTAGCGTTATGATGAAGTTTCTTCGCAGCCAGTCGCAGACTGTTTTGGTTGTCGTCCTTGGTGTCATCGGCCTCGGCTTTCTGTTCTATGGAAATTCCGGAAACTTCCTGACGACGGGGTCTGGTCGTGCGAGCAACGATTTTGGCCGCATCGACGGCGAGGACCTCACGGTGGCTGATCTGACCGATGCCGTCCGCAACACGCGCGATTGGCTCATCATCAATGGCCAGTCCGAGGAGTTGAGCAAGCCGGGTGCGGCGAAGGGCGTTGCCGAGGAGGCCTGGCGTGAGCTTCTGCTTTTGCGCGAGGCGGACCGTCTGCACATCAACGTCAGCGACGCGGAACTGGTTGATTATGTTCATAACCAGCCGATTTTCCAGAAGGACGGCGTTTACAGTCCCGCGGCCTATGAGACCTTTATCGGGGAGTTGAAAAATGTCCTTCATATCCCGTCTGACTCCGACATCGATCCCACCGCGAGCACCAAAGCGGTGTTTGAAACGGTGCTGCGCAATAATCTTCGCATCAATGCGGTGAGAACGGCGCTTTTCTCCACCATTCGCAGTTCGGCTCAGGATGTCTCCACCCAGTATGAGAAATTCTACGGACCGGCCACGGTCAGTCTGGTCACTTTCGACCCGAAATCGTTCGTCGCCACGGCCCAGGTGACACCAGCGGAAATCGAGGCCGAGTACAAGGCTCATCCGGAAAATCCGGCCTATCGCACCCAGGAAAAGCGGAAGGTCGATTACGTCCTGTTTCTCCTCACGCCCGATCAGGCCAAATTGCCCGACGCGCAAAAGGCCGCCGCGAAGGATGCGCTGGGTCAAAAGGCGCTTGATTTCGCGCTGGCCTTTCAGCCCGAGCCTTCCGACACCGGAGCGAGCGCTCCGCCGCCGCCCGACTTTCTTACCGAGGCGAACAAGCTCGGCCTGAAGCCGGCCACGACCGATTTCTTCGCGGCCGATACGCCGCCGGCCAACGTGCCGCCGAGCCCGGCTTTCAATAACGCCGCTTTTTCACTCTCGAAGGACGATACGATCAGCAAAGTGGTCGAACTCGATAACGGCGTCGCCGTTCTGCACCTGGTTGAAATTCAACCGAGCGATCTGCAGCCCATGGAGGAAGTGCAGTCCGGCATCCAGAAGCAACTCCAGCAGGCCAAGGGGCTTCAGGCGGAGCAAGTCGCGGCGCAAAGTGCGTCAGAGAAGCTCAAGGCCGAGGTGGCGAAAGGCGCCGATTTCAAGACCGCCGCAGCGGCCATGAATTTGAAAGTGGAAACGCTTCCCGCGTTTGTGCCCTTCACGGTGCTTCAAGCCCAGGGGAACGACCAGCGGCTTCAAACCATCGCCTATGCGACGACCTCGCTCGCGCCCGGCCAGGTGTCGGATCCTGTTCCCATGCAGGCGGGCAATACCACTCTCGTCCTCCATCTCGACAGTCGCGACAAGGCCGATCCCGCCGGTTTGGCCGATTTTGAAACCCGTTTCCGCCAATCGCAGGATGAGCAATTACGGCAGATCGCCTACGTCGATTGGGCAAACTGGAAAAGCAAGCAGCCCGGCACGCACGCCCCGCCCGATCTTGATGCGTATGGTTCGGTGGAGTAGGTCCTGCGGACGGCAGTAAGGGGAACTTTTGGGGTTCGGAAGGTAGCCGTCGCGGGCTCCGCGACGGTGCCTTTTCGGGTGGCTGGCCTATTTTGAAGGTCTCGAAAGGCGGGAAGCGTTAACGAATGAGTATATCCCAAGCACAAGGAAAAGAGATCCCATGGCTATCAAAAGATAGTCTGCACCCCAAAAGCCTCCGTGAGTGTAGTTGTAGAGCGGAAAGCCGAGAAAAATGATGCCGAAGAGAAAATTGGAAATAGCACCGATGTAGCGATTCTTTTTGGCCGAATCGAGTATCTCTCGGCTGACAACAGATCGCTTTAAATTGTCATCAATGAGGGTGATGACGGCTTTTACATCCCCTTCGCAACGGCCTTTACAGGCGAGACCTTTGCCGAGGTCGGCAGCGCAAGAGGAGCAGAGCCCTTTGCAGCATGACTTGCAGCTTCCGACTGCGACAACGGTGGGATGATAAAAGCAGTTCATGACCTCTCAGCGGCTAAATCCGCCCAGGGGTGAAAAGTAGACGGGACCGAGGTCAGCCAGCGCCGCTTTCACCTCGTCGGTAGGCGTGCCATAAACATGAAAGCGCGTCGGATGGCAGGCTTCCATGAAGCGCTTCGCAAAGGCCCCGAACGATTCGACGTGCGTCACCAGCGCGTCGGCATCTTGATACCGCTCGAAGATATGGCAGATGGTTCCGTCCTCGCTGAGGTTCCACTCATAATCGAGAGTGCCGGTTTCCAATTCTGTCTTGGCAATCAGGTCCCGGGCCACGGCGCGAAAATCTTCGAGCTTTCCCGGGTGGATGGCGACTTGGAGAATCCAGGAGATTTGGTTGCTCATAAAATCAGGATCGGGACGGGCAGGCACGCCTGGCGTCGACCCTCCAGGTTAAAGAAGGCTTTTGGCGGTGGCGAGGACGTGTTCTACGGTGATGCCGTATTCCTTGAGGATGCGTTCGTAGGGGGCGGACGCGCCGAATTTGTCGACGCCGACGAACTTGCCGCCGGTGGTGGTGTAGCGTTCCCAGCCGAGCCGGATGCCCGCTTCGACCGCGACGCGCTTGGTTACGCCTGGCGGCAGCACGCTGTCTTTGTACTCCTGGGATTGCGCCTCGAAAAGCGCCCAGCTTGGGAGCGAGACGGCGCGCGCAGCCTTGCCTTCCGCGCCGAGCTTTTGCGCGGCTTCGTAGGCGAGGGACGTTTCGGAACCGGTGCCGATGAGGATGATTTCCGGGGTCGTGCCGGGCTTCGATTCCCAGAGCGTGTAGCCGCCTTTGAGGGCACCTGAAGCCGGGTTTGTTTTGGTCCGGTCGAAAACGGGAAGGTTCTGGCGGGTCAGCATGATCGCGCTGGGCTGGGTCTTGTGCTCCAGCGCGGCGATCCAGGCGTAGCCGGTTTCATTGGCGTCGCCGGGACGCAGATCGATCACGCCGGGAATGGCGCGGATCGTCGCGAGATGCTCGACCGGCTCGTGGGTCGGGCCGTCCTCGCCGACGCAGATGGAGTCGTGCGTGAAGACGTAGATGGTCTGGATGCCGCTGATCGAGGCGAGCCGGATCGGCGGGCGCATGTAGTCGGTGAAGACAAAGAAGGTCGAGCCGAACGGAATCAGGCCGCCATAATAGCCGAGGCCCGCGCAAATCGCGCCCATACCGTGCTCGCGGATGCCGAAGTGGAGATTGCGTCCGCCGTAGTTGCCCTTTTCAAAGGAGCCGAATTCCTTGATCCACGTTTTGGTGGAGGGGGCGAGATCGGCCGATCCGCCGATGAGATTCGGCACCGCGCCGAAGAG
>Ga0182024_10022282_pt1 | contig 11426 bp, 13 predicted proteins | sample P32metaG_FD_120480 | JGI IMG/M metagenome (GOLD analysis project Ga0182024, IMG submission 120480) | Permafrost microbial communities from Stordalen Mire, Sweden - P3-2 metaG (Illumina Assembly) | ecosystem: Environmental > Terrestrial > Soil > Wetlands > Permafrost | place: Sweden: Stordalen... | reverse complement strand
TCCACCGCACGCGAATTGATCAAGATCCCCCTGTGGGAACAGGAATTGTCGGCTGGCGCGGTCTGTCAGAATCTGCTGATCGCCGCCCATGCCTCGGGCTTCGTCGCCAACTGGATCACCGAATGGTACGCCTATCATCCCAAGGTGAAGGAGCGGCTGGGGCTGAAGCCGGGCGAACGCGTCGCCGGGTTCATCTATATCGGGACGTCAGCGGTGGAGCTGGAGGAACGGCCCAGGCCCGATATGGAAAAGATCGTGAGTTATTTCTGACTCACGCATACGCCATGAAAAGCCCCAAGCCGACGATGACCAGGCCAATGGAAGCGGGAATAGCAGTGGCGAACCAGGAAGCCATGAAACAACCTCAATAACGAGGCTGGGAGATGGTCATTTCGGCACGCCGGGGAAAGGCCCAGCTTCGCGCGGGGGCCATGCGAAAGGCGCATATCCTCGTAATCCCTAGGGAATACCCAGCAATTTGTGGGTTTGGAGGGATAACCGCCATTGCGGATGCGCCAGGCAATAAGCGATAGCCGCCTGGGTATTGGCGGCGCGTTCCGCATTGTCCATCGGCTGCAGGAAGAAATGCGTGAAATTCTGGTCGGCGAAACGCTCCGGCGGCGCGCCGTCCTGCGGATAGATCAGTTTCAATTCATTGCCGCGCGTGAGTTTCTGCTCCGCATCGGCCTTGGGACTGACGCAGATCCAGTCGATGCCCGGCGGCGGCAACAAGGTGCCGTTGGTCTCGATCCCCACCTCGAAGCCTTCCGCCTTGAGCGCTTTGACCGCGGCCCCGTCCAATTGCAGCAACGGCTCGCCCCCGGTGGCCACCACATACGGCTTTCCTCTGGCATGCGGCGGCCATTGTTGTTTCACCGCGCGCGCCAGCGCCGCGGCGTCGGCAAATTTTCCGCCACCCCGGCCGTCGGTGCCCACGAAATCCGTATCGCAAAAGCGGCAGGTCGCTTGCGCGCGATCCTTTTCCAAACCGCTCCAGAGATTGCAGCCGGCAAAGCGCAGGAACACCGCGGCGCGGCCGGTTTGGGCGCCCTCGCCTTGCAAAGTGTAATAGATTTCCTTGACGCTATAAGTCATGCCGCCTTGAACTTCTCGAATCCCTTGGCGCGCAGATCGCAAGCCGGACAGACGCCGCAGCCATAGCCCCAATCGTGCCGGTGGGCGCGGTCGCCTTCATAACAGGTGACGCTTTCCTCCACGATCAAATCCACCAGCGCCATCCCGCCCAACTCCCTGGCCATTCTCCAGGTCTCGGCCTTGTCGATGAACATCAAGGGTGTGTGGATTCTCACCTCTTGCGCCAGGCCCAGCGACAGTGCTTTAGCAGTGGCCCTGATGGTCTCGTCGCGGCAATCGGGATAACCGGAGAAATCGGTTTCGCACATCCCGCCCACCAGATCGGCGATGCCGCGGCGATAGCCCAAGGCTGCCGCCGCCGTCAGGAACATCAGATTGCGTCCCGGCACGAAAGTGTTGGGAAGACCATCCTTGCCCATCGCAATCGCCATGCTTTCGGTCAGCGCGCTGCCGCCAATGGCGCGCGGCGCGCTCAAGGGGATGAGGTGATCTTCGCCCAGCTTGGCTTTCCATTGCGGAAAACGCGCGATGGCGTCCCGGATCGGTGGCCGCGCCGCCAATTCCTGGGCGTGCCGCTGGCCGTAATCGAAGCCGATTGTTTCCACCTGGTCGAAGCGTGAAAGCGCCCAGGCCAGGCAGACAGTGGAATCCTGTCCGCCGGAAAACAGCACCAAAGCCTGAGTTTTCGTCATGGCCGGTGTCTAGCGTATTTTCTTTGAAAACACATCACATCGCCCTCGATTGTCGCTTCTGCCGCAATATGAGAGATTGGGGCGCTTCTCGAAATTGTCAGGGCCTGAATCTCAGCGCATGCCTTTTGCCCTTCACCCGCTTTATGTCCTTTCCGGTTTCGCCGTGGGCTTTCTGGTTGGAATGACCGGCGTGGGCGGCGGCGCGTTGATGACGCCGCTCTTGATCCTGTTGTTTCATGTGCATCCCACCACGGCGGTAGGCACCGACCTTCTTTATGCCAGCATCACCAAAAGCTGCGGCACCGTGGTCCATGGCTTTTCCCGCAATGTCGATTGGCGCATCGTGGGCAGACTGGCACTGGGCTCCATCCCTGCCGCGCTCCTGACTCTGGCGGTACTTTATCTGCTCAAGGTGAATCAGGAGACCCTTAATGGCTTGATCACTCGCGTGCTGGGTTTCTCGCTGCTCGCCACCGCGCTGGCGCTGGTGCTGCGGAAATATCTGCTGGCTTCCTATTCCCGCCGGGTCGGTGCGCTGCCGGACCGCAAGACGTTCCACTTCACGGTCGCCACCGGCGCGGTTTTGGGCGTGCTGGTGACCATTTCCTCGGTCGGCGCGGGCGCGCTGGGCGTCACCGCCTTGATCCTGCTCTATCCCGAACTGCCCGTGGTCAAAATCGCGGCCTCGGACATCGCCCATGCCGTGCCGCTGACCCTGATCGCAGGCCTGGGGCATCTGGCGAGCGGAGGCATCGACGTCACCGTGCTGGACTCCCTTCTGGTCGGTTCGCTTCCCGGCGTGGTTATCGCCAGCCTGTTTGCCCCCCGCCTGCCCGACCTGGCGCTGCGGCTTCTTTTGGCCGCGACCCTGACGGTCAGCGGCCTGCGCCTGCTCGCCTGATGCCGGATAAAGGTCCAACCCGCGCCTGGCAGCGCATGTTGAGCGGCCGGCGCCTCGACCTGCTGGAGCCCAGCCCGCTGGACGTCGAGATCGAGGACATCGCTCACGGCCTGGCCCGGGTCGCCCGCTGGAACGGCCAGACCAGGGGCTCCCACGCTTTCTCAGTGGCTCAGCATTCGGTCCTGGTAGAGCGGCTGGTTACCGAACTCAGCCCCCGCTTAAGCCGGGAGGTCCGCCTGATGGCCCTGCTCCACGACGCGCCGGAATATGTTGTCGGCGATCTCATCAGACCCTTCAAGGCTGCAATCGGCGTCAATTACAAAGATTTAGAACTGAAACTTCAGGCAACCATCCATCTGCGTTTCGGCCTACCGGCGCTGGTCCCCAAGCCCCTGACCATCCTGTTCAAGAAAGCCGACCACCTCTCGGCCTTTTACGAAGCGACCCAGCTTGCCGGGTTCGAGGAGAAGGAAGCCCGCCGCCTGTTCGGCGCCCCGCCTGCCGGCGCCAAGCCGCCCCGGCTGACGCCTCTTCCCACTGCGGAAGCCCAGACCCAGTTTCTGGAGCGATTTCACAGGCTCGCCATCCGCTAGGTGATAAACTGACGCCCATGTCCCGACTTTTGGTCACGCCCCTGTCCGGCATTGCCGATGCCATGGATGAACACCACCCCTCCCATATCGTCTCTTTGCTGTCGCCATCTCACATGATCCCCACGCCGGAGGGTTTTGACCGCCGCCGCCATCTTCAGCTTGGGCTGGACGATGTGAGCGATCCCCGGGCCGCTGCTTTTCCTCCCGGGCGCGAGCATATCGACCGGCTGCTGGACTTCTCGCGAGAGTGGGACATGCAGGCGCCTTTCCTGATCCATTGTTGGGCGGGGATCAGCCGCTCCATGGCGTCGGCCTTTACCGTCTTGTGCGACCGGCTGGGACCGGACCGCGAAATCGAGATCGCGCTGGCGATGCGGCGGCGCGCGCCCCATGCCCAACCCAATGCGCTTCTGGTGCGCCATGCCGACGAAGCGCTGGGCCGTGGCGGCCGCATGGTGGCGGCGCTGGAGGCCATGGGACCATCCAGCATGGCGGTGGAAGGCATTACAACCACTTTTCCCCTGGTGGGCCTGTGACGCAAGCCTCGATCAGCATCGGTCTTTCGGCCGCGATCGTTTCGGTCGAGAAGGAAAATCCTTCGGCCTTGGTGGTGGCGCGCGCGGACAGCGAGGACGCGCTGCCTTTCGGTCCCTTCGATCCGCAATCGCAGCGCACCCTGGAACAGGGTTTGCGCAAATGGGTGGGCGAGCAGACCCGCTTCGATCTTGGCTATACCGAACAGCTTTACACGTTCGGCGACCGTGGGCGGCATCTCCCAACCGCACAGCCCGACGATGCGGACGGAACGCGTGTGGTTTCGGTGGGTTATCTGGCGCTCACCCGCCAAGGCGAGAATGACGTCGGCGCCGGCAAGCGCGAGACGCGCTGGCGTCCCTGGTATCATTATTTTCCCTGGGAGGATTGGCGGGACGCGAAGCCGCGGATGATCGACGCCACGATCCTGCCCCGGCTCAAAAGCTTCGAGAAAGGCGCCGCCAGTGCGCAAGCCGGCGAACTGCGGCGCGAGCGGATGCGGCTCTGTTTCGGCGCAGACGGCGTGGCCTGGGACGAGGAGAAGGTGCTGGAGCGCTACGAACTTCTCTATGAAGCCGGCCTGGTCGAGGAAGCGCGCCGCGACAGCGGCAAGCCCGTCAGCCGCAATGAATCCGGCGAGATGCTGGGGGCCGCGATGATGTATGACCATCGCCGTATCCTGGCCACCGCGATCGCCCGGCTCAGGGGCAAGATGAAATACCGCCCTGTGGTGTTCGAATTGATGGCGCCGTCCTTCACCTTGCTGGAATTGCAGCGCACCGTCGAGGCGCTGCAGGGCCGCCGCCTGCACAAGCAGAATTTCCGCCGCCTGGTGGCCGAACAGGGCCTGGTGGAAGGGACGGGAAAATTCGCCGCATCGGCCCGTGGCCGGCCGGCGGAACTGTTCCATTTCCGCCGGGACGTGCTGCGCGAGCGCCCCGCCCCCGGCCTGAGGTTTGGAGTCCGCCGTTGAAACTTGCGGCGACATTTGCGAGGTTGGCCCTCTCGTTTCATGGAGACGTTTATGACATCGCGGTTGATCCTTGTGGGTGTACTGAGCCTGGCCCTGACGGGCTGCGCCCTTTACCGGCCCAGCGCCGGCAATCCCGACGGCGATGCCTATCTGGGCCATGCCGGAAGCGCCTATGAAACCACAGTCAATCCGCCAGCCACTGTGGGCCAGGTGAGCTACAATCCCTCCGCGCCCCTGCCGGAAACCACCCAGCCGAACGTTTCCAGCGGCGCGGCTTTGGGCGCGCCCGCCCCGCACTGAAAAAACTTCCTGGCCCGATTGATCGTCGGCACGCTTCGTATATAACCAATTAGCTATTTAACTTGATGGTTATATGGATAGGCTCTCCGATACGTTTCAGGCATTGGCCGATCCCACCAGGCGGGCGATCCTGGCGCGCCTCGCGCTGGGCGAAGCCTCGGTCAACGATCTGGCCAAGCCTTTCGCCATCAGCCAGCCCGCCATCTCCAAGCATCTCAAGGTGCTGGAGCGCGCCGGCCTGATCTCGCGTTCGCGCGAGGCACAATATCGTCCCTGCCAGCTTGAGCCCCAGGCGCTGAAGCGCGTGGACGAATGGCTGGAAGAATATCGCCGCCTCTGGGAAGCACGGCTCGACCGGCTGGAAACCTATCTCAGCAAATTGCAGCAACCGAAAAAGCGAAAGGGCAAAACGCCATGACCGTCACCGTCCATGCCGAACGCAGCGTCACAATGATCCGCGTGCTCAAGGCGCCGCGCGACCTGGTCTGGAAAGCCTGGACCGACATTGCCATGCTGAAGGAATGGTGGGGGCCCGAGCAATTCACCAATCCCAAAGTGGAAGGCGATGTCCGCGTGGGCGGAGAGATCCACATCACCATGCATGGCCCCAAAGGCTCGCCCTACGACACGGATTTCCCCATGATCAAGCGCTATCGCGAGATCGTGCCGGGCAGGAAGCTGGTGTTCGACAATGAGCCGATCGGTCCCAATGGCGAGAAGCTGATCGAAGGCCTCACCACCGTCACTTTCGAAGATCACCCGGATGGCACAATGATCGAAGTCACCACCAGCGGCAAAGCGCTGATGCCGCAGGCCGTGGCGATGCTGGGCGGCATGGATCTGGGCTGGAGCCAGAGCCTGGATAAGCTCACCCGCCTGGTCGAGAAATAGCCCCGAGACCGCATGCGGGGCCGTTTCAGCCCGGACGGGGCGCGTTACGAGGCCGGATGGGAATGGGCGTACCGGGTCCAGGGAATGTGCCTTGCCTAGCCGGGAATGCGCGGCAGCCGTGCGAAATCGTCAATTAACCCTGTCTTGACCTCCTTATGCTCAGGTGTAGCATAAACGTCGTATCCGGCCCTTGAAGGCCGGGTTTTTTACCCCAGATATATACTCGAACTGAGCATTATTCTGGATCCGGGGGCATGAGGAGCAAGGCATGGGTGTCGAGCTTGCCTATACCGACGCGGTCGCCAAGGCCACCAGCGGACTTTACTCGCGCGTCGCCAAAGTCATTCCCGAGATCGAGTGGCCGGTCCATGCGCCCCTGATCGCCGAGATCAACCGGCTCAAGCGCGAGCGCCAGGCCGTGATCCTGGGCCACAATTACATGACGCCGGAAATCTTCCACTGCGTCAGCGATTTCACCGGCGACAGTCTGGCGCTGGCGCGCGAGGCGGCACGCACAAAAGCCAAAGTGATCGTCCAGGCCGGTGTGCATTTCATGGCCGAGACGTCGAAAATCCTTTCGCCGGACAAGACCGTGCTGATCCCCGACACGCGGGCGGGCTGCTCGCTGGCGGCCTCAATCACGGGCGCCGATGTCCGGCTGTTGCGCGAGAAGCATCCTGGCCTGCCGGTCGTCACCTATGTGAACACCTCCGCCGAGGTAAAGGCGGAAAGCGATATCTGCTGCACCTCCGGCAACGCGGTGCGCGTGGTCGAAGCAATCGCCCGCGAATTCGGCACCGATACGGTGATCATGATCCCCGACCAGTATCTGGCGAAGAATGTGGCGGCCAAGACTGGAATCAAAGTGATCACTTGGGCCGGTTCCTGCGAAGTGCATGAGCGCTTCACCGCCCAGGAAATCCGCCGCTTCCGCGAGCAGAATCCCGGCATCACCGTGCTGGCCCATCCCGAATGCCCGCCGGAGGTGGTAGCGGAAGCCGATTTCGCCGGCTCGACCGCCGCCATGATCGGCTATGTCGGCAAGCATCATCCCCGCCGCGTGGTGATGGTGACGGAATGTTCTATGAGCGACAATGTCGCCGTCGAATATCCCGACGTGGATTTCGTGCGGCCATGCAATCTCTGCCCGCACATGAAGCGCATCACTCTGGACGGCATCCTTCATTCGCTCCAGACCATGACCCACGCCATCGAAGTGGACCAAGCCGTTTCGGCCCGCGCCCGTGTCGCCATCGAGCGCATGCTGGCGGTGAAGGCCTGAGCGCGAAATGAACCCCACCAGCACCGTGATCGAGACCGACGGCGCCTTGATTCTGGGCGCGGGCATTGCCGGCCTGTTCACGGCGTTGAAGCTTTCGCCCTTCCCTGCCCTGGTGTTGGCAGGTTCGCGGCCGGGGCATTCCGGCTCGTCTGCCTGGGCGCAGGGCGGCATCGCCGCGGCGATGGGCCCCGATGATGATTGGCGCCATCATGCCGCCGACACGATCGCCGCCGGCGCGGGTCTCTGCGATTCCGGCATCGTCAATCTGGTGGCGCGCGAAGCGCCCGAACGCATCGCCGATCTTTTGCAACTGGGCGTGCCATTCGACCGCGCCAGCGACGGAGCCTTGGCCTTGGGGCGCGAAGCCGCCCATTCGCGCGCCCGCATCGTTCATGTGACGGGCGACCGGGCGGGCGCGGAAATTTCCCGCGTGCTGGCGCAGCGCGCGCTTGAGACGCCATCGATCCGGATCATGGAAGGTTTCCACGCCATCGAATTGGCGATGGAAGATGGCCGCGTGATCGGCCTGTTTGCCCGGCACGGCTCAGGCCCCGATGCCAAATTGGTTCTGTTCAAGGGCCGCGCCGTGATCTTCGCCACCGGCGGATTGGGCGCGCTCTATGGCGTCACCACCAATCCGCTTGAGGCGCGCGGCGAAGGCTTGGGCATGGCGGCGCGGGCGGGCGCGTTGATCGCCGATCCCGAATTCGTGCAATTCCATCCCACGGCCATCGCGGTGGGGCGCGATCCCGCGCCGCTCGCCACCGAAGCCTTGCGCGGCGAAGGCGCGGTCTTGATCGACGAACAGGGCGAGCGGTTCATGCTTTCCGCTCATCCCGATGCCGAACTTGCGCCCCGCGATGTGGTCGCGCGTGCGCTGCATCGCCGGATCACCGCCGGCGGCCACGTCTTCCTGGATTGCCGCGGGGCGATCGGCACGGAATTCGCCGCCCATTTTCCTACCGTCCACGCCGCCTGCATGGCTGCCGGCATCGATCCCGTGCATCAGCCCATCCCGGTAGCGCCCGCCGCCCATTATCACATGGGCGGCATCGCCTCGGATGCGCGTGGCCGTTCCTCCTTGCCCGGTCTTTGGGTGGTGGGCGAATGCGCCGCCACGGGCCTTCATGGCGCCAATCGCCTGGCCTCGAATTCGCTGCTGGAAGGCCTGGTGTTCGGCGCCCATGCCGCGGACGACATCAATGCCAGCGTGACGCAAGGCACGGCATGTGGTGAACCGCCCGCACCCAAGGCTTTCGGCCTGCCCGCGCCGCCGCATGTGCTGCGCGCCGCCATGACCCGTCATGCCGGCCTGGAGCGCGACGCCGAGGGTTTGGGCCAGCTTCTGGAGGTCATCGGCCGGCTGGAACAGACGGCGGAGCCTGCCCTGCTCAACATGCTGGCGTCTGCCCGCCTGGTGGCGGCCGGCGCGCTGGCGCGGCGGGAATCCCGCGGCGGCCATTGGCGTCACGATTTCCCGCTCAGTGCCAAGAACGCCACGCGCACCTTCATGACCTTGGCCGATGCCCAAACCCACGAACAGATCGCGGTCAGACGGGCAAATCCATGACATCGGCCGTGACACCGCCGCTTCGTCCGCCGTCACGCCTCCTGATCGAGCCTGGGATCAAGGCCGCGCTGCGAGAAGATATGGGCCGCGCGGGCGACGTGACCTCTGAACTGATCATCCCCGCCGATCAGCAGGCCAAAGCCAAGCTGGTCGCGCGCAGACAAGGCCATATCGCCGGCCTGAACGCCGCCGAGATCGCTTTTCAGTTGATCGAACCTTCCGTGCAATTCGAGATTGCCCGGCCTGACGGCAGCGCGGTCGAGCCGGGCGTGACCTTAGCCACCATCAGCGGCTCTGCCCGCGCCATCCTCACCGGCGAGCGCGTGGCGTTGAATTTCCTGGGCCATCTTTCCGGCGTCGCCACGGCGACGGCCAAGCTGGTGGAGGCGGTCAAACACACCAAGGCGCGCATCGTCTGCACTCGCAAGACGCTGCCCAATTTGCGGATCCTGCAGAAATACGCGGTGCGCTGCGGCGGCGGCTTCAATCATCGCTTCGGCCTGGATGACGCAGTCTTGATCAAGGACAACCACATCATCGCGGCAGGCGGCATCGCGCCCGCGCTGGAGCGTGTACGCAGCGGCCTGGGCCACATGGTCAAGATCGAGCTCGAAGTGGACACGCTGGCGCAGCTTGAGGAAGCGCTGTCGCTTCACGCCGACACGGTGCTGCTCGACAATATGCCGCTCGACGAGCTTCGCCGCGCGGTGGCGATGGCCAAGGGCCGCGCAATATTGGAGGCCTCCGGTAACATCACTTTAGAAACGGTACGCGCCATCGCTGAGACTGGCGTCGATTACATAAGCTCGGGCGCCATCACCCACAGCGCGGTCAATCTGGATATCGGATTGGACTTCTGAGCTCGCACTCAACTCGTGTGCGTGGCGCCGCGATAGAAGATGTGGTTGCCGATCTGGGTGGTCTTCTCCAAGGTCGGCGCCCAGCCCGGCATCACCGAAACGGCGTGGTAGTTGGTAGCGCCTTCGGTGGCGTTCTTGCGCCAGCCCTGGCCGGTGAGGATCTGAGCCGCCAGCTGCTCGGCCTGGTCCCAGGCGCGGACTTCCTTGCGACGGTGCAGGTCGCCATTGCAGGTGAAGGAGAATTGGCAGCCAGGGCGGCCTGAGCCTTCATACACCACGGCGCAGATGGAATGGCCGTAATTGCCGGTATTCATGCGGTGGAACACCACTTCGGCGACCGCCTTTTCGCCCTGGGCGCCTTCGCCTCGGGCTTCGTAATAGAGCACTTCCGACAGGCAGCGATGCTCGGCCAGAAGCTGGGTCATCACGGCATCGGGGCCTGGCGCGCCGGCCGGGATCACGCGGGTTAACGCCGGCACGGGCTTGGTGAGCGCGGCCTTCACTATAAACGGGTGGTTGGTCAGCGAGGCGCCGATCGCGGCGCTCGCAGTGGCCAGTACGATCGCCAAGGCGGCGACCAGCACGCGGTCGGACCGCGATAACGCGTCATTGGTAGGTTTGGTCATTGGATAATCAGACTCTTCGGTTTTCGGTTTCGCTTCGTCTATCTGGCTTTGGTCTATTTCGCTTCCGCGCCTCTATGCCCCTTCACCGGCATCGCAACGCATTTGCTATTTCGATTAGGCTGGTTCGATTTCGCTACGTCCTCAAAAAATTCCGAATGGCCCGTCTGTGGGAGCGCCGGTTTGCCCCACGGGAACCCGAATCGTCAAATAAAAAAAATTAGGAACTTATCAACACATTCAGGAACCCTTGGAAATCAAAGGCTTTTCCCGCGTTAATCCTGTGGAGAATTAGCCTATTTGGGGCGCGCCAAGGCTGCTTGTGCGGCCGCAAGCCGTGCCACCGGCACCCGGAATGGTGAACACGAGACGTAATCCAATCCCGCATCGTGACAGAAATAGATGGAATCCGGATCGCCGCCATGCTCGCCGCAAATGCCGAGTTTGAGATTTGCGCGCGACTTTCTTCCACGCTCCACCGCAATGCGAACCAATTCTCCCACGCCCTCGACATCAATCGTGACAAACGGATCGCGCGAGATCACGCCCTTGTTGAGATAGTCGTTGAGAAACATGCCGGCATCGTCGCGCGACATGCCTAGCGTGGTCTGGGTGAGATCGTTGGTGCCGAAGGAGAAGAATTGCGCGGTCTCGGCGATCTCGGCCGCCCGCAAGCAGGCGCGCGGCAATTCGATCATGGTGCCGATCAGATAGTCGGGCACTTTGCCCCGGCTTTTCTTAATGTCTTCAGCCACTTGGGCGATACGCACCGCCAGCCGGTCCAGCTCCGTCTTGAAGCCTACCAGGGGGATCATGATCTCAAGCTGAACGGGTTTGCCGCCCTGCTCCACCACATTGGCGGCGGCTTCGAGAATGGCGCGCGCCTGCATCTCGTAGATTTCGGGATAGGTGATGCCCAAGCGGCAGCCGCGATGGCCCAGCATGGGATTGGATTCATGCAAGGCGATCACCTGCGCGCGCAATTTCTCCGCCGATACGCCGCTGGCTTTTGAGACTTCCTCAATCTCTTCCGGCTTGTGCGGCAGGAATTCGTGCAAAGGCGGATCAAGCAGGCGGATGGTGACCGGCAGGCCTTCCATCACCTTGAAGAT
>Ga0182024_10022281_pt1 | contig 11426 bp, 11 predicted proteins | sample P32metaG_FD_120480 | JGI IMG/M metagenome (GOLD analysis project Ga0182024, IMG submission 120480) | Permafrost microbial communities from Stordalen Mire, Sweden - P3-2 metaG (Illumina Assembly) | ecosystem: Environmental > Terrestrial > Soil > Wetlands > Permafrost | place: Sweden: Stordalen... | reverse complement strand
CGGCGCGCCGGCCGCCGCGTCGGCATGTACACCTCGCCCCACCTCGTCTTCCTCGGCGAACGCGTGCAGATCAACCGCCAGCCCCTCCTGCCCGACGACATTTGCGCCTACACCACCGAGCTGCGCGCCCACGCCGAGGCCATCGCCGCCACCGACCCCGACGCCATTCCCTCCTTCTTCGAATTCATGACCGGCATGGCCTTCCTCCATTTCGCCCGCCACGCGGTGGACGTCGGCCTGATCGAAGTCGGCCTCGGTGGCCGGCTCGACGCCACCAACGTCGTGCGCCCCGACCTCTGCGTCATCACTTCCATCGGTTACGACCACATGGAATTCCTCGGCGACACGCTCCCGCAAATCGCGCGCGAAAAAGCCGGCATCCTCAAGCCCGGCGTGCCGGTCGTCCTCGGGCGCCTGCCCGCCGCGGCCGAGGAAACCATCCGCGCCGTCGCCGCCCCGCTCGGTGCGCCGGTGCACTCCGTGCGCGAAGTATTCGGCGACAATTTCGACACCTACCCCCGCCCGCGCCTCGAAGGCACGCACCAGCGCGTCAACGCCGCCACCGCAACCCTCGCCACGCGCGTGCTGCAATCGCGCTTCCCCGTCGCGGAAAGCGAAATCGCCGCCGCCCTCGCCGGGGTGGACTGGCCCGCGCGCTGGCAACGCCTGCCGCTTTCCGGCGGCCGCCAGCTCATCCTCGACTCCTCGCACAATTCCGAAGGCGCGCAAACGCTCGACGAAAATCTCACCCGCTTGTGCGCCGCCACCGGCCGCGCGCCCCTCGTGCTCGTCGGCGCGCTTGGCGAACACCGCGCCCGCGCGCTCCTGGAAGTCGCCGCGCGGCACGCGCGTGAAATCATCCTGCTCAAGCCCGCCCAGCCCCGCGCCACGCCGCCCGAGGAAATGGAAAAACTCGTGCCCGCCGCCTTCCCTGGCGAGGTGTACCGCGGCATCGTCGCGGATTTATTCCCCGCGCCCGGCCGGTGCAACCTCGGCGCGCCCGGCGACACCATCGTTGCCACCGGCTCGATTTATCTCCTCGGCGAAATCCTCGAACACTTCACCCACGCCACCCCGGTGGGCGAAGGCGTGCTGCAGGATAGCCCGTGAAAGACAATCGGCACCCATCTTCACCGACTAAAACGAGCAGCTTCGCGATGACCTCGGCCATGACGTCCGGCGGGGCGACGGCGATGAACTTCGCGCGGCGCTCCCGCCAGTCCAAACTACGAATTTGATCACTGAGGATGACCCCCTTCACGCTGGATTCTTCGACTGCGACTTCGAACGGGTAGCTCTTTTGCTGGCTGGTAATGGGGCAAAACAAGGCCAGCCCGGTGCGCCGGTTATAGCTTTCCGGTGACACCACCACGGCGGGCCGGTGTCCGGCCTGTTCGTGCCCCGCCTGCGGCGAAAAACTCAGCCAGACCAAATCCCCCCGGCGAGGCACGTAGCCGCGCATCACCAAATCTCCCTCCCTGTGGGCCCGTCGGCGAATTGCTCGCCATGCAACCGGGATTTTTTGACCGATTTCAGCAAATCGGCCAAGCGGTATTTCTTTCGTTTTGACCGCGCGACCACCAATTGGCCGCGGCTGACCGCCATTTCCACCGCCGTCCCCTCGCGCAACTGCGTCTCCTCCGCCAGCAGGTGCGGAATCCGCACCGCCAGACTGTTGCCCCAGCGTTGCACGGAGGTTTGCATGGCTCTACATTGTAGCTACAGCAGCGGCTTTGTCAAGCGGCTATTTCTGATAACTTGGCGACAAACTCTTCCACACGAGGCAGACATTGCGGGCGGCTCATGATCTTGTATTGGGAAAGGTGTGGAATTCGCACTAAAATTGGATTCCATCCTGGAGATGTGTATTGCTGAATCGCAAATTTCATTTGGCCCCAACCAGTTGGCAGCGACGTTTCGCTGCCAGATCTTGCGGATACATTTTCAAGGACTTTGCCTAATTGTGAATAGGCTACTCTGCCCATGCAAATTATGACACGCGGCTTTATCTCTGGTAGGACTTCTGCCCAAAGCTCGGTTGAAAAGCGAATTGCTTCTTCCTTTCGAGCCATCTTTGCCCATGACCGAGACCGAAACGGGCAAAAGTTTGATGTCAGGGTTTCATCGAGCAGTTGTTCGAAAGAACCGACTTTCCATAAAGGAGACTTCATCAGTGATTTGAAAAGCTCCTGGACTTGTATTTGGAGGGGATGTTTACCCTCCAGCTTCCTCCACAGCTCTGTATAATAGGCATTCCCCTTCTCAATCGCTTGGCAAAGACTGTCAGGAGCACCGTCCCTATCCTCACCGCCGGGATTCAATCCGAGAAACATAAGTCCATTTGGGCAGTCCAAAGTCCTCGCGGGTGTGTATAAAAGGCGCCAGCCACACTTCTCATATCCGAGCTCTTTGCATTTGGCGGCTATTTTCGCCGATAAATCCTCCAGCGATTTATTCATTTGAATTTCTCGGCGTTTTCGGTGTCTCGGCGGCTCAATATGAAAGGATTCTATAAACTCTCCAAATCCTTCAGAATCTCCCGCGGCAGCGGGCCGTTTTCGGGGCCGACGATGCCGCGCTCTTCGAGCAGTTCCATGATCCGCGCGGCCCGGTTGTAGCCGATTTTCAGCCGGCGCTGGAGCATCGAGGTCGAGGCGCGCTTGGTCGCGCGGAGCACTTCGATCGCGTCGCGGACCAGTTGCTCGTCGGCGCTGTCCGCGGCGTCCTCCGCTTCGCCTTCCTCGCCTTCGCCGAGGTCGGCCGTCTCGATTTGCGCCTGCACGTCCTCGGCATATTCCGGCGGCCCGTTGCGCTTGAGAAATTCCACCAGCCCGTTGATTTCGTCGTCGGACACCAGCGCGCCTTGCGCGCGCACCAGGTTCGCCGCGCCCGGCGGCACAAACAGCATGTCGCCCCGGCCGATCAGCGCGTCCGCCCCGCTCATGTCGAGAATCGTGCGCGAGTCCACTTTCGAGGCCACCTTGAACGCGATCCGGCACGGCAGGTTCGCTTTGATGACGCCCGTGATCACGTTCACGCTCGGGCGCTGCGTCGCGAGAATCAGATGGATGCCCGCCGCGCGGGCGAGCTGGGCCAGCCGCGCCACGCACGTCTCGATGTCGGCCGGCGCGACCATCATCAAGTCCGCCAGTTCGTCAATGATGCAAACGATGTACGGCAGCTTCTTGCGCTCGATCTCGACGTCCGCGTCGCGCGGCACGACGAGGTTGCGCGTAGCCGCGCGCTCTTCGGGTGAGAGGTCGGCTTCGAGCTCCTCGGCCTTTTCCTGCTGCTCCTGGTCGGGATGGATTTTCGCGTTGAAGCCGGCGATGTTGCGCGCGCCCACCCGCGCGAACAGTTGGTAGCGCCGCTCCATTTCCCGGATGAGGTACTTCAGCGCCGCGGGCACTTTTTTCGGATCCGTCACCACCGGCACCAGCATGTGCGGCAGGTCGTTGTACACCTGCATCTCGACGATTTTCGGATCCACCATGATGAACCGCAGGTCGTCCGGGCTCATCTTGTACAAGAGCGAGGCGATGATGGCGTTGATGCACACCGTCTTGCCCGAGCCGGTCGCCCCGGCGATGAGCGCGTGCGGCATTTTCGTCAAATCGGTCACGATCGCCTTGCCCGTCACGTCCTTGCCCAGCACCACCGGGATGTCCGCCTTCGATTCCGCCCACGCCTTCGATTCGATGATGTCGCGCAGGCACACCACCGCCGGCTGCCGGTTCGGCACCTCGATGCCCACCGTCCCCTTGCCCGGCACCGGCGCGATGATGCGCACGCCCTCCGCCTTCAACGACAGCGCCAGATTTTTGTCGAGGTTGACGATTTTTTCCACCCGCACGCCCGCCGCCGGCGACACTTCGTAGCGCGTGATCACCGGCCCGGCGTGGATTTCCTCCCCGCGCACCTGCACCCCGAATTCGGCCAGCGTGCGCACGATCTGCGCCGCCCGCTCCTGGTGGTATTCCGCCGTGTCCGTCGGCCGTTGCGGCGACGACCCCAGCAAGTCCAGCGTTGGGAAAATGAAATCGCCCTTTCGCTGCGGCAGCATCGGCGCCGCTTTTTCCACCTTCTCCTCTTCGATGATGCGCAGGCCCGACACCGGAGGTGGCATCGCGTCCACTTTTTCTTCCCGCGCGCCGCGCCCCAGCCGCACCTTGGTCGCGCCCGGCGGGGCCGGCGCAAAATCTTCCGCCGGAGTAGCTTCCTTGGCCGCCGCGTGATCCTCTTGCTCCTCCGCCGGCTTGGTCATTTGCGATTCGGTTTCGCCCAGCTTGAACGTCCCGTGGCCGCGCCCCTCCGGCGTCTCCTTCGGCGCGACCGCCGTTTTGCCCGGGGCGGCTGCTCCGGCCGGCGAGGTTGGCGCGGCCAACGCCGCCGCGGCGGCCTGGGCCGCGGCCTTTTGCTTGGCCAGATCCTCGCGCCGCTTCCGCGCCGCCTCGGCGCGTTTTTGCCGCCAGCCGGCGAAGGAATGCAGCAACCCCTCCAACGTCCGGCCCGGCTCGTCCACAAACACAAACGTCAGCCCCAAGAGGTAGACCAAGCCGAGCACGACCGCGCTGCCCGCGTTGCCCAGCGAGTTGCGCAGCAACTGATTGAACAAAATATCGCCCGCCAGCCCGCCGTTGCCATGCGGAAACACCTGCTGGTTATAGCCCAGGTGGGCCAGGTTGCCCAGCCACGCCGCCAGGCCCGTCGCCGCCAGCAGCGTGATCAGCATCAGCAAAATCCGCCATGGCCGCAGCGCGTGCGCCCGCCGGAACCCGAACAAATAGCCCATCCAGACCAGGTACACCGGCACGAAAAACAAGCCCGGGTAACCCGTCAGCGAATTCGACATCGCCGCAATCGTCGCTCCCAGCAGCCCCACCGGATTGCTCGGCGGCGGATTCGGGTTCTGTCCGGCGCTGTTGGCCAGCCACGCCGGAAACAGTACCGGCTGGCCCGGCCGATAGCCGATATACGACAGCACCGCCAGCGCGGCCGCCGCAAAACACACCAGCGCCCAAAACGGGTGAATCGCCGAGCGCCGCGGCGCAAACGCCGTGGTCTGTTTCGCCTTGCCGGCGTCGCGGGCTCTGCCCCCATTCAACTTGCGGCCAAACATGGCTGCGTGGCGGATAAAAAAATAACTCCGCCGCCCGGCGCGGCGCCGGTTTCGCCGGAGTTCGCGGCATCCTATCCGCCGCCGCCGCTGAAAACAAGCAGATTGCGAATTGACGGCTCCGGCCCGGGCGGCTTCGCTACCGGCGATGCCGGCTGCGCCGAAGTTGCTGCTCTTCACGCCGCTTTACCAGGAGCGCGTCTGGGGTGGGCGCGCCCTGCAAACCGCCCTCGGGCGAAATTTGGACGAGGGCAAAACCATCGGCGAGAGCTGGGAAGTCGTAGACCGGCCCAAGGCCCAGTCGCGCGTCGCCGCCGGCCCATGGGCCGGGCGCACGCTGCGCCAAATCATCGCCGCCGATCCCGTCTCCATCATGGGGCCGCAATGGAGCGCCGCGCGCCCGTTTCCCATTCTCGTCAAATGGCTCGACGCCCGCGACCGCATGTCCCTCCAGGTGCACCCGCCCGCCGCGCTGGCCGCGGAACTCGGCGGCGAAGCCAAGTCGGAAAACTGGTACATCGCCGAAGCCGTGCCCGGCGCGACGATCATCGCCGGCCTAAAACGCGGCGTCACCGTCGGGCAATTCCTCGCCGCCTTGCACGCCGGGAAACTTGATCCCGTCCTGCACCGCGTGCTCGTGCGCACCGGCGACAGCATTTTTATGCCCAGCGGCCGCCTCCACGCCATCGAAGCCGGCAGCCTCATCCTCGAAATTCAGCAGAACTCCGACACCACCTACCGCGTCTACGACTGGGGGCGCGTCGGCCTCGATGGCCGGCCCCGCGACCTGCACCTCCAGGAATCGCTGCAATGCATTGATTTCGGCGACGACGAGCCCCGGCCCATCCCGCCCGGCCCGAACAATGCCACCCTCGCCGACGGCGAACATTTCCGCCTGCGCCGCGTCCCGCTCGACACCGACGAAACCCTCGGCTTTTCCGCGCGCGGGCAGCCCCGCATCGTCTCCCTCGTCGCCGGCGAACTCGCCACCGACGAACCCGCCCATCCCATCCTCCAACGCGGGGCCAATGCCCTCGTGCCCTTTGCCTCCTCCGTGGATTTCCGCGCGATCAAGCCCAGCATCGTCCTGATTACCGAAAACTTTGCCTGACCGGCGCTTGACCGAACTGCGGAGAAAACGTCGGCCGCGCCCGTCAAAGGCAAGCCGGGTGGCCGGGCTTCTTCGGTGGAGTGCCCTCGGCGGCTCTTACCTGCGAAAGCAGGAGAGTAGGAATTGACAGTGATGCCGTGATGCAATAGCATCAAATGCATGAGAACAACTTTGGACATCGAAGACGACGTGCTGCAAGCCGCCAAAGAGCTGGCCCAGCGTAGTGGCGGCACGGCGGGACGGGTAATTTCCGCTTTGGCACGGCGCGGTTTGGCCGGTTCGCCCGCAATATCAAAAAAACCCTCCGGCTCGCGCGGCGGCGTGCCGCTGCTGCCCTCGCGCGGCGAAGTGGTGACGTTGGCGCGCGTGCAAAATTTGTTGGACCAGGAAGGGGTCTGACCGATGCGCGCGCTGCTCGACGTGAATGTCATCATTGCGTTGCTCGACCCCGACCACGCTTTTCACGAACGCGCTCATGCGTGGTGGGCGGCGAACCGCAAACGCGGCTGGGCCAGTTGTCCTCTCACGGAAAACGGCGTCGTCCGCATCATGTCCCATCCGGGTTACAGCCAACAGGCCCGGTTCACGCCGGGCGATTTGATCGGACGGCTGCGGAAATTTGCCGCGCAGAGCAACCACGAATTCTGGCCGGACGAAATTTCCCTGCGTGACGAAAGGCTCTTTGCCGTCGAGCGCATCCACAGTTCCCGCCACCTTACCGATCTTTATTTATTGGCTTTGGCGGCAAAACGTCAGGGACGGCTGGTGACCTTTGACCAAGGCGTTTCTCTTTCCTCCGTCAACCACGCCCGGGCCGCGAATTTGTGCGTCGCCTAATTCGCGGCGCTGGCACCGGGTAAAATCCAACGCCCTGCTTCCCCCCCGCCCCCGCCCTGACTGCGCGCGCGGAATCCACCGGCGTCTTTTTTTCGCACCGAAAGTTTCGCGGAAATTTGGAATCCGGCGGCCGCGCCGGCCCAAGGAACGAACTGGAGAATTGGCCCATGAAGAAGTCCCTCCTGCTCCTGTTCGGCCTCGAACTCGCTTATTGGGTGCCGGCCCGCTGGCTGCTGCACGGTTACCACGGCGGCGCAATCAGCCGGGAAATCATCTGGACGGTGTTCCGCCTGATTTCCGCCGCGGTCGTTTATTGCCTCTTCCGTCAAATGATTCACCCGCGCGCCGCCGCGCGCCGCGCGCGGTTCCCGGCCGTTTTTGTTCTGCTCGGCCTCGTGGCCGCCGCCGCGCCGGCCCTGGTCATGCACGCCGCGCTGGCCTTTCCCCTCAATTACTTGTTGGGGGCGACCAGCCTGGCGGTCGCGGTGCGGGAAGAGCTGGTGTACCGCGCCGTGCTTCAGCCCCTTCTGACCGCCCGCTGCGGCCTGGCCACGTCCCTGATCATATCGAATGTTATCTTCACGCTCTACCATTTTGGCGCCGAATCCTTCACGCCCCTCAACCTCATTCAGATCTTCGCCATGGGCACGATTCTCGGCCTGATTTATCACCAAACCCGCAGCCTCCTGCTGGTCATTGCCCTGCATGCCATTTACGACGCTGGCTTCTGCTTCGCGCCCCTCCTGCATTCGCCGCTGTCGCCGGCGTGCTTCATCGGCATCCTCCTGGTCGTGTTGGCGGTCCTCGCGGTGAAATGCTTCACCTCCCCCACTGGACCCAAAACAGTTAAATGATGACCTCCCAATTTGCGGTCTGACTCCGAGGAATCCTGGACCGTTCCGCGCCTTCAGTAATTGCCTGAAGACTCTCGCGGACAAGCACTTCCCGTCCGCCGCGTCAGAGCGTCTGGCAGCGCTGGGCCAATTTGGAATGAAAATCATTCTCAAATTGATTGATTTTTGGAATCATTCCAATTACCTTGCTCGGCGCAACCTGCCCTCCGCCAGTTTCAACCGGACTCGCCATGAAAACCAACCTGCCCGCCCCGAGACTCGTCCCCGCCGCCCGCGCCGCGTTGGATGAGGCCCTCTCGCGCACCGGCCTGCGCTCCACCCGCCAGCGCGAACACATTTTCTCCGTCCTGCTCGACCAGCGCGACCACCCCACCGCCGACGAAGTTTACGCCCGCGCCCGCGCCGTCATGTCCACCATTTCCCTGGCCACCGTTTACAACTGCCTCGAAACCCTCGTCGGCTGCGGCCTCGTCCGCCAGGTCAACATCGAGCGCGAACCCTCCCGCTATTGTCCCAACCTGCGCGAACACGCCCACTTCCACGACCGCCGTTCCGGCCGCGTGTACGATGTCGAAGTCCCTGCGCGCTTCGTCTCCGCCCTCAAGCGCGTCCTGCCCTCCGGCTACGAAGTGGACCACATTGACCTTTCCTTCCACGGCGTCGCGCCGGACAAAAAAGCGCAAAATTAAATCTCCCCGCCGGCTTGGTTCCACTTTCTGCCTTCTGCATTCAGAATTCTGCCTTCCTTTTCCCATGGACTCCCTCGACATCCGCCATCTCGGCGTCGCCATCGGCGACCGCCCGATCCTCAACGACTTTTCCCTGACCGTCCCCAAGGGCCAGGTGCACGCCCTCATGGGCCCGAACGGCGCCGGCAAGAGCACGCTCGCCAAGGCCCTCGCCGGCCACGAGGACTACACCGTCACCGGCGGCGAAGTCTTCCTCGACGGCCAGCCGCTCCTCGGCCTCGAACCCGAAGCCCGCGCGCGCCTCGGCCTCTTCCTCGCCTTCCAATACCCGAGCGAAGTCCCCGGCGTCTTCATCTCCAATTTCCTCCGTGCCGCCCTCCAGGCCCGGATGCCCGAAGGCCAGGACCTCGTCGCGACCGCCTTCTACCAGCGTCTCTACGAAAAGATGGACCTGCTGAAAATGGACCGCAAGTTCACCGCCCGCGCCGTCAATGAGGGCTTCTCCGGCGGCGAGAAAAAACGCTGCGAAATCCTCCAGATGATGATGCTCGAGCCCAAGTACGCCATCATGGACGAAACCGACTCCGGCCTCGACATTGACGCCCTGCGCATCGTCGCCGAAGGCGTCAACCTCATGCGCGGCCCCGCCCTCGGCGTGCTCGTCATCACCCACTACCAGCGCCTGCTCGACTACATCGTGCCCGACGTCGTCCACGTCATGTGGGACGGCCGCATCGTCAAGTCCGGCGGCCCCGACCTCGCCCGCGAACTCGAAACCCGCGGCTACGACTGGGTGCGCCATGAACTGGCGGGGGCGGCAAAATAGCTTTTCACCGATGTACGCGCCACAAAACATTCTCGCGAAAGCCCGCGAGAATTTACAAGCCGCCAAGCTTTGTCGTAAGAATGCACTAAACAATGCCGCCACCAGTCGTGCTTATTACGCCTGCCTGCAGGCGGCAACCGCCACGCTAATCGAGCATGACCAACTGCCTATTCGCCTGAATCACAAAACCATCCATGAAAACTTCCTGCGACTCTGCCAACAATTTACGCGCAAGACTGACCGGGACCCGAACCCGCGATTGGCATCCCTCCCAACGCAATTGAACAAGCTGATGACCTATCGTGAGCAGGCGGATTACAAAGATCACAATATCGTTCCAAAAGAAGCGGAGGATTGTTCCCAGATTGCCAACGACTTTGTCAGCCAACTTCTAACTCTCCTTCAACGAAAATGAACTCCACGCACCAAAAACTCGCCGAGAAAATGAGCCGGGAAATCAAGAAGCAATTTCCCGAGGTCGAAATCACGGGCATCGGTCCGGCTTGGGGCGACGCGGCCGACGCCTGGATTCACATCAAATTCCCCTCGGATCATATCCGGGAACTCGAAGTGCGCGATTTTGCCGCTGAGCTTTCGACAAAATATTTGGGAAAGCACAAGGCCTTGATCTTGCCTGTTTCGGGAGCCTTTGAAGTGCCGTCACCCGCCGGCCGTTAACCATCTTCCCTTTCATGACCACCGACACCCAAACCCAGCTTGAAATTGACCGCGAGAAGGGCAATTTCCACTACGAGACCGACTACGCATTCGACGCGGGCGTCGGCCTCCACCCCGCCACGATTGACTACATCGCCGACGTCAAGGGCGAGGAATCCTGGGTGCGCGAGTTCCGGCACCGCGCCCTCAAGACCTTTCTCTCCAAACCGATGCCCACCCACTGGGCCACGAAGGACCTCGAAGCCATTGATTTCTCCAAAATCCGCTATTACCTCTCCCAGGGCCAAAAGCCCAGCCGGTCGTGGGATGATGTCCCGGCGGATATCAAAAAAACTTTCGAGCGCCTCGGCATTCCCGAGCAGGAACGCAAGTTCCTCGCCGGCGTCGAGGCCCAGTTCGACAGCGAGGCCGCCTACTCGCGCATGAAGGAGGGCCTCTCCAAACTCGGCGTCATCTTCGTCGGCCCGACCGAGGGCCTCAAAAACCACGCCGAAATTTTCCGCCCCTGGTTCGGCAAAATCATCCCGACCGGCGACAACAAATTCTCCGCCCTCAACAGCGCCGTCTTCTCCGGCGGCTCGTTCATCTACGTGCCCAAGGGCGTGAAGGTCCAGCAACCGCTCCAGGCCTACTTCCGCATCAACGCCGAGAACTTCGGCCAGTTCGAGCGCACCCTCATCATCGCCGACGAAGGCGCCGAGGTCACCTACATGGAAGGCTGCACCGCGCCGAAATTCGAGACCGCCACGCTGCACAGCGCGGTGGTCGAGCTGGTCGCCCTCAAGGGCGCGAAAATCCAGTACATCACCGTGCAAAACTGGTCCAACAACGTCTTCAACCTCGTCACCAAGCGCGCCTGGGCCGAGGAGGAGGCCGAGGTGAAGTGGATTGACTGCAACATCGGCTCGCGCCTGACCATGAAGTACCCGGGCGTCGTGCTGCGCGGCCGCAAGGCCCGCGGCGAAGTCCTCTCCATCGCCTTGGCCAACGACGGCCAGCACCAGGACACCGGCGCGAAAATGATCCACGCCGCCGACGAAACCACTTCGAACATCATCGCCAAGTCCATCTCCGTCGGACGCGGCCGCTCCACTTACCGCGGCATTGTCCACCTGCCCAAGCACCTCAAAAACTGCCGCAACAACACCGAGTGCGACGCGCTCCTGATCAACGCCAACTCGCGCACCGATACCTACCCGGCCATCACCGTGCGCGGCGACGGCAATTCCGTCCAGCACGAAGCCAGCGTCTCGAAAGTCAGCGCCGAGCAGATCTTCTACCTGCGCTCGCGCGGCCTCACCGAGGCCGAAGCCAT
>Ga0182024_10022280_pt1 | contig 11427 bp, 10 predicted proteins | sample P32metaG_FD_120480 | JGI IMG/M metagenome (GOLD analysis project Ga0182024, IMG submission 120480) | Permafrost microbial communities from Stordalen Mire, Sweden - P3-2 metaG (Illumina Assembly) | ecosystem: Environmental > Terrestrial > Soil > Wetlands > Permafrost | place: Sweden: Stordalen... | reverse complement strand
TAGCATGAAGTCACAAAAAGATGTCCGATGAGATGCCCTTCTCGATCATGCGGTTGACTCGAGTCTCGTACTCTATCACGGCCTCTGACCCGATTTTGCAGCTGACAGATGTGCGTCCTGCCCGCGGAAATTGTTGCCTCCTCCACCCAAGTTGTCGCGCTGCGGAAACCATACATCGCATCCTAACTAACTCACAATGTGCAAGTTGCAACTCAGTCCATCCCTGCGGGAATTTACCAGCTTCACGGTATAGCGCCGCATAACCAAAGCGACTATCGTCAAATCGCTTAGACATCCACATCTGGGGGTGTAAACGACATGGAAATGAATGCGCTGAAAGAGCTCTACATCAATGAGCTAAAAGATTTGTATAGCGCGGAAAATCAGCTCGTCAAGGCTTTGCCGAAAATGGCCAAGGCTTCCGACTCCGATGAACTACGGGCCGCGTTTGGGGAACACCTCGAGCAGACGCGGGAGCACGTTGCACGCCTCGAAAAAATCTTTGAGGCGCTTGACGAAAGCCCCAAAGGCAAGAAATGCAAAGGGATGGAAGGCCTTATCGAAGAAGGCGGCGAACTGATCGAGGAAGATCCCGGACCCGAAGAACTCGACGCCGGCCTGATTTCGGCCGCGCAGCGCGTTGAGCATTACGAAATCGCTGGCTACGGCTGCGTGCGCACCTATGCCAACCTGCTAGGTGAATCCGAAGCGGTATCTTTGCTTGAGCAAACGTTAGCCGAAGAGAAAGAAACGGACGAAAAGCTGACCGAACTTGCCGAGCAAATCAACGTCGTCGCCCAAGAGGCGGGAGAATCCGAGTCATCTGAATCGCACGAAGAAGAAACTGGGAGCAAGCGTGGCAAGGCCGCGCGTAAATCGAAATCGCGCGCTGCGCGAGCCTAACATCGGCCGAGAGCCGGGTGAGCGACCATTGAAGGTAACCAGCGAAGATTTGCTGAGGTGAAACTGCAATCGCAGGGCGCAAAGCATTAAAGATCAGAACAGGAGGAAACCATGCCGGGCGAATCGACGAAGAAACAGCGTGAAGCGGATCAGAAGCACGGAGAGCATACGGGGCAGGCGGGCAGCCAGGACCACCGGAGTCAACAGCGAGAACAGGACAGCACACAGGGCCGATCCGTGCCCCAGTCGGGACAGAACAACCAGCAAGGCGGTCGAGAATCCGTCAGTCAACATGTAGGTGGCGGCCGTCGAGGCGGAAGTCTGGGACAGCGCGGCACGCAGCAAACCGGACAGAGTGGTTCGAACCGCGGCGAGAGCGAGAACGAGACTTCGGACCAAGTTGGCGGTCCGGGACCGCACGGCAGCTCTGACCCCGAAACCAACGAGCGAAACAAGAACAAACCTTTAACCGATGACTGGGGTAAAGGCGACAAACACTGATGCGTCGCGGGAGCAGGACTGCCTTGAGAAAATTCCCAAGGCAGGAGGAGCCCCTCTGTGGGGCTCCTCCTTTTCTTAGCTTACGGTCTCGGGACCAACCAAGCGTTCACAAATACACTCCGGCATGCATCATTCATAAGTGCGCTTCTTTTATCTCACCGCTGCTATTATTATCCTTAGTCGATTTTCTGAGGAATGCGTGTCCAACATAGTTTATGTCTCCAAAGTGCGCATGGAACGGAAAATTGGCCCCTACCGCATTGCCCATCTGCCGGGCGAATCGCAGCCGGTCATTTTCAGCGTTCACGGTGCGATCGCCGAACACTATAAGGTCGATCCCGCCAAGCTCACGGAATCTCACGCTTCCACTATCGACTACGTCATTGCCGCGACCGCTGGTTGAATGCTCGGCACTTTTGGAGGCGCGCTGGATGCGCGTCACATCGATGCAACCAATGGCAAACTCACCGCTGAAATCACCGGCGAAGTGGAAACAGAAGATGGCGTGCTCGTAATCCGCCGCATTCACGTCGCCATGCAATTAGCGGCGTCCGAGCAGTCCCGCGAAACAGTTGAACGAGTGCACGGCATGTACGCGATGCGCTGCCCCTTGTATCGCACCCTGCACAACGCCATCCAGCTAACATCCTCCTACACCCTGGTCCCGCCCACAGCCTGAGCAGCCGCTGGCATTGCACAGATTTTGGAGTGTGGCCGACTTGATACGCTTTGAGGGGGGGCCGAGTCTCGATACGCCTTCAATTGGGAATCGCCGAGGCGAGCGGCGGAACATCGATACGCCTTGGGGGTGCCGCGTCCTTCGATTTTTGAAGAGCGGGGTCTTGCTTCCTGATTACTGTCACTTGTGACTTGTCCGCGCCGAGCTACAGCTCGGCAATTCCATCGCGACGTCCCCTACGCTGTAGTCAAATCCATCGCCCTGACCCGCCCGATCGCTCCGCCTTTCGTACTTTAAAAAAACTGAGAAATCGGAAATTTCGCATTTGACCCCGGTCGGAGCCAACTGTATGCTGCGGGCAGCCGGGCAGCAAAATTCGAAGGTCAGCTATCCAGCCGAAAGAGAGGATGTATGAGAACCAGGCTCCGGACCATTTTCCTTGCGGCTTTCGTTCTTGTGATTTGTGTGGTTCCAGTATTTGCACATCACGGCAACGCCTCGTACGACGGCAAGTCGGTCACCATAAAAGGAACCGTAACAGCATGGCTTTGGACGAATCCCCATACCTTTCTCAAGGTGGATGTTACCGATGACAGCGGCAATGTCACACATTGGATTTGCGAGAACCAAGCTCCGTCCACACTCGTCAACTTTGGGTTTACCGCAAAGACATTCAAGCCAGGGGACATGGTCACAGTGGTGTTGGCTGCAACATCCAAGAACCTGCCCGTCGGGCGTATCAGCAAAATCATACTGCCTAACGGCTATGTGATGAATTCAGAAGTGAAATAGGCGGCGAACTTTCGGCGGCGGGCTACCCGTAGCTTGCGGATGTCGCTGGGTGCGGACAAGTCCATTAACGCCAGACCCGATCCAGTGGCTCGCATGAGGGTCGCGTCGAGTGCCGGCTACAGCGGCATGGGTCTAGTTGTACTCGAACGGTGCTGAATTTCGAAGACCGAATCCAAAGGTGGGCTTTAACTATGCAAAAAATTGCGCAATTGCTAACGCTTTCTATGGCCCCAGCACTTGTACTCGCAGCGCTGACATTTTCGCCTGTTACGCGCGCTCAAACCGCTCAGCCGACGCAGCCAGGAGCGGGGAACGCCCAGCAAGCGGCCCCTGTTAAAGGCCAAGAAAACGAGAATATACACACTGACGGTTGGAACCGGCCACAAACATCTCAAGAGGCAGAGGGTAAAAAGCCGGGTCCCGCCCCCGTCCACGACCTGTCAGGAATTTGGGAGCCGACCCCCAGGTACCGGGACGGAGTCTTTGCCAGCGGCCCGAGGGAAATGCCTGGAGACGCGAAGCATGAAGCCATTATGCCTTACACGCCTTTGGGCAAGGAAACGATGATGTCCCATAAGGCGGGATTTGGAACCAACATAGCTCCGATTTCGGAGATTAATGATCCATTTGACACCTGCGATCCGATTGGGCTCCCGCGCATACTTCTTTTCAACCTAAGGGGGCTGCAGATTGTGCAAACCAAGAATCAAGTGCTGATGCTCTATCAAAACACCAGAACGTGGCGCAACATCTGGACGGACGGGCGAGCGCTTCCCAAGGAAATTACCGAGCCACGGTGGTTTGGCTACTCGGTTGGCAAGTGGACGGACGACACCACGTTCGTGGTTACGACCAACGGCCTCGATGACAGCACCTGGATTGATAATGTTGGCCGGCCACATAGCGACGAGCTGGTCGTGGAGGAAGTTTACCACCGCGTGGACTCCCTCAACATGGACCTCACTGTGACGCTTACCGACCCGAAGATGTATACAAAACCTTGGGTTCCCCTCAACAAATTCCGTCTTGGGTTGAATCCACCGGATTTCGATATTCGGGAGATGATTTGCTCAGTCTCACAGCAGGCGCTATATAACCAGCTACTTAAAGACGTTGTTCCAATAGACCAAGACAAGAAATAATCTGGACCGCATCTGTGCATTGATTACAGCGGGACCTCGCCGCTCCGCGAGGCCCCGTGGTGACGCGTGGTGACTTGTACAGTGGGCATGGACGATCCGGCGTTCCGCCCGTGGTTGGACCGCAGTTCAGGCGTCGCAGTTCAGGCGGAAGTTGCGGGGATTGTGCGCTTTTTGCTCGTAGACCGTACCGGTTAGCGGAGCGATGCGGCACCGTCACTCCGCACCAGTATGCAGGTTGCCACAACTTAACAATTCTTCTGGATTCCGCCGGCGAGAACGGACCGTACATCCACTAGCTGCCAGCTAGGCCAGTTGGCCGTCTCCATACCAAGTCCTCATCGATGCACTACTCTTTATTGAAGGCTGGCCCTCCGCTGCCTTGCCGCTCTTCCGACGTTTCATCTGGAAGCGCGTACAGCTCGGCGCGCCGGCAGATTTGAAAATGCGCAACAATTATGCAACCCTTTGTTCGTAACGCGTTCCTTCATTGCTGGCACGGGCCTGTAGCTCAGATGGATAGAGCAGCGGTTTCCTAAACCGTTTGTCGGGAGTTCGACTCTCCCCAGGCCCACCATATTCTTTAGCAACTTACAGGAGTACCGCGGCGGCATGCGCTCCGTTTTTCGTTCCTTCTTCAGCTGGGGAGCCTGCCGGCTTGCCGCGTGAGCATTCAAATTTCTAACGCCCTCATCGCGTCAGCTGCGTCCGATTGGACGGTTTTGATGTAGATGTTAGCTGTGGTCGCAAGGCTGGAATGACGAAGAATGCCCTGAATTGTCTAAGCGTCCACTCCCAATTGGGTCAAGGTTTGTCGCTAAGCTGCGCTGGAAGGTGTGCCAGCCTTGCCCAGTGCTCGCCCAGTGGATTGATTGACCGTAAGCGCTGGAGCTATCACGCGCCGCACAAGGTTGGCCAAATTCGCAGGTTTGCCGTTGGACGCTCGGAACAACGGGCCGTCGTGCGTTTTATGCCGCGTCCTTTCATTTAAATGAGCTTTGCCGCGTGACTCGCTGGATTGCAGTACGGTCGATCCGAATTTCCGCGACAGGGGTGGTCTGAACGTCGTCGCCAATGGATGTCCAGAGGACTGTGTATGTCAATCCGCAGGCCTTGCGCAGGGTTACGTGCATGCGTAACCGTCCACGTCGACGGTAGCTTTGGCAAAGACTTGCGGGACTTCTTGAGGCACGTTGTGACCGAGGCCCTTGAAGATTCGGTATGAACATTTGCCTGAGAACTTCTTAGCATTTAGCATATGGTTTCCGTCCACGGCTCGAAATCACGGGAGTCGTTCGGAATAGCCATTTTGCAGAACTCGCGCAGACCATGGACTCTGCGAGCGAGTTATTGGCCGGACTACGTGGTTGGTCAACCTCACATCGTCAGAACGGCGCGGAACTGCGCCTTGCCGCTCACCATGCGCTCGTAAGCCTCGGCCGCTTTTTCGAGCGGATACGTTTCAATCATGGGACGCACGCCGGTCAGTTCGGCGCAGCGCAGGGTGTCCTCGATATCGGTTGGTGTTCCCGCGGCCCAGCCCTGAATCGTTCGACTTCCATTAACGAGTTGTACCGGTGTGACCTCGATGGGATCAAATGCCACACCTATCACCATGAGCCTGCCGTTCGGCCCCAGACCGTCGAACAACTCGGACATCGCTTTCGAGCTTGGGGCGGTCGCCAGAATTACCTGTGCGCCGCCCAGTTTTTGCAATGCCTCTGCTGCGTTCGTCGATTTGCTGTCTATGTATACGCTCGCTCCGAGTTTCTTGGCGAGCGCCGCGTTTTCGGAGCCGCGCCCGATGGCGGCGACCTTATAACCAAGCTTGTTCGCGAATTGAATTCCGAGGTGACCCAGACCGCCAATACCCTGCACCGCAACCAGGTCGCTGGGGAGCGCACCGCTGTGCCGCAGCGCGTTGAAGGTGGTAATTCCGGCGCAGAGCAGCGGTGCTGCTTCCGCGTCACTTAGACTTTCCGGTATCGCGACCAGTGCCTCCACCGGAGCCACCATGTATTGCTGGTATCCGCCGTCATAACTGATGCCCGGAATTTTCAGATTCCGGCAATTGCGAAAATCGCCGCGCCGGCACGCGAGACACGTGCCGTCATGGCCGCCGTGCCAGCCCACACCGGCGCGCTGTCCCTTCTTCCAATCGGAGACACCGGCGCCCAGTTCGTCGATGATGCCCGCGACTTCGTGTCCTGGGACACGCGGATACTCAATTCCGGGCCAAGCGCCTTCTTTCGTGAGGACGTCACTGTGGCAAACACCACAGGCCTGTACCTTGATCCGCACCTGTCCTGCCCCGGGCGTCGGAATCTCGCGCTCGACGATCTCGAAATCGGCTCCCGCCTTAGGAATCTGAGCCACCTTCATTGGTGCTATTGCAAATTTTGTAGTTGCCATGGTGCCTCCTTCGAATTTTCAAGCGCTGACAGCCTGTGTTTCTAACTTATCGTCTGCTTTGACTCCGGTCTGCCTGTTCGCCGAACTTCGCCTCCTCTTTTGCAGTTGCCATAATCCCTCCTATGAATCCTCCAACTGGTGTAGAAAGCCTTTACTGGCGCGGCCGTCTTCCGCCTTACTCGGTTCGACTGATCTTCACGGATGTTCCTGGCTCTGCCGAGAAGCCCTCTGGTCCACGCTGGGCGCTGCGCCGGCCCCTTCATCAGGAACGTCTCTAACTCCCTACCTCAAAGATGACTTCCAGCTCGACCGGGGTGCCGAGCGGAAGGCTGGCGACGCCATACACCAAGCGACAAGGGCTCTTGTCTTTTCCGAAGACGTCTTGCAGCAACTCCGACGCGGCATCAGCGACTTTCGGCTGATCGCGGACATCTCCTGAAGTGGCCACCGACACGCCGAGCCGGACGATGCGCGTCACTTTATCGAGCGATCCCAAATGCTGCCGCGCGACAGCGAGGACGTTGAGCGCCGCGAGGTGCGCCGCCGCACGCCCCGTTTCCACGTCGAACTCCGCGCCGATGCGCCCAATAAATTTCGCCCCGTGGCCTTCGGTGGGAAGCATCCCGCTTAGAAAAAGCAGATTGCCCGTCTGCACAGCTTCTACATAGGTGCCGAACGGCTCAGGCGGCGCCGGAAGCTTGATGCCCAGTTCTTTCAACCGCTGCTCGGCGGTGGTCGGCCGGGAGACTTCGCGGCTTACCGTTTGCTGTTTTGGGCTTGTATTCATTTACCTCTCCGTCTATTCGATCTAAATCGATGTTGCCGCGGGACGTGGAAAGCCGGCGCGCCCACGGGGCGAACATCTTCCGCCTTTCGAGAGTGTGCGGAACTATGCCCTGCCGATGCCATCCGCGAATTATAATCCTGATCGTCAACTACCGGCGAAGGTAGGCACAACCCCATCGGGATGCGACTCGGTTAACGCAGAGCAGGCAACGACAATCCTGGGGGAATCGCTTGAAGGAGTTCTTGGAGACCCCGAGACAGTGATATGATTCGGAATGGCACGTTTGGCATATAACCCTTCCCTGCCGAATCCATCGGAACCTAAGCCTGAGGGCGTTGCGACTGAATCTGACCTGGTGCGTTACATCGGTCTAAAACTTGCCGCGTTGGGCCATGCCACAAATCATTATGCCGGCTCCGAATTCCTAGAGCTCGCGCGCCCGCTCCTTCGGAACTATCACCAGAAGGACATCATGCTGGGGAATCCGCTATGTCCCGTGGACCGGCGAATACGTGCGTTCCTGGACGGCTTTCTAAGCGACGTGGGCCAGGGCCAAGCGGCGCAGATACCCGGCAACACGTTTCTGCTGGATCGGCCGGGGCTCGCCAGAATGATGTCTTTGCCGCTCAGCAGCGACACGCTTAGCTCGCCATACCTGCAGTCCTATCGCGTGCCGCAGGGAATTCTACACAATCCGAAGAGCGACCGGCGCACTACACATGGAATTTTTCATATCGTGGAGGGCGGCTTGCCGGTTCCGGCCGACAAGCGGGCAGTTCCCAAGAAAGCTTTCGCCGCCTTATTGGCTGCGGCATTCAACCCTCCGGCCGATTTGATGACGCTGCCATTCTCCGCAGATCAGGATGAGGCGGTACGGCTTTTTGTGTCCCTCCTGCTACGGCCGATTGTCTGTCCAGCTACCGAACGCGACCCACAGAAGACCATGGAAATCCGGTTCTTCGCGCCGGGGAGCCTGGTAAGCAATCTAGATTTCGTCGAAAGCATTTTTGGAAATGCGGGCGATCCTTATCTGCCGGAGAACGACGCAGCCCTCGACGTGATGCATTGGACCGGGCACACCGGCTGCGTGATTGTGGCGCCACATCTGGCTGGAATGAAAAAGAAAGAGCTGGGTCTTCCGCACGACAGAGATGCCACCGAACGCCAACGCCGGGACGGGATGTGCTGGAGCGACCCGGAGGAATGTTACAACGGCGGCGGAGCGTTCAAAGTAGCTTGCCGCGATGCGCGCGGCGTGATGGTCACAATTATCGCCGACAACTACTACGGCTATTGCAAGAAGGAAGTGAAGACCCAGATCAGCTACGCCGCCAATTTGTACGGGCTTTGCGAGGAAGAGCACGCGGGCGGCGCCATTGCGTTCGCCACCTATGTTCTGGGGCAGGATTTTCGCGCGGCCAATGCAGTCAGCTTAAAAAAAACTGGTTTCCGCGAAGCCATGAAGCTGCTGGGATCCCTCGTTGAACCGAAACTGGACGGTTACGCGGTCGACCGGCGCTATCCGGATATTTTGTATGTTCCAGAAGATTCCGAGTTCAGCGTTCGCGAGGGCTCGGTTCGTTGGCAAAACGACGGAGCCAGCTTTCAATTGCCGCTTCGCGCCGATACAACCTACGTTCTCCCAAATGGTTTTCGCCTGGGAATGGAGAAGCAATCGGGCGGTTCCGCATGGCGGCTCGTCGGTGCACGCCCAAGGGGAACTCTTTGTCACAAGCCTTGTACCGTCTCGGGCGGCGGGAAGTCGGAAATCTCGAAGTCGATCGCCAACGTAATCCTCGAAGGGCCTGTGTTTGTGGGCGATTATCAACACGATGTCGAGCAGGTCGCCGAGATACTGAAGAAGGATTTTGGGTTGATTTACAAGGATCGCCTTCCCGATGCACGCGCGCACCGGCCGATCCTCAGTCCGGAGCGAACCATGGGCTCGGTCATTCAGCTGTTCACTCCCTCGCCCGAGTACACGCAGGAGCACAACGCCTGGATCAGCACACTGTCTTATACGATTCGCGAGCTCTTGTTTACTGTGAAGCGTTACTATCGGCCGGAATGGGGAGAGAACTGGCGGGAGCACTTTGCAGTCGACCTCGTCAACGGGGTTTTGGGACATGAGCTGAAGTTCGAAAATCAAAAGCTGGTGAACTACTACCTGCGAGTCGGTTACGATCCGGATGGTTCCTGGCGCATTTACAAATTACGGCCCGATTTTCATCCCGCTTACAAAGTTCAAGTTGAGGACGATATTACTGCTTCGGTGGTGCTGCCACGCGAGAGCCTCAGCGGCCTGGACGCGGAATACGCCAATCCCAGCGTCAAGCTGGTTGTGAATTGCGAAACGTTGCTTTTTCAGCGCCCGGATGATGCGATTCACCGCGGAGCAGACAAGCAAGCGGAAGCGGATATTGCAAGCCCCGGGACATTCTTGAGCAACTACGAGCCGTTCACGGCCGAGCAAGCCCGCAAAATCGCCGCCCACGTCGCGGAATTCGACAAGTACACGAGCCCCGTGAAGAAGTTGTTCGAAGGCTTTATTGCCCAGATGCCTGTTGCTTATATTGTTTCGTCCGCGCATCCCAGGGTCGTAGACGGAAAGCCATCCAAGAATCCCAGGTACCTGCAAAAACGCCCCGATTTGGAGAATCCGCGCGAAACGCATTTGGCGGAGATTGCGGCGCGGTTGGAACGGGACATCCCCGATCCCAGGCCTGTCCACTTCCCGGTAAACGCGGTACTGGCGGGTCGCCGAAACAGTCCCCCCGACCCAGAGATTGGTATGCCGTCGCTGGCCGTGTACAACCCGATCCACTATCAGGAACTCCCCGAACTGTTCATGGAATTTATTTCCAGCCTGACGGGCAAGTCGCCATCCACCACCGGATTTGGCAGTGAAGGCGCCCTCACGAAAGCGCCGTTCAATGCCCTATGGCCGGTCGTCGACTTGAACAACGCCTTTTTGTCCGCGATCTTGACTGGCTACGCGGGATTCACAACTTCTGCGGGGTATGTCGGGCCGAAAGTTCGAATGGATCATGATATCAGCATGCTCGTACCGGAGATTTGGTGCCGCATGCGAGTCCACGAGCGCGACCCGCGTTTCATGATCTCGCAAGGCCTGCTCGAACGGGTAGAGGATTTTCAGTTTGGCGGACGAGCGGTTCTCGCGAGCCGCCTGGGATACCGCATCACTGCGCTGTTTGCCGACCGCTTTCTGGGGCGTTTGTTCGAGACCCCCGATGCAGTATTCACCGCGGAAATGCTCCGCCCGGAAAAGCAGAGCCTGGAACTATTCGCCGCGGGCGTGGATGCCATCGTGGAAGCGCAGCGTCTCGTGGCGCTGAACTATTTCGAGGACGGCAGCGTCGAGGCTGCGTGCCCTCCCCTGAAAGCGCTCCTCCATATCATGGCGCAGGGCACCTATGAAAAAATGCAGCTCGATGACCCGAGTTTCCGCGAGCTCTTCGACCGTGATGCCGTCATGCAAAGCGACTGGTATCGGGAACGTATGCGCGTTAAGCAGGAGCGTGACACAACGCTCTGGCGCCGACACGTCGCGGCCTTGGAGAAGTTTCAGCAGGCGGGGATCGCGTGCGAGTTTGACGTTGAAGAACGGACCCGGGAAGCCCGGGTCCAGTTGAGCCGCGTCAGTTCTGCCGCCTATCTGAATGAATTGCGCGGCACGATTGGGGCGGATCCTTTCCGGGGTCAAATTACCCGGTAGAGATGAGTTGAACACCTGCTTCCGCGAAGCCCTCCTCTTTGTTGGAAAGATCGACCACGAGTTCGAATTCAATCTTCTCCGCCAACCAGTCTCGTGTTTCTCTTTTCTGGATCAGAGCAAGGAGATCGATCTTGCTGGCGGATGCGGCACTTGCGCTCCGCACATTTTTGGGAAATTACAACTCCCGCCGCAATAGTTTTACCTAGTCCCGCTTCACCAGGCAGAACCACCCTTTGCAAGCGGCAACTTGAATGCAAGGCAACTGCGGGAGTGCTGGTGCCGTCTTGCGCCTCGCCGCTCAGAATTTTGCCATTCATATTGGCAATTCGCACCGCAGCACGCGAAGTGATCCCATATCGCCTTTCGCAGGCCGCCAGCTGTTGTCGCGTTTTCTCTCTCGGTGACGTTCTGCTGAAAAAGTCAATTTTGCGGGTGTTATTGCGAGGATTCAACCCCTGCAGGTCTCTGTGAAAAAGTG
>Ga0182024_10022279_pt1 | contig 11427 bp, 11 predicted proteins | sample P32metaG_FD_120480 | JGI IMG/M metagenome (GOLD analysis project Ga0182024, IMG submission 120480) | Permafrost microbial communities from Stordalen Mire, Sweden - P3-2 metaG (Illumina Assembly) | ecosystem: Environmental > Terrestrial > Soil > Wetlands > Permafrost | place: Sweden: Stordalen... | reverse complement strand
CGTATACGCGGCGGGAGTGATGCCGCCATCGATCACCAGCACATGGCGCACGCCGGGCAGAGCCTTGATCTCATCGATGTTGGCCGTCTTTACTTTGCCGGCAAACACGGGAGCCTTCTCAATGGATGCATACAACATTCCGGGCAATTGAACATCGATGCCGAACAGCGGCTTGCCCGTAACGATGGCGGGAGTGTCAACGCCTGGCTGCGAGTGGCCGATAATGCGGTAGTCCTTGGGGTCTTTGAGCTTCACGCTGGCCAGCGCGGGAGCGGGCAGCGCGGCGGCCTTGGCGGCCAGCTCACCGTAACTCAGTGAGCGCCCTGAGGCCGAGTCAATCACCCGGCCGGGTTGCGTGGTGCATTCGGCTTCCGGCACTCCCCACGTCTGGGCCGCGGCAGTGATGAGCAACTGCCGTCCGGCCGCGCCCACGCGGCGCATCGGCTCCCAGCCCGTCGGCGTGTTCGCAGAGCCGCCGGAAAACTGGCGGCCGTATATCTTCTCGTTCAGTTCGGCCTGCTCGACGCGGACGTTCTTCCAATCGACGTCGAGTTCCTCGGCAATCAGCATGGGCAGCATGTTGCGCATGCCTTGCCCGGACTCCGACGCGCGCGCCATGATGGTCACCACGCCATCCGGCGCGATGTGGATAAAGGCCTGTGGCGTGAGATCGGGCGGCGCGCCCGGCCGCTGGGCCATGGCGAGCGGCGAGAGGTGAAGATCCAGCGCGAGGCCGCCTCCGGCCAGGGCGCTCAACTGAAGAAACGATCTGCGATCGATGCGCATGGCGAGAGCCTCCCCTCTACTTGTTGGCGGTTGCAGCCGCGTCCGCGGCTTCATGAATGGCCTGGCGGATGCGCAGATACGTCCCGCAGCGGCACAGGTTGCCGCTCATGGCCGAGTCGATCTCGTCATCCGTCGGGTGAGGCGTATGCGAAAGCAGCGCGGCGGCAGACAGGATCTGCCCGGCCTGGCAGTAGCCGCACTGCGGCACGTCCAGCGCCTCCCACGCCACTTGAACCGGGTGCAGACCGTCGGGCGAAAGCCCCTCGATGGTGGTGACCGCCTTGCCCGTCACCGATTCCGCGGGCGTGATGCAGGAGCGCACCGCGCGGCCATCGACCAGCACCGTGCAGGCGCCGCAAAGGCCAATCCCGCAGCCAAACTTGGCGCCCTTGTAGCTCAGAACGTCCCGCAGCACCCACAAGAGAGGCATGTCGGGCGGAACGTCCACCGTCGCAACCACATTGTTAATGTTCAGCTTCACCGGCATGTCCGCACTCCTCCGTTCGCTGGAAGAATCGTCCTCAATTGTAGAAGACGGACAGCGGTCGCATTAGGCTCCGCGAATCGGCAAAAAAATCTTCAGCGGGATCGAAGGTTGCGCCTCTCCCGCCGCTACCGCCTGATCACCACATAGTGCCGCAGCGAATAGAGCCTGAAGCCGCCGGCCGGGTCTGCCATCACCTGCATCGGCATGGGCCGCTTCATCCCGGCATCCTCTTGACTCGCCACCGTCAGCACATCGTGCGCTCCCACATCCGTCACAATCAGCTTATCGCCCACAAATCCGATGCCGTACACGCCGGCCCCAAGGCTCTGGCCGCCCAACTTGATCGGAACCTCGGCGATGAAGTACGCCTGATACTTGGCCTGCACATCGCTCGAGTAGCCGCTGGTGTCCACCATTGTCGCCAGCACATAGAATCCATCGGCAAACTTCACGCCGCCGGAATTGCGCAACTGCGTGGTGGCAGATTGCCCGCGGTAAAACACGCTCGCCGGCAGCAGCTTTTGCATATCCGCCGGCTTCAGCACCGTGTCGCCGCCCGCCTGCGCCTTGATTGGCCCTGCCACAATCATCGTTGCCACAGCCACCGTCAGTGCTGCCGTCTTCAAAATCGCCAGTCTTCGCATTGTCTTTGTCCTTTCGCTCTCGAGCGTCTGGAGTCTATCGTATACCCGCCAGCACCGCGTCTACCTTTCGATTGAGCCAGTTTGCCAAACCGCGCGAACCCCAGCCTCTCTGCTCATCCAGGCCAGCCTGCCAACTCGCTACCCCGCGCAAGCGGGGCTAAATCGCTGCTTCAACCTTAGCCAATCTAAACCCGCGCCACTTCCTGCTTCAATCAGCCCGCCTCGGGAACGATAAGAATCACCACCGGCGCGGGCAGCGCCGGTGCCTTGTCAAGCTCGAAAAGCTTCGCCGCCCAAATCTGCTCCGACTTCAAGCTCGCGACGGAGACCAGCACGCACTTCGTAGCCGCAGGCCAGCCCTTGTCAATCAGCTCGCGCTGCAGTGCCGCGTAATCCCTGCCCGGCATATAAAGCGCGAGCGTCGAGCCCACGTCTTCAGAGCAGATGCCGCCCGTCACGTTGCCTGCGCGATGCCGGGTGGTGAACACCACGCGCGAACTGGCGTCGCGATCGGTGAGCGAGACCCCGGCGGCGGCGGCCGCGGCAAAGCTCGCTGAAATTCCGGGGATTATTTCAAAGGGAACTTGCGCCGCCGTGAGCGCGGCAACCTCCTCGGCTGCGCGGCCAAACAGCGTCGGATCGCCGCTCTTCAGGCGCACCACGCTTTGGCCCTCGCGCGCGTACTCAATCATCCACGCGTGAATCTGCTCTTGCGTCACGGCTTTTTGCCCGCAGCGCTTGCCCACGTTCTCGACCTTCGCATCGGCTCGAGCCAGGTGCAGCACTTCAGCCGAAACAAGATCGTCGTGCAGAATGCAACTGGCAGTCCGTACGAGAGCCCTGGCCCGTAGCGTGAGCAGATCTCTTGCGCCCGGGCCCGCACCGGTGAGATACACAGTGCCGGCTTGCGCCTGCGTACCGGACTGCTCCAGCACGATTTCCCGCAGCGTACGATCAACCGGGCAATCGTTCGGATCGCACGTCTCGCGCCGCGCCAGTTCGTGCAATATCTGCTTGCGCCCTTCGCCCGCCGGCAGCGCAGCAAGAATCTTCAGCCGTCGCTCGCCCAGCGAGTCGAGCCAGACTCCAGCATCTTCGGCGACCAATGCGTCCAGCTCTTCGCGCAGCCGCTGCGCCAGCGCCGGGCTCTTGCCGCCCGTCGAAACCGCGATCTGCAAATCGCCGCGCTCCACCACCGACGGGTAATAGAAATCGCAGTCCGGCGGGTCGTCGACCGAGTTGCACAGAACGCCATTGGCCCGCGCGGCCTCGGCCACCGCATGGTTCACGTCGCGCACATTCGTGGCCGCAACCACCAGAAACACGCCTCGCATATCGCTCTCGGCAAATTCACGCGCGAACCACTGAAAGCGACCCTCGCGCACCCACGCCTCCACCTGCGCCAGCGCTTGCGGCGCAATCACGGTCACTCGCGCCGCGGCGCGCAGCAGGCTCGCGATCTTGGGCGCGGCGATAGCTCCCGCGCCCACCACCAGGCAGGGCTTGCCATCGAGCTTGAGAAACATTGGGAAGAGGCTCATCGGCTTTTGGGCGCAACGGCGCTCCATTCAGTGTCGCCCATCGCACCCCGTTCGAGCGAGGCCCGCTCCATACAATCATGAAGCAATCCAAGGCATCAATGAGTTCGAGGGTCAACTTGTAAAGGATATTGCCGAATCGGGGGCGCACAAAGCCTGCTGGTCGACGCACCCGTTAACTTGCCAACTCGCCGTCCCGCGCAAGCGGCGCTAACTCGCTGGGTTTGTCTTCAAGGCCGCTCTGCTACTCCTCATGCGGAACTCGCGACTTTGCAACTCAACTGAGATTCCGACTCATCTAGTACCGCGACTGTGTGATTATGGAATGGCAGGAGGAGTAGCGCCGGTCTCCAGACCGGCTCTCGTGCGGGCGTCCTCGCCCGCACTCGTCTCCGCATCCATTGCCGAAGCATGTGGTCATGGCATTACAAGAGAACTCGCACCGCAATTTACCTACGGAATGTACAAATCGACATACTCATTGACCGGCATGGCGTCGAGCCGCGCCGGATCGAGCGACACCGCGAGAATCCGCTCCTGCTGCCGCTCGTCGTAGCGCCGGCGCAGGTTGGTCTTGAACTTCTCAACCAGCAACGGCAATCCCTCTGAGCGCCGCCGCCGGTGCCCGGTCGGATACTCGACCGTCTCTTCCAACACCGAGCCGTCCTTCAACTCGATGCGAAGGGAGTTTGCAATAGATCGCTTCTCCGGGTCGTGATAGTCCGCGGTGAAGGCCGGTTCCTCAACGCACTCCACCTTAACGCGCAGCGCGTCGATGCGCGGGTCGGCCGCTACCGCATCTTCGTAATCGGCGGCCGTCAGCCGGCCAAAGATCAGCGGAATCGCGATCATGTATTGCACGCAGTGGTCGCGGTCGGCGGGATTGGTGAGCGGCCCCGTCTTGTCGATAATCCGCAGGCACGCCTCGTGCGTGCGAATCGTGATGCTGCGAATGTCCGCGGATGATTTGCCGGCGTCTTCGAGCCGCTTGCGCAGTGTCATTGCCGCCTCAACGGCAGTCTGCGCATGAAACTCCGCGGGATAACTGATCTTGAACAGCACATTCTCCATCACATAAGTTCCATAATTCCGCTGAAAGCGAAATTCCCGACCCCTGAATGAAACATCGTAGAATCCCCATGTCTTCGCTGTCAGCACCGACGGATAGCCCATCTCTCCGGCGCGCGCCATCAGCGCCAAACGCACGGCGCGGCTGGTAGCGTCGCCCGCGGCCCAGCTCTTCCGCGAGCCGGCATTGGGCGCGTGGCGATAAGTGCGCAAACTTTGCCCGTCAACCCATGCCAGCGAAAGCGCGGCAACAGTCCGCTCGCGACTAAGTCCCAGTAACTGACCGATAACTGCCGTCGATGCCACCTTGACTAATACGACGTGGTCGAGTCCTACCTTATTGAATGAGTTTTCAAGCGCAATGCAGCCTTGTATCTCATGCGCCTTGATCATCGCGGTAAGTACACTGCGCATGATGAGCGGTTCGCACCCCTCGGCAACGGCCGTGCGCGACAGCCAGTCGGCCGTAGCCAGGATGCCGCCCAGGTTGTCGGATGGGTGCCCCCACTCGGCCGCGAGCCACGTGTCGTTGAAGTCAAGCCAGCGAATCATGGCGCCGATATTGAACGCCGCCTGCACCGGGTCAAGTTGATACTGTGTGCCGGGAACACGCGCTCCATGCGGAACTATGGTTCCCGGCACGATGGGCCCCAGCAGCTTGGTGCAGGCCGGATATTCGAGCGCTTCAAGGCCGCAACCAAGCGTGTCGATGAGGCAGGCGCGCGCGGTCGAGTATGCTAAGTCGCTTGTAACTTCATAGGTTAAGGCATAGTCGGCGATGTCGGTAAGTACCTTATCGGGCGCGAGGCGTTCGTTGCTGATCTGCGAAGACAATCAATCTCCCTTTCTAAGTATCAAGCCATCTTGCAAGTTATCGCATGGGTGCCCCAGGTCTCGCGTTTGAGACCTGGGATCCCACATTCCTAAGTTCGCTCCGCAATTGGCACAAGCCGCAAATTCTCCGGCCCGGTATAAGTCGCCGAGGGCCGAATAATCTTCCCATCCTGCCGCTGCTCGATTACGTGCGCGCTCCAGCCGGCGGTTCGCGCCATCACAAACAAAGGCGTGAACATGTCAACAGGAATACCCATCTGATGATAAGCCACCGCGCTATACCAATCGAGGTTGGGGAACATGCGCTTGGCGTCGCTCATCACGCTCTCGATGCGCTCGGCCACCGAATAGAGCACTGTGTCGCCGGCCGCTCCGGTCAACTGCCTCGCAATCTCCTTGATGATGTCGCTGCGCGGATCGCTGATGGTGTACACCGGATGCCCGAAGCCGATAATCACTTCGCGATTGGCCACGCGGGCGCGAATGTCTCGTTCGGCCTCATCCGCCGACGCGTAGCGGCTCTGAATCTCCAGCGCAACTTCATTCGCTCCGCCATGTTTCGGCCCTTTGAGCGCGCCGATCGCGCCAGTGATGCATGAGTAAAGATCGGAGCCGGTGCCCGCGATCACTCGCGCTGTAAAGGTAGACGCGTTGAACTCGTGCTCGGCATACAAAATCAGCGAGGTCTGCATCGCAGCCATCCACTCGGCGCTCGGTTTGCTCCCGTGCAGCAGGTGCAGAAAGTGCGCGGCAATCGAGTCGTCGTCCGTCTCGACTTCGATGCGTTTTCCGTTGCGCGCGAACTGATGCCAATACACAAGCATGGATGGCAGCGAGGCCAGCAGCGCGTCGGCAATCGCTCGCGCACCGGGATCGCCGTGGCCGGCAGCCTCAGGCTGCACGCAGCCCAGCACCGACACACCGGTGCGCAGCACGTCCATGGGTTGCGCGGTCGCGGGCAGCAGCTCCAGCGCCTTCTTCACCGCGTCAGGCAGAGCGCGCAACGGACGCAGGCTTGCCTTGTAGGCAGCCAACTCAGCCGCTGTGGGCAGCTTGCCATGCACCAGCAGATAAGCCACCTCTTCAAACTCGCAGTGCGCGGCCAGGTCGGCAATGTCGTATCCGCGATAGTGCAGGTCGTTGCCGCTGTGACCCACGGTGCAGAGCGCGGTGTTGCCCGCCGGCGTGCCCGACAAGGCTACCGACTTTTTCGGCTTGAACGCGGCCGGAGTAAGTGCTTCGTTCATCGATATAACTCCTGAGTGAATAACTAAAGGATCATCCGCAGAGCTGTCCAGCGAGCGTCTCAAAATGGCCGGTGAGTCAACCGATGGTGACGAACAAACACAGCAAGTTAGTCCCGCTGCGCGAGATTGGCAAGTTGGCGAGTTGGCAGGCGCGTCGATCGGTCCGCAGATCACTCGCCGCTTGGACGGTCCTTCGCGAACAACTCGTCCAGTTTTGCCTCATACGCGTGGTAGTCGAGATAGCGATAAAGATCTGCTCGGCTCTGCATGATCGCGACCACGTTGCGCTGCGTGCCTTCGGCGCGAATCGCCTCATACACCTTGAGCGCGGCAGCATTCATGGCGCGATAAGCTCCGCAGCAATAAAGAATAATATCTACGCCCGCGGCCTTCAGCTCTTCGCGCGTAAACAGCGGCGTTTGGCCAAACTCGGTAATGTTGGCCAGGATCGGCACGCCCACCGCCTGCCTGAACTCTGTGTACTGCCCCAGTTCCGTCATCGCCTCGGCAAAAATCATATCGGCGCCGGCGGCCACATAGGCCTGCGCGCGCTCGATTGCCGCGGCCAGCCCCTCACTGGCCAGCGCATCGGTGCGGGCCATCACCACAAATTGCTCGTCGGTGCGCGCATCCACGGCGGCCTTGATGCGGTCCACCATCTCGCTTGCCGCCACGAGTTCCTTGCCAGGCCGGTGGCCGCAGCGCTTGGCGCCCACCTGATCTTCGATGTGCACGGCGGCTGCCCCTGCGCGGATCATTTCGCGGATGGTGCGGGCAATGTTGAACGCGCCGCCCCAGCCGGTGTCGATGTCCACCAGCAGCGGCAGCGAGGTCGCGCCGGTGATGCGCCGGACATCCGTCAGCACATCTTCCATGGTGCTGATTCCCAGATCCGGCATGCCAAGGGAGTTTGCCGCCACGCCGCCGCCGGAGAGATAAAGCGCCCTGAATCCGGTGGCCTCAGCCATGCGCGCGGTGTAGGCATTGATGGCTCCGGCCACCTGCAGCGGCTGCTCCTCGCCGACGGCCGCGCGAAACCGCGAGCCTGGAGACCGCTCCTCGCTGGGCGAAGCTGGAGATGACGAATCGATCATGCTTTCCCTTCGCGCTGCCCGGCGAGCGCAACCTCGCCGCGATGGCAGATTGCGCCTCATGATAACAGGGAGATCGGCTCGGCTTCCCTGGTTGCGGGCCGCAGTGCGACAATCGTCCGGTCCGGGCCGTCAGACGGTCAGACAGGCTCCGCTCAGCGGGATCCCACCCTTGCGACAGGAAAAAGTCGCAAGGATGGGGCACCCTCTTCTGTGGAATAAATTCATCGAGGAGAACCACCATGAAGCGTCTCTTGATCTCTGCAGCCGTGTTGTTCGCCGCCGCCGCCGTCTTCGCCCAGCAGAAACCGCCCGCCAGCCCTCTCGCCACCGAGTCGGCCATGATCGGCGGCAAGGCCATCACCATCACCTATTCGTCGCCCAGAGTCAACGGCCGCGAAGGCCATCTCTTCGGCCCCGGCGGGCGCATGAGCACCGACCCGCATTACCCGGTGTGGCGCGCGGGCGCAAATTCCGCCACCACGCTGCACACCGACGCCGATCTCGACATCAACGGCCTGCACGTGCCCGCCGGCACTTATACCTTGTTCGTCGACATCTCCGACCCCGATAGCTGGAAGCTGATCGTGAACAAGCAGACCGGCGAATGGGGCCTGAAGTACGACGGTTCCAAGGATCTGGGCCAGACGAAGATGACCATGAGCAAGCCGCCGGCAATGGTCGAGGACCTGAAATACACGCTCGTCGATAACGGAGGCGGCAAGGGCTCGCTCACGCTGGCCTGGGAGAACCACGCGGGCTCGGTGCAAATCCGCGTGAAGTGACAGCGGAGGTTCACGGCAGAGCGGCATTCTTGCGGCCAAATGCATACAATGGGCAGGGAGGGTAATTTTTGTCTCTCCCCGGAGGGCTGAGCACTTTGCCGTTGTATGCCTATCGCTGCACTCAATGCGGACACCGATTCGAGAAGATTCAGAACTTCAGTGCCGAGCCGGAGCTCGAGTGCCCCGTGTGCCACGGAGTGCTGGAGCGGCCGCTTACCGCGCCGCGCCTCCACTTCAAGGGCGCCGGCTGGTATGTGAACGACTATGCGGCGAAGAGTTCCGAGCCAGCGGGCGAAGCGGCGCCGGCCGATGCCAAGCCGGCCGCAGCCGCGGGCGAAACCGCAGCCAGCGGAAGCTCAGCCAGCGCGCCTGCGGCAGCTCCGGCGGCTGCGCCGGGCGCGTCAGACTCCTCATCCTCTTAGTACTACAGCTGTAGTTCGCAATTTCGGAGGGAGCAGGGGGTTTCAACCCCCTGAATAAGCGCCGATAACTGCGGCCTTCAGGCCCGGGCTTTGCGCCGATTTCAGCCCGGGAAGTGCAATTGCAACTGTGGTATTAGTCCCCGGCCTGGGCATCGGCCAATTGTTGTCACAAGGATTGCAGTTTGGGTGAGTCCCGCGAGGTGAAATATGGATCCAGAGAACATGGTCGATGACGGCGCAGCCAAAGTTGCGGCGGCCAAAATCCGGAGCAGGATTAGAGGACTTTGGATCGGACTCGCGATCTGGGTTTTCATCCTGGTCAACGCGCTTCGTGTCGCCAAACTCATGATTTCCAGTTTGATTCCCCTGCCGATCTACGCTCTCGGCATCCTTGCGAATGTCGGGTTGATCGTCGCAACGGCCCTGTTTCTCCGCCGAGCCTATCGAGAGCTGCGCAGCAAGACCGGAACCCGCGACTCAGCTTGATGCGGCGCCGCTGCGCCGGCCCCTTGGACGCGGAATCGGAGACTGAATCGACGTGCTTGAAGGAGGCGCCGCGCCATGTGCCGGAACATCAAAATGCTGTTCAACTTCGAGCCGCCGGTGACTCCCGATGAAATCCGGGCCGCGTCGCTGCAATTCGTGCGCAAGATCAGCGGCTTCACCAAGCCGTCGAAGGCCAACGAAGAAGCGTTTCTGGCCGCGGTGCATGAGATCGCCCAAGTCTCTGCGCGGCTGCTCTCTGCTCTTGAGACCAATGCCTCGCCGCGCAGCCGCGAGGAAGAAGCGGCCAAAGCAAGAGCGCGCAACGCGGCGCGATTCCCCGCCTGAGCGGGCTGCGGAAAAACTCGATTGGCGGGGCACAAGTGTCAGGGCACGACTTCAGTCGTGCCGCAAAGCCAATGAAATTGGCGTGGGCTTTAGCCCCTGAGGGATGCCCTCCTGCAGCCAACCCGGAATCTGGCTTTTTTCTCAACTTTTGAAGCCCCGCCGCCTCGGCGATGCTCTCTCAGCGATGCCGTGTCAGCGGCGCCCCCTCAATCTTCAGGCGCACCCGGTAAACGCTGGTACTGGCCGTGATGTAAAGCGTCTTGCGGTCCGGTCCGGCCCACGCCAGGTTGGCCACCTTTTCCGGCATCACAATCGTCCCCAGCGGCTTGCCTTCCGGCGAAAAAATCCACACCCCGCCCGGCCCCGCGCTGTAGATATTTCCCAGCCGGTCGATCTTCATCCCATCGGGTGCGCCCGGCCGCGGGTCTGAGGTCGCGTCATACAGCAGCTTCGGATCCTTGAGCGTTCCGTCCGCTTTCACCGTGTAGCGCATCCAGATCTTTTTCGGCTCCGAGTTGTCGACGTAGAGATACTTCTCGTCCGGCGAGAACGCGAGCCCGTTGGGCCGGGTGAGGTCGCTCACCAGCAGTTCGAGCCCGGCGTCGTCGGGCGGTGCGCCTGCCTTCTGCTCCAGGGCATGAGGGATGCGATAAACGCCGTTCACCTTCAGCTCCTTGTCGGGGTCCGAGTCGCTCTGCGTGCGAAATCCATACGGCGGATCGGTGAAGTAGAGCGAGCCGTCCGAGCGGTACACCAAGTCGTTCGGGCTGTTGAGCCGTTTGCCCTGGTACGAGTCGGCAAGGATCGTCGGCGCACCTGGGTCCAGCGACTCGAAGCGATAAACGTCGCGCTGCGCGTGGCCGGCAACCGTGAGCCGGCCATCCACGTCGAGCGTCATCCCGTTCGATCCCGGCTCCGGGCCGCCATACGGCTTCGATCCCGTGTAGCCGCTGGGACGCAGGAAGACGCTCACGCCCTTGCCCGGCGTCCACTTGTGAATCGTGTTGGCGGGAATGTCGGCGAAGTAGAGGCTGTCGCTGGCCCACACCGGGCCCTCGGTCCAGGTGAATCCGGTTGCCACGCGCTCAAGCATTGCCCCGGCAGGCACGATCTCATCTACAGACGGATCGAGCCGGTCCAGCTTCAACGCGGTCGTGTCCCCCGCGCTCGCCGGTGCTGCGCTCGATCCCGCAACATGCTTCACATCCATCATCGAAATCCCCGGCAGCAAAATTGAAAACAGAGCCAGCAGGCGAATGGTCCGTGTCATTTTCATGGCGTTGTACCTGAAGACCGGAAAGCACCGCGGCAATGACGGCTGCGCGGGCGCGCTCTCATCGGGTGGTTCATTGTAAGGCCGCCAACTGAAGGCCCGCAAACCTCTCTTCGGCTCGGTAGTGGCTTCAGCTTGAAGGGTACGGGCCTCAGCCCGTACATCAGGACCGCAGAATCACCGGGCTTTACAGGCTGCGGAAAAACTCAACGTTGGCAAGCTTTGTAACAGGGCACGACTTCAGTCGTGCCGCAAAGGCCGCAAAACTGACGTGGGCTTTAGCCCCTGAGGGATATTCATCTGGCAATTCGCGCTCCATTCACCTTTTTCCGCAGCCTGTTTAGCCCCTGAGGGAAATCCCAGCTCAAACCAATCCATTGCCCAAGCCTCATCCGCCGAATCAGAACAGCTCGGGAATGCT
>Ga0182024_10022278_pt1 | contig 11427 bp, 8 predicted proteins | sample P32metaG_FD_120480 | JGI IMG/M metagenome (GOLD analysis project Ga0182024, IMG submission 120480) | Permafrost microbial communities from Stordalen Mire, Sweden - P3-2 metaG (Illumina Assembly) | ecosystem: Environmental > Terrestrial > Soil > Wetlands > Permafrost | place: Sweden: Stordalen... | reverse complement strand
GTCTCGCGCGAGGAGAACCTGAAGATGATCGGCGAGTCGGTCGCGTTCCTCGTCGGCGAGGGCAAGCGTGTGCTGCTCGACGCCGAGCACTTCTTTGACGGCTTTGCCGAAGATCCCGGCTATGCGCTTGACTGCGCGCGCGCCGCGGCCGATGCGGGGGCTGAGCGGATCGTGCTGTGCGACACCAACGGCGGCTCGCTGCCGCCTCAGATTCGCGTTGCCCTGGCCGTCGTTGGCGAAGCGCTGCCAGGCGTCCCGCTCGGGATCCACACTCACGACGATTCCGGCTGCGCGGTCGCCAATACGCTCGTCGCGGTCGAAGGCGGAGCGACACAGGTACAAGGAACGATCAACGGTATCGGCGAGCGCGTGGGCAACGCGAATCTCGTCACGATCATTGCCGACCTGCAGCTGAAGCTCGGCTATCAGCTGTTGGCTCCGGAGCGTTTGGCGCGCCTGACCGAGACGGCGCATCTCGTCGATGAGTTGCTCAACCGCGCTCCGGACCCGGCTCAGCCATACGTCGGTAAGCACGCCTTCGCGCACAAGGCGGGCATGCATGCCGCCGGGGTGCGTACCGACGCGCAGACGTTCGAGCACATCGATCCCGAGCTCGTCGGTAATCGTCGCGACGTGCTCGTCTCTGAGCTGTCCGGCAAGGGCACCGTGATCGAGAAGGCGCGCGAAGCGGGCATCGAGCTCGATGATGCCGCCGCCAAGCGTACGGTGCAGCGCGTCAAGGAGCTCGAGCACCAGGGCTTTCAGTTCGAGGCCGCGGACGGGTCGTTCGAGCTGCTCATGCGCAGGGAGGCTGGTACCTACGAGCCGCTGTTCCGCCTCGAGTCATGGCGCGTGCAGGTCGAGCAGCGCGCCGATGGCGAGGTCGCGACCGAGGCTACGATTCAGATCTGGCTGGGTGACGAGCGCTATGAGCGCACCGCCGAGGGCAACGGCCCGGTGAACGCGCTCGACAAGGCGCTGCGTGACGCGATCGGCGAGATCCATCCCCACCTGCGCGATATCGACCTCGTCAACTTCAAGGTGCGAATTCTCGACGAGACCAAGGGCACGGACGCGGTCACACGCGTCTTGATCGATGCCTCCGACGGCCAGGAGGTCTGGGGCTCGATCGGGGTCTCAGAGAATGTCATCGCGGCTTCCTGGGACGCTTTGGTCGATTCGCTGGAGTATGGGATGCAGGGTGGCAAGCCCTCCTCCTGACGCGGACGCAGTGATTCCGCTCGCGCGGCCCGTGCTCGGTGAGCCCGAGGAGCGGGCGGTCTTGGACGTGCTGCGCTCCGGACAGCTCTCGCTCGGGCCACGGGTGCCGGCGTTTGAGCGGGCGTTCGCCGCGCGTGTGGGCGCGCCGTGGGCTTCTGCTGTGTCCAGTGGCACCGCCGGTCTGCACTTGGCGCTGCGTGGGGTTGGCGTGAAAGATGGCGACGAGGTTCTGACCAGCCCGCTCTCGTTTGTTGCCTCAGCCAACGCGGCGCTGTATGAGCGCGCGCGGCCGGTGTTCGCCGACATCGAGCCGCTGACCCTCAACCTCGACCCGCAGGCCGCCGCCGCCGCGGTGACCGAGCGCACGAGGGCGCTGCTGCCCGTGCACATCTTCGGCTACCCGGCTGACATGCCGGCGTTCGAGGCTATCGCCGCGCGCCACGACTTTGCGATCGTCGAGGACGCCTGCGAGGCGCTCGGCGCGGTGCACGCCGACGGGATTGCGGTGGGAGGGCGCGGACACCCGGCGGCATTCGGCTTCTACGCCAATAAGCAGTTGACGACGGGGGAGGGGGGGATGGTCACGCTCGGCGACGAGGCGCTGAAGGGGCGGATCGACTCCGAGCGCAACCAGGGACGCGCGCCCGACATGGGCTGGTTGGACCACGACCGGCTTGGCTTCAACTACCGCCTCTCGGACATCGCCTGCGCGCTTGGGCTTGCCCAGCTGGAGCGGCTCGACGACATGCTCGCGGCCCGCGCGCTAGTCGCGGGCCTATACCGGGAAGCGCTCGCTGGGATTGAGGGTCTTGGCCTGCCGTGCGAGGATCGAGACGGAGACAAACGCGGCTGGTTCGTGTTCGTCGTGCAGCTCCCGCACGGTGTGGATCGCGACGCGACGATCCAAGCACTGGCGGCTAAGCAGATCCAGAGCAAGCCCTACCTGCCGGCGATTCATCTGATGAGCTTCTATCGCGAGCGCTTCGGTCATCGCGAGGGCGAGTTTCCGGTCTGTGAGGACGTCGCCAAGCGCTCGCTGGCGCTGCCCTTCTTCCCGCAGATGAGCGAGGGTCAACTCGCACGCGTGGGAGAGGGACTGCGTGCCGTGCTGGGACAGTAGGGGCGGCCGTGCAGACAGGCTCATAGACTGCTTGCCATGTCCCGCTTCCATGAGCCCCAACATCCCGACTTCCGGCGCCTGAACACCTCGCTCGGCTTTGACCAGCGGCTGTGGCCGCAGGACATCGCGCAGTCGCGTGCGCACGCGAAGATGCTGGCGGCCCGCGGGATCATCACCGCCGAGGATCGCGACGCGCTGCTCGGTGGTCTCGATGCGGTGCGGCTCGAGTGCGGCGAGGGTCGTTTTCCCTTTCGCGATGACGATGAAGACATCCACATGGCGATCGAGCGGCGCCTGACCGAGCTCGTCGGTCCGGTCGGTGGCCGGCTCCACACGGCCCGCTCGCGCAACGACCAGGTGGTCACAGACCTCGCGATGTATACCCGCGAGCACGCCGCCGAGGCACAGGCGGCGATCGCCAGTCTGATGGTCGTGATCCTGGCCCGCGCCGAGGAGCACCTCGACTGGCCGCTGCCCGGCTACACCCACCTGCAACGTGCCCAGCCGGTCTATCTGAGCCACCACCTGCTCGCCTACTTCTGGATGCTCGCGCGCGACCGCTCGCGCTTTGCCTTCGCCGAGCACGAGGCCGGGCGCCTGCCGCTCGGCGCGGGCGCGCTCGCGGGCGTCAACTTCGACACCGACCGCGGACTCCTCGCCGAGGAGTTGGGCTTCCGCGAGGTCGCGCCGAACTCGATCGACGCCGTCTCCGGGCGGGATTTCATTCTCGACTACCTGTCCGCCGCCGCGACCTGCTCCACCCATCTCTCTCGTCTCGGCGCCGAGCTGGTGCTGTGGTCGAGCGAGGAGTTTGGTTTCTGTGAGCTTCCTGACGCTTGGTCCTCGGGCTCCTCGATCATGCCGCAGAAGAAGAACCCCGATGCGGCCGAGTTGCTGCGCGCGAAGGCGCCGCGTGTGGTCGGACACCTGGCGGCGCTGCATGGCGTGATCCATGCGCTGCCGCTGACCTACAACAAGGACCTGCAGGAGGACAAGGAGCACCTGTTCGACGCGGTCGACACGATCGAGCTGACGCTCGCCGCGTCTAAGGGAATGATCGACGGCGTGAGCTTCGACCGCGAGCGCATGAGCGACGCCGCCTCCGACGAGCTGCTCGCGGCCACCGACGTGGCAGACCTGCTGGTGCGCCTCGGCATTCCGTTCCGCGAGGCGCACGGCGTCGTCGCGGGCCTGGTGTGCACAGCGCTCGACAGCGACAGGACCCTGTCGCAGCTCACGCCGGACGAGCTAGCCGAGCACAGCGAGGTGCTCGCCGCACACGCTCCCGAGTTTCTCGAGGTGCTCGCGTCGAGCTCCTGGCTCGAGTCGAAGATCTCCGAGGGCGGCACCGCGACGGCTCGCGTGCGGGAGCAGATCGTTCTGGCGCGCGCGACGCTCGATGCAGACGCTTCCGTCTGACTTCTACGACCGCCCGGTCCTCGAGGTCGCCGAGGATCTGATCGGCTGCGTCGTCGAGCACGCGCCGCCCGGCGAGCCACCAACCAGCGGCGTGATCGTCGAGACCGAGGCCTACCACGAGTCCGAGCCGGCCTGCCACGCGTTCGTCGGCTTGACTCCGCGCACACAAACGCTGTTCGGCCCACCGGGGCGCGCCTACGTGTACCGCTCCTACGGCATCCACGCGCTGCTCAACGCCGTCTGTGAGCCAGAGGGCGTTGGTGCCGCCGTGCTGATTCGCGCCCTGCAGCCGCTGACGGGAATCGAGCAGATGCGCGAGCGCCGAACGCCGCTTGGCGCCGCGATGCGCGATCAGGAGCTCTGCTCCGGGCCCGGCAAGCTCACTCAGGCTCTTGGCATCGAGCTGACCGAGAATGGCGGCGACCTCTACGACGGGCCGGTCCGCATCCTCCCGCGTCCACCCGCCTGGCGCGAGCCCGACGTAGTGGCGGGCACACGGATTGGGATCACCAAGGCAGTCGAGCTCCCCTGGCGCTTCTGTGTGGCTCACAATCCTCATGTCTCTCGCCCTCGACCGGTCGACGATCGCCCCAGATAGGGTGGGCGCCACAATGGCAGTCGAGATCCGCCCGGTCACCGGCAAGCGCGAGTTGCGCACATTCATCAAGTTGCCGTGGCGTCTGTATCGCGATGAGCCCAACTGGGTTCCTCCGCTGCTGATGGATGTCAAGAAGCGGCTGGATCGCAAGAAGAACCCGTTCTTCGAGCACGCCGAGGCCGAGTACTTCCTCGCCTACCGCGACGGGCGTCCCATTGGCCGCATCAGCGCGCACATCGATCGCAACTTCAACGCGTTTCAGGACAATGCCTGGGGCCTGTTTGGCTGGTTCGAGTGTGAGGACGATCCCGAGGTCGCCCGTGCGCTGTTTGAGGCCGCCGAAAACTGGTTGCGCGATCGCGGCCGCGATCGCATGGTTGGTCCAATGGACTTCACGACCAATGACGAGTGTGGCCTGCTCGTTGAGGGTCACGAGCGTCCCCCGATCATCCTCTGCCCCTGGCAGCATCCTTACTACCAGCGCCTATTCGAGCAGGACCTCGAGATGGATAAGGCAATGGATTTGTACATGTGGAGTTTGAACGTGGAGGGGCGTGAGAAGGTCCACCCGGCGATCTGGGAGATGGCCGGGAAGGTCGAGTCTGAGCACGGCATCGTCTGTCGCAACTTCCGCAAGAAAGACCTCGAGGCGGAGGTAGGACGCTTTGTGGAGATCTACAACTCGGCCTGGGAGCGCAACTGGGGCTTTGTGCCGCTGACTGAGCATGAGGTCCGTCACTACGCCAAAGACCTCGCCCCGATCCTCGATGAGAACTGGGCGATGGTCGCCGAACGAAAGGACACCGGCGAGGTCGTGGGCGCGGCGCTGACGCTGCCCGACTACAACCAGGTGCTCGCCAAGCTGAACGGCCGTCTGCTGCCGTTCGGTTGGATCACCGCGCTGCGTGAGCGTAAAAAGATCGACGCGGTGCGGGTCATCGTGTTGGGTGTCAAGGCCGAGTACAGGCACACCGGCGTCGCCGCGCGCTTCTATCAGATGCACTTCGACGCGGCCGAGCACACCCCGCAGAAGGGCGGCGAGATGGGGTGGACCCTTGAGATCAACGAGCCGATGAACCGCGCGATGGAGGGCATGGGCGGCGAGATCACACGCCGCTACCGTATCTACGAGCGCGCCTTTTGATCCCACCTTAGACGGCGCCTCATGCAACTTTGGGCAACGCCCGATGTTAAGGACGCAATGAAGCAAGTGGCGACACGACGTGTGTGGGGGAGCCGCGGCGCAAAATGGGTACGCGCCAGACGGGTACGCGCAAGACGAGCATGGCTTGTAACGTCCGCGCTCATCGTGGCTATGTGCGCCGCGATCCTGAACCCGGTGATTGCTGGCGGCGCCGGGGCCACGAGTGCTGAGCCCAATGGCGACACTCCGCTGATTCGCGGCTATCCGGTGATTCTGGCTTCGGGTGCTGGAGGGGGCGTGTGGTATGGCGGTGCGATCGACGCTATCGGCGGGTTGGGTAGCCACCCGGCGGAATACGTCGAACGGATCGACTACATCACTCCGGCCGGGGCGTTTCTTGACTTTGGATTTCCCGGAGGGCCCACGTCCCGCTTCCCCCGCTACTTCGCGCGCGGCGAAGGCGAAGAGGAGTGGTTCCTGGCTGACAAGAACGAAGAGCCTCTGCCGCTGCTCGGCGAGGTCTCGCCGCTCGGGTCGCTTAGCTTCAAGACGCTTGCGCTAAATCCGCACAGCGACGTCAGGGGACTTGCGATGGGACCTGATGGCGCCTTGTGGACGACCTCCACTCGGCGGCAGGGCAAGAAGCGGATCAGCGCGATCCTGCGAATCACGTCCTCAGGTGAGGTGACCGCATTCAGCAAGGGACTGCGCAAGGGCGCCGATCCGGCGAACATCACGGCCGGTCCCGACGGCGCCATGTGGTTCACGGACACGGCCGGGCGGATCGGGCGAGTCGACATGGACGGCGCGATCCGCGAGTTCTCGACCGGGCGCCCGATCGTCGATGGCCGACCGTACTTCGAACCGACTCGCCCGATTCTCGCCGGTCCCCACGGCGCGCTCTGGTTCATCGCCGGTCCGGACAGTATCGGCCGCATGAGCCTATCTGGACACGTGAAGTTCCTGACGCCGCGCTCGTCCTATCGCGGACCGGAAGCGTGGGGTGATCAGGGCGAACTGGTCGGCCTGGTGGAGGGTCCCGAAGGTGACATCTGGTTCACGCGCGACTCCGGTGAAGTGGCGCGGATCGACTCCTCAGGGCGCGTGAAAACGGTCACGAACCGCCTTGCCAACGCGTATGGGATCGCATTCGGGGCCGGTGGCATCGCATGGGTCGGCGAGGGAACGCGCTACACCCTCGGGTTGGACGTAGACGAAGGAGAACTACCCGCGCGGGTGGCAACGATTACGAGCGCTGGGACTACGAACGCTGGCGTGGTGAAGCAGTATCCCCCGCTGCCTCAGTGTCACGTGCCCCGTCTGCTCGGGCTCGAACGTTACTTTGCCGAAGGCGCCCTGGTGGACCGACTCGTCCCGGAATGCGAACGGCTGCAGATCGGGCATGTCACTGTCCGTCACCTGCGCCGCCGAGGGCAGATGATCGTCGTATCGCAGACCCCGCGCGCCGGCACGCCAACGGTCGGCTACCACAACATCCGGATCACGATTGAGCCCGCGCCGCCGCTCCCCAAGACCTGTCGGGCGCCAGCGTTCTACAAGTTGCTCCTCGATACGCCCCAACTGATCGCTTGGGAAGTCAAGAAGATGACCGAACAAAACTTCGAGGAAGAATCCACGGAGACCGACTACGCGTGTGCTCCTCCAAACGGCCGCAAGCGCGCCATCGGTTTGGGCTACAGCGGCGGGACCTGTGGCGGGCGGGTGCTCGAGCTCGTCCCAGCGGGGTGGTTTGTCGCCGTCACCGAGACGAGCGGCTGCCAGTACGGCACCACCGAGACGCTGAAGGTGTTTGACCTACGCAGCGGACGTGAATACGAAATCACGGTCGGCAACTTTCAGGACGTCGGCAACGAAGAACTCCCGGCGCTGGCGAAACTCGGGAAGCCGGTCGGCTACGGCGCCGAACCGCTCGCGCTGGACTCCGACGGCGACGTCGCCTGGGTCGGGGAAACGGAAAAATCACCCACTCAGCCGGTGCAGTTCGTGCTCTACCTACACGATCAGCACGGAACGCGCAAGGTGGCTAGCGGTCCGCAAATAACCGGCCTCGCCTTCAGCGGCGGCTTGCTGACCTGGCAATCCGCCGGGACCGCCGAGTCGGCTCCGGAGTAAGTCAGAGGCCCCAAGCGGCCCACGCGTGCCGCATCCCGATATATTGACCGTGGGATGTCGAGATGTGTTGCGGTGCTCATAGCTGTGTTCGCTGTCGCGTTTGCGCCCGCTACGGCTGATGCCTCATCGCGTGACATCACCTCGACGCACGCCTATCTCGTGGCCAGCTACAAGGTGCTGCATGCCGCGGTTAGTACTTGGTCGACGGTCGAAGCGAGCATCCACAGGCTCGACCTCCGCTTCCACGCCGAATGCCCGGATGTGGGCGCGGGCTCGCCGCAAAACGAAGAAGATCAGAAGCTCAGCTATGAGGCAGCCGGCGCGCTGTGGGCGACCGGCTACCACACCGACGCGGCGATTGTCCACGCGTACGTCAAAACTGTGAACCGGCTGACCTGGAGCAATCCAAAGATCACGCGCGACGCGCATCGACTCACCCGGGGACTGCAGGAAATGACCGAACTACAGGTACCGAACATCTGTGCGGACGTCCGCGCATGGGGCGCAAACAGCTATGGCGCTGCGCCGGCCAATGTTAAGCAATATGACGAACATGTTGAAAATATCGAAATCCATGAAATTCCTCGAAGCTTGCTCGTCCCCTATGTGCAGCCGTCAGAAGATGGCCTGCGCAAGCGCGTGGAACACCTCGCCACCCGCTTCGAAGAACTTGAATTCATGCGCGGTCAGGACGACTGGATCGCACTGCTCGAAGTGCTTGGCGTCAACGAGTAGCAGGGCGTGTCTGAGGCCGCCCGCCTACGCGCCCTGAGGCCGCCCGCCTACGCGCCCTGAGACCGGCCGCCCACGTACCCTGAGGCCGCACTACGCGGGCATCACATCGCAAAAGACGAAGCCCTCGCGCTCCACGACCTCGCCGGTCTCGCACGCGATCGGCTCGGTGAAAATCGGCCCGCCGTGGACAAAGGTGTGGAACTCGCCGTTCTCACCACAGGGGTCGACGCTTGCGGGCAACTCGGCGAGCAACTGCTCGTCATACGCGCGCCCCGCGAAGGAGGCATCGAGCGCGCGTGGATCCAGCGTGACGATAAACGCTTGGAAGCCGGCCGCGATGAACTCACGCGCCATCTCGCTGGTGTCGCGTCCCCAGAGAGGAAAGACCCCGCGTCGGCCACTCGCGGTCAGCCGCTCCTCACGGTAGGCACGGACATCCTCGAGAAACAGATCGCCGAACGCGACCGCCTCGACATCGGATAGAGGTGGCGAGGCGAACGCCTCGGTCATGTGTGCTTCGTAGACCTCGTTGACGCACGCCGGCGGGATGCGAACCTCGACGAGCGGGATGCCGGTTGCGTCGGCTTGCTTGGCGAGCAACTCACGGCGAACGCCGTGCATGCTGATGCGGTCATAGGCATCGGTGACGGTCGTGATCAGCGCCTCAGGCTCCACACCCTGCCGGCGCAGGGTCCAGAGCGTCAGAGCCGAGTCCTTGCCACCACTCCACGACAGTGCGTTTCGTCCTGCGTGTCGTCCTGTCTGTTGGGTGCTCAAGATCAGCCCGCCCGATCAACCTGCGCGCAGCCGCCGGAACCGGCGCTTGCCGACTTTGAGCACCTGGCCCTCGGCCTGCTCCGCTGAAACGTCGTGCTCGCCTGCCGCCAGCGCTGTCTCGCCGAGCGTCACGCCGCCCTGGTCGATCAACCGCCGCGCCTCCGAGCGCGAGACCCCGAACTCCTCGGCGATCAGTCCGGGTAGATGCACCTGACCCTCGGGGCCGGCCTGGAACGTCGCCTCCTCGATCTCCTCGGGTGCGGCGTGCTCGACGAACACCCGCTCGAAGTTCCGCTCGGCCGCGTCGGCGTCCTCGGGGGAGTGCAGCCACGTCACTAGCGCCCGCGCGAGGGCGCGCTTGGAATCGCGCGGACTTCCAGCCGGCGTGTCCTCGCGGGGGGGTGGGCGCTTCAATAAGAGCCGGTAGTACTCGCTCATCGCCTCGTCGGGAATGCTCAGCGTCTTGCCGTACATCTCCTCAGGGGAGTCCGTCACCCCGATCTGGTTGCCCAGCGACTTGGACATCTTGCGCTTGCCATCCGTACCCACCAAGATCGGCATCGTCATGATCGCCTGCTCTGGCTTTCCGTACGCGCGCTGGATGTCGCGCCCGAGCAGCAGGTTGAACTTCTGGTCGGTGCCTCCGAGCTCCACATCCGCCTCCACCGCCACCGAGTCATAGCCCTGCAGGAGGGGGTAGAGCAACTCGAGCATCGAGATCGGCTCCGACGCGCTCATCCGTTTAGCGAAGTCGTCGCGCTCGAGCAGCTGGGCGACGGTCGTGGTGCGCACCAGCGCGAGCAGCTCGGTCAGGGCCATATCGAGCCATTCGCCGTTGCGCCTCACCTCCAACCGCTCCGGGTCGGAGTCGAGGATCCGCAGCGCCTGCTCCTGAAAGGTCGCGGCGTTCGCCTCGATCTCCTCGCCCAAGAGCATCGGTCGCAGCGACGAGCGCCCCGAGGGGTCACCCACGCGCGCGGTGTAGTCGCCGACGATCAGCACGACGCGGTGACCGGCGTCCTGGAACTCACGCAGCTTGCCCAGCACGACCGCGTGGCCGAGATGGATGTCGGGCGCCGTCGGGTCGATGCCGAGCTTCACGCGCAGCGGGCGATCCTCCTTCTGCGCGAGACGCAACTTGGCGGCAAGCGCACCCTCGGGCAGGCTGTCGATCGCGTTGGCGACGAGTGCAGTGGCTTGCTCGGCGGCCACGTCAGGTGCGTTTCCCATCGAAGGCCAATGCTAGACTCTCGCCCTCTGTGGAGTCCGCCGCACTGCCCGCCAGCGGCCGGCCGCGCTTGAAGAGACTGCGCTTCCTGCTGATCCTCTTCGCCGTCTTGTTGCTCGGCCTCGTCTCATTCGTCTTCGGCATGTTTGTCGCCGTCGCCTCCGACCTGCCCTCGTTGACTCGCTTCTCGCAGCTGAAGAACGCGCAGAGCTCGGTCCTGCTCGACGACCTCGGTCACCCGATCGGCGTCGTCAGTCAGCAGAACCGGGTGATCGTGACTCCCTCTCAGATCCCCCAGATCGTCAAGGAGGCGGTGATCTCGATCGAGGACAAGCGCTTTCGCACGAACAGCGGCGTCGACATCCGCGGCATCGCCCGCGCCTTCGTCCAGGACGTTCTGCACAAAGGCACGGTGCAGGGCGCCTCCACGATCGAGCAGCAGTTCATCAAGAACGCGCTCCAGGCCCAGTCGCACCGCACGATCTTCGAGAAGCTCCGCGAGGCGGCGCTCGCCTACCAGCTCTCCCACAAATGGTCGAAGGAAAAGATCATCACGGCCTATCTCAATACGATTTATTTCGGCAACGGCGCCTATGGGATCGAGGCCGCGGCGCAGACCTACTTCGGCCAGGAAGTCAACCACCTCGGCTGCGGCATGCTCAATCACCCGCTGTGCGTCGAACAACTCAAACCATGGGAGGCCGCGCTGCTCGCCGGGATCATCCAATCTCCCACCGGCTATGACCCGACGATCCACCCCGAAGCCGCCAGGGACCGCCGCGACGTCGTACTGCGCCAGATGTACGAGCAGGGCTATCTGGAAAAGCCGGTCTATCAGGAAAGCGTCGCCCAGTCGCTGCCGGCGCCCAAGAACGTTCAACCCCCCCGTGAGCAGACGGTCGAAGGCGTCGACGCCGGCTACTTCACGAGCTGGGTGCAGCAGCAGGTGATCGAACGCTACGGCGCCCCGCGCGCCTTCGATGGCGGCTTACGGATCAGGACCACGCTCGACCTCGAACTCCAGCGCGCCGCCGAACAGGCCGTCAACAACT
>Ga0182024_10022277_pt1 | contig 11428 bp, 8 predicted proteins | sample P32metaG_FD_120480 | JGI IMG/M metagenome (GOLD analysis project Ga0182024, IMG submission 120480) | Permafrost microbial communities from Stordalen Mire, Sweden - P3-2 metaG (Illumina Assembly) | ecosystem: Environmental > Terrestrial > Soil > Wetlands > Permafrost | place: Sweden: Stordalen... | reverse complement strand
GGTCCAGTGGCCAACGACACGGCCGGCACCAAACCAGATCGTAATCCATCTCCGACGGTTGCTCAGCCGCCCCGGCCAGGCGCAACTCCACAAGCCCCCGGAGTGGCAGAGGCCAATCCGCCGACAAGCAGTTCAAAGCCGCCACCCGTTACGACGGAAGTCATCCGGCAGTTTTTTGGTTCCGGCACCAAAATTGAAATCCTTGATTTAACCGACCATCGGCTGGACCCTCGCCAAGTCCAGGCATTGAAAACCCGTCCCGACCGCCCAGACAAAGTTGTCGCGATTGAATGCGGCCAGCCGTCGCAAGGTTTGTGCGCACTGATCGTCCCGAACAAACAGACGGCTGATCTGTTTCTAAAGACCAATCCCATGCTGGCGGGCACGCTGGTGACGACCACGTCGAACCTGATCTATATCTGGCTGCGTGCATCTGGTTGGCATCCTCAAAACACTGCATCCGATGGGATGGTTTGGGTCAGCACCGGCTTCGTGCTAATTCCGGACATACAGGTAAATGCCACGCCGGCGCCAACGGTCGTCACCTCGCCATTCGCCGGCTTGCGCTGGCCACCGGATTTGGAATCCAAATTCCATCTGGCTCAAACTTTTGCAGAGTTCGGTCCATGCTACCAGAACGTCGGGAAGAAAAAACAGATCAACTTGGCAAGCTTCGCCCGGATCATTGCCCGCCCACTAGGACTTAAGTTTGACGCCGACGCCCAAACCTTCTGCCGGCAAAAGCTTGGTGAAAAATCCATCGAGTCTATTTCGACTGCGAATGTTATTGAACTGGTGATCACATTTCTGACCAAAGTCGCGGCGGAGGATCCGACCAATTTTCCGGAGGGCGAATTGTGCCTGCCGCGTATCAAGCAACTGATCGAGCACATCCAACTGGCGACGGCATTCGCTCGGCCAAACTTGCATGAATCTTTAATTGAATATGTTCGTACGCGGTTGTGTCAAAAGCCCGGCCGTGATCTTACGGTGCAGGAGATTTACGGCGACTTTTTGGTTTATACGCGGGAGCGCAATCTGCCGTTGTATCCGAAATCAAAGTTCTACATGGAACTAGCTGGCGTGATGCAGGCGACCTTGGGCGTACTCCGCGTAAACAATATACGGCGGCCGGTGCCGGGCATACCGCACACGACTTCGCGCCGTGGATTCCATGGCGTTGCGTTCAGGACGGACGGCTTGGACGGGGCGGGCGCCAATGACGGCTCGGACTGGAAGACCAATCAACCAGCCCCAAAAAACACTTCAATGTTGTCGTAAATTTCAATTGTTGTCGCAAATAACATTCAACCATCTTTTTATGGGTCGAAAACCAATAAAACCTTACATCAGTCCCTATGACGATATCGTGAAGTATTTGAACAATACTAAGAGCGTCATGGAATGGCAACGATTTGACCTGCTGAATCGGCTGGGACATGAGGATCCTGCCTCCACCGTTTCCCGGAAGGAAAATGTGAAGTACGAATTTGTGAGCCCGCGCACGGTTCAACGTTGGGTGAAAAGGTGCAACGAAGTAGGGTTGGCAGGAATGAGGGAACTCGACCTACGCCCCGGCCGAAAGCCGATTATCAGCAAGGCCGTTTTGAAAGAAAAAATCCTCCCGATCATCAAATACTTCAACAAGCCCGACGGCAGCAGACACGCCGATTACAAGGATCTACATCGTCAGGTGACCGAGGTGCTGGGAATTAAAATTACCCTTCCGGCGCTGATCAAATTTCTACAACGGGAATGCGATTGGCTTAAACCTAAAAAGCCAGAGCCGCCGCGCGGACCGAATGGCGGCGAACTCGTCGTTGGTTCCAACGGGCAAATATTTGAAAAATCCACCAGCGTATGGGGTTTCAGCAAATCGCCTCGATCAATATGGATGAGGCGGCAAGCCGACGATTTTGTCGAACCTAAATAATGAGGTCCTACTCGCCGGGTTTTACGCAGAACTTCAGCGGAGTCACCCCCGTTGAGCAGGACACCGACGTTTTTCTGTGAATAATCGTCCTCATCTGTGTCCAGAGGAATAGCCCAGCAATTGGTTTTGGAATCAAGAGCAAGTATTTCTTTTCTTTTTTAACTGCCTTTTTACACTGCCGAATGCCAAAACAGACATATGAAATCGCCGGCTACGACCCCAGCCTAGATAATTACTGGGACAGACCTTTAAAATTAGTTGCCAGTCTGGCATTGAGTGAGAAAGATCGAAGTCGATGGGAAAAGCAGGGCGCGAAGGCAATAGCAAAGTGGCGGAAGAAAAATGCCAAGTCAAAATCGAAAAAAACAAAACCCCGCTCTAAATCGAAGGCGTTTTAACCACCCATGGCCCAGATCTACGGCCATTGGGTCAGCGAGAACTTGCTGGGTCGGTTGCCGGGCATTACCCAGCGAATGCCGCCGCGTGGATCGGTGGAGTCGCCCGTCCGGCGCGGAATAACGTGTATGTGCGCGTGCATGATCGTCTGGCCGGCGGCGGGGCCATCATTCACACCGATGTTAAAACCGTCTGGTTTCAAATCGGCGAGCAGGTTGCGGACGATCTCCACCTGCTGCCAGAGAGCGGCAAGTTCTTCGGGCGGCAGCTCGAAGATGGAGGCGACATGCCGCTTCGGAATCACCAGCGTATGGCCTTCGGCGACTGGGAAACCGTCAAAAAAAGCCAGCGTCGTCTCGGTTTGCAGAATGATTCGCTGCTTGGCCAGATTACAGAATGGGCATTCACGATGTGGCATCGCGTCAAAGTGTATCCAGGGCATCACCGCAAAACCAGCCGCTACATTCGCAGCGGTCAGATTGCCCTAGGGCATCACCCTATGCCAAATACTCTCGCAGCCTGATATGGAACAAATGCTTCTGAGCATAGCATCTGCTGGGTATGCCAGCACAGCGGTTGCGTCAGGCAATCAAGGGAACAAAGTTGCAATCATATAACCCGCCTGATGCGCAGTTCCGCCGCAAGATAGAAAGCAGTAAAATGAAACAGATCAAAAACAACCGGAAGACGGGTTTCACGTTGGTGGAAATCATGATTGTCGTGGCCATCATCGGCCTTCTGGCGGCGATCGCGATCCCCAACTTCGTGAAGGCCCGCGCCACCTCGCAGGCCAACGCCTGCATCAACAACCTCCGGCAGATTGATGCGGCGAACAATCAGTTTGCGCTGGAAAAGGGTCAACAGACCGGCGCGCCCGTCACGCTGACCACCGACCTGACGCCCTATATCAAGCTGAACTCCAACGGCAGCATTCCGGTGTGCCCGGCCGGCGGCTCCTATGCCTGCGCCAATGTCGGCACGAATCCGACCTGCACGTTGAGCACGCTCACGCCGCCGCACGCGCTCCAGTAAAATTTCCAGCCGTTTCTGTCCCGGCGTTTCGGGCTGGGAATGTTGGCCGGGGCGAACACCATCGTCGGAGGTTTTGGACTGACTGGGCGGATGGCTAATCTATTCCGGGAGGCGCTTAGCCGCGCCGCCCTTGATTGTCAGGCAACCGACAGGCAAAGTCCTTGACGGTTGCCGGTATTGCATTTGACACTTTGCCGGGTGTCTGGCGTTTATGAACGGCCGGTTGGAAACGGCAAATTAGGCGATGCTGCACTTTGTTAAAAAACTGGAAAACCATTCACGCACGGCTTTCATCATCACGGCGCTGCTGATGGTTGCGGCGGTCGGGCTGGTGGATTATTGGACCGGCCATGAGATTTCCTTTTCCGTGTTCTATTTGCTGGGCGTGGCTCTGGCGGTCTGGTTTGTCGGCAAGGGGTTCGGCGCGCTGGTCTCGCTGCTGAGCGTGGTCGTGGGCGTGGCCGGCGACATTGCCAGCGGGGCAAAATTTTCCAGTCCGGTCATTCCGATTTGGAATGCGGTGGTGCTGCTGACGTTTTATCTCGTGGTCGTCTGGCTGCTGGCCATGCTGCGGTCGCTCCATCACAACCTGGAAGCCCAGGTGCGGCAGCGGACCCGTGCGCTTACGGAGGAAATCGCCGAGCGGGAACGGCTGGAACGTGAGCTGCTCGAAATCAGCGAACGGGAACAGCGCCGCATCGGCCAGGATTTGCACGACAGCCTATGCCAGCATCTCACCGGCACGACGCTGGCGGCGCAGGTGCTGGAGGAGAAACTGGCGGCCGGCAACCGGTCCGAGGCAGCCGAAGCCAAGCAAGTCGTCGAGCTGGTGGAAGAAGGCATCAACCTTTCGCGCAAGCTGGCGAAAGGATTGTATCCGGTGGAAATCGCCGCCGACGGACTGATGCTGGCGTTGGAGGAATATGCCACCACCACCAGCGAACTGTTCAAAGTCACCTGCCGTTTTGAATGCGACTCGCCGGTGCTGGTTCACGACCCAGCCACCGCCGGACATCTTTACCGGATTGCTCAGGAAGCCGTCGGCAACGCCATCAAGCACGGCCGGGCCAAAAACATTTTGATCCGGCTTGAGGTTGGCGAAGAAAGCACGATGTTGTCGGTCAAAGATGACGGCGGCGGCCTGCCGGAACCGCTGCCCAAAAATCGCGGCATGGGACTGCGGATCATGGCGCATCGCTCGGCCATGATTGGCGGCGTCTTTAAGGTGCGCCGGGCCGAATCGGGCGGCACCGAGATTACCTGCGAACTGAACACGGAACCCATTTCCAAAAAAACATCATTGTGAGCAAATCAAAGACAAAAATTTTTCTCGTGGACGACCATCCGCTGGTGCGCGAATGGCTGACCAATTTAATTCATCAACAACCCGACCTGATTGTGTGCGGCGAATCCGAAGATGCGCCACACGCCTTGCAGGCCGTCGCCGCTCTCAAGCCGGACGTGGCGATTGTGGACATCTCGCTCAAGCAGGGTTCAGGCATCGAACTGATCAAAAACCTCAAGGCGCTCGATCCCAACCTCGCCATCATTGTGCTTTCCATGCATGACGAGCGGCTTTATGCGGAACGGGCGCTGCGGGCCGGCGCACGGGGCTACATCATGAAACGAGAGACCGCCAAAAAAATCATCATGGCGATCCGGCAGATGCTGGAGGGCAAGATTTACATGAGCGAAAGCCTGGCGGCGATATTCGCGGAAAAATTCGTGGATGGGCGGCTGCTGACCAGCGGTTCGCTGGTGGACCAGTTGAGCGACCGGGAACTGGAGGTGTTTCAACTGCTGGGCAAAGGCTATGAAACGCGGCAGGTCGCCCAGATGATGATGGTGAGCATGAAAACCGTGCAGGCCCACTGCGCGCACATCAAGGAAAAGCTCAAGCTGACCAACGCCGCCGAGCTGCTGCGCGAGGCCGTCCGCTGGCAGGAAAACAATCCGACGAGCTGACGCGGGTTGTCAATGGGGCAATGTCCTATGCTGTTATTAGCTCGTGCCCAATATGCGGCCAATCCCGGTTCTGTTCCAATGAGCCGTATTGATTTACGACTCACTCAAACGAACGCGGTTCGCCCGCCTGCTGCTCGCGGCGGCGGTCTGCATTTCCCAGTCGCAGGGGCTGGCGCAAAGTGATTTAAACGCGACCAACGCGCTTTCGCTGACGGACGCCAAACGCCTCGCCTACGAGCGCAACTGGGATTTGCTCGCGGCGAAAAGCGGCATTGACGCGGCGCAGGCGCAACTCATCGTCACAAAAGAATTTCCCAATCCCACGGCCTCAGTGTCCACGGCCAAAATTGGTGACCGGGAAAGCGGCACAAGCATGGGCAACGGGCTGTGGGAGCGCAATTATGATTCCATCGCCGCGGTCAACCAGTTGATTGAGATCGGCGGCAAACGCCATGACCGTCAGATGGCGGCGCGGGCCGGGGTCACCGGCGCACGCGCGTCATTTTTTGACGCACGCAGATTGCTGGATCAGGGCGTGACCAAGGCTTACGTCGCCGCCGCGCTGGCGGGGGAAAACGCGCGGATTTTGAACGAGTCCGCCGGTTATCTGCGCCATGAAGCCGATCTGGCGGAAGTGAAATTAAAGGCCGGGGCGATTTCCGATTCGGACGAGAAGCAGATTGAAATCAGCGCCGAAGAATTTGAACTCCAGGCCAAATCCGCCGACGCGGAGGCGGTGCAGGCGCGAATCACGGTGGAAATTCTTCTGGGGGAAAAGCAGCCGAAGGGAAACTGGACGCCGGTGGATTCGCTTGAGCGGTTGACCACCCCGCCGGCGACCGGCACGAATGATTTGAATCCGCAGGTGGCCCGGCCCGATGTGATCGCGGCGGACGCCAACCTGAAAAGTTCAGTGGCGAATCTGAAACTGCAGAAGGCCATGCGGATTCCCGACCCGACCATTTCGGTGGGCGGGGAACACAATCCGCCCGGCGGCGGGCCGCCGGTGGACACGTTCAACATCGGCGTCAGTTTTCCGCTGCCACTGTGGAATCGGAATGGCGGGGAGATCAAGGCGGCCGACGCCGCGCGCGTGCAGGCGGAACTCGCGCTGGAAAAAATCGAGGCGCAGGTGCAGGCCGACATCGCGAACGCAAACAGTGAATACGATGAGGCTTCGCAGCGCTGGCAGCGTTACCGCGACCAGACCGTTCCCAAATCCGCGAAGGTGCGCGAATCCGTGGCCTTCGCCTACGAAAAAGGCGGCGCGTCGCTGGTGGATTTGCTGGAGGCCGAACGCACGGACAACGATGTCCGGCTCGCGGCGGCGCAGGCCCAGGCCGACACCGCCAGTGCCACGGCGGATTTGCAGGCCGCGACGACCGTGGTCAATGAACAAACCCTCCGCGAATGAACCATTATTTTCACAACCCCAGCCATTCAGTCGGGAGTGTGTCCATCAAATGGTCTGGCCGGCCATTTCGGATTCCCGTCAAATTTTCCGAGACACCGATTGAACCGGTGAAAGTTTCACCGGCAAAAGAACGTTGTGATCAGACCAAAATTGACTTTCGCAAAATGATTAAAGGGATTTTACCATGACTGTTTTTTCACGGCTGAAACTTCGCCTCCCGGCCGGAGTGTTGTGCGCACTCATCGCGTTCACGCTGGCCGGCTGCGCCAAAAAAGCCGCGCCCGTGGATGACAACTCCTCCGCGCCACAGGTGTCGGGTGACGAAGTGATTTTCGCCGCCGGTTCGCCGCAACTTGATTCGCTCACGGTGGAAGCCGCGCAGCCGCGCACCGTGGCGGTGCGGCACCTGACCGGCCGGCTTTATTGGAATGATGACGTGACTGTCCGTGTTTTTACGCCGGTGGCCGGACGGGTCAGCACGGTTGAAGCCGACCTCGGCCAGTTGGTTTCCGTCGGCTCAACGCTGGCAGAAATTGATTCGCCTGATTTCGGTCAGGCGCTCGCCAATGCGCGCACCGCCGTGGGGAATCTATCGGTGGCGGAAAAAGCGTTCACCCGCACCAAGGAATTGTTCGCCCACGGCGCGGCGGCGCAACAGGACCTGGAGTCCGCCGAGGCCGCCGATACCGCCGCGCTGGCGGAACGTGACCGCGCCGAAGGCGTGCTCGCCAATTACGGTGGCAGCGACCGCAGCACGAATGAATTTTATCGGCTGCGCTCGCCGCTGGCCGGCACGGTCGTGGACAAAAACATCAATCCCGGTCAGGAGCTGCGCCCGGACATGATGCTCGGCAACGTGGCCCAGGTTTTTAATCCGCTGTTCACCGTCAGCGACCCGACCAAACTCTGGCTGCAGGTGGACGTGGCGGAGGCCGATCTGCCTTCACTCGAACCGGGACAACCGCTGCACCTCCGCTGCAATGCGTTTCCTGAAAAAGTTTTTGACGGCACCGTGGATAATATCGGTGGCACGCTGGACCCGGCCACGCGCACGGTCAAAGTCCGCGGCGTGGTGGCCAACCCGGACAAGCTGCTCAAGGCGGAAATGTATGTGACCGTGGACGTGGTGCAGGCGGCGGACAAGCTGGCGGCCGCCGGCGTGGAGATTCAGGCCCCGGCGGTTTTCATGATGGACAACCAGTATTACCTGTTTGTGGAGACGGCTCCCGGCCACTTCCGGCGTCAGCTCGTGAAAGTCGGGACGGAACAGGACGGAAGCATTCCGGTTTTTGACGGGGTCACCGCCGGACAAAAAGTCGTGAGCGAAGGCGCGCTGTTGCTGCAGGCGATCGTCAACCCCGCCGACTGACATGTTCAACAAAATTACCGCCCTTGTCCTGCGCCAGCGGCCGGTGGTGGTCGCTCTGCTGGTCGTTTTCATTCTGGCCGGCGTGAACGCCTACGAACGTTTGCCCGTCGAAGCGTATCCCGACGTCAGCAACCTGCTGATCCAGGTTCAAACCCTCTGGCCCGGCCACGCGGCGGAAGAAGTCGAGCAGCAGGTGACCATTCCGATTGAGGCCGCGCTGAACGGCGTGCCGGAGCGGCTTTCCATGCGCTCAATTTCGCTGTTCGGGCTGTCGCAGATTTCTTTGATCTTCGAGGACAATGCCGACCCCGCGACGGCCCGCAACCTGGTCAATCAACTCCTGGGCACCGTGACCTTGCCGTCCGGCGCGCAGGCCAGTCTTTCGCCCGACGCTACGCCCATCGGCGAAGTGTTCCGCTACACGCTGCGCGCGCCGCCGGGTTTTCCGCCGGAGGAACTTCGCGCGCTGGAAGATTGGGTGGTGGAAAAGAAATTCCGCTCCGTGCCGGGCGTGGTGGACTTGAATCCATTCGGCGGTTTGACGAAGCAATATCAGGTGCTCGTGGACCCGGCGAAGCTGAAATCCTACGGCCTGAATCTGCAGCAGGTCTTCACCGCCCTGCAAAACGGCAACGTCAACGCTGGCGGGGGATATGTGGAACACGGCGCGCAGCTTTACGTCGTGCGCGGGCTGGGGCTGATTAAAAATGTTGACGACATCCAAAATGTCGCCGTTTCCACCGTGAACGGCACGCCGATCCTGATCAAGGACATCGGCCAGGTGATTATCGGCCACGCGACACGGCTGGGCCGCGTCGGCCGGACGGATGCCGCCAACGGAAAAATCCTCAGCGATGAGGACGACGTGCCCGAAAACATTGTCATCATGCGACGCGGCGACAACCCGACGGTGGTCTGTCAGCGCGTGGAGCAGATGTATCACGAGATCAACGATCATTTTCTTCCGCCGGGCGTCAAACTGGTGATGTATTACGACCGCACGGCGCTGGTGGACCGCACGGTGCATACGGTCCACAAAAACCTGCTCGAAGGCATCGCGCTGGTGATGTCGGTGACGTTGCTGTTTCTCGGCCTGGGCAACTGGCGTTCCGCCATCGTAGTGGCGCTGGCCGTGCCGTTTTCGCTTTTGGGCGCTTACCTGCTGCTGGATTTGCGCGGCATCCCGGCCAACCTGATTTCCCTCGGCGCAATTGACTTCGGCATCATCGTGGACGCCTCGGTGGTCATCATGGAAAACCTGCTGCGCATTCTGCATGAACGAAAAGACAAACTGCGTTCGCTGCCGCGCGCGATCACCGAAGCCGTCACGCAGATGGGGCGGCCGATCCTGTTTTCAAAAATCATTTTGCTGACGGCGTTCATCCCGCTTTACACGTTGCAACAGGTCGAAGGCCGCATTTTCAAACCGATGGCCTGGACGCTGACATTCGCTTTGATCGCGGGCACCGTTTTCGCGATGCTGATTGTGCCCGCGCTGGCCACGTTTGCCGTTAAAGACGGAAAAATTGCCAGGGACGAATCCTGGATCGTGTGCTGGCTGCTGCGCCTGTATCGTCCGGCGCTGAACTTCGCCATGAAATCGCGCTGGCTGATTTTTGCCGGGGCCACTGCGCTGCTCTTGATTGGCGGTCTGGTTTTTCATTTTGTCGGCTCGGAATTTTTGCCGAAACTGGACGAAGGCGATTTGTGGGTGCGGACCTTTCTGCCACAGTCCATTTCTCCTTCGGAAGCAGCCAAGATCACGCACAAGGTCCGGCTGCTGCTGGCGTCCTTCCCCGAAGTCCGTTATGTCGTGGACCAGGAGGGCATGCCCGATGATGGCAGCGATGTGAACGGCTGGGACACCACGGAATACAGCGTCGGCCTGATCCCGCGCGAACGCTGGACCACCGCCCACAACCGCGAGGTGCTCTGTGACGCGATGGCGCGCAAGCTCAAGGAAATTCCCGGCATTGACACCCAATTTAGCCAATACATCGAGGACAACGTGGATGAAGCTGTCTCCGGCGTGAAGGCGAACCTCGCCATAAAATTGTTCGGCCCAGATTTCTTCACACTGCAAAAATTGTCCGACCAGATCGTGGATGTCGTGTCAAAAGTTCCGGGCGCGGCGGATGTCGGCACCGAATACCTGATCGGGCAGCCGCAAATCCAGATCACCGTGGATCGCGCGGCGATTGCGCGCTACGGGCTGGCCGTGGCCGATGTGCAGAACGTCGTCTCGACTGCGCTGGGCGGCCAGGTGGCCACCCAGGTGCTCGAAGGCGAACGCAGCTTTGATCTGGTTGTAAAAATGTCACCGCACTCCGTCGCCGATGTGGAATCCATCCGCAATATCCCGGTGTTTGGCTCCAACGGCGAGCGCGTGACCTTGGGCGACCTGGCCACGGTCGGGGCCAAAGCCGGCATGGCGCGAATCTATCGCGAAGAAAATGAACGCCGCACGGACATTAAACTTTCCATCCGCGACCGCGACATGGGTTCGGTGGTGGCGGACGCGCAACGCGCCCTGGCCGCGCAGGTGAAACTTCCGCCCGGTTACCATATTGTCTGGACCGGCGCTTTTGAAAATGAGCGGCGTGCCGAACACCGGCTGGCCATCATCTTTCCCATCACGCTCCTGGCGATTTTCTTCCTGCTGTTCGTTACGTTCAACTCGTCCGCTTTTGCCACGCTCATTCTGTTGATCGTGCCTTACTCCGCAGTTGGCGGAATTCTGGCATTGCCGGTGGCTGGATTGAATTTGTCAGTCGCCGCGCTGGTCGGCTTCGTGGCGTTATTTGGCATTGCCATCCAAAACAGCGTCATCCTCGTTTCCCGCATCCACGAATTGCGGCGGTCCGGTCTGGCGATGGCGGAAGCGATCCGCGAAGGCGCGGCGTCGCGCGTGCGGCCGATGGTGATGACCGCGCTGATGGCCATACTGGGCCTGCTGCCGGCGGCGATTTCCACCGGCGTCGGCGCGGAAACCGCGCGGCCGTTCGCCGTGGTCATCATCGGCGGATTGATTACTGCCACGGTGATGACGCTGTTTCTGATCCCGCTGTTATATCCGTATTTCGAGAAAAAATCCCACGAGACGCCCTGACATGAAACTCATCATTGCCATCATTCCGCCGGAACATTTCAACCAGCTGCTCGATGACCTCGACGAGCAGCATCTGCCCGGCCTGACGGTTTCCGAGGCGCGCGGCTTCGGCCAGAACGACCGGGATTTCACCGACGTGGAAATGCCGCCCAAGCTGCGCTTGGAAATCGCCTGCAAGGACGAGGAGGCGGAAACCATCATCCAGGCCAT
>Ga0182024_10022276_pt1 | contig 11428 bp, 6 predicted proteins | sample P32metaG_FD_120480 | JGI IMG/M metagenome (GOLD analysis project Ga0182024, IMG submission 120480) | Permafrost microbial communities from Stordalen Mire, Sweden - P3-2 metaG (Illumina Assembly) | ecosystem: Environmental > Terrestrial > Soil > Wetlands > Permafrost | place: Sweden: Stordalen... | reverse complement strand
GCGGTCCGTTCACACCACCCTGCGTACGAGCCAAACAACCAGACAAATCACGATAATGGTTCCGAGCAGTCCTAAGCCGAGCATTTTATTTCTCCTTTGATACCGATATCCGTCAATTTTACTAAGGCATGAGAAGGACCAATCATCGCTGGATGGAGTATTCTAAGGCGCCCAACGACTAAACTGCCAAATGGGCGGTCACTGTACTCTGAGAGGCCTTAGGCTGACGGCGATATACGGTCATGTGACCGGGTGTGGTTAGTGCGGCCCTCACCTCCAAAGGAGAGTGAACGCTTCTTGGCCCGCAGCGTGCCTATAACCTTTCATGTCATCCACGATCACAGAGCAACTAGCGACCACCATGGAAGAGCCTCTGGCGCGGCTGGTGGCTTTCGAGCCCACAACATTTCCAGTGTTGAGCGTCTATCTGAACACCCAGCCGGATCAGCACGGACGCGCGCCCGATGTGGCGCCGTATCTTCATCGCGAATTCAAAGCTCTCTCAAGGACCTGGGCGCCGAGTTCCCCCGAGCGTCACAGCTTCGATCAAGACGTCGAGCGAATCGTTTCCTACGTCACTGACAAAATCGATCCAGCGGCAAACGGGGTCGCGATATTCGCGTGCTGGGGCGCGCAGGAATTCTTCGAGGCAATTCAGCTAACGAGTCCTTTCCACGACAACCGCGTCTACGCCTACAACCAACCCCACCTGTATCATCTGGCCCGCATCGATGAGCAATACCCGCGCTATGCCGCGGTGCTTACAGATACGAACACGGCACGCATCTTCGTCTTCGGGCTTGGCCATGTAATCGATGCGGAACAGGTGAAAGGCAAGAAAGTTCATCGAGTCAAGGTCGGTGGATGGTCGCAAGCTCGCTACCAGCGGCGTGTCGGAAACGCGCACCAGGAGCACGCCAAAGAAGTGGTTGAACACCTGGTGCGGATTGTTCGCGAAGACGATGTAAGTCACGTCATCCTGGCTGGAGATTCGGTTGTGATCCCCCTCCTTCAAGAACAACTGCCTCCGGAAATGGTTTCAATGGTAGAGGTAATGAAGCTGGATATCCACGCCTCCGAGCACGATATCTTGATTGCAACCCTCGAACAGCTACAGGAACAAGAAGTCAAGACCGTCGCGGAAAAAGTGGATCGGCTGATGCACCAATATCGCGCTCACGGATTGGCCGTGGTCGGGCTGCACGAGACGCTGGAAGCCCTGGCCAACGGGCAAGTCGAGGAATTGCTCATCAGCGGTGCGCTGGACGGCAGCCATCCCCTCCCGGAGGAAGTGGAGGCCATTTTCGCGCCGGAGATCCCCGATTCGGTGGGAGGAACGGAAAGTGCCGAACCGCGGCAGGCGTCCCTGCCCGATCTTTTGGTTACTAAAGCCAAGCAGACCGGCAGATTGAGGACCAAAGCTGAATGGATGCCAGACAGCCTTCCGAGGTGCTCTCGTGGCGATATAAGGTCACATGACTCTGTACTGTCAAAGCAAGAGCCACATCGAAGAGAAGGAGTTGGCGATCGTGTTTTCATCGCCGATCCACCTGAGTCACACGGCGTCAGAGGCCGTAGAAGCAGACCGCTAAATGATACGTGCCAGTCCAGTTCAAGGCAAGCAGGGACTATTCTCGCCTAAGCTGAATGGGCTGGGCACGCACATATTTTTCCGAGGGAGGGCGGACGTCGCGTGTGATCGCCTCGGTGAAGGTCATGCGGATTCCGTGCTTCGGTCGCAGGATGACCATCGGGCGCGCTTCGATCTCCTGGTCCGGAGCCAGCCGAAGATCGTATTTTCTAAGCAGAACGCTCAGAATCATGAGGATCTGCAATGTGGCGTAGTTACCGCCAATACAGCCCCGCGGCCCAGCTCCGAAGGGCAGAAAGGTGAAGGGCACGTGAAGCTTCTCATTCGCTTTCGTGAAGCGCTCCGGTTCGAAACTCTCCGGGTTCTGCCAGTACTGAGGCGAATGGTGCACGCCGTAAATGAACACAATGACCGTCGACCCACGCGGTATAGGGAGGTCCCCCGCACGGTCGTCTGAGAGAGCCATTCGGTCGACCATCCAAAACGGTGGGTAAAGGCGGAGCGCCTCCTGTATGACCTGCGCGGCAAACTCGAACTTCGGAACATCGGAGTAACTCAGAGGCGCGCCGCCAAGCACAGAATCGAACTCCTGGCGTAACCTCTCGATACAATCCGGACGCGTGCTTAGCAAGTACAAAAGCCACGATAAAGCATTCGACGACGTCTCATGACCGGCGACCAGGAGTTGCATGCTCTCACTCAGCACCAGCTCGTCGCTCATGCCTTGGCCATCGCTGTAACGAGCATCCATCAAGATCTGCAGCAAATCGTGGCAGGGCGCCTCCTGACGCCGCCTCCGAATATAGTCGAGCAGAATGCCGTCGGCGCGCGCTCGCATTTCATCGTGTTTGCGCAGTTCGCCCGAGACAGAAAACCAGGGATTCAGGTAGGGCTGAATGGTTTGACGGACCATAAATTCCTGGATGATCGAGATGGTCCGACTGATCAGGTCGATGTCGTCGTCTTTCAGCCGGGCGCCAAACAGCGACTTGCCGACCATCTTGAAGGTAATTTTCATCAGGAGGGGGTAAATATCGACGGGGCCGAAGTGGGCTTGTCTGTCGAAATCCTGCAGCGACTCTGCGAGGGAAGCTTGCATGATCGAGGACAAAACGTCCAGTTGTTTTCGATCGAACCCCTTCTGGATGAGGCGCCGTTGCGTGCGCCAAACTTCCCCGTGGCTGGTGAGAAGACCTTTGCCCAAGAAGTGGCCCATTCGCTTCACTTGAATTTCCGATTTCTGGTAGTTCTCCCAATTAGTCTTCAGCACGTGCTGAATGACAACAGGATTCGTAGTTACGATGGCTTCTCTGACGCCGCCAAAGTAGAAGCGGAAAGTGTCGCCGAAGAGTTCGGTATACTTTGATAAAGTCTGGACCGGATTGTTGGCCATCTCTCGCGAATCCGCGAAGGACCGCAATCGGGAAACGACCGGCACGGTTTGGGGCAAGCTTATGCCTCGCTGCCCAGGCGCTTCAAGAGAATCAAATGATGCCGGACGGCCTGCCACATTGTGGGATGTTGCCGATAGGGAACGCCATACTCTTCGGCAGTTTCCTTCACAATCCGTGTCAGCGAAGCATAATGCGTGTGGCACACAAAAGGACACAGATGATGGACGATGTGATGATTGAGTCCGCCCGCAAGCCAGCTGACCAGCGCGCTGTTCGTTGCGTAATCGGCCGTTGTCGCGAAAATGTGAAAGACGCCATTGTCAAACTCGCCGCGGTTTGAGGGGAAGTAAGTGCTGTCCACCGTGTGTGTAGTCTGAAAAACCAGCGACACCGATAAGCCGACGATTATATGGGTCAACAAAAAAGCCAGAGCAATCAGCAAGGGCGATTTACCCAGCAACACGATCGGCAAAATAATCATGTAGGTCAGGTAGAATCCCTTGCCCGCAACCAGGATGACGTATTCTCGAACCGGATGCTTGGTGCGTTTCAGGTATCCGTGCGACGGGAAGAAAAAGCATTCAAAGTCTCTTAGAAAAACGTAATCGAGAGAAAAGAGCGCGTAAAAGAACAGGGCGTAGATGTGCTGAAACCGATGCTGGGGCGCGCGAGGTTCGTGGGGCGTAAACCGAAAGATCCGGCGTCCCGTAAGCGCGTCGTCTTCACCATGGAGATTGATGCAGGAGTGGTGCCCTCGATGATGGAGGATACGCCACATGTATGAGTTGATGCCACAAACATCGAAGACATAGTTCAGGGCTTTGTTCACACACGGCACAGACGAGATGGCATTGTGGTTGCTGTCGTGCGCGATGTTCAGCAAAAGGAATGTCTGGGCGAGGCCGCTCAAAAGGTAGAGGGCAACAAACTTCCATGAATCCGGATTGAAAGCGTAAAGAGCAATCCAGCTGCCCGCCAATACTGTGACACCCAAGGTGATCTTGAGCCACATCGTGCGGTCGGCCTTGAAGGAAATGTTCCCTTCGGAAAAGAAATTGTCGAGGCGGCGGCGTAAGACCTTCGAGAATGAAGACGCATTTGCCGGGTCGCCAACGGAGAGCTGCGACGACGCCTCCGACGGTACAAGATCATCAATGTCCGGCTTCAGGCTGATAGCCGCGTCTGTCTCCGACGTCACTGGCAACTCCGCATGATAGCCGAATGAAAGTGCAGTGGGGCCGACTCATCCCGACCCAGTTACCTAGCCAGCGCCCCCGGGCACCTTCCGAACATGATGTTAGCTCGAAATCTTACGGAAAATCAAGGAGATTCGGATGCGGAGTGAGCGGAGCGGGATGTTGTCGGAACTTATAACGTGAGGATTCTTCCCAAGTTTGCAAAACGTTTGTTAACATGAACGGATGGTTACGGAACGAAGACGCCTTGGATCGGGTGATTAGACGCCCGGCTGGGCCCCGCAGAACCTGCTCATCTCAGGCTCTGTCGAAGAGACTTGCCGTTTCCGGCGAAACCAACATAGGGCGGACTCTTAGGATTATCAACGCCGTGGAAGGCCTAACCGGACCAAGCGATGCATCAGCTTACGATGCGGGGCCGTTGAACGGCCACAGGTCTATTCGCAAAATTGACCAGCACTCTATTTCTCGGTGGGAGAGGGGCGCATGGCGGTAGCACCGCCATGGGTACAAAACTGACCTATGATAGCGTCGATTTTAGACGAGCTCGATCGTCTAGTTGATAAGCACCCGCACAAACTTCTCTATTCGTACATTGACCTGAACGGCAATCAGATCGAAGGCTACTCATATGAGTCGTTTCTCCACCGGACGAAGGTGATCGCCGGATATTTGCGGAAAGAGTATCGTTTCGCCGCGCAGGACCGTGTTCTGCTCGCCTACCCACCGGGGCTCGAAATGATTTGCGCGTTCTTTGGTTGCGTGCGCGCGGGATTGATTCCCGTCCCCGTCTATCCCCCTAGTTCTCATGGTTTCCAGGCGGCCCTTTACAAAATGGTCCACATGGCAAAGGATTGCCAGGCGGCCGGTGTTTTAACGAGCAAAGACTACCACGGATCCCTCAAGACCAATCTCGCTAGAAGCGGAGTCTCGGCATCCGGAGTCGACGTCAACTACATTTCCGGCCTTCCGTGGATCGTAACGGAAGACTTCGTCGATATCATTTCGAACGAAACTTTCAATGGTTGTTCGAACAACGGCGCATCGAAGCTTCTGTTTCTCCAGTACACGTCGGGATCGACCAGAGATCCCAAAGGCGTGATGGTTACGCATGAAAACATATTGCATAACTGTCCGCTCGTCATCGACCATCACGCGCCGGTCGTCGTATCTTGGCTGCCCCAGTATCACGATATGGGGCTTATTGGGTGCTACCTTTATCCCGCGTTGAAAGGTGGAACCACTTACGGCTTCGCTCCTACCGACTTTATTCAGCTCCCGGCCCTGTGGTTCGACACGATAAGGACTTACGGGGCCAGCGCCTCCGCGGCGCCCAACTTCGCTTACGACTATTGCCTGCGCGCCGGACGGCTTTCAAAGGAGAGTCTCGAAAATTGCGATCTTAGCTCGCTCAGGTTGCTGCTGGCTGCCGCGGAACCCATCAAACCCGGAACGTACACACGCTTTCTCGAGAAGTTTCAGCCCTACGGGCTTAAATCGGAGAGTTTTTTTGTCGCGTATGGGTTGGCCGAGAATACTCTGGCCGTTTCGCATCGTGGCCGGAATATCATTTCAGTCAACAAGAACGCGATCGCGCTGGGGAAGGCCCGCATGACCACCGAGGTTTCCGAAGTCGACTCGGCCACCCAGATTGTAAGTTGTGGAACCCCACTACCGGGCCTCACCGTAAAGATCGTGGATCCGGAGAAGCACATCGCTCTGGCGCCAGGTCAAGTCGGCGAAATTTGGGTGGCTGGAGAGAGTAAGTGCATGGGTTACTGGAATAATCCGGAACTGGCGCTGAAGATGTTTCATGCCCGGCTGGTGGACGACAGCCCTTATGACGATGGCTACCTTCGGACGGGCGACATGGGATTCATTCACGACGGCGAACTCTTTGTTTGCGGCCGCATCAAGGACATGATTATCGTCCGCGGGCAAAACTATTATCCGCAGGATATCGAGGAAGTGGTGGAGAGAACATCCAGCCTCATCCGCACCAATAGCGTTGCCGCGTTCCAGATTCACGATGACAGCGAGTCGGCTCTGGCGGTGGTGGCCGAGGTGAAAAATCCGAAAGCGCTTCCCGAAGCGCTGAAGACCGCCGCGGCGGTGCGGAATTACCTCAATGTGGAAGTGGCGCTGATTTCCTTCATAGCACCCCGTGCGATACCGAGAACCAGTTCGGGTAAGATCATGCGTCATAAAACCAAGCAGATGTGGCTGGAGGGTCAATTTACCGTTCTCTCGGAGTTTTCGCGGGAAAAAAACGGGGGAGCCTCAACGTCCGGTTCTGTGGCCCATTCGCAATTAGAGCTATTGAAAGCCCGGTATAACTTGACGGGCACGGAATCCTATAACCTGGTGGAAGCCGGGCTGGATTCCTTGGATCTTGTATTGTTCATGCACGAGATCAAGGAACTTTTAAAGGATAAAGAGGCCGACATGCTGGCCAGGCAGGTTGACATCGGTCTCATTCAGCGTGTCAGCGTAGCCGAACTGTTTCAATTGGCCGAACAGTTGGAGCGTGCTCCCGAAGAAGCAGTGGTTCTGCTGCGGCATTCCCTGGCGGCTTTCCGTGAAGAACAGCGCGTGGCGGAAAAGCGGATGATGAGCAACGACAGGAAGCTCATCTTCGAGCCTCCGGCGCCCGCATTGTTGCCCGAGGTCCCGAGCCTGAATCATGTGTTGCTCACGGGTGGCACCGGCTTCATCGGACCGTTTCTCGTGAAGAGTCTGCTGGAGCAGACGTGTGCGAAGATCTATGTTCTCGTCAGATCTTCCGACGAACACCAGGGCAGGCAAAGACTGAGGGCGGCGATTGAGACGATGGGGCCTTGCGCGGCTGGGCTGATGCAGATGTTCGAGACTCGCGTCATTCCCGTTTGTGGGGATCTCGCGCAGCCCAAGCTGGGCCTGACGGCGAAGGTCTGGGACTTCCTTACGAGCGAAGTGGACACGGTGTTCCACAACGGAGCAACCGTAAACTACCTGTTCAACTACGACCGTATGCGTGATGCTAACGTGCTCGGAACCGACGAGGTCTTAAGACTGGCGTTCGAAGGACGGCCCAAGAGCTTCAACTACGTCTCAACCACCTTCGTGTTCGGCTGGGCGGTCAAGAAAGTGCTGTATGAGACCGACATGAACGAGGATATGGAGCTTCTCGATTTTGGGTACAGCCAGTCCAAATGGGTAGCCGAACAGGTGGTTTTTGACGCGCTCCGCCGGGGACTGGAGACGCGGATTTTCCGGCCCGCTCTTGTTAGTCCCTCCGTTACAGGCGGGGGCAACAACTTCGATATAGCGGTTCGTTTAGTTGCGTTCATGGTGAATCACGGCATTGGAGTGGATGCTCTGAACCAGGTTAGTTTCGTTCCTGCGGACATCATGGCTAATAATATCGTTGCGATTTCCACCACTCCCGGAACCGCTAATAAGACTTATCACGTTACCCGGGACGATTACGCGAACATGCTGGATATTACCGGACTGATTACCAAGGCGACCGGGCGGCAATTCGAGATATTTAGCCTTCCCGACTTCGTTCCCGAGCTTATCAGGAGATGCCGGAAGGAAGATCTGCTGTTTCCGCTGCTGGACTTTCTGGTGGGCTCCGTCGACAACATCTCGGCGATGGAGTTCAAACGCTACGACAGTTCCTGCTATCAAGCGGCTCGGAACGCGGCGGCTTGGGGCAAGGCGGATCCGTCTCTCGAAGATACGGTCAACGGAATCCTTAGATTCATGCAGCGAAAAGGAATCATCTCGGTGACGCCTCGTGAGTTCAATGCCGTGGCCGCCGGCCGGTAGGCATTTCACTTGCGGACGGAACAGTCGACAAGGCTAGCGACTAGGCGGCAACATGGTTCGCCGGGCGGATCGCGGTTCCAGTCATGTTATTTGCGCTTGCACCAGGGGGACCGCTGTCTTTTCATGTAATTGCACGCCTTGGTAACCATCGAAGGCGACGCACAGATCATTGCTCTTGTAATCAGAAAAGCGGAACCAAAACGACTGAATAATCTTTCTATCTGATGTGAGCGTGAGGTGACGTTGGTCCAGATCCAGGTTGCCAATAAGTACGCTCTCCGCGTGTGGCCACAGAAGCATCGACTACTGTCGATCTTCACCGAGAGAGTTTTCGGGTTGTACTCTCCGCCCGGCGAAATCCGCGTCGGTGGTTTTGTAAAGCCGCTTCCGACCGCGATATTAGCAGAGCAAGCGGCTGATATGTGGCCCTATCGAGCGGTTCCGGCCCATCGTGAAACAGCCCGGCTTACAAGCGATCCACTACTGCACAGTCGATCTGCTTGAACTCTACGTCGCTGGCCGTTACTGCTTCCGAAATACCAGTTTCTCCGTTACTTGCTGACCGCTTTCCAACTTGCCTGTCGTGGTTACCGTCATCTGTTGTCCATCGGCGGAAACCACCCAACGATCCCTTTGAGCAACTTTATCGTCGCGCCGGTAGATCGAATCCACCGTGTGAGCGTCGACAAGTTCGAGCGTCACGGTATCGTTGGTGGAGTTTTTCAGATCGTATTCCTTGCCGTCAAAGCGGGCGGTGTAGCTGAAATCCCCTGAGAAACGGACCCCGTCCTTTCCGTCTGCCTCGATCTTGAGCACCAACCCTTGCCGCAAACGAGTCTTACTAAGATCCTCGGTCCACTCACCAGCGAACAGGTCATTGGCGACCTTGGTGCCTCCGCTCCGCGTCCACACGGTGATCTGATCAGCACGCCCTGGCTGTGAAGTCGTGCTCGTTAACTCCTTACCATTACTCGAAATTTTGTCACGAATCATCGCCACGATAGCTCCATCCTTCTCCTCTTTGATCTCGGCTTGATGCTTACCCATCCTGCGTAGCTCGATTTGATTAAACGCCGCATTGCCTTGTACGGACGTTTCATGTCCGTCAAACTTCGCCGTAAAATCGAGGTGAGTGTCGCCTGAAAGTACTACGTGCGCTTGATCGTGTAGAGATGTGATGGAGAGTTTGTTGGGGGGATCGAGGGCAGACTCCGCCGAGATGAGTGTCCAGGTGCCAATGCGTGGGTCTGCTGCGCTAAGTTGAATGGCGGCAACTAGCCCGAGCATCGCGAGTTTGCGCATTGTCCTCCTGAACCGATGGCATCTTCAACCCATCTTCGCAAATTCAGATCGGCGAGTGAGCGCTGTTAACGCTGTTAAGATGTATCCTTGCCGCTGTATGAAACGTCGCAACTAGTAGTCGAACCGAGCCTTGTTGCATAGCATCATGAATCTCGCACGTTTGCGCCGCTTCTGGCTGGCTGGGGTCGTCCTTGCCGCGGTCCTTGCCCTTCTTCCATTTTCTTTTCACGCCGAGCGCCATCTGGAGACTGCGACCCGGGTGGAAGGTAGCGAAGCGGAAGTTGTGGCGCAGGAATTGGCCAGTCGTTTTCGTTCGCCATTCGTTGACCGCGTGGTCCTGGTGATTCAAGGGCTCCCACCTGCCGATTCTCAGGAGGGCGAGCAAGCGTTAGCAACAATTGTCGAGCGACTGAAACAGGAACCCGGCGTGTCCGCAGTCGTGTCCCGCCTCGATTTGCGCGATCCTATTTTTCTGGGCAAGGGCGGAGGAACCTTTGTTCTAGTGGGACTCGCGTCGACCGAGGGTCCGGTCGAGTCTCTAATTCCCAAGCTTCACGAGCGGGTGAGTTCTCTTCAAAATCAACTGCGGGCCCGTTATCCGGGGGTGACGCTCGAACTGACGGGCGAGACGCCCTTGAATTTCGACATTCGGAAAGCCAGCGCCGATGATGTGCAACATGGCGAAAGTCTCGTGATTCCTGCGACACTTGCACTTCTGCTGGTGGCTTTCGGAAGCTTGGTGGCGGCCTTGATTCCGTTGGCCGTTGGCCAGCTTGCCATTGCGACCACCATGGCAATTGCAGGATTCCTAGCCCTACATTGGCACTTGTCTATTCTGGTTCAGAATCTGGCCACGATGCTTGGACTAGGTTTGGGGATCGACTACGCGCTCCTCATGGTCAGCCGCTTCCGGGAAGCGATTTCCGCCGGGCACAACGGGCTCACAGCCTCAGCCATCGCGGCACGTCGAGCAGGTAAAACACTCCTGATTTCAGCCTCGACGGTGGCCATCGGATTTCTGGCCCTCTTGACCGTTCCCATCAGCGAAGTCCGTTCCATCGGTGTGGCGGGGTTTCTGGTGGCGGGAATGAGTGTGTTGCTTGCAACTACCCTGGTTCCGGCAGTGTTGGCAGTGCTCGGTCCGCGGATTAATGCTGGCCGGTTGCCCTTTACTGCGAAGTTGGATGCGGATCAGGCGGCACGGACGGGAATCCGCTGGAGGCGGTGGGGAAAGGTGATTGTCGCCCATCCCTGGCTCGCCATCGTTCTGGCAGGCGCCCCCTTGCTTCTGCTCGCCTCGCAGGCCGCGCGGCTCGATACCAGTCTCCCCAGGGGCGATTGGCTTCCGCCAGCGGCGGAATCGGTTCACGCGCTTCACACTCTGGAGCAGATGGACCGGGCGGGCGTCGTTCAATCGTTGCGCGTGATTGTCGAACTTCCAAAGGATTCCATCGCGGAAACGGACGCGGGGTGGAATGCACTCGATCGTCTCACCAAGCGGCTCGCGAGCGACCCTCGTACCGACCGCGTGCTCTCTATCACCACGATGGCGGACAGCAACCGGGCTTTCCTCGGCAATCTCTCGCGTGAGACGCGTCGAACGTTTCTCAGTCGCGATGGACGGGCCGCGCTGCTGGAGGTGCTACCCAGGGCTTCCGTTTCACTGAGGAGTCAGGTCAACTGGGTGCGGGAGCTGCGGAAGACTGGCGCGGCAGTTCTCACGGGAATACCCGGCGCCACGCTGCGCATTGGAGGCATCCCGGCACTAAATGCCGATTATCAGACGATTGTCGAGGACCGGTTTGCTTCGGTATTGGCGCTGGTGGTGGGGGGGACGGTCCTGGCGCTTCTTGGCGGGTTCCGTTCCCTTTTCGTCGCCGTGAAGGCCATCGTTCTGAACTTGCTCTCGGTTGCAGCCTCCTTCGGGGCATTGGTTTTAGTCTTTCAGGATGGACACGGAAGTAGCTTCCTGGGAGTTCATCAGGGAACTGGCAGCGTGTTCCCCATTGTGCCGATCGTCGCTTTTGCCATCGTCTTCGGACTGAGCATGGACTACGAGGTGTTTTTGGTCGCTCGCGTCCTCGAAGCGAGGAGGATTGGGCTGAGTGAAATGGATGCAATTCCTGAGGGGC
>Ga0182024_10022275_pt1 | contig 11428 bp, 5 predicted proteins | sample P32metaG_FD_120480 | JGI IMG/M metagenome (GOLD analysis project Ga0182024, IMG submission 120480) | Permafrost microbial communities from Stordalen Mire, Sweden - P3-2 metaG (Illumina Assembly) | ecosystem: Environmental > Terrestrial > Soil > Wetlands > Permafrost | place: Sweden: Stordalen... | reverse complement strand
TTGTTGAACTGCGCGACATCTTCCTTCAGAAGTTTGTCGGCGGCGCGGAGTTGCGCGTTGGCCTCGCTCGCCAGGCCTTCATAGACAACGTTCGATTGCTTCGTTGGCCCCGCGTCGGTTCCCTGCACCACACCCAGAAGCGCGGCTAGCCGGTTGTTGAGCTTGATGGGGAAATTGAGAGGGTCCTGACTGCTTTGGTTTTTGATCTGGTAAAGTTCCTCCTCAACGGCGGTCAGCTTCTTGTCGAGGTCGCGCGCCGCGTCGGCGACTTTCTTCGCCGCGACGTCGTCCTTGAGACGAGCCGCGTAATCTTCGAGCTGTTTCTTAGCGGCGCGAATATCGACGACCGCTTGATTCACCTGCGATAGTTTGTCGCGGATTTGAATCGAGAGCGAGAGCTGAGCGGTGAACTCCGCTGGAGTAGTCTTGAGGCGAGGATCGTTCTTCACAACAAATTGCTGCGATTGTAATTTATCACCGACGGCCAATTTGACCGTGTACGTTCCGGGGATGATGAGCGGACCGCGCGTCGATCCGGCCCACATAATGAGGCCGGGGAACGTGGTGGCGTCGGGATAATGCATGTCCCAGATAAATCGATTCATCCCGGCCAGGGCGGGCGGGCGCGCGGGTGCAGCGAAGCCTCCACGGCCTCCTCCGCCACCTGCGCCCTGTTCGTCGATTATAGGAGCGGTGCCTTCAATGACTACGGGCCGGGGTGGTGCGTTGCTCGAATATTTGTTGACCAGCTTACCGGCGGCGTCGAGGATTTCGATTTTCACTTCACCCGTGGGACGATCCTTGAGCCAATAATCGATGATCGCGCCGGACGGAGGATTTTGGCCGACGGGGACGAATCCGCGCGGGCCGCGACCACCGCCTTCGGCGCGCAACGATTCCTTCGGTGCGTAGAGGTGCACATCATCGGTGGGTGCGACGCCACTCAATTCGCGCAGCAGAGGAAGATCGTCCAGGATCCAGAAGGCGCGCCCTTGCGTTGCGACTACCAACTCGTCATCACGCTTGTGAAATGCGAGATCGGTGATGGGCACGATAGGCAGATTGAGCTGGATGGATTTCCAGTTCTCGCCGTCGTCGTAGGAAACATAAATGCCGAATTCTGTTCCGGCAAACAGCAGACCTTTTTGCTTGAGGTCCTCGCGAATGGCGCGCGTGAAATGAGTGGCAGGGATGCCGTTGACGATCTTCTTCCAAGACTTGCCGAAGTCGCTGGTCTTGTATAAATAGGGGCGGAAATCGTCGGATTTATACATCGTCGCGGCGACGTAGGCGGTTGCGGGATCGAAGGGCGACGGTTCGATCGCGTTGATCTGCGACCACTCGGGAAGAATGTCTTTGGGCGGCGTGACGTTCGACCAGGTCTTGCCTCCATCGCGTGTGAGATTTACCAGTCCGTCGTCGGACCCGACCCAAATCAGGCCCTTCGTGATGGTCGACTCATTGACGGTGAAGATGGTGCAGTAATATTCGATGCTGGTGTTGTCCTTGGTGATGGGGCCGCCGGAGGAGCCTTGCCTCGATTTGTCATCGCGCGTGAGGTCCTTCGAGATCTGCTCCCAGCTTTGTCCTTCGTCGGTGCTCTTAAAGAGTACGTTCGCGGCAGCGTAGATCACCTTCGGATCGTGGGGCGAAATGACGATCGGGAAGCTCCACTGGAAGCGGTATTTCAAGTCGGCGGCGGCGTGTCCCATCGGATTATCGGGCCATGGATTGATGTTGCGCTGCACTCCAGTGAAGGCATCGAAGCGCGTGATGAGATTGCCGTAGGAGCCGGCGTAGACCACGTTCGAATTGCGCGGGTCGGGAGCGATCCAGCCACTTTCGCCTCCGCCGACGTCGTACCAGTCGCGTTCCGTAACGCCTCCGCGGCCGCGCGTGGCGGTGCGCACGGTGGTGTTGTCCTGCTGCGCGCCGTAGGCGTGATACGGAAAATCGTTATCGAGCGCGACGCGATAAAACTGCGCGGTGGGCTGATTATCCTGGGAGGTCCAGGTGCGTCCGCCGGTGGTGGTGACGACGACGCCTCCGTCGTTGGCTTCGATCATGCGATTCGGATCGTTGGGGTCGATCCATAGATCGTGATTGTCGCCGTGCGGTGTAAGGACGGTCGAGAAAGTGCGGCCTCCGTCGTTCGATCGGTAGACTCCGGTGTTGAGTACGTAGACCTCGTCAGCATTTTTCGGATCGGCGTAAATGTGCGTGTAATACCAGGCGCGCTGGCGCAGGTCGCGCTGCTGATTGAGGCGGGTCCAGGAAGTGCCTCCGTTATCGGAGCGGTAAACGCCTCCATCATCGGCTTCCACGATGGCCCAAACGCGATCGGAATTCGCGCCGGAAACGGTCACGCCGATGCGGCCCTGAATTCCGCGCGGCATGCCATTGGCATGAGTGAGGTCCTTCCACGTTTCGCCGCCGTCGGTCGACTTCCAGATGCCGCTATTCGGACCGCCGCTCTCGAGGCTGTAGGGCGTGCGATAGACTTCCCAGAACGATACGTAGAGAACGTTCGAATTATTCGCGTCCATCACGATGTCGACCGCGCCGGCTTTGGGGCCGCGGGTCAGGACTTGTTTCCACGTCGTTCCGCCATCGGTGGATCGATAGACGCCACGTTCTTCATTCGCGGCGAACTGGTGGCCCAGCGCGGCGACAAATACAATATTCGGATTGCGCGGATGGACGACTACGGCGCCGATCTGCTGGGTCTTTTCAAGCCCCATGTGTTTCCAGGTGCGGCCTGCGTCGGTCGATTTGTAGACGCCATCGCCCGGGGACGCGTTGCCGCGAATGCACGCTTCGCCCATGCCGGCATAGACAATGTTCGGGTCGGATTCCGACACGGCGAGCGCACCGACTGAACCTGTGGCGATCTGACCATCGGCGACGGGGAGCCAGGTGAATCCACCATCCGTGGTCTTCCAGATGCCGCCTCCGGTCGCGCCGAAATAATAAGTCTGGGGCTGCGACGGAATGCCGGCGACAGCGGTGGCGCGTCCTCCGCGGAAGGGTCCGATGGAGCGGTAGTGGACGTCGCGAAGAGGACCCTGTGAGTTCGCGGAGGGTTCGGCGCCTTGTCCTCCTCGGCGCTGGGCGGGTGCGGGGAGGGAAAAGGAGACGAGTATTAGGAGCGATAGTAGACGATGCATTAGAAAAGATTTTAGCAGGCGCGCGTGTGGGGCGGACGCCGGAGGCCGACGGGGGCGTCGGCCGCGGACCAGGGGTCCGCCCCCACATTGTTCAAAAGAGTATAAAGTTAGTGGCGGATTATGAACATTGTTAAAGCGAACCAGAAATACGAGGCTTGGCTGCATGAGCGGATTCCTTTGCTGCAGGCGGATTTAGAGCACAAGCATGAGCTGATGCGCGAGGCTCCGTTTCCGTTTTTGCGCGCGACGTTCTATCGCTGGGCGCAGACGTGGCCGGAAGTGTCGCCGAAATCGGCGGCGGCTCCGCTGGTGCTGGGGGTCGGCGATCTGCATGTCGAAAATTTCGGCACGTGGCGCGATATTGAAGGGCGGCTCGTTTGGGGCATCAACGATTTCGACGAGGCTTGCTGGCTTCCTTATACATGCGATCTGGTGAGGCTCGCGACCAGTGCGCATTTCGCGATCGCTGGCGATCATCTGAAGATGATTACGCCGGGGAAGGCTTCGAAGGCGATTCTGGACGGCTATCGCGCAGGGCTGAAAACGGGTGGGCGGGTTTTCGTGCTGGCGGAGCATCATCCGGTACTGCGTACCATGGCTGTCGAGCGGTTGAAGCAACCGGAGCTTTATTGGGAGAAGATGCAGGCGCTCAAAACGCTGACCGGAAAAATTCCCTCAAGCGCGGCGAAGTCGCTGAAGCGGATGATGCCGGACCCGAAGTTGAAATTCCGCGTGGTGCACCGCGTCGCGGGGCTGGGAAGCCTCGGCCGATTACGATTCGTCGCGCTGGCGGATTGGCACGGCGGCAGCGTGGCAAGGGAGGCGAAGGAATTGACGACCTCCGCGTGGTTGTGGGCGCGGTCGGCAAAGCCTAAGGCGAAACTTTTTTATCAGGAAATCCTGGACCGGTCGCTGCGCTGCCCCGATCCGTTCGCGAAGCTTTGCGGGCGCTGGATGCTGCGGAGGCTGGCGCCGGACTGCTCGCGAATCGAGTTGGCGTCCTTGCCGGCGACGCACGATGCGGTGAAATTATTGTTCGCGATGGGATTTGAAACGGCCAATGTTCACTTGGGGAGCGTGAAAGCGTCCGTGCTCGGCCGCGATCTTGGGAAGCGCCCCTCGGGGTGGCTGCATCGGGCTGCAGAGGAGATGTTCGAATCGACTTCGCGGGATTGGCAGGATTGGCGGAAGCACACGGCTGCTCCTTTATAAGACCGCGGTTTCTTCGATCAGGCGGCCTTCGGCAAAGCGCGCATAGTCGAGCAGTTTCGCATCGATCAGATCGGTCGTGCCCTTCAAGATTAGATCCGCGAGGATTTTTCCCGTCGCCGGGGAATGCATGACGCCGTGGCCGCTGAATCCGTTGGCGAAAAACAATCCGTGGACGCCGGGAGCCGCGCCCAGCACCGGATGACGGTCCGGCGTCATCTCATACAATCCCGCCCATGCGCGCGATGGATTTACTTCCAGTTCTTCGAACACAGGGACGCGATCCACGGCCCGTGTGAGAATCTTTTCGACGAACCCGCGCTCGAAGTTGGTATTGAAACCGGGCTTTTCATCCGGGTCGTTCCACGCGAACAGCAGGCCGAGACCTTCGGGTCGAAAATGAAAACCAGTGGACATATCGACGACCATCGGGGCGCTGTGTGCGACCTTATCGAAAGGCTCGGTTGGCACCAGCATGCGGCGCAGGGGCTCGACGGGAAGATCGATACCGGCCATCTTCGCGATCGCGGCCGCCCATGCGCCCGCTGCATTGACGACGGTGCGCGTCGCGATCGAACCTTGCGTGGTCTCGACCGACGCGACCCCTTTCGCATCGAGCGAAAGACCCGTCACCTGCGCGTCGCGAATCAACACTGCACCTTGATCGATCGCGCGCAGAGTGAAGCCGGTCATGACGCTGTAGGGATCGACAAATCCATCGGTCGAGCAGAAGCTGCCGCCTATAATATCGTCGGACCGAAGCTGAGGGACCATCGCCACGATATCTTCGCGGCTCACGAGCGACGCGGTTTTTAGACCAGCCGCGACTTGGGCGTAATGATTGGCGCGCAGATAATCGAGATGGCGCCCTGCGGTCGCGATGAAAAGATATCCCTGCGCGCGATAGCCCGACGGATGTCCCATCGTCAGCTCGAAATCGCGAAAAAAGGGAATCGAGTAGAGAGACATCTGGATATTCACGGGCGTCGAAAACTGCGCGCGCACGCCGCCCATACTTTTTCCAGTGGAGCCTTTACCCTGGCTGCTCTCGCGTTCGAGAATAACGACGTTCGGGCAGCCTGCCGACGTGAGCTGATACGCGATGCTCGCGCCGACGATGCCCCCTCCAATAATCACAACCTCGGCCGATTTTGGAACCATGAAGAATTGATTTTAGCCCATGCTCGAACGGGTCAGCGAGGTTCCTCCATCGCAATGATAAACCGCGCCTGTGATATACGACGCTGCCGACGAGCAGAGGAACAATGCAAGGTCGGCGAGCTCGTCCTTCGTACCATAGCGGCCTAGGGGAACGCTCTTTTCCGCGGCCGCGCGAGCTTCCGGAGTCGGCGCGAGGCGGCGCATGCCTTCCGTGTCGTCGGTCGGCCCAGGGGTGATGCAGTTCGCGCGAATTCCCTGCGGACCCCACTCGATCGCCAGCGTCTTCATGAGCAATTCGATCCCGGCCTTGGCCGCGCACACGTGCGCCTGATTCGCGATCGCCATGGTCGCGTGATTTGCGGAAATGCTGATCACGGAGGCTCCGGGCTTGCGCAGCGATTCGTACGCCGCGCGGCAGGTGTTAAATGTCCCGAGCAGATCGATATCGATGACGGCTTTGAATCCGTTCGCCGACATCCCAGCCACGGACGCGGGAAAATTCCCCGCGGCACCGCAGAGCAGGATGTCGATCTTGCCCAGCTCTTCGCGCGTCTTCCTGACCGCGGTCTCGACGGCGCCATAATCGCGAACATCGAGCGCGGCGGTTGTCGCGAACCCTCCAGTGCTACGAATCGCAGACGCAGCCGCATCGAGCTTCTCCTGTTTACGGCCCACCAGCACGACTTTCGCGCCATGTTCGGCGAAGCGCTCCGCCATCCGCTGTCCGATGCCGCTGCCGCCTCCGGTGACGAATGCAATTTTGTCTTTTAGTAAATGGTCGCGGAAGATGCTTGCCATTCTGGCAACGATAACACTATTTCAAAATCGTGAAGACGGCGCCGGCGGCGAAGGAGAGGATGCCCACCCAACCGATTGCGTCGAGAAATTCCGGCAATCGAGTGGGTGCGGGCTTGCGAACGCGATTCATGACGGAAGAGGCGAGGCTCGCGGGTGCGTGCGTTCCGACGAACGCTCTCGTCAGTTCTTCGTCTATTTGGTTAAATTCGTCGGACGCCACTTTCCGCCTCCTTCACCATGGTAGCGAGTTGTTGGCGCGCGCGGTGGAGATGTGTCTTCACTGTGCCCACCGGCAGGTCCAATAATCGCGCGACCTCTTCATAGGATCGATCTTCCATATAGAACAGCATCACCACCTGGCGATAATTCTCGGGCAACCGGCCGACCAGGCGAACGATGTCGGGTTGCCGATCCGGTGGGTCCGGCTTCGGCCGGCCGGCATCGTCCATTGGCGCGGACCGCGCGCGTTTTGAAATCGAGGTCAGGCAGACATTCCGCGCGATCGAAAATATCCACGTGCCAAGCGCCGACTCGCCGCGGTAGCGATCCATCGATTTCCAGATGCGAAGGAAGCTCTCCTGCGCTGCGTCTTCGGCCTGCGCCCGATCTCCCAGCATCGAGTAGGAGAGGCGGAATACCTTGTCCTGATAGACGGCGAGCAGCGCCTCGAACGCTTCGGTGCGGCGTCCGGCCGCGAGCAGCGTCGCAATGTTATCCTCGGACACCATTCTCGTAAATTAGACCTCGGCCGGTCCGCCAAAAGTTTCAGGCACGCGTTGAAACTTTTGTACCGCATGCCGAAGTCTCAATGGGCATGAGTGCAACAATTTTGATGGTTCTCGTGTTTGCTTGTGTTACGGTTTTCGTCGGCTTCGCCTACCGTTATCACGTTCGAGAGATGGAGCACAAACAGACGCTCGCGGCGATCGATAAAGGAGTAGACCCTCCGGTCCCGCAGACGGCGCCGTGGACTCCTCGCACCTATTTACTGCACGGCATGATCTGGCTATTTGCCGGGCTCGCCTCCTTTGTCGCCTTGTCGGCAATCGCGGTCACTTCGCGCAGGCCATATCCGGTGGAAATGACGGTACGGGCCGCATCCGAGGCTCGCGAGCGTGGCGCTACGCCGGAGGAAATTCAGATGATCCTCACAGGGCGCGAAGAGGAGGGAGTCCCCATGGGCCTCGGATTCCTGGGACTCATCCCCGTCGGCGTAGGACTCGCTTACCTCATCTTCTACCGGGTGGAAAGCAGGAAGCTGCTATCCTGAAGTCTGGCGTGCGTACCGCATGCCCTTTCCAATTGTTGAAGGCGAGGTGAGTCGAGTTTGGCAGAAGTCCACATCCAGGATGGAGAAACCCTGGAAAGCGCGCTGCGCCGTTTCAAACGCAAGGTTCAGCAAGAGGACATCATCAAGGAAATCAAGAGACATTCCTTTTACTTGAAGCCGGGTGAGAAGCAGCGCACCAAGGAAGCTCTGGCGCGCAAGCGCAACCGGAAAAAGCGTACGCGGGATACGGAGTAGCGCTTCGACATCACCGATCGATAACCTAAGGGCAGGCTCCAGAGAGTCTGCCCTTTTCATTTTCACGCAAAGGCGCGAAGCCCGCAAAGGAAATCCTCAGTTGTGGCACTTTTATCCGCTCCCTGACGGTCGCGGTTCGGTGTCAAGACGAGAGCGACCCCCCAACCGAACCCCGACCGTCAGGAAGGGGACAATCCGACTGTTCCCGAAGCTCGAGAGTTTCACTACGGGTTTCACTTCGTCACTTCGGTCACTTCGGTCACTTCGGGGGTCACTTCGGTCACTTCGGGGACGGTCACTTAGGGTCACTTCGGGGTCACTTCGGGGACTTCGGGGACAGTCAGCTATGGTACGAAGTGACGAATTCTCCACACCATAACGGGTAAAGACAAATACCCAGCTTTAATCGCGGAATCCACTCCTTTTTTCCGTCAGAACGAGCCAGCGGTGAGCGGCTTCCGCGGATTTTGGGGCGATTATGAGGGCCATGAAAAGGTCAAATTCGCAATACGCCACTTCGTACCATAGCTGACTGTCCCCGAAGTTGAGAACTTCAATTCTTCCTTTGCAAGCTTCGCGCCTTTGCGTGAAATCTCTTTTCCCAACAAAAAGGCGGGCCCGGCTTCCCGGAACCCGCCTTCTGCTTCTTCACGCCCTAAGGCGCGTACGTGATCGTGATCTCCTGCGTGGTGGACATGCCCTTGCTGTCCGTCACCGTGAGATTGAAGTAGTACGGACCAGGAGTCGGCCCCAGCGTTACCGTCGGTTTCGACGTATTGCCGTTGATGATCGTCGCCGAGCCGTAGAGCGTAGCCAGGCTGAACGTCAGCGGATTGTTGCCCGCCGGGCTGCTCGATCCGGAAGCGTCGATCAGCACGTTGCGGACGGTCGTCGTCTGGCTGCTGCCGCCGGCGATGACGATGGTCGGCGGTGCCGCGGTAGGCGGCGTTGTCGAGCCCACCGTCACCGTGACCGACTTGCTCGCCGTCACCCCGTTTTCACCCGTCGCGATACACATGTACGACGTGGTGGTCTGCGGGTACACCGTGTAAGTGATGTTCGGTGTCAGGAACGTCAACCCGGCCATGGTGATGCTGGCCGAGTTTTGCGTCTGGCAGTTCAACACCACCGCGCCGCCCGGCGTGGTCGACGGATTCGGAGTCGCCGTGAAGCTCACGATGATCGGGTTCGGAATCTGGTTCACCGTCACCGTTGCTGTAGCCGTTACGCTGCCGGCGGCATTGGTCGCCGTCAACGTGTAGGTGGTGGTCGTCGCCGGAGTTACCGCCTGCGAACCCGCCGCGACCACTGTGCCGAGGCCCGGCGTAATCGTCTGCGAAGTGGAGTTATCGACCACCCACAGTAGAGTCGAGCTCTGGCCGCTCAGGATCGTTATTGGCGAGGCCGAGAACTGTACGATTCTCGGTAGCGCGCCCGCGGTTACCGACACCGCGATGCTGCAAGTCGACGTTTGGCCGTTCGCCCCGTTTGCCGTCACCGTGTAGGTTGTCGAAGTGGTCGGGGACACCACGGCGGTGCCGCTCAGACCAACCGTTCCGACGGTGGGACTAATGCTGACCGAGGTCGCATTGGTCGACGTGTAGTACAAGGTCGACGATTCACCCGCCATGATGTTGGAGGGCGATGCGTAGCAGGCGGTCAGCGCCGTCTGCGGCGTGGTGACAATCACCGTCGCAGTTGCATTGACGCTGCCGTTGGCGTTGGTCGCCGTCAACGTGTAAGTGGTGGTCGCCGTCGGCGAAACAGGATCCGTGCCGTTCAACGGGACCGAACCGATACTGGAGATGGTCACCGATGTCGCGCCGGTGGTCGACCACGACAGAGTTGAGGATTGGCCGAGCGCAATCGACGTCGGATTCGCCGTGAACGAGACAATTGTCGGACCCGTATTCGCCACGGTCGTAACGTAGACCTGCGCCGAGCTCTGGCCGCCGAAGTTATCCCTCACGGTCAGCCGGAATGCGTAAGACTGGGCCGGTGACGCGGTATAGGTCGTAATCGCCGCCGTTGGTGTATTCAGCACCACCGCCGGACCCGCGATCTGGGTCCACTGGTAGGTCAGAGGATCGCCATCGGGAGAGTAAGAAGCCGATCCGTCGAGTTTGATCGTGCCCGCCGGAACACCAATCTGGTTCGGACCCGCATTGGCCACCGGAGGCGTCTCGCCCACGTGCACCTGGCGCGACAGCACTTCATAACGGACGCGAGGTACATCCATCGGAATCGGGATACCCGACGAAACGAATTCCCTCGGACGCATCAGGTTGCCCAATTGGACGCCGGCTACAGCTCGGCCGGTGTTGCCGGTCGGACCCAGCAGCGATTCGTTCACGCCGCCTTCGATCGTGAACGCGACGTGCGTGTTGATCGGGAAAACGAAGCGCAGCGTCCCGCCCGGGCGGTCCTTGCTGACGTAGCTCTTCAGATATCCGATGTTGCCTTCCAGGTACGTGCTGCCCCACAGGCCGATGGTGGTGCTCACGCCCACCTGATCCACAATCTTCAGGAATTTCTCCGTAAACAGATCGGTCGAGATGTAACCGGTCTGCGGATTTATGTAGGCCGCATCGTAGATCTTGGCGTTGTCCATGAATCCCTTGGTGCCGAAGATTCCCAACTTGCCCCATTTGAAGAGGTAGTCGACGGTGAGGGCTCCTTGGCCCAGCGTGCCGCTGGTTTGAGCTCCGGCGACGGTCGCGTTCTTGAAGCTGGCAAATAAGCCGGCTTGCACGCGGCCGATCCGGTCGATCAAACCGATATCGAACTGGCCTTCCTTGTCGCCATGGGTGTAAAGATACTCGGCTTGCGCCTGCAACGCGTAATGCTCGCCGAACACGCCGAAAAACCGGCCTTTGCCGGTGAATGTCACGTGCCCGTCCTGATCCCCTCCGACGTTCATGCCCAACAACTGGAAGCGCGAATCCCCCTGCCTCACCGGCGGGGGCGCGGGCATCGTCATCGGAGCCGGAGGAGGTTGATTGACCTTCGATTCCAGCACCGCTTCGTTCCGCTTCAGGTCCGCAATATCTTTCTTCAACTGCGCATTCTGATCCGCCAGCTCCTTTAACAGACGCGCGATATCGTCGAGCTTATCGAGCCGCTTCAGCACTTCCGTGCAGCAGTCCGTCATGCCCTTCGGAGTTTCCATTGCCCGGATCGCGTCGCCGGGGCCGCCTGCTCCAACCACTCCGCCGGATTCATTCATCACCGTAATCACGACTCGCCGGTTCATCCAGCGAGCTTCGTCGGTCTTGGTAAACGTCGGCTTCTGACCGGGATATTTCGGGTCCACTTTGCCGCGTGTGCCGGTCGAGATCTGTCCGGCGCTGGCACCATACTTGACTAAGAAATCGCGCACCGTATCGGCGCGGGCTTGGCCGAGCTTTTCGTTGTAAGGGCCGCCGCCGATGATGTCGGTGTGGCCTTCCACTCGGACTTTGTAGCCCGGATGCGTTTGCAATAGCTCCGCGACCCGCAGCAGGCTCGGGTATCCATCTACTAGTACGGACGAATTAAATTCGTAATTAATTTCTTCCCAGTCGTTCTT
>Ga0182024_10022274_pt1 | contig 11428 bp, 6 predicted proteins | sample P32metaG_FD_120480 | JGI IMG/M metagenome (GOLD analysis project Ga0182024, IMG submission 120480) | Permafrost microbial communities from Stordalen Mire, Sweden - P3-2 metaG (Illumina Assembly) | ecosystem: Environmental > Terrestrial > Soil > Wetlands > Permafrost | place: Sweden: Stordalen... | reverse complement strand
CTTCTCATACCGAGCTCTCAAAAACCGCGCCGGATCGCGCCGGCGCCAGCAATATGTCAGGGGCTAGCAAGCAAGAATAGCTGACCTTGGAATCGCGCTATTAGGGTTCGAGGGTGGGGATTGACAAGATGAAAAGCCTGGTGGTTGCTGCATCGATGTTCTTGTGCGTAGCGCTCTCAGCAATCGCGGCGCCAGCTGCCGTATCGCTCTCGCTCTCGCCGCAAAACGCGCAGGTGGCGGCGGGCGGTCCGTTGCAGTTCGTTGTGACTGTCAACGGAACCAGCGATAGTGTCGTGATCTGGAGCGTCACGGGGGCGGGATGCAGCGGCATCACGTGTGGGATGATCAACGACCAGGGCCTCTATACCGCACCAGCAACCGCGCCTTCTCCCGCCACCGTCACGGTAACCGCAATCTCGCTGGCCGATGTCACGGCCGGCGCAAGTTCCACTCTCACGATTGGCTCGCCTTCAACGGTTTCCGTGACGGTATCCCCGAACCAGGTTGTGCTCGCGACGGGAGGACGGCAGCAGTTTTCTGCCACGGTTACAGGTACTTCGAATACGTCAGTCACGTGGAGTGTCAGCGGAATTGGCTGTGTGGGCACTTCTTGCGGTTCTATCAGCCCATCCGGGCTTTATACTGCTCCGAGTAGCGTTCCTTCATTTGCAGCAATCACTGTTTCTGCGGTATCGGTGGCCAATCCCGCAAAATCTGGATCGGCCTCATTAGTGGTGCAATCCGCGTCATCGGTTTCCGTTTCGGTAACGCCGAAGAGCGCCCAAGTGGCTTCTGGCGGACAATTGCAGTTCTCTGCATCGGTCTCTGGAAGCACAAATCCTGCCGTGGTGTGGAGTGTCTCAGGACCAGGATGCAGCGGGACAGGCTGCGGCACGATCACAGCAGGCGGGCTTTATACCGCGCCTGCAAACCTACCCACTTCGCCAAGCGTGACCATAAAGGCGACAGCAATTGCTGACCCTTCGGCTTCCGCTTCAGCGGCAGTCACGCTGCTGGCGGCGGCTTCGGTCAGCGTATCGCCGCCTTCGGCTCAACTGAAGCCGGGAGCGCAGTTACAGTTCACGGCTAAGGTAAGCGGGAATTCAAGCGCTCTGGTTATCTGGAGCATATCGGGCAGTGGATGCATTGGGTCTGCTTGCGGCAGCATCAGTGCAAGTGGGTTGTACACCGCTCCTGCGGCCGCCCCCAATCCTCCGGTCGTTGCGGTGACCGCAACTCTGCTGTCTGATCCCACCAAGTCAGGGTCGGCCACGGTGACGATCACTTCCGGATCTGTGGTTGGGATTTCCATATCCCCGACCACAGCTCAGGTAGGTATCAGTGCACAAAAGCAATTCACCGCTACGGTGACCGGTTCCGCGAATACCTCGGTGACATGGACGATCACTGGGACGGGTTGCGCCGGCAATACCTGCGGCACGGTGAACTCCTCGGGATTATTTACCGCTCCTGCCGTACCCCCGAACCCACCCTTCTTCTCCGTAACGGCAACGTCGCATGCCGACACTACAAAATCCGCAAGCGCCACAGTGACAGTCGTACCGGTCGTCACTGTTACGATCTCTCCAACCTCAGCCAAAGTTGCACCATCAGCTTCCCGGCAGTTTTCTGCGCAAGTCACCGGCAGTTCAAACACGTCGGTGACGTGGAGCGTTTCCGGCACCCCGGGCTGTTCAGGCTCCAGTTGCGGGACGATCTCCGCGGGCGGCTTGTACACGGCTCCGGCAATCGAACCCACTCCAGCAGTAGTCAGCGTCACGGCAACGTCGCAGGCTGACACGACCAAGTCCGCCTCTGCGCAGGTAAGCATTGTCACTCCGGTGTCGATCACAATTGCGCCGACATCTGCATTGATCACCGTCGGTGCCCAGCGGCAATTTCAGGCGACGGTCACAGGCAGTGCGAATCTCGGAGTCACCTGGACCGTCAGCGGCGCCGGCTGCGCGGGGTCCGCCTGCGGCACAATCACTTCCGTGGGCTTGTACGCGGCGCCGGCGACGGTTCCGAATCCGGCAGCAGTAAAGGTCACAGCCAGAGCCCAGGCCGATACGTCCCAATCCGCATCGGCAGTGATTACGATTGCTCCCAGCAATAACAGCAAGATGCAAGGACAATACGCCTTCCTGTTTAAGGGGTTCGACAGCGCTGGTGTGTATGAGGCTGCTGCTTCTCTCGTCGCCGACGGCAATGGAAATGTTACTTCCGGCATGGAGGACATCAACCGGACGTCCGGACCACACACCGGACTCGCGATCTCCGGAACGTATCACATCGGCGGAGATAATCGCGGGACACTAACTCTAAAGAGCAACTTAGGTACGTCTACATTTGCGTTCGCGTTGAATGGCTCCGCTAAAGCTGGCAGTTTAATTGAATCTGACAATTCCGGGATTCGAGGTTCGGGGGTGATCAAGCTTCAGGATCCAACAGCATTCGATCCTTCTGTCTTCAGCGGTGGGTATGCGTTGAGTCTGACCGGAGCCGATGCGGCAGGCGGTAGGATTGCCGCGATCGGCTCCATTTTCCCGAGCGGAGTCGGCACAATTTCCGGAAGCAGTCTCGATGTGAACGATGCGGGAGATATGATGCCGACCTTCGGAACGTTCTCGGGAACTTACGGTGTGGATGGTACCGGGCATGGAGGGGCCACTCTCGTTATTCCCGGTTTTGACGGAGGCACGTTCAATTTCGCGTTGTGTGCGATCTCGGCAAACGAATACTTTATCCTATCGATCGATCCGCTGAGCGCTAACAATCCGATTTTTGCTGGAACGCTGGAGGCGCAAACGGGATTGCCCTTCCTGACCTCTTCATTCGAAGGAGCGTCTATCTTTGATTCCACCGGATCGAGTGGGAACCTCCCTCAGGTAACCATAGGCCGGATGCTGTTCGATGGAACTGGAGACATCCAAGTGCAATTTGACCAGAACCAAGGGGGAAACATAACCATTGCCGGATTGCTCACGGGTGCTTATTCGATCCAACTGAACGGACGCGGTGTTCTGAATTTAGATAACGCACAGAACGGCGCGCAAAGTGTTTGGATTGTATATGCGATTGCACCCAATCGAGCCTTTTTGCTGAGTTCGGATGGTTCGGTCGGCAGTGGAGAGGTGAAGCCGCAAGCTCTGGCGCCGCCCTTCGAGACTGGCGATGTGGAAGGCAATTTCGAGTTCGGAGCAGGAGAACCCGCGTCCTATCAGGCGGCATTACTGTCCGGCACAGTTTTCTTCGACGGTGCCAGCACTTTCTCCGGAGCCGAGGATAAGAGCCATTCTGGTACTTTCGCCGCAGACTTGCCACTGAGGGGCATGTACGCGATTTCACAGGTGTCCAACAACGGCCGCGGAGTTGCCATGCTGACTTCGCCGGCTGCTTCTACCCAAGCTCTATGGGTCGTGAGTGGATTCGAAGCTGTGGGGTTGGATGTTAGTTCGGCGAACACGACTCCAACGGTTCTGCTATTCGCGCAGTAGTTTCGAGATCATGAGATCAGGAAGCGGAGCGCTTCCTGAGGAAGTTAGGAATAAGGCTTCGAGGGAGGAAGAAATGAAGAGAATCTTTCTGGCTGGTGTGATGGTTCTTCTTTGCAGTTGGACGGCAGCATTCGGCCAAGACACAGACTTGCTGCAAAAGGCCAACGCGGGCGATGCGGCCTCACAAGTGAAGATGGGAAACCAGTATGCGTTAGGTCAAGGCGTAGCGCGCAATTCTCAAGAAGCTGTCAAATGGTTCAGACGGGCGGCGGAGCAGGGCTATCCCGACGGTCAGTACCGGCTCGGCGGGATGTATGAGGTGGGCTTTGGAGTTCCGCCCGATTTCGCAACGGCCGTGAAGTGGTATCAGCTAGCGGCAAAGCAAGGATTGGTAGAGGCGGAGTACCGGCTCGGCATCATGTACGAACAGGGTCGTGGCGTCGCGAAGGATGATGCGCAAGCAGCGAAGTGGTATCAACTGGCGGCGAGCCGCGGTCGTGCCCAAGCGCAGTTCAAGCTGGGAGAAATGTATGAGGCTGGCCGCGGACTGCCGCAGGATTATAAGGAAGCCTGGAAGTGGTATTTCCAGGCTGCCCAACAGAATCGCCCCGAAGCGCAATTCAGGCTTGGCAAGTTGTACGAGCAAGGCCTGGGAGTGCCCCAAAGTACGTCTGAAGCGATCAAGTGGTATCAGCAGGCCATCGCTAAGGGAGATTCTGAGGCTGAGGAATCTCTCAGAGCGTTGGAAAAATAGTTGTAGCGGCAAAAACAGATCAGTGATCGCGGACCTGAACGAGCGAACTCGATGGTATTTGTGATCTTTTCCTAGAGTTTTGTCCGCTAAGCCCCTCCCCTTTTGAACAGCGCGTCGATCTCGACGCGACGTTCCATTGTTGCTACTTTTGGGAGGCTATATGGACGGTTGGTGTCAAGGAAAGGCCATTCAATTGACTCCGCGCGAGCGGGACGTCGTCGAACTCCTGCTGCTTGGATGTGGCAACATAGAAATCAGCAAGAAGCTCAATATTGCTCCGCGCACAGTGAAGGCCCATTTCAGCCGGCTCTACCTTCGGTTTGGGATTGCCGACGGGATCAAGCGGGTAAAGCTTTGCAACCTTCTTGGCCCGGAGGGATTTATGAGCACAGACCGGAGTGACAAGTCATTTCTTGTCGGTGAACGAAAGCAGCAGGTGATCGAACTCGTCGCGCAAGGACTCAACAATCGCCAGATGGCAGTTCTGATGGGGACTTCCGAATACGTCATCAAAAATTACCTGCGATCTATCTACGACAAACTTGGACTGTGGAACCGGCTGGAGCTTGCTCTCTGGTATGAAGCCCATCGGCATCAAGAACTGGACAGTTGACATTAATGGAACACCGTTCCGGTGGGAATCTGGCGTCCAGATGGAACTAGCTCCCGAATCATCCTTTTGGGCTAGGCAAAATGTGCTATTCCACTCTGGCGTCCTTGTTAGTACATTCCAGCCCCCCGTTCTTTTATCCCAGAATGTCCGATGGGCCTCAGGCTTGGTAAAAGTAGCCTATCGGTAGGTCGTTCAGATCGTATGGTGAACAGTTCCATATTGCGGCTGAGTGCTCCGGGTTCCGGCTCCCTAGGCGGCGCTTGGAGCGCCCTTGAAACTGAAGGCGATGGGCACCTAGGAAACGTACCACCACCTCACGAAGTACCCGGTGCGTCCCCCGAACCCCCACCTACAGCTCCGGACCAGGCGATATCGGAATCCGTAGTGGATGTTGCACTCGCCTTGGTACTGAACGAGATTGCGCACCAGGCGCGCTCGATCACCAATGCCGCCGGGGCCGCGGTTTTGCTGATCCGGGGAGGAGTTCCGGTCAGTCGATCGACTTCCGGTGCCACGGCCCGAGAAGCATCCGCGTACCTGAGCGAGTGTTCGGGCCTTGCCTGGCGGAACGGTGCGCCGCACGATTGTCATGACGTCGAAACGGATTCTCAATTCGATCTGGCGTCCTTCCGGCGGTTGGGGATCCGATCTTTCCTGATCGTCCCGGTCCAGGACGATAAGAAAACGGTCGTGGCAATTATCCAGACTTTTTCTGCGCGTCCGCAGGCCGGGAACGATCGCGATCTATTGGCCTTGCAGGGTCTTGGTCGCCACATCGTTGATCACCTCGAGGCTGCCGAGCGGATCTTGGCCCCAACCCCAAAGATCGTCGCAAAGGCCAACCCGCAAATCGCTCCGGGGAAAAAGACCCTCTCCCCCTTCGCTCAATGGTTCAACACCGCGAAGCTCACGATTTGGGCCGGGCGTCTAAATCTGACGTTGAGGCTACTGATCATCATTCTGGCGATATTTTTGGGCTGGACAATCGGCAGGAGCGAGCGCGAGAGCGCTCGTCAGAATCGAGAGGCTTCACCTGCAGCTGTCGTGAACCATCCGCAAATTGCAGTCACGCCGTCGGAGTCGAATAGCGCCAGCCCTGTTCAGGTCGCGAATCAAAGTACACCGCCCGCTTCATTGAACGATGCTTCAGAAGTTAATGCCAAGGAGGAACAATCTCGGTCCGAAGGTGAAAGTCACAGAAATCATGTGAAGCCGAGGCATGCCCCGGTTTCGAAGTTAATGCCTACTGACGTAACGTCCGGTCTGGTGATCTTTGATAATGGAAGACGAGTCTTTCCAATGAAGTCGCTGCAATCGCAGCCCTTCAGCGACGCTCCGCCAATTGGCGAAAGAAAAGAGGCCAAATCAAAATCGAAAGATCAGGAAACTCCGGTGAGCGTCAGCGAGGATATTGCGGAGGAACATCTGCTCAACCGCATCGAACCGGACTATCCGGAAGACGCACGAGAACAACGTCTACAAGGCACGGTCATTCTTAACATTAATGTCGGCAAAGACGGTGCGGTACATAGTCTCAGCCGGGTTGCCGGAGATTCCCAGCTTACTCTGCTCGCTGCCAAAGCGGTTCGACAGTGGAAATTTACTCCGCTGGTTCGGGACGGTGCTTCGGTAAGTTTTGAAAGCCGAGTGACGTTGAGTTTCGCATTGCCATGAGCTTTTTTCCAGCTCAACGACCGATTCATCCCAGGCTACGGCGCTCCGGAAATCCAATGCTTCTGCGCCAAAAACCGCTTCTGTTGAAAGTGCTTTTGCAAAAAACGGCTACGTTCCTGAGTCTTCCGTTGCTTTTTCTCTTGACTGTATCTGGAGGAAGGGCTGACAGCGCAAAACTCAAAGCACAGGAGTCGGCCGGCGCACCGAATGAGCCTGCGACCGTGTTGCGGATGAAACTTCAGCTCGAAGAAGATTCCCCGATTCTGGAGATTCTGGCCACCCGTCCCGTGCGACCGGAAATCACGAAAACTCAGGACCCGCCGGGTCTGCGGATCGATCTTATCAACGCACAAATGTCGGTTCGCCATAAAGAAATCACCGTTCAAAACGCTCTGATCGTCGCCATTCACCTGGATCAGATTGCGCTGATTCCCCCGGTTGTGAGCATTGTAGTGAACGAGCGAAAGCCTCTGAGTTATACCTGGGATGCTGCCGGCAACCGGCTCACAATTCGACTTCATCTGGAATCGGAAGAGGCAAAGGCTAGACCACCTTCGGTGTCCGCACTACTCCCCCACACAGAAACCGAAGTTGTTGCCGTTCCAGTAACCGCAGGCGGACATGTTATGTTCGCGGACCGACAAGCCTCCGGCTCATCGTTCTCAGCGGAGTTCAATACCGAGACGCTTCGCCTGTCGCGTGGAGGCGAAGTGCATATCTGCCCAGGAACCACAGTTTCTATAATTCACCCGAAAAATGGCGGGGATTTGCTGCTTGCCATGGGAGTGGGCGCACTGGAAACTCACTATGCCCTGCAAGAGTCCGTAGACACTATCCTCACGCCGGATTTCCGCATTCTGCTCCGCGGCCCAGGCGAATTCCATTATGCGATCCGTGCCGATTCGCGGGGGAATACCTGCGTACGGTCCCTGCCAGGCAACACCGCGTCGGTCATTGTTTACGAGTCCATCGGCAACGGTCAATTCGAGGTTGTGCCTTCGGAAAAGCTGCTCTTTCACGGGGGGCATTTGAGCGCCACGGACACGGCTTTTCACTCCGGCCAGCTTTCCGAGGTTGAGACCGTTGTTCCCGAGGATTGCGGCTGTCCAGCACCGGTACCGGTTCTTCGTGCAGAGTTACCAGCGACGCCCCCGTCATTGGAAAACAAGATCTCTCCTGGGTCCGGGGTTCCGCAGTCAACGGTGGAGGCAGCGTTAACTCGGCCAGCCGTGCTTCAGAACGCGTCCGATGATACGGAAATTGCGCCCTTGCCCCCGCCAGGTGCTAAAGAAAAAACACCCGAATTCGAAGCTACCTTGGTATTTTCCAAAAAGGATCCTCCGCTGCCGGAGCCGGTGGATTTGCCGCTTTCCGGCCGCCAAGTTTCCTTTCCAGCTGTTACGGTTGCACCGCCACCTTTGCCTCAAGTCGTGAACCAAAAGACCCACAAAGGCGTGCTCAGAAAGGTGAAAGGATTCTTCTCGCGGATCTTTCGTTAGGAACTGCTTCTACGAAATCGCTTGGCTGGAGGAAGCTTCTGCGTCTGCATTCAATCCACGCGGGCTTTCAGCCTCTAACCTTTCGCGTAGTGCGACCGGCAGGTTCAACAGACCACTCACCGGGAATGGCCTCTCACTCAGGATGGCGAGCCGGAACCAGCCCGATTAGCAAGTTCGCTAATCGCGGTCGCGTCTCGCCAAATCTGTCCCGTACTGTTCAGAAATTCCTTTCGATGTTCGGGGGTTACAAATGCATGTGTCAGCGCGGTAAGCCTCGCGGCCTCCTCTTCGATTCTCTCTAGCTTCTCCAATATACGGGCTAAAAGATTCTCCTGGGATCGATCCACGATTCGATCGTAGCACGAAATAACTCGTGCCCAGAAAAACACGATTCAGGCGGGCCAGGCTGATGGTAGGAGCGCACCATAGGATGCCAAACCTTCCGAGGCGTTTGGGGACCTCGTTCAGATTCTTTGACAGCGGCGATCGAAGACCCCGCACAGAGTCTTCCCCAGTCCCATCGAAACTTTTCTCTATCCGAGATTGGGCCGTGCGAATGTGCCCGCCCTTTCCGATCAGGTCAACGACTGCCCGGTGACGAATGACTTATCTGCCTCGGTTTGGAGAGGATTTTCGGGCCACTGGATGCTGTTTTATTCGCGGGGCTGGCAGTTCTATAGTCGGCACTCACATCGGGAACGCCAGCCCACGCCATAAAGGCGGCCCAACTCAACCTTGCCGAGAACAGGATTAATCTCTCGATTTGCTGGAACTCCAGAATAGAGACTTTTCTCTGCTGGGCGGCCGGATGACGTATCTTTAGCAAACGCCGGGTGCGCATCTCATTTACGATGCGCGGAAACACCACATTTCCGTTTTCGTATTCCAGGAACGGTCCTTGCCAGCAAGGTTGACTGATAGCTCCCTCAAGCCGGCGAATTTGTCGTTCAACATGGAAACATGGAGTCAGGGCGGACTCCGCTATTTCGTAATCGGGGATGCGAGTGCTGCGGACATCGATAGTCTCGCAAGACTGTTTAAAACTGCGTCATAGAGTGGGACATCGATAATTCTGATGACTCGTGCCGGGTGGCCGTCAGCATATCGACAGCCACTGTGCCTCAGCAGCTTCGCTCCAAACTCCGATCCCCCTGTTTAGAGTTGCCCCTGGCTGGTTAGCCAGGGGTAACTCTCCATCGTCCTCTCAGATTTTTTTTCGCCGCGGTGGGAATAATCTCTCGCCTACCCAGTTTGGATAATTACAGGACTTCTGACTTCAAGCCGCAGTTCTCGATCGGTCCACGGCTTTGAGGAATTGAGGTCAACAAATCAGCCAGCTTACGTCCTACACCTACGTCAGCGACTGAGTCTTTTGGAGGAACGCTCATGCTCATGCCCCATTGGAGGAAGGTTCTCCTATGTTCTTGCCTTTTCGCGGCCGTGGCTGCTTTGGGTACGGGACTCGCCAGAGTCGCAGCGAAGTCAGCAACCAGAGTCGCAGCGAAGTCAGCAACTGAAGCCCCCGCCGGTTTTAACACTCCCAGCTTCACCAGCGCACAAAGCATCAGCAACGGAATCGTCGAGCCACCCGGAGACACGTTTGCTCGGGATCAGCAGGCCTATGAGGAAAACGAGACAGTTGCGGATGGGCTTGGACCGGTGTACAACGCAACCAGTTGCGTCGTTTGTCATCAGAATCCAAATAGTGGGGCAGCCAGCCAGATCACAGAACTCCGGGTTGGGCACAATGATGCAAATGGCAATTTTGTCAACCCGACAATCTTCATCAACGACGGAAAAGACACGATTACCGGCAGGTCAATCGTCAATGATCGCGCTATCGGTCCGGAGGCCCAAGAGCACATACCTGCGACCGAAAACATCCGCACGCTACGCGCTGCCCTCAACACCCTAGGGGATGGGTTTGTAGAAGCCATAGACGACGGGACTCTGATCGCAATCTCCGAGAAACAACCCGAGGTGACCGATGGTAGAGTTCATGGGGAAGTGGTGCAGGCGTCGATCTTCGAAGCCCCTGGACAAACCCGCGTCGGACGCTTCGGCTGGAAGGATCAGCACAGCAGTTTGCTCTCCTTTATTGGGGATGCCTATCTCAACGAGATGGGCATCACGAACCGGCTGCGCCCCAAGGACGTTACCACAGTGCTCAAGACCACGACGGACCCGGAAGATCAGCCAGATAACCTTGGCTTGGCTGACATCGACCATTTTGCTCAGTTCATACGCGGCACTAAGGTTCCACCTCGCGACACAGCGCTCGGCGCGACACCTGCAGCCTTGAAGGGTGGAGAACTCTTCCGGCGGGTCGGTTGTGATGTTTGCCACGTGGAATCCATAACGACGGCTCCTGCAGGGACGGTTATCGATGGGGGTATGTTTACGGTTCCAGAGGCTCTGGGGGATAAAATAATTCATCCCTTTAGCGACTTCTTGTTACATGACATCGGAACCGGAGATGGCATTGTCCAGGTTGGACCGCAAGACACGGCCAACAAACTAAGAACTGTGCCACTTTGGGGTTTGCGGACAAAAGCCCGTTTCATGCATGACCTGAAGTCGTTATCTCTGGAAAACGCTATCTCGCGTCACGATGACGAAGCACACGATCCGGCGAGACGCTTCAAGCAATTGAGCCCTGAGGATAGAGATGCGTTGATTACTTTTCTGCAGTCGCTGTAAAGGTGGTCACAAGTTACCAGCTAAAGGCCGATGCAGAACCAAAGAAGTTCCTCAGGAGCAGAGAAACCATGGTGATCGACATCGCCGACCGGAACCCTTTGCCTCCTGAGAAAAAGAGTACCGTGACATTACGGCAAGAATCACAACGCCTCTTCACGACTTTACCTCGTTGGACTGGGACCTAGCCGTGCGAGCGGATGTAGGTTGCCACGCAACTACGCTCTGCCGTGACTCCCCAAGACCGTGAATCCCCAATTCAACGACATCGCCTGGCTTCAGGTACGTTGGTGGCCTCATGCCCAATCCGACTCCAGCCGGCGTCCCGGTGCTGATGATATCGCCGGGCAGAAGCGTCATGAATTGGCTGACGTAGCTGACAAGAGTGGGTATGTCAAAAATCATTTCGCTGGTCGAGCTTCGTTGCCGGTAGGCGCCGTTAACCTTCAGCCATATTCCCAAGCGGCCGGTGTCTGGAATCTTGTCGCGTGTCGCCAGAAACGGTCCCAGCGGTGCGAACGTATCTGCGCTCTTTCCCTTGACCCATTGTCCGCTACGTTCGAGCTGAAACGCACGCTCGGAATAATCGTTGTGTAAGACGTAGCCGGCTACGTATTCAAGTGCCTCGTCCGGCTCGATATAGCTGGCAGTCTTGCCGATCACGACGGCTAACTCGACCTCCCAATCAACTTTT
>Ga0182024_10022273_pt1 | contig 11428 bp, 5 predicted proteins | sample P32metaG_FD_120480 | JGI IMG/M metagenome (GOLD analysis project Ga0182024, IMG submission 120480) | Permafrost microbial communities from Stordalen Mire, Sweden - P3-2 metaG (Illumina Assembly) | ecosystem: Environmental > Terrestrial > Soil > Wetlands > Permafrost | place: Sweden: Stordalen... | reverse complement strand
CTCGCTTTATGGCGCCAGCCATCGCGGAGAAAGCCAAGGCACTACGCACACCGTCCGTGTGGAACTGGTTATCCGTCAATCCACGGCTCCGGTGCGGCCGTAATAGAGTTAGGCTGGGTAGCGCAGCAGGTTTTTCCGCAACACGCGGACCGGGTTACGATTCGGGGCGAAGACGATTGATTTTTACACCAAGGCAATCGAAGTGAACCCATAGCTGGGAGAAGCACATTACCGGCTGGGTGTGGCCTATGATCGGATCGGAGAGCCGGCAAAGGCCAAGCAGGGATACCAACCGCATGCTCTTGAGGAGTGTCCGTCGGGAAAGGAATTGGCTCTCGTTTTTGTGACGCGACATCCTTAAGGGTTTCGCATAGGCGGTAAGGTGTCTGCATGCCAGCACCAAGGCCAGATCCAGCCAAAGTCACCTCAGCCAACCGAGCAACCCACCACTTCGGAGGCGTGGGTTGACGAAGATCTACAACTTTTGGTTGACAAAGTTACTCGTGTGTACTACCTTTTCTACCGCACCAATGTAACCGGTTACTCAGCAGTGAGTAATAGGCAAAACGAATTGGCTAGGTTCCAAGCGAAGAGAGTCAATGCTTGGCTGGAGGAAGCCCATGCTGAATACACCTTCAAAAATGATCAAAATAATCGCGCTTGTCTGTTCTTGGTTACTGCTATTTATGGGGTCCATAACGCCTCAAAGTTATGCGCAAGATGTGAACGCATCCCTCAGAGGTACCGTCACCGATCCAAGCGGCGCGGCTGTGCCTGGAGCCCAGCTGGCGCTGACCAATATAGCCACCAAGTACCAGGCCACAGCCCTATCTTCACAGAATGGCGAATACAACTTTCAGAACTTGACCCCTGGCACCTACGACTTGAGGGTCGACGCGAAAGGGTTTCAGGCTGTAGTGCAGACCGGTATCGAGTTGACCATCAATCAGACGGCGCAGGTCAATCTCCACCTAAGTATCGGACAGGAGACCTCAACAGTTACGGTGACCGCCGGCGTCTCGGAGCTCAACTACGAGAACGCCACACTTCAGGGAGGGATTGCCCCTGAAGTATTGAATCAACTTCCGCTGACAGTCTCAGGCGCGCCTCGCTCTTCGATCAGCCTGGCGACTTTGATGCCGGGGGTCAGCACTCCATCGAATAACGCTTATGACGCGCGGATCAACGGCGGCACTCAGTCCGGAGACGAGGCGATGCTCGACGGCGCCACGATGATGGAAGGGTTCATGAACCAGAGCGGTATGGTCAGCTTGCAGGGCGACTTCCAGATGTCGCCTGACATGGTAAGTGAAGTCAAGGTCTTGGGATCCAATTACGCTCCGCAGTATGGAACCACGACTTCGGGCCAACTGATCGTTGAGACCAAGAGCGGTAGTGACCGATTTCATGGAGCCGCCTTTGAATATCTGCGGAACGATGCAATGAACGCTCTCCAGTATGGAACCCCAGCCGGAACAAAGGCTCCGGACAAGGAAAACAATTACGGCGGCAATGTCGGCGGACCCATCTTGATCCCTTGGCTGCTCACCCGTAGTTCACGCAATAAGGGATACTTCTACTTCGACTGGGAGGGCTTGAGTGTTCATGGTGGGGTTAGCCCGTCAACCCTCTCCCTCCCATCGCTCGCGGATCGAGCTGGCGATTTCAGCAATTACAAGGATGCCACCGGGAACATGATCCAGATCTACAACCCGCAGACCGGCCAGGCTTTCCCTAACAATCAAATACCAACAACGCTCGAAGATCCGATCTCCAAGGCGTGGATCGCGGCGTTGCCGAATCCGACCAATAGCGCAGAAACCAACAACTACCTTGTGCCCAAGTCCGGGCAGGGATCGCTCGTATCAAACGAAAACGTCTACGTATGGCGCGTGGATCTAACGGTTCATGACAATGATCACCTCTATTACACATATTGGTGGCAATACTCACAGCCAAATACGCAGAGCGACTTACCAACAGCAGTTTCAACAGCCGTCCCTGCGAATCCTGAAAACTCGCCCGTGCAGCGCTTCAACTGGGAACATACCTTCAGCCCGGTCATGACCAACCACTTCACGATCGGCTATCTGAACCGCAACGAAGGTTACTATTCCTTGAACGCGGCCGCCAAGTTGCCCGCAGTTTCGGGTGTGGCTAACACGGCCTTCCTCCCAACCTTCGATTTCGGCAGTGGCTTTTCAGGCTACGGAAGCTCTGATGGCGCCATCGGCAACAGCAAGACCACTCGCCCGACCTACGCGATCAACGACCTGTTTACGCGAATCCATGGTAATCACACGCTCAAGTTCGGCATTGAATGGCGCAATATCGGCGGGAATCTCCACTCGTCCACCAACCAAGGCGGAACCTTTACCTTTAACGCCGATACGACAGCGAACCTGAGCGTCAACTCCGTAACGGGAGATCCGATGGCGGGATTCTTCCTTGGAGCGGCCAGCACCGCTAACGTCGCCTTTCTGAACGTACCGAATTACTATCCCCGGCAGAAAATGTGGGCCGCCGATGCGGGCGACACCTGGCGTCTTACGCCTAAGCTCACTTTTAACTATGGCATGCGCTGGGATGTCTTTACTCCGTCCCAAGAAAAATACGACCATCTATCCTTCTTCGACCCCTTGGGGGTAAACCCGGATACGGGCGGTTTGAATCTACCCGGACGTCTGGCGTTCGCAGGCAACAAATATGGCGCGGCAAGTTATGGCGCGGCATATCCTGAGCAGCTGTTCAATAAAGGCTTTGCGCCACGCGTCGGCGCTGCCTATGCCCTCAATGAGAAAACGGTGTTGACTGGGGGCTACGGTATCTACTTTGGGCAGGCCTTCTATCCCGGATGGAATGCAGGGATGAGCCTGGATGGGTTCAATCTCAACGACACCATCAATTCGGTGACGCAGTCGTCAGGACTCACCACGCCCGCATTCTATCTTTCCCAGGGCTTCCGCACACCTACTTCAACATCGAATATCAATTCTGGCTTTGACAACGGGTTATCGCCCCTTTATCGTCCGTTCGATGGGAACCGTCGACCCTATTCGTCCCAATGGAACTTTACGCTCCAACGTGAGCTACCGCAAAATGTTGCTCTTACCGCCTCGTATGTGGGCACGAAAGGAACTCATCTCGGATCGGTCAACAATCCAATCAATGTCTTGAATCCATTTAGTCCCACGATTTCACCTTTAGGAGTCAATCTGAAGGACGCTTTTGGGCCTAACGATACGGAAGTAGACGGCGTTGCAGCGCCGTATCCCGGATGGTACCAGCAGGTTAACGGTAACTGCGGCGCGACCGTCGCGCAGGCGCTGCTTCCCTTTCCGCAATACTGCGGAGTGCTGCAGGGGTTGAATGAGGGACACGGAAACTCCTTCTACAGCTCAATCCAGCTGAGAGTCGAGCGCAGGTTCCAAAAGGGGTTATACGGGTTGGCATCGTTCACCGGCGCCCGCTTGACCGAGAACGCCTCCGATAATACCCAAACCAGCGGGGAAGGCACTACGGGGAATACCGGAACGATTTCTCCTTACAACATAAAGCGCGTTTATAGCCTTGCACCGGACAATGTACCGAAAATTTTATCGGTCGCAGCTGTATACTCTCTACCCTTTGGCCGCGATCAGCTATTCCTCAACAGTGGAGGGTTGGTGAACACGGTGGTCGGAGGATGGCGGGCAAGTCCAGTCTTCCACTACAACGCTGGAATTCCCATGTGGTTCACATCCTCGACCTGTAACGTAGTTCCACAGTTGCGTGAGGGCTGCATTCCGGGATTGGTCTCGGGAACGAGAGTGCTTATGCAAGATCCGAGTCACTATAATCCCGCTCAAGGCAGACTGGTCAACCCGGCGGCGCTCGAGAACGCAAGCAGCAGCTTTGCCGGAAATGGAGCCTTCGGCTACACCGGCTACGGGCAGCGAGTTTCCGGCATAGGTGGTCCGAACTACAGGAACCTGGATATCTCTTTCATCAAAACCACGCCGATCACCGAGAGAATATCTTTCATCCTGCAGGCCAACTTTTTCAACGCCTTCAATAACCACTATTTCGTGACTCCGGGCGGTTCGAGCGGAGGTCCTTTCGCGTTCAACAACGATATTTCGAACAGCAACTTCGGTGAGTGGAATGGTACGGTCAGCGCACCACGAACCATTCAATTCGCCGGCCGGATACAGTTCTAGACCGTCGCCCTCCTGAGGCCGCAATCCAGTCCCGGTGTAAAACGGATTGCGGCCCAATCGATAGCGTTTCCGGCAACTTGTCGTCATATGGATCAAGTTGGATGAATTTTTCCAGTTGGGCTCTCTCCCTTGCCAAAACCGAACTGATCGCCGATTCGGCTGGCAGCACAGAAGTAAAGATCACGCAATCGGGTCTTGGCCCAAAACCAAGTGCCGATATCGGTTGGCAATCTAAGTCGCCGTTACTCCCAGGCTAGTCACTGGCGTCCGTGCCTATGCCGAAACCATGCGCTAGCTATAAGAATCTGTTACGGTGGCGAAAACCGGCTTGGCAATCTGCCCAGGCTATTCTCTTTGCTGGTGTTTGACCTGCAAGCGGAAGCAGCCTACGTTGACGTTGTCATTTTACGTAGACATCTTTAGGAGATCTCTCGTGACTTATGTGTCGCGCCTTCTGCTCGCTGCTGTACTGATGTCCGTCACTCTTCATGCGCAGGAAACACGGCTCGCTGCGACTCCGCCGATGGGTTGGAATAGCTGGAACTACTTTGCCGAGCGAGTGGACGATAAAGATGTGCGCGCCGCCGCGGACGCTCTGGTATCGACGGGGATGCGCGACGCCGGCTACATCTACGTGAACATCGATGACACCTGGGAAGGCAAACGCGACACGAAGGGCAACATCCAGACGAACAGCAAATTTCCCGACATGAAGGCCCTTGCCGACTATGTTCACTCGAAGGGGCTGAAGATCGGGATCTACTCTTCCCCTGGTCCGAAGACATGCGCGGGCTACGAGGGCAGCTATGGGCATGAGGCGCAGGACGCCAAGACCTATGCGCAATGGGGAATCGACTATCTCAAGTACGATCTCTGCAGTTTTATTCCCGAAGTGATGGAGAAGCAGGCCCGGCACGATCCGCAGAAGGCCGATGAGCTCATGAAGCAAGCCTACGACAAGATGCACAAAGCACTGGTTGCATCCGATCGCCCGATCGTCTTCAGCCTGTGCCAGTACGGGTTTGACGCGCCATGGCAGTGGGCGCCTTCAATCGGCGGCAATTCTTGGCGCACCACCGGCGACATCAGCGCGGACTACGATCGCATAACGCTGATCGGCTTCTCTCAGGCCGGACTCTCCACGTACGCTGGTCCCGGACATTGGAACGACCCGGATATGCTGGAAGTAGGCAACGGCAAGCTAACGCAGAACGAGAACCTTACACATATGAGTTTGTGGGTGCTCCTTGCTGCTCCTCTATTGGCCGGCAATGACCTCTCGCACATGAAACCTCAAACGCTTTCCATTCTCACCAACCGCGAAGCCATCGCTATTGACCAGGATTCTCTCGGAGTTCAGGGCGATCGCGTCACCGAAATTGGGCCCGTCGAAATTTGGGCCAAACCACTCATGGGCGGCAAGAAGGCCATCGGTCTCTTCAACCGCGGGGAATCTGCGCTACCCATCGCCCTCAAGCTGAGCCAGGTTGACTTTGCCGGCGGGGCCGCAGCGCGCGATGTTTGGAATGCGAAAGACCTAGGACGACTTCAGAGCAGTTATACAGTGAATGTGCCTAGCCACGGCGCTGCTCTGCTGGTGCTTTCGAAGTAAGACATCGGTTGTGTCAATAACTTAAGTGGCCTCTCCCAAAACAAATGTGGGTTCGGCCGGATACTAACGCGACGCTACCAGCGCGTGAGGACTATCTGAGCGCACGCGGTTACTGGATTAGTTTGAAGGTGGGTGGAAAGCTCTTCATAATTGACAAGCTCTTTGCTGATCGTGCTCTCACCACCCACCACATTGCCGCTGCGCCCCGACATGGCTCATGCCGTCCCCGCCGAAGGTAAGGCCGAGGGCAGGTTGGCACAACAGCGGCTCCCGCGGTCGGCAGAGCAGCCTCAACTCATGTCGTGATCGACTCTTAATGAGCACCGGAAGGTGTGGTTTGCGACCCGGCGGAAGCCTTGGATTGCTTCAGTTGCCGATATGTCTCGACCTGGCGCTTTGCTTCCTCTTTCCTTCCAGTTTTGGAGAAGATTCTAGCTAGAGCAAAGTGTGGTTCAGGGTAAACCAGGTCAAGGGCTGCTGCCTTCTCGAGAGACTGGATTGCTTCCGGATAGCGGCTTTGGATCTCTTGCAGAAGGCCTAAGTGGTAATACGCGGGAGCAAAGCGATCGTCGTAGCCGAGCGCCTGATGAAGTTGCCGCTCGGCCTCCGCGAGGTCGTTCGTCTCCCGAAGCAAGATAGCGTAATCAAGATGGGGCCACGGAGATGGATGGGTGAGTTTTTCATTCAGCGCGACTGCGTGCTGAAAGCTCGCTCTCGCTCGATCGAGTTTTGCCTCATAGTCGTAGCACAATCCCAGGGTGTCGTAAGCGCGCGCCAAGCCTGGATCTAGTTGGATGGCTTTGTCTAAGCGATCGATTGCGGAATCATATTGCTGCGCATCATAGTCCAGCCGTCCCAGCCAATATTGATAAAGCGCATTTTTAGGATTGGCCTGTTCCACGCGTTCAAGTTGGATACGCGCCCAAGCTGGGTGGTTCAAGCGAACCTCCGCCATGGCTAATGAAAATCGGTTGCGCTCGTCGAGCGGAGCAATCGTATCTGCTTTGCTCCATGCGATCGCCGCATTCAAGGGATCGTTGTCTAGGAAGAAGATATTGGCGGCCTGCAGGAGGCAGTTTCGAGCGTAGGCCGATTTTGGATTGAGATTGATCTCATCTATGAGCAGCCCTTCCGCTTTCTTAAAGTTCCGGGTCCGTAACGCGTTGTTTAGCTGTGTGCGTTGAACCTCATTGAGGCCAAGGTCATTCGTAGAACCGTACAGCGTGTTTGGCGGCAGCTCAAAGTTCCCATTGGGTGTCTGCGCAGACAGATCCTGCCCCACGGAAATGGCGAGCGCTGCGACGGCGACGAGAGCGATCTGGCGCATATGGATCAGGCAACTGATCGTAGAGCAAACTTCTCGATGATCAGAGATGCGGCCGCGGTTGAAAAGCCCAGCAGGGTATGAGAGTTGATATTCCAGGCGTGACGTCGCGGATTCTGTCCTTGGTAGCGTCCTTTCGCTTCGAGCGGATGCAGACTCAGCGGCGTAACCACGTGCAAGTATAATATCGAGGCAATGACATGCAAAAGGGCATCGCGGCTTCGAGGGCAGGTGGCCGTCGTGCTTCTGTCCCTCCTCTCCTTTACGCCTGTCTTCTGCCAGCAAACCAAAGATCAAATTATCCTCCAGATCCAGAATCTGATTTCGACCGGCAACCTTGCCGGAGCCGACCAACTACTGGACCAGGCCGTGAGGCAGTATCCAGGCGACTCCGGCCTGCTCAATCTGCGTGGTATCGTTGCTGTGCGCAAAGGAGATGTCGACCTGGCCCGAAATAGCTTTCAGGAAGCGCTTCGGCGCTCTCCCAAATTTACCGCTGCTTACCTTAACTTGGCGAGGTTGTATCAGGAAGACGTAAAAGATGCTCGGCGAACGGAAGAGGCATTGAGTGTCTACGAACACGTGTTGAAGTATGAGCCGGGCAATGAGGAGGCGCAATATCAGTCCGTGTTCTTGCTGATGGAGCAAGGCGACTATCGCGAGTCTTTGGAACATTTAGCCCGCTTGAAGCTTGAGGCAAGATCAACCCCTCAGGCATTGTCCGTAACCGTTGCCGACCTGGCTGGGCTGCACGAACAACAGCCAGCAAGTCAAGCTGCGTCTCGCCTGGCGTCCCACCCGGATCTCTCGGTACCTGACGTTCAGCAGGCGCTCCCTGCTCTTGCAAACGGCAAACGCTACGATTTGATCGTGCAGCTGCTCGAAGAATTGAAGCGGCGGAATAGTTTGCCCGCTGAGATGCTTTCTTCTTTGGGTTCTGCTTATGCGCAGACGGGAAAACTCAAGGAGGCCCGCTCCACTCTCGAGGAAGCTTTTGCGAGTTTCCCGGCCTCCGCTCCATTGCTGATCGAACTGGCGAAGGTGGCTTATCAGGAGCGCGATTACATGGGATCGCTTGGATACCTGGCGCACGCGCAGATCCTGCAGCCAAATGACCCAGGCATCGCCTATTCCTTTGGAGTGGTCTGCCTCGAGCTCGAGTTATTAGGTGAATCCCAAAAGTCTTTTAAGAAGGCAGTCGATCTGGCTCCCGAGAATGCTTCTTACAACTATGCTGCCGGGATAACAACAGGACTTCTCCGTGATCCCGGCGAGGCAGTTCCATATCTAGAAAAATACGCTGAGTTGCGCCCGGAAGATCCACGAGGAGAACTGGCTGTGGGGGCAACGCTCTTTCGCGCCAAAGACTATGACTCAGCGTCCTCGTGGCTGGCAAAGGCGGCTGCTCATCGCGAGACAGCTACGAAAGCACATTACTATCAGGGTTGCATTGCAAATGAGCAGGGAAGAACCGACGACGCCATCCGTGACCTTCAGGAGGCGCTGTCTGCCGACCCGAAGTATGTGGATGCGTTGGCCGAGTTGGGGCGCAGCTACATGCTGCGCAAGAATTATCCGCAGGCGGAGCAGGAACTCGACCATGCGCTGGCAATCGATCCTAACCATTACCTCGCCAATTTTGTTCTGTTGACCGTTTACACGCGGTCCCACAGTGAACGGCGAGAACAACAGGCAAAGCGTTTTGAGGAAGTCCAAAAGCTCCTGACGGAAAAGAAGGACGAATACTTACGGGTTATTGAGATTCGGCCTCTTGACCCCACCAACTGAAACAAGTGACAAAGAGCTATGTTGCCCGAAAATGAAGCAAAAAAGCTAACAGCCGTTGGTGTTTGGCTCACTCTTACAGTTCTTTTTTTTAGGATAGGCGTGGTTCCGCATGCTATGTTTCACGCGACGACAATTCATGAAGGCGATGGCGTGGTCCGCTGCGGGCGCTGAGCCCACGCAGTTCTTGCGTCATAGTCTTCTTACCCAGAAGGCGCTTCACAGTGGGCCAGCTCCCACCTTGTTCGAAGCCGTACCCCCGGAGCAAGCAGGGATTCACTGGAAGCACGTGAGTGGCCGATCGCCCGACTCCTATCTTCCGGAAACTACTGGCGCCGGCTGTGGGTTCATCGACTATGACAACGATGGCTGGATGGACATCTATCTGGTGAACAGCGGTAAGTGTGATTTCTTCGATCCCAATCCACCGCTGCGAAACGCGCTCTACCGGAATAACCGCGACGGAACATTCACCGATCTCACTGATAAGGCTGGCGTTGCCGCCGGAGGATATGGAATGGGCGTTGCCGTTGGCGACTACGACGGCGACGGCCTCCCTGATATGTTCGTCTCCCAATATGGAAGAAGCATTCTCTACCACAATAACGGTGACGGTACCTTCTCCGATGTAACGAACAAGGCCGGAGTGGCCGCCCTCGGATGGTCATCGAGCGCCGTTTGGTTTGACTATGACAATGACGGAAAGCTGGATCTCTTTGTCTGCAGATTTGTGAACTATGACAAGACCAAGAACAAGTACTGCGGCGATCAGAGTAAAGGAGAACGCTTTTACTGTATTCCCAGCATCTATGAGCCGGCTCCGAGCTGGCTTTTTCATAACAACGGAGATGGCACCTTCACGGACGTCGGCAAGTCGGCTGGTATCAGCGAACTGCTTGGCAAGGCATGGGGCGTTGTCGCCACGGATGTGAACAACGATGGCTGGATGGACCTCTTTGTTGCGAATGACACAGTGAATAACTTCCTCTTCGTCAACCGGCATGGCAAATTCGAGGAGGATAGCGTTGGCGCTGGAGTGGGTTACAGCATGGACGGGAAGGCTCGTTCGGGCATGGGAGTGGACGCCGGAGATTACGACCAGGACGGATGGCAGGATCTTTTTGTAACTAACATCGATCAGGAGATGTATTCGCTTTATCACAACGATCACGATGGAACATTTTCAGATGCGGCGGAGGAAAACGAGATCGCGCAGAGAACACGGTTGATGAGCGGATGGGGAGTCAAGTTTTTCGACTACGATAACGACGGAAATCTCGATCTGTTCATTGCAAATGGTCATCCCGATGACAAGATCGAGGCTCATTCCAACCACGTTACTTATCGGGAGCCGCTCTTGCTTTATCACAATACCGGCAAGGGATTTGTAAATGTCAGCGGCCAGGCGGGTGCGGTCTTTTCAGAAAACCTTGCTTCGCGGGGTATGGCAGTCGGCGATTTTGACAACGACGGGGCAATCGATGTCCTAATCGCGGTGAATAACGATGCGCCGTTGCTATTGAGGAATACGGGAGCGAAGGGTAATCATTGGCTTGGCGTTCGCCTGGTCGGCAAGCGCTGCAATCCAGATGCCATCGGAGCTCGAATCACTTGGCATGCAGGAGATTTGAAGCGAAGCCGCCTGAAGACCGGAGGGGGCAGCTTTCTTTCCTCCCATGATCCACGCGAGGTCTTAGGCATTGGATCTCGTATCAAGATCGATCGTCTGGAGATTGTGTGGCCGCAGCCGAGTGGCGCCACACAAATATTCACAGATCTGCCGATAGATCGCTACGTCACTATCGTGGAAGGAAATGGGAGGCTGCGCTAAGGGATATCTTTATCGCTTGGCATCTTGTTAAGCGACACAGGGCATCTGCACAGTGCCATCTGATTCTCCAGATTATTTCCAAACTCGGAGCATGACCACGACGTGCGTTGGCACCATGACCGTATTCTTAGCCCGAGCGGCCTAAGCCCAATCCTGCTTTCCGAAAGCTTCTGGCAGCCCGCAGGGGACAGGTGCGGAGGCTGGCGCTTCCGCCCAGTGTAACTGAACCAGGCGAACTCTCGAAGACCAGATGCGCGAAAGCGCTCCAGCTCAGTCAACTCGTGAACCTACCCTGCGGAATTTAGCGGCTGTGAAGAACCGGTCTTGCTTGTGCCTGAATCAAGGTGGGCGGTGCGGAAGGCCGGACGGGTGCCCCGCGGTCGGAGGAAAACGGCGGCCTTCCTTCCATCGAAATGAGTGGACTGTCGACACAGGCTGGCGTTGCGGTCAGCGTAACTGAACCCGCCCCATTCCTGAAAACCAGATTTCCACCAAAGTCTCGAAGTTGCAACAGCTTACGGTTAAGACCCACGCCAATCCCATTGCCTTAGCGATTGAGTTCGCTCATCCGGCGTGGCCCACTTTGATCATCTAATTTGGCCCACCTGGGTAGTGGTATTGTGCATCATTGTTCCGGTTTTTGGCTTCATGGTTTTGAGAGATATTCTTTCTCGTCG
>Ga0182024_10022272_pt1 | contig 11428 bp, 8 predicted proteins | sample P32metaG_FD_120480 | JGI IMG/M metagenome (GOLD analysis project Ga0182024, IMG submission 120480) | Permafrost microbial communities from Stordalen Mire, Sweden - P3-2 metaG (Illumina Assembly) | ecosystem: Environmental > Terrestrial > Soil > Wetlands > Permafrost | place: Sweden: Stordalen... | reverse complement strand
TGTTGCGCAAACACTGTCTAGATAACATGTTTGTAACAGAGGAGGCTTTTGTTGTCTTCAAATATATGAATAATGCGGGCTAGGGCCTCATCGTAACGGACCTGCTTCTTCATTTAGTGTCGAATTATCGCATTTCCTAATCTCATAGGTAATTATCCCTTGAGATCACGTTAGATGTTGCTATGCTTTAGGCGCAATGAAGAAATGCGCCTTTTGTCCTAACGATGCCGTTGATCGCGGCGGGGAGCACATTTGGGATGATTGGCTGAATCGTTCCATTTCTGTCACTAAACATCAGTTTCGCTATTCCGACCTATCCGGAAAGTTGCGGGAATATGACAAGAGGATATTGGACGAGAAGCTTCCCGTTGTATGCCACGACTGCAACACACGCTGGATGAGCCAAATCACTAGCAGGATAAAGATGGGCTTCGAGTCGGTAATCATAGATGGAACTCCACTTTGCATTCTACCCAGCGGTATTGTACTTCTTGCGTCCTTTACGTTTATGAAGGCTGCTGTCGCGGCCACTCAAATCGCAGAGAACAACGAGGCATTTTTTACCCGAGCGCAGCGCGAGCGTTTTAGAAAGTCTCTTGCGACCCCCGATGTTGGAGTTCGTATGTGGATTGGGGCCTTCCAGGGTAAGGCTTTGCACAGCGGACGATTTGTTCCTGCCGTCTTGTCTTCGCAAGCGCCGCAGCTTCGCGGAGTCGAATATTTCACATTTACGTACTTGGCCGGACATCTTCTCCTGCAACTTTTGGCCGGGCGATTCAAAGACATACGTCATCGCACTCGTGATCTTCCCATGCTCCGCCCTGATCCGTTTTGGGACGAAGCCTGCATTCAATTCTGGCCCCCGATGAATGTTTCGGGTATTACGTGGCCTCGCACCAAATATTTTGACGACGAGGGCTTGAAGGATTTTATCGATCGGTTCGAGCTGCCCGTTAATGTGCCTCAGGGGTTCAGAGCGATTTAGATTGGACTTTTTTCGTGATGGAACACTCCCGTCGTTTTCGTCAAATGCTACTCGAGTACTTGACGAATGAAAAGCGAAAGTATACCATTCCGCAATGGAAGAGGGACGGAGACGTGTGCGGCAATCGTAGCCGGCGCGGCACCTGAAGACGACCGACGACCCGTTTCTTGCAGGTCAAAGTCCGCGCTGACGGATTCGCTGGTCGCTCTGCGGTTCAATGGGCCGAACGGATCATGCGGAAGATTGATGGGCTGGAACGTAATCTGATGGTTTTTCATTTGTACAACAATAGGCAAGTGTTGTGAACACGATACTTGACAGTCCCGAAGTTGCGAAACTTGTCACGCTAGTCGAAGAAGCCGCTCGCTCTACCGAAGAGGGAGTCAAGCGATTTGTCGAGCCTGCCCAAGGCACTCTCCGTCGGGCAACTAACAAAAGACACCACATGGTTTTCGGCAGGCGCGGATCCGGCAAATCCAGCCTGCTGCGAAAGGCTGCGGCTGATCTCACTGTCGACAGACGCCCTATAGCCTATGTTGACCTTGAGGCATTCAAAGCGCATAGCTACCCAGATGTTTTGCTGAGCGTGCTGATATCCACTTTCACGGAGTTTGAAAAGTGGCTTCGCACAGCGGCGATACATCCCGCCCACAAAGTGTCATTTTGGCAGAAGCTTTTCGGGAGCAAACCTAACCGCCCAGCGTTCAATCGTAAAGACGCAGAATCCCTAGCCAACCAACTTCGTAGCCAAGTTTTGGAGCTCGAAAAGCAACTTCATTCTGCTGACGACATCGCGACAACGACCAGTGCAACGCAGAGCAGTGAGGTGAGTTCGAGCTCTGAGCTGGGCGGCACGCTCGGCACTCGCGAGGTGAATTTCGGCGCAAAGTTGTCCGGCATAGAGAAGAGCGGCACAGAGAAAGAAATTCAAGAGGCGTACCGGCAATCCAAGACGGACTTCCTTCATCGGCACATCCTAGATTATCGGCGTCTGTTCCGGCAGCTTAGCGAACTATCCTCTGGTGATTCTTTTCTCTTCCTTGATGATCTCTACCACATTCGGCGAGCAGATCAACCTCAAGTCATCGACTATTTCCATCGAATTGCTAAAGGCAGCAATCTGTGGCTGAAAATAGGAACCATCCGCCATCGCACGCAGTGGTATGTCCACGGCGATCCTCCGATAGGAGTCAAGCTAGGAGATGACGCAGATGAGATCGACCTTGATCTGACGCTGGAAAAATATTCGCTGGCAAAAGACTTTCTTACAAAGGTTCTGAGGAGCTTTGTAAGTGATTGCGGCAGCCTCACCGTTCCACAGATATTGAACGAGGGAGCAATTGACAGGCTTGTCCTTGCCAGCGGTGGCGTTGTTCGCGATTTTCTGGCGATCTTTCGTAGAGGCGTTGACGTTGCCAGAGAGCGCGGTGAAGACCATAGAGGACCGAAGATAGGTTCTGAAGATGTGAACGTAGCAGCCGGAGAACATGAGACTTCCAAACGCGAGGAATTGAAACGCGACGCACTTGACGATCAAAGGGAAATCGAAAAACAATTCGAGAAGATCGTGACTTTCTGCGTGGACCGTGCGAAGGCGAATTTGTTCCTGCTAGATAAAAGTGCCTCGGGCAAAGAGGCTGAGCTCGTCCATGAACTGGTCGATTTGCGACTAATACACTTAGTGCGTTCGCGCATCACCGTCAGCAAGCGTCCGGGGCAAATATTCGAAGGATACATGCTCGATGTCAGCCAGTACACGGGTTCGAGAAAGCGACACAACTTTGAATTGGTTAACTTCTGGATACCCGAAAAAATTGAAGAACTCCGTCGAGTAAAGCTAATTTACGATCCAAAAGAAGTGCTCCCATCGTCTCCCGTTGCAGACGTTTCCGCCTGAGTCCCCGTACAATCGAGTCCATTCCCCACTCAACCACTCGACATTCCAGGCCGCACCGCCGCATACACCGGGGGTAGGGGTGTAGCAAAATCCCCTCAGTGCGTATAACCCCGTCAAACGAGATGAGGGGTGGTGTATACAGACGGCAAAATGCTCCCTCCCCCCAAAAAACCCGATTTTGACTTTGGCCAGCCTCCGCCCGCCCGCCCGCGCGGCGCTGCGAGGGGAAGGATCGGAAGACCTGCGCGAATGGCTCTGCGCGCGTGCGAGGTTAGGCAAGGTCCTGTGCAGCGCGGAGGTACACCTGGAGCAGACTGTCGCTAGGAAGGTCAGCCCAGCAAATCAAATGAATTACGTCAACACATACAATGTCCCTGCGGGAACAACGGTCTTTTATGGACCGGTAGCCGGAGGTAACGGAACCCAGATTTGGGTCCCTTCAACTTCGGGCATTACGCAAACGGGAACGCAACTTTTGCCACCATAGGAACCAATCGTCATGAGCCCGATCGATCATGGATTGACTTTGCAATACGACCGCGAATTGGAAAAAGTAGAGGACTGCTTGAAGATGCATCATGAGCCCGGGTGGGCAAGTATTTTGCAAGTCTGGCGAAATGAGCTCAAACACGTGTCCGATCTTTCGGTTCTGAAAAGACATGCCGCTCGAACTTCAAGAAGTTTGGGTGGGATGGAATCGCTCGGTGAAGTAGCACTGATGATAAATGATGCTGAATTACTAAGACTGATAGAAGACCTTTATGCGAGTTGCAAGCTGATTCTTACTTCGTGACTTCTCCTCTATCAACTCGCGTATAAGGCCCGGTGCCTTATTGTCGGCTTTAACCTCTCCCATGACATCTCGCGGTTGGCGTTCGATTCCTCACCGGCACGCGGCTTCTACGCAGGCGGTTTCTCATTCTGCTTATGGTCGTACAAAGACCCAAGAGGCCGAGAGCGTCCGGATGGATTTAGACCCAGGGTCTGCATCAAGCATATCGATAGTAAACGCTCGCTAATAGGCTTTACTGGCAGGAACTCTCCCGATCAAGTGGACCTCATTCCAGAAGGTTCCGTCTCTGGAAAGCCACAAACGGGGTACAAGTTCCGCGGTCATTTTCTGGACCTGCGGACGCTCGCATTTGCGCTAACCGATGAAGGATATTCACTGGAAGCAGCCTGCGAAGCATTTGGCGTAGAACATCGGAAACAGCAGCCTGTCCGGCACAAGTGCGATTACCAAGGAATACATCGACGACATCCGGCACGATGTTTTGGCCATGTCTGAACTGGCTGCGAAGTTGGTCGGGGAATTCGCTGAGCACCCAATACCGGTCTCGCCTCCGCACGCGCTCTCTCCAGCTTCAATTGGGAAGGGCTACCTGTGAGCGATGGGTATCAACCCTATTCTTAAGCGCCAGCCGAACTTCCCGAGGGAATATGTCGGGTACGCGCAAACTGCATTCTTTGGCGGACGAACGAGCGTGCATATGCGCAAAGTTGTCTGCCCGGGCAGCTCGAACACTTCTATTTTGGTGATGAGCGGGAGGCTTCGAAACAAAGCGGACTTCGACAGGCCGAATGCCTGCTCGATGATTCTTGGAGCGACAGTAGCTTTCGTCTCGCGCCATAATGAGTGCGCACCCAATCAATCTTTCCTATCTGAAAAGATCTCCTGCACCGCATCATGGAAGTTATGGCTTATCCCTCGAGCCCTCTGGAAAACAGGATCGTTTGTTGCAGGTTCCTCGCGCAAGCGCTCGAGTCAGCACCTATCCCAATCCTATTCCTAGGCTGTTCCCTTGCTCCAGTTCGGCGGGACGCTCGCTTCGCCCGGAAGTAGCTTCGATCCTGGGTGCAACTGGCTGCTGTTCCACGTCTGTTGCCGTCCGTTGCGAACTTTCGCGACTGAGGCTGTGCGAAAGCTTGCTTCCATCATTCGTGTAGACTTGTGCGTCGTGCTGAGCTCGCGAAATGGATACATACGCAAAACGGTTGTTAACCAGCAGTTCGCTTTTGTCTGTGTCCACGTGAATCAAAACTCGGTCCGCGGTCTGTCCCTGGCTACTGTGGCTGGTGACGGCGTATCCGTGGTCGAGATGCGGATGCTCGCGGATATTGAATCGAACCTCGCGACCGGAGTCCATCCGGATTTCGAGATTGCCAGAATGGCTGACTCGTTCGATAGTGCCGAGTTCTCGGTTAGCAACCTGTAGTTCCTTCGACGGGGCCGTGAACTGAACGCGGTCGCCCTGCGAGAATTCGCGCTGAACTTCTTGGTACACTGCCACACCCGACAGCCGTCGCGGATCGTAGGTCTGTTGAACTCCATTCTCGCGCTCGACAGTGATACGGTTTTCGCGAGCGTCCACTCGATCCACTCGCGCGTATTCGCCAGGGTCGATCCCCAGAACCTTACTCCCGCGGGTGTAGCGCACCAAGTCCCCCTCTTCGTATTCTGCGGCCCACTGCCGATCTGCGCCGGTCATCTCATGCCGCGAGTCGAGCACTCGGAGCTTGTGCTCCTCTGGATTCACGTCGCCGTGGGCCTGCATCTGACGGTGGATCAGAGTGTTCAACTCGCGTCGAGACTCATTGTCGGGTGAAATGACCAACGTGCCTTGAGGCTCCCGCGCGTACTCACGAGCGATTGCACCTAGCCTCTCTTCGCGGACCACAATCTCATGCACTCGGCCCTGCTGGTCGAGATTCGCTACCGCTCCGTGAACATCCCCGCGGGCAAGCTGTTCCACTGCCTCCTTAAGTTCCGGCTCCTTCTGCCTGATGACCTCATGCAGACGTGCAGTGCGCATTCCCGCCTCTTGTAGCTGACCGTAGGGTCTGCCCGCTTCCACCGCCTCATGTTGCCGCTTGTCCCCAACCAAAAGCACACGGTCACCGCCGTACAACCGATGCAGTAGCTCATTCATCTGTTTCGTACTCGCGAGACTCGATTCGTCCAGGACGTAAAGCCTCTTCTGTCCGCCGTCGGGTTGCTCGACGCAGACCAGATGGCGCTGCAAGGTTCCTGATTCGATGCCTGATTCTGCCAATTTCTGCGCAGCGCGCGACGTGGGTGCAAGTCCAATCACCTTGTAGCCTTCATGCTCGGCAGCTTCGCGTACCGCAGCCAAGGAAGTGGTTTTGCCAGCACCCGCCACGGCCTCCAGACCTACGATTTTGTCGTGGCTGGTCACGATCTGCTCAACTCCCGCACGCTGGCTGGCGCTCAAGTGTGGATGCTTCTCCTCGACGTGACGCCATGTTTCGGGGCTCACCAATGGTCTATCCAGATTCTGTCCCCTTAGCATCTCGGCGACTGTGTCGCGCTCATAGCCAATCATCTGTTCCGTGGTGAACGCGCGGGCTGGCGATTTGCTCTCTACTTCGATCAGGTCACCTGACTGGACGCGCTTGTCGAACCTCTCTCGTATCTCGGCGAAGCTCGCTTCGCCCATCGAACGTTTAAGAGCATCACGCATCAGTTCGCGTTCGTCTGTCACTGCGTGGCGTGCTAGGTTCTTCTCTTGCGCGTAGGTCAGAGCGGATTCGAGATGCTGCTTTTGCGGCGGGTCTTGTTCGACTTGCCTTTCGAGTGCTGCGCTGATGACCTGATCCGGCTGCTGGCCAAACCGCGAGGCCACGTCGCGGTGCTTTTGCTGCATCTCCGCGTGCGTGATGGCCGGCAATTTGTCGTCGCGCGTCTGATGCGCCGCGATTTGTGCCGCTCCTGCTCCTTTTACACCTTGTTGTTCGAGGTAGGCCTGGATTTGCTGACTCCGTGGACTGGAGGCGTCCAGATACTCTCGCGTGTACCCTCTGATCTCGGGCTGGCCAATCTTGCCCCTCTCAACGTCATAGCCCTGGCCTTTTAGCCGCAGCGCCAGCTCTGAGCGATAGATCGCCGTTGCATATTGCTGCGAGCGGTACAGTTCGCGGGGTTGCAGGGCTCTCGATTCGCCGTTCTGAGTTTCCGTTAGATTGAAGAACACAACATGAGTGTGCAAATGCGGTGCTGCGTACCCGTTCACTGGTCGCGCACTATCGTGCTCGAAACTGGCTGCCACCCATTTGCCCGTCGTTTCTGCCGGATGGTTTCCGCCGACCCGAGCCTGGACATATTTCTCCATTTCGCCAAGGGCTACCTTTACGCTTTCGCGATGCGCCTGGCGTACACGATCGTCTCCGCCAACGAGGGCAGTCAACGACACGCTCTTAGGCGCGGAGAACGTTGCATCCCACCCTGCACGGTGTGCCATCGTGCTCACAGTCGCACCGCGTCCATTAACGTATTCACGCGCGGTTTGGTGGCGCACTAGCTGTTCGCCTGTCATTGGGTGTTGCCCGCGCGCTAGTCGGCCGAAGTGCTCCTCCCGCACTTCACCTTGCAGGCCCCACTCTTTCGCCAGTTTGCCGTGCCACTCGCCGCGTATCCGGTCGCTCTCGGAGTAGTAGTTCTCCTGAGGGTTCGCGAACTCTTCTTTGTGATAGGTCTGCGCCTGCCCGGCACTCAGCGGTTTAGAGATGGTCAGCATGCCTCACTCGAAGTAGGGTTCTTGTCCGGCGGCGATGCGTTTGGAGTCTTCCGACTCGCGCGGCCTTATCTCCTGAGCGGCCGGAGCGTTCGGCTGCGGCGTCCGTTTGCCGATTTCGACCACACGCGGTGCGAGCTCCCTTGGAATGAAACCGGGTTGCGTTTTCACGGGCGCGAGATATGGAAAGCTGAAAGGCACCACCAGATTGTCGACTTTAAGCAACGCGTGCAAGCGCTGTAGTCCACTGATTTCCGACGGGAGGACTAAGGGCTCCGTTCGCCTGTCAGTGTGATAGCTCCTCGATTTGGCAATGCGCAGAAAATGCCCTGTGTTCACTGTTTCTTTGGTCCGTTCCATTTCCACTTCGCCGACCGTATCCGAGATCCATTTCGCCGCGCGAGGCTCGCTCGTGTGCAAGAAGATTTTCGTCGCCGGCTGTGACAGCATCGCTTCGGCTTCATGCCCGTAGCGCACCTCAAGCTGGCTGCGTCCTTGAAAGCCGATCACGACAGGATTGCCAGATTTACGGTTCTCAGTCAGGGCAGTATGCAACTGAGGTAGCCGCTGCAGGCTCGCAAGCTCGTCAAGCACGAACCATGCGTGGCGCATCGCGGGATCGCCCTGGTTCATCAATCGCAGCACTAGAGTGTCCAGCCATAAGCTCATGAGTGGCAACAGCCGCTCGCGGAATCGAGGAGTCGAGGTCAGGAACAGCCAGCCACTACGCTGTCGTGCCCATTCTTCGGTTGTCCACCGCTGCTTCGTCTCACTCTCCTTCGGCAAGATCTTCAAACTGTCAGCAACCATGTTGAGCGCACCTAGAACTCCACCGCGCTGTGGACCAGCGCCGCGATAGATGAATGCCGTCAGTTCGGTGCCTTTCAAGAGGCGATCTAGTTCTTCCTCGTGACTCATCCACCCGACCAGCTCCTCGGGCGTCGGTTTCAGCGTGAGCAAGTGTGCGAAGATCTTTCGCGGACCTTCGACGAAGAATGTGTTCTCGTGTGGCTTGTCCGGGAACAGCGATGTTGCCAGCGTCAGCGCTTCCGCCTCGTGCATCACTTCATCGGACGGCGACCAGTAAGGACAACGTACGTCGAGGGGATTTAGGATCAGATCGCCGCGGGCAGGATTGAAGAACTGCGGCGTATGCTCGAGCGCCGGATCATATACGATGGCCGTCTCGCCTCGCTCGGCGATCTGCATTAGCACCCGCCGCTGTAGAACGCTCTTTCCTGCGCCCGTGTCTCCCATCATCATCATGTGACTACTCTCTAACGAGCGCGGAATCGAGAGCGATTCTCTTGACTTCGTGGTCAGGAAGCTGATCCCATCCGCTCCACTCCATCGATTGAATTCCTTGACGGTGACCATCTCCGGGCCCTTGAGCCTGCGTCCCTGTTCCTGGATGTTCCTTCGTGCCCGGTTCCTTGGGATTGCCAGCACCAGCCCCAGCACAAAAATTGCTAATGCCCCGACCCATGCGGGCCGTAGCAGATCGTCGGTTGATTGGCCTCCAAAGATCTTCCCAGCAAGAATCTGATTCATTTGGGCGCTGCTGTAATGGACACTATCCACTTCCAACTGGATTGCCCCTGCCTGCCGCGCTTGTTGTGTGAGTTCAAATGGAATGAATTGCCGTCCGTGAGGAGGGGCCGGCGCCACGTCGGCATCGATGGCCATGGTGCGTTGCCCCTGCTGGTCCAATTTTGAGAGCACCTGGTAGTCGCCTCTTGGGCTGGGAAAATTCTTGGTGTTCAGATATTGAATCCAGTACCACTGCTGCAATGGCGTCCACACCTCAACGTTTCGATACGTGAAAATTCCTATGCCTGCCACGAACGCAAGGAGTAAAGCCACGAGAGTCGACACGGGCCACTTGGTGGACCCACCCCGAGATTCCTCCCGACCCAATAACCGATTCACCGTTCACCCCCACTCTGGGCAACCTTCCGTTGTTTCCGGCAGACCAAGGGACTGCTAAAAGCGGTGGCGCCGCCTTGGCCGCAATCAGCTCGCTTTGGAGCCCGATGTTTGTTCCAGCCTTTCTCGCGCCTTCCTTAGCTTCTCTGAGTCAGCCCGGTCGATCAGCCGTTGCATCTCCTCGGGAGTCAGTCGCTCCCCATTCGCCTGCTTGAACAGCACGTCTAGCAGGATCGCCCGTAGCGCTACCACCTCGGCCATAAGCGCTTCAGCACCGGCGTCCCCTCGGCTCCCGTTTGCCGCCCGTCCATTCACGCTACTTAGCATTACCTCGCGGCACCACTCTCCCAATGTCTTGGAGGCCTGATGGGCCACCTGTTCGAGCCGGGAGTATTCCTCTTCGCTGACCTTTGTCCCAATGGACTTAGTGCGAAGATTCGGTTTGACCATAGACTCTGACTCTTTTTCCTAAAGCCGGACTAAAAACGCAATTTCCCCCCAAACCAACCTGACCCGTCTGGGCGTCCACCCACCAACAATCAAGTACCCTGTTCAATCGGGACCTTACTATCAAGGAACCGGCGAAACTCTATTAGGAGTTCTGGAGCTGGGGGCAACTTATAGTTCTCACTGCCTGGGCTCATCAGTAGCCCATCCGCAAACACGTTGTGGTCGTCACCCTCCTCGGGCTCCACGAGGGCGAACAGCATCATGGTCTGGTCCCGTTGGGAAATGTATGCCCGGCGATCTCGCCTATCCAGCAGCAAGCAATGGAACGTCGGGAAGTTCGCTCCCCTCCTCAAGATGTCCCCAAGGGCGGGCCTGTCAGTTCCCGGCGCGAACTTCCCGTACAGGGTGGGATATTGGGGTTCAGGCAGGAGCGGGAAGACCACTGGATGGTGAAGAAACCAAGACCAGAGACTTTCGTCCGAGGGCAAGTCGTCGCCACCGTCGCTGAAGCTAAATTTTTGCGAAGCTGCGTTATATCCGAACTCTAGGAACCGGAGATTCCCCCGGTAGCCGAAAGCAGCCTCGAAAACAGGCGACACTGGGAGAGCAAGCGGCTTGGCTCCAACTAGGGCCGGTGAAAGGCCGCCCTGGGGGACCTGGGAGCCCACTTTTTGAACAGCGCGCTTTATTTCCTTCACAAAATGTCTATGGGCCTTCGAGGCCGCTAGCCGGGTTCTGTGCGATCCGCCCATACGCGCCTCTTTCACTATGCCAGCCTCTGCCGGTAAGGCCTTTGAGGTGCTGATTGCACGTCTCCAAAGGCTTCTCTTAGCTCCTCGGGTTTTCCAGCCCTGACGTATGCCTCGTACGCATCATTCATGATCGAAAGGGCTTGGTCTTCTCTGCCCGCGCATTTGAGGGCAAACCCGTACAAGAGCCAAAGATTCGGATCTGACCTGTCCGCTTCGAGAGCTTGCGAGCAGCACTCAAGTTCTTTCTCATACAGGCCCAGCATGTGGTACGCGAACGACATTCCTTTCCACGCCCTAATGTTCTTGCCGTGGTTGTCCGGGTCGAGTTGTAGCGCACGATCGAAGGCTTGCACTGCTGATTGCAACCGCTCTCGATTTAGGTCCCCTGGGTCATCACTTTGGTAAAGGGCTACGCGGCGAAGTGCAAACCCGAGATTGAGCCATGCGCCCGAATTCCGAGGACTTGTCCGGTGTTGAAGGAGAGCCAGCGCGAGTACCTCAGGAGCAGAAGCTGACAGGTTTGTGGGAAGAACAGCGCCATCCTCGTACATACCTCCCACGAACCGCCCGGCGAAATCCGCCATACTTTGGCCGGCGGGGACACTGGATCTTGCATCGGCATACCACTGGAGCAGTTCCTTGATCTCGCCGGGCATATGCTCAAGAATTTGGTTTTCACCTTCTGCCGCGGTCGTCACGTGTCCTCGCAAAATCAAGCTGGCGTTGTTGGTTCTCAATCTGGACCAATTCATCCTTTGCACTTTTTCCTGCGCCCAAAGAGACCCCTTTGCCTTTGGCGTAGATGGGATGGCGGCCATGCATCCGGTTCCATTCAGGTAAGCTTGCCGTCTGGTGCAAGTGCTCTACGATCTTCCGCCAACGACCT
>Ga0182024_10022271_pt1 | contig 11429 bp, 8 predicted proteins | sample P32metaG_FD_120480 | JGI IMG/M metagenome (GOLD analysis project Ga0182024, IMG submission 120480) | Permafrost microbial communities from Stordalen Mire, Sweden - P3-2 metaG (Illumina Assembly) | ecosystem: Environmental > Terrestrial > Soil > Wetlands > Permafrost | place: Sweden: Stordalen... | reverse complement strand
CACCAGCAGCACCCACATCGACACGGTCGGCGTCAGCATGCAGAAGCAGCTCGGCAACAAGAACAACCTGTACGGCCGGTGGAATTTCTCCGATACGCGTTCGAGCAACCCCAACATCTTCAACTTTCTCGACACCCAGAACAATCTGGGCATGAACCTGGGCGCCAGCTGGAATCATCGCTTCACCCAGCGGCTCTCCGGAAATCTGGGCTACTCCTTCAGCCGCAATCGAAGCCAACTGATTCCCTTCTTCGCGAACCGGGACAACATACAGCAGACGGCCGACATCACCGGCGCGAGTACGACGCCTGCGTTCTGGGGTCCGCCGTCGCTGGGCTTCTCCGGCGGCAGCGGCATCACCGGTTTGAACGATGGCGTGAGCGCCTATAACCGGCTGGAGACGAACGGAGCCTCGCTCAGCTTTTACTGGAACAAGTTCCGCCACAACATCCAGTTTGGCGGCGACTTCCGCCGCCAGGAATTCAACTACCTGACGCAGTCGAATCCTTACGGCTCGCTCGGCTTCACCGGTCAGGCGACCAAGTCGGCTGCGGGAACCGGCGGCTCGGACTTCGCGAACTTTCTGCTGGGCATACCGGACACCAGTTCCGTCGCCTATGGCAACGCAGACAAATATCTGCGCCAGTCGGCCTACGATCTGTTCATCACGGATGACTTCCGCGTGAATCCGGAGTTCAGCGTCACGGCGGGCCTGCGCTGGGAGTACGGCGCGCCGGTGACGGAGACCAAGGACCGCCTGGTGAATCTCGATGTAACCCCCGGCTTTGCGGCGGAGGCGCCGGTGCTCGCCAGCAATCCGGTCGGCTCGTTGACCGGGATGCACTATCCCACTTCGCTGGTGAATCCGGACTACAGCCGGCCGGAGCCGCGCATCGGAATCGCGTGGCGTCCCATCTCCGGCTCGTCGCTGCTGATTCGCTCTGGCTACGACGTCACCAACGACACGTCGGTGTATCAGGCGTCCGCGTACTACGGGATGGCGCAACAGGCTCCGCTGTCGACCAGCGTGACCATCGCCAACGGCCCCAACTGCGGGTTCAACATGGCGAACCCGTTCGTCGCGCCACTTTGCTCCACCACCTCGCCGGACACGTTTGGCATCGATCCGAACTTCAAGGTCGGCTATGTGCAGAGTTGGAATCTCTCGGTGCAGCGCGACCTGCCTTACTCGCTGCAGATGGTGGCGACGTATGGAGGCATCAAGGGAACGCGCGGCGTGCAGGAGATTCTGCCAAATAGCTGTCCGCCGCCGCTCCCTGGAGTTACGACGCCATGCACTACGGCCGTTTCGGGCTACCGCTACCGTACGTCGAATGGCAACTCGACGCGCGAGCTAGGCAGCATGGAACTGCGGCGACGGTTGCGCAACGGCTTTACCGCGCGCATGCTGTACACCTATTCGAAGACAATGGACGACGACTATTCGCTGAGCGGCCAGGGCTCGGTGACGAGCGGCGCGGGCATCGCGCAGGATTGGCAGAACCCGCAATTGCAACGAGCCCTCTCCACCACCGACCAGCGCCACGTGCTTAACTTTACCGGGCAGTACACCACCGGCATGGGACTCGGCGGCAAGTCGCTGATGAGCGGATGGAAAGGCGCCGTCTATAAAGAGTGGACGATTGCGACCGCGATCACCGCAGCGACCGGCACGCCGGAGACGGTGATCTGCAGCACCTGCATCTCGACCGGCACCGGAATCACCGGAAGCGTTCGCCCCAACGCGGTGGCATCGTCGCCCTATGCGGGCGCGCCGGCGGGCTATCGCCTGAACGCGACCGCCTTCGCCGCGCCGGCTGGGACGTGGGGCAATTTGCGCCGCGACTCGATCGAAGGCCCGGACCAGTTCAGCTTGAACGCCACCATGAACCGCACCTTCCGGCTGCATGACAAGTACACGCTGGACGCTCAGTTGCAAGCGAGCAACGTGCTCAACCATGTCGTCTACACCGGCTGGAATACGTATTGGGCTCCCGGCAGCGCCACATTCGGCGCTCCAACAAACGCCAACGGTATGCGACAAATATCCTTGCAGTTCCGCATGAGGTTCTAGCAATGCGAATGCCTATCTCGAAGCTGCACCCGATCCGGCTGGCCGCGGCGGCCATGGCACTCGTCGCGGGCGCGGGAACGTTGTCCGCGCAGTTGACCGGGGCGAACAAATCGTCCACCGGCACCGAGGCGCCCACCATCCAGGTGACGACGCGGCTGATCATCGAGACCGTGGTAGTGAAGGACAAGAAGGGCAATCCCATCGACGGGCTCACCGCCAAGGACTTCACCGTCACCGAAGACGGCGTGCCGCAGACGGTCAAGATCTGCGAGCAGCAGTCGCTGCCCGAGACACCCGAGCCGCTGCCGCCTCAGACTACCGGCCAGGAGGACATCAAGATCTACAACCGGCTGGCGCGCGAGCAGATCGCGGCCGAGTCGCCGGGGGAGATCAAGTACAAGGACCGCCGCCTGCTGGCGCTCTACTTCGACATGTCGGCGATGGGGGAGCCGGACCAGTTGCGCGCGCTGACCGCGGCGGAGAAGTTCGTTCGCACCCAGATGACCTCGGCCGACCTGGTCTCCATCCTGCGCTATGCGGGCAGCTCGGTCGACGTCCTGCAGGACTTCACCGCCGACCGCAATCGCCTGCTCAGCATTCTCGAGACGCTGGTCGTCGGCGAGGGCCAGGGCGAAACGGACACCTCCTCCGACGACGCCTCGACCGACACTGGCGCGGCGTTCGGCCAGGATGACAGCGAGTTCAACATCTTCACCACCGATCGCCAGCTTGCCGCGCTGCAGACGGCGGCGGAGTCGCTGGAGAGGCTGAGCGAGAAGAAGGAGCTGATCTACTTCGCCAGCGGCATGACGCTGAACGGGCTGGACAACCAGGCGCAGCTGCACGCGACCGAAAATGCGGCAATGAAAGCCGGCGTCTCCATCTGGGCGATCGACGCGCGCGGCCTGGAGGCACAAGGTCCGATGGGCGACGCGTCGCACGGCTCGCCCGGCGGCGCTTCGATGTATACGGGCGGGGCGATGATGGCGATGACGTCGCGGCGGGAGCAGTCGCAGGACACGATGTACGCGCTGGCCGGCGACACCGGCGGCAAGGCGCTGCTCGACTACAACGACCTGACGCTGGGCATTGTAAACGCGCAGAAGTCGGTGTCGAACTACTACATCCTCGGCTACTACACCAGCAATCACGCGCTGAACGGCAAGTTCCGCAAGGTCAAGATTACGGTGAATCCGCCAACGACCGAGGCGAATCTCGACTATCGCCAGGGCTACTTCGGCGACAAGGAATGGGGCAAGTACACCACCGCGGACAAGGAGCGCCAGCTTGAGGACGCGCTGATGCAGGGCGATCCGTGGACCGAGCTGACCATCGCGATGGAGATCAACTACTTCCAGTTGAACAAGGCCGAGTACTTCGTTCCGCTGATGGTAAAAATCCCCGGACGCGAACTTGCGCTGGCCAAGAAAGGCGGCGCGGAGCATACGCTGATCGACTTCGTCGGCGAAATCAAGGACGACTACGGCGGGACCACCGTCACCAACATCCGCGACCACATCGACGCCAAGCTGAGCGACAAGACCGTCGAGCAACTGGTCAAGAGCCCGATTGAGTACTCTTCCGGCTACACCTTGCTGCCGGGCAAGTACACCATCAAGGTGCTTGCGCGCGACGATGAGACGGGCCGCATCGGCACGTTCCAGACCACGTTCGTCATTCCCAATCTGAACAAGGAGACCAAGCGGGTGCCGATCAGTTCGGTGGTGCTCTCGGGCGAGCGCGCGCACATGACCGAAGCAATCTACAACGCCAGCAAGGGCAAGGAGCAGGCCAAGGAGATCGCCGCGGATCCGCTGATCCAGAACGGCAGCAAGCTGATCCCGAGCGTGACACGCGTCTTCAGCAAGGGCCGCAGCCTGTTCGTCTACTTGCAGGCTTACGAGGCGCCAATTACCGCTGCTGCTGCACCGGCGGTAACGCCGGTTGCCGCAGTTGGGCCCGCGGCGCCGGTTGCGCCAAAGACTCAGCCGCTGATCGCCTTTGTCAGCTTCTACCGGGGGCAGAGCAAGGTATACGAGACGCAGCCGCTGGAGGTCTCGCCCCTCCCGAACACGCGACTGCAGATCGCGCCGATGAACTTCACCGTCGATCTCAGCTCGCTGGCGCCGGGCAAGTACGACTGCCAGGTGACGGTGCTCGATCCAGGCGGCGGCAAGGGCGCGTTCTGGAAGGCGCAGATCATGGTGGTGCCGTAGGCGAGCCGCAGGCTGGGAGCTTGGGTTGAGCGGATGTTCAAGCTGCCGCGCTACAATAAGCATTATGAGCGCGGAGTCGAACCCGGATTGCGCACAACAACGGCGGCAGGCACATCTGCTGATCGACGTGTTGCCGGAGGAAAAGCTCTCTGCCGTGCACGGTCTGCTCGAAGTCCTGGTTGAGCCGCTTTCCCGCGCTCTGGCCGTGGCCACGGTGGAAGACGAAGACCTCACCGCGGATACTGCTGCCGCCCTGGATCGTGCGCGCGCTTCTCTCGCTCGCGGCGAGAGCGTCTCCCACGAGGAGATCCTCCGCGAGTTTGGTCCGTGAGTGAGGAAAAAGCTCCGCGCTTGTCCATTCGTTGGTCGGAGGAGGCCCGCGCCGATCTCCGCCGCATCGACCGCCAGACTGCGCTCGACATCCTCCACTGCGCGGACCGCTATCTCACTACACGCAATGGCGACGTGAAGAAGCTCAAGCCGCCCCAGACCGGCTTCCGTCTGCGGTGCGGCGATTTTCGCCTCTTTTTTGAATACAGGAATGAGAGCGGGATCGAAATTCTCGGAGTACGCAACCGCCGCGAAGCCTACCGCTGACAACCTGCAAGTTGCCTGCGGTAAGATTCTCGCGTGAAGCTGCGTGGAGGTTTTCCGTTCGCCTTCGTCTTTATCCTCGGCCTTGGTCTCGGCCTTGCACCTGCAGCGTTCGCGCAGGCGGATGCCGCGGTTTGTCGTTGAGTGTGCGTATTCGGCACGGCTGGAGCAGGGCGCGAATGAGGTGATCGTGTTCGATGTCGATGGGCATCCTTCGCCAAGTTTGGAAGGATTGATGAAGGCTGATTTGGGCAAGTGACGCGCCTTTGAAGGAGTATTCCCATGGTCGACTTCGTCGGACATGGGTACCCGGGTTGTGCCGCGCCAGGATTGATACCGATTTGGTTACGTGTATTTTTCATTGGGATTAAGAATGGTTACATATAGTCGACGCCGTACTGGACGGGGATCTGGGTGAAGGCTATGCGGGTTGGGGCGGAGTCTTTGGCGGGGAGCATGCCGGCGAAGTGGAGCGTGGTGTGGCCGTATTTGAGGTTCAGCTTGTCCATGGTGGCGGCTAGTTCCGCTCGATTGTCGGGATCGCCGAAGAGCGAGGCTTGAAACTCGCTCTCGGGGATGAGCGAGTGCATGGTGATGCCGACGAAGAAGGGGCGGCTGAACTCGGGGCCCTCGGGACTCTTGGCCCAGGCGTTGCGCAGGATGTTGAGCAGGGTGAGCGTGTCCTGACAGGGCGAGAAGCGGGCTTCCATGCCCCAGCCGGAGTGGCGGATTCCGCTGAAGTGTTTTTTGGATTTCACCTGCGCGGCCTGCTCGCGGGTGAGCTGGTAGCGGATGGTGATGCCCATTGCGCCGGTGTAGAAGTGCTCCAGGCGCAGGCGCATGGCGGCCTTGTGGAGGAGCTTGTGGGCGACGGCCCAGGCGCCTTCGGGGGTGCGGTGTTCGGGGCCGAGAACGTGGGAGTGGCCGAGAGATTTCTGGATGCCGGAGTCGACGGGGGCGCCGTCGTCGCCGGTTTCGACGCCGCGGAGCCAGTGATAGAGGCGATCGCCCCAGACCGAGTCCCAGAGCTTGTGCATGCCGGGACGATCGAGCGCGAGCAGTTGCTGCATGGTGGCGATGCCTTTGGCGTTGAGGCGGATTTCGGTCCTGGCTCCGACGCCGGGCAGGTCGCGCAGCTCGAGATGAGCGATTGCGCGAGGCAATTGCGACGGGAGCAGTCCAATAAGCCCGTCGGGTTTCTGCATGTCGCTGGCGATCTTGGCGAGGTAGCGGTTGGGCGCCATGCCGATGGAGCAGCGCAGGGTTTCGCCGACGTCGTCGCGGATGGCCTGCTTGATCTGGAGGGCGATGGCGCGGGCGCGGGGCGGTTCCTGCTCGCGGCCCATGAGTTCGCAGACCATCTCGTCGATCGAAGGGGTGTGCGCGACCGGGCAGCAGCGTTCGACGGCCTGGGCGATCTTGTGAGAATACTCGGCGTAGACGCCGTGGTTGCCCTCGATGAGGACGATGGCGGGGCAGATACGCTTGGCTTCGCCGACCTGGGTTCCGGTCTTGATGCCGAGGGCCTTGGCTTCGTAGCTGGCGGCGATGCAGCAGGTGGTGTCGGCGTGGGTAGGCACAACGGCGAGTGGGCGGTTACGGAACTCGGGGTGGAGCTGCTGCTCGACGGAGGCGAAGAAGCTGTTGAGATCGATGTGGAGGAAGGCGAAACGGTCGGATTGGGGAACGGCCATGGCGTCCTCCTGTTGGGCCGGACCATTATATTTTGTGTATACCCCCCACCCCCCCCTCCCCATATGATCTTGGCGAGAAGTGCTTTGGTTTGATGTGGTTACGGGAGGGGTATTGCTGTAAGATACCCCTTCTAAAGGGGTTGCCGCTAAGATCGTCAAACGAATCAGGTTACGGGCGGGGGTATGGGGCTGGCGAGCCGGCGGCGTGCGTCTGAGGATGGACGCAAATTCCCCCATACTTCTATTATACAGGTTTGAGTGGGGTGTTTATGCCAAGTTTATTTCCTTGCGGGTCATAGAGTTAGGTGGTTTTGGGGGTTGACACGCGAGATTGGCCCATTTTCGGGAAAAGAATTTTCGCGGTTCGCGGTTCCCACCCTTCGCAAGAGCGCGAAGGATTGGGCCCCGTGGTTTTTGGGGTTGGTGAAGGGTGGAAAGGCAAGAGCGGGTGGTGCGAGCGGTTTACATCCCACCCTTCGCAAAGGCGCGAAGGATGGGGCACCCGAGGGTTTGAGGTTGGTGAAGGGTGAGCCCGAGGTTTTGAGGTTGGTGAAGGGTGGACCCACCCGCCGGCTGTTTTTACGCTGGGGTTGGGTTGGCGGAGAGTGGTTGGTCGAGCAGGAGACGGTGCAGGCGGGAGCAGACCAGGGCGAGGACGAGCAGGCCGGTTTGGAAGAGCAGCGCGTAGGCATTGGCGGCGAGCAGGCCATGACCGTGGACGAAGAGGAGGGCTCGGGGGACTCTGAGGCGGAGGGCGGCGGTGGCGCCGATCATCAGCAGGCCGGCGGCGCCGGTCCAAAGGAGGACTTCGAGCGGCTTGCGCCAGGTGGGCGAGAGGAACGCGGCGGCGGCCAGCGCGAGGGTTGCCACGGCGAAGAGAAGCGAGGCCCAGGGGATCGAGAGGAAAGCGAGGGTGGCGCCCAGAGCGACGGCGAAGGTGAGCCGGACGAAGCGGTCGCGCCGGCCATAGCGGATGACCGCGAAGGGGAGCACGAACCAGAGCGTCGACATGATGCAGGCCAGCAGCGGGCCGGTGGAGTTGAGCAGGTCGAGCCAGGAGCCGGTGTTGTTGCGCCAGGCGGCGGGCGTGTGGCCGATGTAGAGATGGAAGAGGTCGAAGATCGTCTGGCGACCGATGTCGGCGACGAAGAGGGCGAGGACGATGCGCCAGGTGAGCGAGACGAGGGTGCGGGCGTAGGCGGCGACGAACCAGAGGCGGCCTCGGGTGGCGGCCATCTCGGTGAGGTCGCCGAGGATGGCGGCGGCGCGGGCGGGGCCGGCGAAGAGGGCGAGGAGGAATTCAAGCAGGTTCGGCATCGGTGCCTCGGGTTCGTAGAGGTGGGAGGCGGGCGTGCAGGCGGGAGCAGACGAGGACGGCCAGGGCGACGCCGAGGATGTCACAGGTGAATCGCGTGTTGGCGGAGAGGGTGAAGAAGTTCCGATGCAGGATGCCAACCAGGGTATGTGTTGATACAAACATGGTGACGACGGCGGTGAGGCAAGTGACTGTGAGCACGACGGCGGATCTGCGCCAGAGCGGAGACAAGAACGCGAGGGCGAAGAAAAAGACGGTCCAGATGCCGGACATGTCCCTGACCGAGGTGATGGGCGCGTAGACGGGAATCGTTACAAGGATCAGAACGCCACAAAGCCGGGTGAGGCGATCGCGCCGGCCGAAGCGAACCAGCGCGAAGGGCGCGGCGAAGGCCATGCACTGCGCCATCACCAGAGGGATATTCCAGAGGATGAAGCTGAGACGCACGTCTTCCTCGCCGAAGAGTCCAGCGTCGCCGAGGTGGTAGGGCATGAGGTTGGCCAGCCGCCGAATGATTTGCAAAGCGAATCTCATGCTGACGAGGGCACAGACGAGCGCGACGGGGCTGCGCCAAGTGAGCGTGAGCAGGATGCGGGCGTAGGTGGTCCAGAACCAGAGGCGTCCGCGGGTGGCGGCGAGTTCCTCGAGGTCGCCGAAGATGGCGGCGGCGCGGGTGGGAGTGGTGAGGCGGGCGAGGAGCCATTCTGCTGGGGTGGACCTGGAATGATGACCGGATATGAAGGACTCAAACATACGCGCCTCCAAAGAGAGAGTCTGCAAACCCACATCTCAGAAGCGAGATGTGGGGCACCCGGTTTGTGAAGGGCTGCGAGATGTGGGGCACCCGAGTTTGCAGGTGAACGAGGCTGGCGGTGGGGGTGGTGAGGAGGTCGAGGCCTTCGAGCAGGCTGCGGTAGGCGGACTGGGCGCTGGCCAGGGCGTCGCGGCCTTCGCGGGTGAGGTGGACGAAGCGCTTGGCCCGGCCGCCGCGCTCGGGGGTGGGGCTGCCGTCGCGGAAGGTGACCAGGCCCTTGTCCTCCATGCGGTGGAGGGTGGTGTAGAGGGCGCCGGGGGATGGATTGCGGCCGGTGCGGGCGGCGATCTCGGCGAGGATGGTGACGCCGTAGGCCTGGTCGCCAAGACGCAGGACGGCGAGGAGGACAATCTGCTCGAATTCGCCGAGGGAGCGTTCGGGGTTCATATGGACTACAAAGTAGTAGTAAACGGAAAGGGTGTCAAGTTAATTGTGCGGAGGGAGATGGGAATCACGGGGAATGCTGAGAAAAGGAGGGAGCGGGCCCGGCGGGCTCGGCGGCTCGGCGTGGGCTGGGTGTCTGGTTCGCTTCGGCGGGCGTCAGTGCTGGGAGGAGAAGTTGAGGGTGATGGTGGTGGAGACTTCGACCGGGTGGCCGTCGACCCGGTAGGGGCGGTAGCGCCGCTGCAGGACGGCGCCGAGCGCCGCGCCGCGCAGCAGGCGGTGGCCGCTGAGGACGTGCGCGGTGGAGACGGCGCCGTTGGGGTCGACCACGGCTTCGACGACGACTCGTCCCTGGACGTGCGCGATCCTCGCGAGCATGGGGTAGCCGGGCGGGGGCGCGGAGAGGATTGCCATCTGGCCGGAGGCGACGCTGAGGTGCCGGGTGGGCGGGGAGATCGGGCTGGAGCCGAGGGCGGTGTCCGGGCCGATGGGCTTGTCCGGCTTGTCCGGTTTCTCCGAACGGGCGGAGGCGACGCTGGGGGTGGTAGATGCGCTCGACACGCCGGGAGTGGCGCCGGCGGCGGCAAGCTGGGCCGGGATGGGCGTGGACCAGGGAGGGGCGATGTAGCCGTCGTCGCGGGAGCTGTGGGCCGGGTGCCGGGGGTGGGGGCTGGAGGGTGAGGGTGAAGGGATCGGCGCGGCGCCGGTTGCGGCGGTGGTTGCGGCGGCGGCGGGGGCGGCTGCGACGGGCGGCGGATTGTTGGTCGCCGGGGTGGGAGCGGGGCTGGTGGCAGGCTTGAGGGCCGGGGTCGCGGCGGACCGGGTTGCGGTTCGCAGAACGGCGTTGGCGGAGTGATGGGCTGCAGCCATCAGAGCGGCCACGAACAGGGTCGCGCCAATTCCGGAGATGAGGACGATGCGTAACTGGGCAGAGAAAATCTGGGCGGCGGGCGTGCGAGGGGAGGCGGGAATCCGGAAGGCGCTGCGCTTCAGATTCGGGAGGCGCAGGGCCGGGAAGAAGGAGGGCGAGGGCGGCTCGGGGTCGAGCGTGGAGGGCGGCGGTGGCGGGCTGGCCGGATGAGGGTGGGGTTCCGCGGCCAGGGGTGGTGTGGAGGCTGGCATGGGCGGCGGAAAGAAGATGTTGAAGACGGGGTATGGGAATTGTTCCGGCGCCAGGTTGTGCTGGGCTTCGCTGCCGGGAGGGACGGCTGGTTCGAGTATTGGATTCGGCCAGGGCACGACCTTGCCGGCGTAAGCGGAGGGGGCGGGTGCGGGCGGCGTCGGCGGCGGCGGTGAAAGCTCCCGCGCGATGGCCGGTTCGGGGTCCGGCGCAGCGGTGAGGAACGTCTGGGTTCCGGAGTCGAGGTCGGTGAACCGGGAATAGACCGATTCGGGGAGGACGAAGGCTGGGGCAGGAGCGGGTTCGGCTGGTGCGTGGCCGAGCGCGCCGGCGGGTTCGTTTTCGGGCGGGGAGAGGCGCGCTTCCTTGGGCGTGGGGATGGGCGGGGCTTCGGATTCGGGTTCGAATTCGGGTTCCCTGGGGCTGGAACTCAGCGCGGCGTCGGGACCGGGGGGTTGGTTCCAGGGCTTGCGCAGGACACCGTTGATGAAGCTGAAGATGTGCTGGACGGGCTGCTGAATATCGAAGGCCGCCTCGTCGATTTCGGCGCCGCCGATGGCGACGCTGACGATCTCGAGCAGGTCTGCGCGCGGGACCGAGCCGCCTTCGCGCAGCAGGATGACGCGCACCATCGAGCTGAGGTCCTCGCGGAAGGAGTCGGAGGCGTCGAGCCGGGCGGTGAGGGCGACGAGGTCCTCGGGCGCGCCGCAGTGCAGGTGCTGGAGGGCGAAGAAGTCGCGCAACTCCTCGACGTGGGGAGCGTAACGGGCAGCGAGCTCCGGGGCAGTCCACAGAACAGCCATGGTTCGGATTTAGATGCAAGAAAACGTGAGTGGGAAGCCCCCGGGTGGAGGCGTCCGGCAGATTTAGAAGATGTGCTTGATGGCTTTGCCGGTGCCTTTGACGATTTTGCCGGTTCCCTTTGCGGTTCCGACGACTACGTTCTTGCCGGCGGAGGCTCCGCCTTTGCCTACGGCTCCGGCGGCGTTGATGGGATGCAGCGTGACCAGGTCTAGGGCGCCTTTGCCGGTTCCTTTGGCAAGATTGCCCGCGCCCTTGGCTGCGCCCTTGCCGATGTCGCCGGTTCCGCTGCCGATGTTGCCGCCTGCACTTCGGCCTTGCGGGTGTACGGCAGGCTGGGCGGTTGCATTGTTGGGCGCGGTGGCGGTGGGCGGTGGCGTGGATTGGGGCTGGGATGGATTCTGGCCGTACGCGCAT
>Ga0182024_10022270_pt1 | contig 11429 bp, 6 predicted proteins | sample P32metaG_FD_120480 | JGI IMG/M metagenome (GOLD analysis project Ga0182024, IMG submission 120480) | Permafrost microbial communities from Stordalen Mire, Sweden - P3-2 metaG (Illumina Assembly) | ecosystem: Environmental > Terrestrial > Soil > Wetlands > Permafrost | place: Sweden: Stordalen... | reverse complement strand
CACACTGGGCGTTTTTCTATCGCAATCAGTCATTTCAGCGATCAATACCTGGAACTCTTCCGTAACGATGGCGATCTGAACTTCACAGACGTCTCGAACGTTTCGCGAATCAAGTACCCGACGATTCACAATGTCGGCTGGGGAGACGCCTTCTACGATATCGACAACGACGGGTGGCTTGACCTGATTGTTGTCAACGGTCATGTATACCCGCAGATGGATCAGGCAGGCGTCGGAATTCACTTCCGTGAGCCGAGCCAACTCTTCATGAATCAGCGCGACGGCACGTTCCGCGACGTGAGCGAACAAGCTGGGGAGGCGATGAAGCTTCCGCGAGTGGGACGCGGTCTGGTGCTGGGCGATCTGTTTAACGACGGTGTGCAGGAAGTCGTGGTCGAAGATCTGGATGGGCAAGCGGTCGTTCTTCGTCCCCAAGGAGGACCGCGCAATCACTGGATTAGTTTTGAATTCGCCGGGACAAAGAGCAACAAACAGGCGCTGAATACTCGGGCCAGGGTCATGGCCGGCGACCTTGTACAGACTGACGAAGTAAGGAGTAGCGCGAGTTATCTGTCGCAGCACGACCTGCGGCTGCACTTCGGCTTGGCGCAGCATGGCCATGCGGATAAGGTGGAAATCCGCTGGCCGTCCGGGGCGGCCGAAACGTTGACGAACCTGGAGGCGGATCGCTTTTACTGCGTCAAAGAGGGCTCGGGCGTAGTTCCTTGCGCCAGCATCCGCCCCACGCCTACTCCGATTTCGAAATGAACGAAGCGAGTGCGCCGCGACTCGCCAAAAGCTGATTTCAGAGTTGGAATTCCACAATTGCGGAACCGGGGGTACACTCAGATCGAGCGACGCGGCTTGAGCCACGCGCATCCGCGGAAGGAAACATGAAGAAACGTGTACTCGCAACGCCTGTGGCTGCAGTGTCTTTGTGACGGCTTCCCGAGACTCGTAGTTCGGGCTCGCGGGGACCGTCCAACGGCGGCTTGCGGGTTTCCTTCGCGGTGCAGCGAACGCCGGGCAATTGACGGACCTACCAGACGTCGAAACCAACTACCCCACCCGAAAGCCTGTTTTAGGCAAGACGTGCTGGAAGGCAACCGGGAGCAATCAAGTGCGTCGGCGGAGAAGCCCAGGGAGGACCCGCCCGTTGGGTTGCTCGCCGGCATTGCAGGCCCGCTTCACCGGCGCACCCAGATCGCGACTCTCGCAGCCATGCAGAACGGCTGGTAAGCTGGCTGCACGGCCTAAGACCGGGCGTCGAATGTGAAAAAGACGCTTGACTTTGATAGCGCTTTCATTCATACTTTTTCCCAAATCGAAACCGAGGAGGTTACTATGTTTGTACACTCGCTTTCCTTGGGAAGACTCCTCCCATTGTGCATCGCCTGCCTGTCCTCTGGTGGAGCTTGGGGCCAAGCCACCAATTCAGCCGACGTCGCGGGTACCGTGACCGATCCCGCAGGATCAGTCGTCCCGGGCGTTATGGTCACCGTCAAGGATCTAGACAAAAACGTAGAGCGCACCCTGCTCACAAATGGATCCGGTCTCTACGATACCGGCCCGATCGTCCCGGACGACCGGTACATTCTTCTTTTCAAGAAAGCAGGTTTCGCCACGATCCAGCGCGGACCCATGACGCTGGCCGCCGGCCTCATCGGTATGAATGTGCAGTTAACCGTGGCCCAAGCATCGGAACAAGTTGTGGTTCAGGACACGGCGGCGCCCCTGCTGGAGACGACTACTGCCGAACTCTCGAGCACCATACCTTTAGCGACTCTGAGCGACCTGCCGCAAACCGGGGGAATCCCTGATTGGCAGTCGATCATTACGTTCCTGCCGGGCGCAGCGGGGAACGGAACCAACAACAACAGTTCAGCCATGGGAGCAACGTCAGTCAACGGCGCCATGCCTTTTACCGCCTCGCTGTTGGATGGCTCGACGACCAATTCGCCCATGAGCGACAACGTCATCAACACGCCGATCTTCGACTCGGTGGCCGAAGTGAAGATGACCAATTCACAGTTTTCGGCGCAATACGCGGCGGGCGGGATTGTCTATAACCAGATCAGCAAGGGCGGGACCAACAGCTTTCACGGCATGGCGTATGACTACTTCAAGAACACCGTCCTGAACGCCACTCCTTTCGGGTTCAATGGCGTTGCCGGGTTTAAGGCGCCCACACGCTTCAACGACTTCGGTGGGAATATCGGCGGACCGGTGATCAAGAACAAGGTCTTCTTCTTCTTCGGCGTGGAACAAACGGTCAGCCATGGGCAGTCAGCCGTGACTTTTCAGACTGTACCGACGCTTGCCATGCGCTCGGGCAATTTCACCGGTTTGAGCACGATTTACGATCCCACTTCCCAGACCGTGAACCCGAGCACCGGGGTTGTAACCCGGAACCCGTTCCCAGGCAACCAGATTCCAGCCAGTTTGCTGGATTCGGCAGCTCAAAACATTCAGTCGTACTACCCTCAACCAAATCTGCCCGGACAGGTGGTGAATGGCATCGACACCAATAACCTCGATTACCAGTTGCCTACAAGGGCGCCGAAAATCAAGTACTTCGGGCGTTTCGACGCCGACGTAACTAGCAACAATCGCCTCACCGGTTCGGCAACCTGGAATGACGGCCCGTCGATCGCGTTCAGCCCGGTTGCCCCAATCAATCAAGCCCCGGGCGACGTAATGAACCTCAGCGGTCAGCTCTCCGATTACTGGACTATCAATCCCCACACGATAAATGAATTCCGCATCGGATTGATGGGCGAATACGATGAGTTCACGCCCAATACCGTAGGCTTGGGTTACCCATCCAAGTTGGGCTTGCAGATTTCCAAGGCAGACGTTTTCCCAACCGTCAGCATCAACAACTATTACACCCTGGGCGGCGGCCTCGACACCGAGTACCATGAGAACAGTATCGAGATCTCGGACATGGCGACGCTTATCCGCGGCGCCCACACCCTCAAGTTCGGATTCGGCCTGATTATCTACCGCGCCGATTCCAGCGCCTGGGGCGACTATTATGGGGCCAACGTCGGTTTCACCGGCGTCTATACCGCTGGCAGCAATACGGGGTCGCTGGCATCAACTACCGGAAGTTCCTACGCCGATTTCCTTCTGGGCTATGTACAGAACTGGTCGGCCCTGGTTTCGCCGGAATACAGCGGCAGGCTCAAGAACCCCGGAGTATTCGCCGAGGATGACTGGAAAGTGAACCCCAAGCTCACGCTGAACATTGGCTTACGTTGGGAGGGGAACACCGGATGGTCCGACCGGTATGGGAATGAGCGTTCCTTCGATACAACCATTACTAATCCCGCCACGAATTCCCCCGGCGCGGAGTGGTACGCGAGCACGCATACCAATGGCAGAAGCAAGCTGGAGAACGGAGTGTGGAACAATTGGCTTCCGAGAATCGGCTTCGCCTATCAACTTAACAATAAGACTACCCTGCGCGGCGGCTTCGGCATGTACGACTTCACGTGGAATGTGGACTACTACGCGAGTTGCTGCCTGGGCGCCGCCACGGCGTACAGCGGCAACGAGACCGATTCCACCGGCAACGTGGCGCCAGTGGTGATCCTCTCCTCATCCGGGAACACCAACTATCAGGGTGCGAAGGGCGCTGCTATCAACTCGCTCTATGGACTCCTGCCGACTACCCCGCAGGCATACAACGGGCAATCGGTAAGCTTCGAACCGTACAAACAGCCGCTCCCGCTTCTCAAATCCTGGAGTCTCACCGTCCAACGGCAAGTAACCGGAAACATGGTGGTCGAGGCCAGTTACGTCGGAAGCCATGAATCGCACCTGCTCTTCGTTACGGACCTGAATCAGATTCCCCAGAACCTGCTGGCGCCGAACGATTCCGGCTTGCGTCCCTATCCCGAGTACCAGAGCATTACCGGAAACCAGAGCAGCGCCGTTTCGAGTTACGACGCGCTCCAGGCCCAGATTACCCGCCGCTTCAGCAACGGATTTTTGTTCAACGTTAACTACACATGGTCGCACATGCTGAGCGATCAGGATTCTTCCGGTTGGGGCTCGAATGCAGGCGCCCAGGTCTACCAGAATGCGTATGTGCCCCTGGCGAACTATGGCCCATCGAACTTTGACATTCGCCAGATGTTCAAGGGACATTTCGGTTACGACCTTCCTGTTGGCAAAGGCCGCAAATGGTTGAATGCGAGCAAGGCCGCCGATGAAGCGATCGGCGGCTGGACCCTTTTTGCGGACTTCATTTTGCAGGACGGCAGCCCCTTTACGCCTCGCATGTCGGTCAACAACAGTTATGCCTTGTCGTCGAATATGGTGTGGTACCCGAACGTGGTGGGAAATCCGTATCAGGTGACCGGGGGCCAGAATATCAATAGCTGGTACAACGTCAACGCGTTTGCGGCTCCTACGCCCGGTACTTTTGGGGATATGGGGCGAAACGCCGTAATCGGACCGCCCCTGAAAAATCTCAACATGCAGCTCAAGAAAACGTTCACTATTACCGAACGTTTCAAGCTGGACTTCAGCGCCAACGCCAGCAATGCGTTGAATCACCCGTCCTTCGCCCTGCCCGATGCCACCATCGGCCCAGGTCACATCGGAAAGATCACCGCTGTCAGCGTGAGCTCGCGTAATATAGAGCTGATCGCGAAGCTCAGGTTCTGAGGCCGGATCGACGTTAACTACCTGAACCAACTTCAGTCCTCCGGAATATAAAGGGGTTCCATGTCCAAATCCAATTCCGACAGTCCCACTAGCATGAATCGCCGCCAGGCGTTGCTCCTGCCGGCGGCCGCGGGTATGGGAGCCACGCTGGCTCAAACCGCCAACGCTTCAGACAGCACCAAGACAGCGGTGCATCAGCAGGTTCCCACGTCTTGCTCGACGCCTCGCGCGGCTGTGGCCAAAACGCAATATGGAAATGTCCGCGGATTCACCGATGGCGGCGTTCTGACGTTCAAAGGCATTCCGTATGGCCAGACTACCGCGGGCGAGAACCGCTGGCTGCCGGCCAAGCCGCCCAAGCGTTGGGACGGCGAATATCCGGCTTTGATTTACGGGCCGAATTGCCCGCAGAACCTGCACAGTTGGGATCGCCCCGCGGCCCAGCAGGGCCAAGGCGAGGCGATGTGGGGGTCGATCGAGCAGTCGTTCATTATGGATTGGGATGACGGCTACCTGGGCGAAGATATGCTCAAGCTGAACGTGTGGACGCCCGCGCTCACCGGTAAGCGCGCCGTGATGGTCTACTTTCACGGCGGCGGCTTCACTTTCGGCTCGTCCTATGAGCTGCCTTCGCACGAAGGCGCGCAGATGGCGCGGCATCATGACGTGGTGCAGGTTTCCGTCAATCACCGCCTCAATATTCTCGGCTTCTTCGACCTGTCCGAAATCGGCGGGCCGGCCTACGCGGACTCGGTGAACTGCGGCATGATGGATCTGGTCGCCTCGCTGAAATGGGCTCACGAGAACATCGCGAACTTCGGCGGCGATCCGAACCGCGTCATGATCTACGGCCAGTCCGGCGGCGGCTCGAAGGTGACGACCTTACTGGGGATGCCTTCAGCGGTCGGCCTTATCCATCGGGCGTCAATCCAGTCGGGCGGTGGAGGCAATCCTCCCGGCGCCGATGCGTCACGCGAGTTCGCCAGGCAGGTGATGAGTGAGTTGAATCTTGGGGCGCGCGATATCGCGTCCCTCCAAAAGGTGGAGTGGGCGAAGTTGAACGCGGCCGCCAATGCCGTCGCGCTGAAGATGAACGGCCCCCTGCCGGCGGGCCGCGGTCCTGGCTCGCCCACCGGCGCGCCGCGCGTCGGCTCGGGTCCGACCGTCGACGGCCGCATCATCACCATTCGTTCCTTCAATGAAGCCATCGCCGATTCCGCGAAGAACATTCCGATCCTGATCGGCAGCGTCAGCGAAGAAGGCAACAGCATGGGTTCCCGTCCCACCGAGGAGCAATGGCGTGCTACCCTCGCCCGCGTTTGGGGTGCGGCCAAAGGGAAAACCCTCGCCGACGCGATGATCAAGAAGTACCCAAAGAAGAGTATTCGCCTGCTCTCTTATGGCGTGAACGGCATCAGCTCACGCAACAACGTCACGCGCATGGCAACGCTCAAGTCCAACCAGAGGGGCGCGCCCATTTACGCATATTACTTCACCTGGCAATCGCCCATGCTCGAAGACGCCGGCGCATGGCATACCGCCGAGCTGGCCTTCTGCTTTGACAACACCAAGCGCTGCGAACAGGGTACCGGCAACACCATCGAGGCTCAGACGCTAGCGCGCAAGATGGCAACTGCCTGGGCCAATCATGCGAAGACTGGCAACCCCAGCCATCCCGGCCTGGTCTGGACGCCGTTCGACGCGGCTAAGTGCTCGACGATGGTCTGGGACAACGAGTGCCGCATGGTCAACGATCCCGAAGGCGACCTGCGGAAGATCCTGCTCGCCTAACAGAAGCAGCTGGGGCAGACCGGTCGGCCGGGGCGGTCCGGATCCGGGGCCCGCAACCAACGGCCATTGGCAAAGCTAGCTGTGCACGCCTCAACTCGTCTCGTAGCGAGCCGGGATTAGATAGAGGAGGAATCGGATGAGAATCGATCCCAACGAGTGCGTCGCATGCGGCAACTGCACCTATGTCTGCCCCATGGGCGCGATCTATATCGATCCGGCTATCGAACGCGCCACCGTGAATCGCGATGAATGCGTCGAATGTTACGCCTGCTACAACGGGTTGAGTCAGGAGTACTTGAACCCGACGCTGGTGCGCACCATCCGCAGGCTGCGCCGCCGAGCCGGACAGGTAATTACCACTCGGCTACGGAACCGTCTTCGTGGAATACGCGCGCCATGGGGCGGGTTCCGCCGAAAGGATATTTCGCCAGACTCGCCTCGCTCAGTTCGAAGCCTAGGCCGGGCTTCTGCGCCAGAGGGAACCGTCCGTCCACCATTCGCATGGCGGGGAATCCCAACCATTCCTCCCAGATTTTGTCCGTCGGGCCGGGTTGGATTTGACCGCAGATCTCCTGCACGACGAAGTTCGGCATGGCCGAATTCACGTGCAAGGTGGCAAGTCCCCCTATGGGACCTTCGCAGGCGTGGGGCGCCATGGAGATCCCGGAGACCGCCGCCATCTGCGATACCTTGGAAAGTCCCGTGATGCCGCCTACATGATTGATATCGGGCTGGAGAATGTCCACCACGCCCATCTCAATCAGCTCGCGGCATCCGTAGAGGGCAACCAACCGCTCGCCGGTCGCGATAGGAGTTGTGGATCGCCGCGCGATTTTTGCCATAGCCTGGACATTCTCGGGAGGGCACGGTTCTTCGATGAACAACAGGTTTAGCGGCTCTACTTCTTTCACCAGAATCGAAGCGACGCTGGGACTCGTCTTGGCATGGAAATCGACCGCGATGTCGATGTCGGGACCGAGCGACTCACGCAATACCTGCATGGACTTGACTGCCGCGGAGATCTTGTTGCGTGTCTCGATCCATTCGTAATAAGCCGGGATTCCCGTTTTGAAACAGGAAACGCCCAGCCCGATCGCGGTTTCGCGCAGCTTGGCCAACGCTTCTGGAGTGCGTACGCCATCGGCGTGATAGTAACCGCGGACGCCGCGCGGATCGAGCGGTCCGCCGAACAGCTTGTATACCGGCACGCCCAACGCTTTTCCGCGAATATCCCACAGCGCCTGATCGATGGCCGAAATGGCCGAGCCCATCACCGGTCCAGCGCGATAAAAGCTGTGCACATACATCGACTGCCAGATGTGCTCCACCTGCATGGGATCGGCGCCGATGATGAAATCGCGGAAATCCTCGATACAGGCCATGGTGGCTCCGGCCTTCCCTTCGAGAGTGCCTTCGCCCCACCCGACGAGCCCCTGATTGGTCTCCAGCTTGCAAAATACGTAGGGCCGATCGGAGTTGGGGGTAAGCGACACGCCGAACACTTTCATGCCGGTTACCTTCAGCCCAGATTGCAGGCGATCGAAGCCGGCGAGCGATCCTCGCGCCTGTGGCTGCGGAGGGGTCATGGCGCAGCCGCAGTCCGGGAAAGCTGCCCGGCGAGGATTATCGTGAGCGAATGCCAGTCCGGCGCCGCTTATGGTCAGAAAAGATCTACGCCGCATGGTATTTCTCCAAAGCCGACTCGTTCACTTCAATGCCAAGACCCGGGCCAAGTGGAAGCTGCAGGAACCCGTCTTGCGGCGTCTCAAGGCGCGTTGAAGCGGCTGAAAGAAGCGCCGCGCGCATGGCGCGGTCTTCGGAGGCATCGGGGAGCGGGACATGTTGGATGAAGAAATTCGGCACGCTGGCCGCCAGATGGAGCGCCGCCGCGGTGGCTATGGGTCCGCCGTCGTGGTTCGGCGCGATCGCGACGTAGTAGGCCTCGGCCATTATTGCGATGCTCCGGGCGCCTGTAATTCCCCACTGCGCGATATCCGGCCGCACAACGTCTACCAGGCCATCCCGCAACAATGCCAGAAATGCGCCTGGATCTGCGATGCCGCGCCCGAATCCTAAAGGCGTCACCGTCTCGCCTGAGATCTTGCGCACCGCTTCGACATTAGACGCGGCACACGGTTCGTCGAACCACAGCGGGTGGTAAGTTTCGACACTCTGCGCCACCGATGCCGCATCCCCGGGGGTCAGGGATCCATGAGCGCTCAGCACGAAATCGCGATCCGCGGGCAGTTGTTTCAATAACGCCTGCACCTGGTTCTCGTATGCCTTACCTTGATTGCGGGCAGCCGGTTTCGGCGCCTGAATTTCGACCGCGCTGAACGCGGCAACGTTCGATCGGGTGAATGCCCTTACTTTGTGTCGCGTGGGTCCGCCAAGGACACGGTAAACCGGCGCCCCGCAGGCTTTCCCGAGAATATCCAGCAGGGCCATATCCAGGGCGGCGGCCAACGGCGCCGACCGGTCGATGGCGGCGTAGAGCGTCGCGGGCTTGCCGAGCCACTCCTTTTCTAACGCCTTGGCATCTTGTTCCGGCGCCTGGGCGCATTCGCCCCATCCGGTCAAACCGGATCTTGTCTTCACTCGCAATACGGCGTAGCGATTCCCGGAAACCGGCTCGCGGACGGGATACCAGCGCATTTCGGAAATGGCATGGGCAGTTTCCGAGTTCGAGACTGCGGCCTGCGCCAAGAATACGTCCCTTAGGCGGGACCGGCGGATGGCGGCTTCGGTGTTCATGCTTGTGCCCCTACAAACTGGCGTTGCGACTCGAATTCATGGAATGACTTAAATGCCTGTCATTATACATGCAGGGATGCCGGTAGCGATTCCGAATGTCGAATTTACGTTACTTGCTCTCTCCGTCGATTGGCGTAAAGCGCACCTCATCCGCCGCGAGGTATTCGCCCTCCCTGGGCCCTGAGAACTGGATATAAACGACGCGGCCGCCTTTCACTGTCATAATGAAGATCGGGACCGGATCACCGGGCGCCTTGCGTCCTGGAATGGAATCGAGACTAACGCGGTCGATCACTTTGCCCTCGGCATCGAAGGCTTCCAGTAGAGCCGGCATGCCGGTCGAGCCCCAAAAAGAGACGGTGACCGAGGATACGGGCGTCGGGAACGTGGCGCGGACCGGAATCGGTTCCGTCGCCATCGCACAGACGATCCCCTTGTGACCGTTCGAGAGGTGGGTGAAGAACATCAGCATCCCCTTCCCTTTGGTCTGCTTGGGTTCATGGGCAAGGGTGAACACGACTCCTTTTTCTTCCCATCGCGGGACGCGGTTGGCCTGACCGTCGGCCATCAGGGGAACCGCCTTTTCGAAATCCACGATAACCGGCTCGCCGGACCAAGCGTAAGCCGCCGCGCCGAGTATCAAGAGGAGTCGTGTGGTTGCGGCGCGGATCATGCTTTGGTCATGTCGAGACCCGACATCGTCCCGGTGGAAGAGGCAAACTTCCCGGCTTCGATCCCCATCCGCTGCAGCATCGATACGAAAAGGTTGGGAAGCGGATAGTTCTGGTTCCGGTCGAAGGCGAGGTGGCCAACGTGCCGGAAACCGCCTCCCGCCAGGAGTACCGGCATGTTCGTTGTCGAGTGGGCATTGGCGTCACCCAGGTTTGAGCCGTATAGCACCATCATGCGGTCCATCAGCGTCTCGCCGTTCTCCTGGACCGCCTTCGACTCTTTAAACAGGTCCGCAAGCAGACGCATATGCCAGGAGTCGATGATGCGCAACTGCGCGAGCTTCGCCTCCGATTTTCCATGATGCGAAAGATTGTGGTAGCCGTCGCTGATGGTTGCCCCGGTGATCTCCACCACCGGAGTGCTGACGCTGTCGAGCATCAGAGTCACGCTGCGCGTCGAGTCGGTTTCAAAGGCCAACCGCACCAGCCGGTACATGTTGGCCACTTTGGCCATATACTGCGCGGGGCTGGCGGGGTCCTGCGGTTCGGGCTCTTTCACTACCGGTTTGGGTTTTCGCTCCCAGCCTTTGGACTCCTGCAGGCGGCTTTCGAGTTCACGGACACTGGTGAAATACTGATCGAGACGCGCGCGGTCGGAAGCGCCGACGCTGCCTTCAAGCGAGCGAACCTGGTCGGCGACGGCATCGAGAATGGAGCGGCCGGTATCGAGTTCCGCGATTTTGGCTTCCATTTCCAGGGGGCTGCCCTGAATGAACATCTGGCGAAATACGCCGGCGGCGCTTTGCTCCGGCGGGATGGCCACGCCATTACCGGTCCATGAGAGCGAGCGGGCAGCGGTGTTGACCGCCAGGGTAAGCGACGGGAAGCGCGTCTGATTGCCGATGCGTTCCGCTATGTACTGGTCGAGGGAAATGGTATTGCGGAAGGAGCTGCTGGCCGGGTGAGGGGCCGCCGTCAGAAAGCTGATGTCGGACGGGTGTCCGCCATCCACGTTGGGGTGCGAGACGCCGGAGAAGACAGTGAAATCCTTGCGGTGCTGGTTGAGCAATTTGAGGTAATTCGAGGGCGTGTAATTGGGGCCGGCGTCGGCGGGGAAGAACTCACCGGGGAGCACGCCGAGGTTGTTGCAGATAGCGAACATGCGGTGTGGCGGGGCGGCCGATTGCGCGCGTGCAGCTGCGGGAATCATCGCCTCGAGAAGAGGCAGCGCGAGCCCGACGCCGGCGCCACGCAGCATCGCGCGTCGGGAGATGGGAGTTTTGGTAAGCATGCTGATTTTCCTGTCTATTTGTTTCGGAAGAGATCGCTCTCGATAATCCTGTGAACGATGTCGCGAAGTCCGTAATCCGAGCCGTGGGTCTTGTCGAGGATTTCCTCAACCTGTTTTCGATCGGAGAAGCCGATCGGCGCCCCAGTAGCGTAAATAACAAGCTGACTGACGGCGTTTCGCGCCACGGTGCGCTCTTCACGATCGAGCAGGAGCCGTTTAAATTCACGAATGTCTTTGAACACGCT
>Ga0182024_10022269_pt1 | contig 11429 bp, 5 predicted proteins | sample P32metaG_FD_120480 | JGI IMG/M metagenome (GOLD analysis project Ga0182024, IMG submission 120480) | Permafrost microbial communities from Stordalen Mire, Sweden - P3-2 metaG (Illumina Assembly) | ecosystem: Environmental > Terrestrial > Soil > Wetlands > Permafrost | place: Sweden: Stordalen... | reverse complement strand
TCGACCGTCGCTCCCGGCTCGCTAGCACGGCTTTCCGCCAAATCTAGCAGGCAATTTACCGTTTCGAAATTCACTGGCCTTCGATACGCCTTCGTCACAAAATCGGCCAACAACCCCTTTACGTAGAGTCGGCGCGCCTCGGCTTCCGCGGGAATCGGGCTGGGGAAAAACCGCGCATAATTCTTCGGCGGCTCCCAATACTTCTCGTCCTCCGGGCCGGTCACCGCGACCGACGCTATGCGCAATGTCAACGACCGCACTTGCGTCTCCTGCGTCAAAGGCTCGACTTCCAACGTAAATTGATGATCCCCGGCCTGCCAGTCCTCCTGGTAATTATAGTGAAAGCCCTGCTCGCCCTCGCGCGCGTATTCGTGCCGCTCCACTTCCTTCCCATCAATCTTGAAAATCAGCCGACACTTGTTTCTATCAAACTGATCGTCCACATATTTTTCCGAGGCCGTTAAATTCAACGTCACCCGGTACCGTCCGGCATGCTCCACGTGATACGTATTCACCACCAGGGCCGGATCGTAATACGACAGCGATAAACTTCCCCCCTTGTTAGACAACGGATCGTTCGTGGCGTGAAATCCGCGCCCGGCGATAATCCGTTCCGGCATCACGCGCGCATGCGTTGGCACCGCTTCGTCAACGACCTGCCTTGCCGCGTCCAAATACTTCTCCAGCAACATCGGCGAAAGGTTCAAAACGTCGCCAATGTTATCAAATCCGTATCCTGTGTCATCCGGCGGAAACTCCGTGTCCGTGTCGAAATCAACCCCCATCAAATCCTTGATCGTATTTCGGTACTCCACGCGATTGAGCCGCCGCACCGTGACCCGGCCAGGATCGATGTTTTGTGGATCAGCCCCAAAGACGCCGAATTTGATCCATTTTGCCAGGCGATCCCGTTCATCCGCCGTAGGTCGGTCCTTTTTTGGCGGCGGCATGATATTGCCGCGCATATTCTTGAGCGCCATCGACCAGAGATCTTTGTTCGTTACCGCGTCCTGTTCGGTCTTAAAATCGTCAAACGCGACCCCTCCCTTTTTCATCCCGTCCATATGGCAGTCCCCGCAATATTGCGTCAGGATCGGTTTAATTTCGTGCTGAAACGCCGTCACGGCCGACGACTCGACGGCCTGCGCCCCGGAGCAAAGCGCAAAACCCCCTGCAACCGCAGACCACATGGCGATGGACGGCATTAAACGCATTTGGATTTGACTCTAATTGTAATCCAAAACAAACCAGTAATCACCAACTATTTCGGATACCTTATATGGACGCCTTTTGGTTACGCAAAATTCACCTTTACCAAACTTTGATCTAGGTATGTCAAAGTTTGGTGACCAACATCTGTCTTAGGTATGTCAAAGTTTTGACTGGATTTCCTGCTTCCTTTTCCCCACTCTTCTCTTGTGAAACCCAAAACTGAAGAGTTTCTCAACTTCTTGCTTTATTCTGCGACCCAATTGACGCAGTCCCCGTATCGCAACATCTACGGATCCTACGAAAGCTGGGCCTATCGCCAGGGTTTATTGCGTCAAACAGCCAAATTGGAAGCCAGGAAATTCATCGAGCGCTCTCCTTCTGCGCCCAAAGACCGACTTTATCGTCTAACCCCCGAAGGCCGAACGCACGCTTTCGGCGGACGGGATCCTCAAGCGCAGTGGGCTCGCCCTTGGGACGGAATCTGGCGAGTCGTGCTGTTTGACATCCCGACCGCCCGCGAGGCTTTTCGACTCCAATTACGCCGTTATTTTTTCGATCACGGATTTGGCTGTTTACAGGGGAGCGTCTGGGTCACCCCAGATCCAACCGCGCCAGAACTCAAAAAAATGGGAGACGCCGAAATCCACGTCACCTCTCTGATTGTTCTTGAGGGCCGTCCCTGCGCCGGGGAATCCGATGCGCAAATTGTCGCTGGCGCATGGGACTTCAATCAAATCAACCACCGCTACAAGCAATATCTCAATGTCCTCTCCGTGCGCCCGGAAGGCTCTTTGCACGGGGAATCCGCCGCCACACAAATGCGCGATTGGGCCGCCGCAGAACGCAAAGCCTGGCTTCTGGCCATGAAATCAGATCCGCTTCTGCCCGAAGCTCTGCTGCCACCGCATTATATGGGGAAGGAATCGTTGCGGCAAAAGCTTCAAGCCCTCGGAAAAGCCGCCCACCAATTGGGCACCTTTCACCTTTGAACCAAACTTTGATCTAACTGTGTCAAAGTTTGGTTCTATAACTTTGTCTTAGGTAGATCAAAGTTTGGAAAACCCGAAAACTACACTGTCCAGCTTTGCCAAATTCCCGCGGATGCCGCTAAAAAACACCGTCTTTGGGGTCGTGTTGCCCCTCAATTCCCCTCGTTTTTACCGGCTGCGCTCAAACTAAGGCTTGTTCTGCTCCTTGGCCCAACTGTCGCGCAAGCCAATCGTCCGATTAAGAACCAGCTTTCCCGCGGACGCCGCATCCAGCGTAAAGTATCCCAGCCGCTCGAATTGATACGCTTCGCCCATTTTTGCGTTGGCCACGCTGGGCTCGCATTTCGCGGTAACCACCTCGAGCGAAGCGGGATTCATATGCTTCCTAAAATCGCCTTCGGAATCAGGTTCCGATACGGTAAATAGCCGATCATACAGCCGCACCTCCGCGTCCACCGCGCGCGGCGCGCTCACCCAATGAATCGTGCCCTTAACTTTGCGCCCTGAGGTCGGCCCGCCGCTCTTGCTGCCCAAGTCCGCCGTGCAACGCAACTCCACAATCTTGCCCACCGCGTCTTTCACCACTTCGTCGCATTTGATGATATACGCGTATTTCAAACGGACTTCGCCGCCGGGGCGCAGTCGGAAATATTTCGGCGGCGGATTTTCCATGAAATCGTCCTGGTCAATGTAAATCGATCCGCCAAACGGAATCCCGCGCGACCCCGCCGCCGGGTCCTCCGGATTATTGACAGCCTGCAACTCCTCTTCCTGGCCGTCCGGATAATTCGTGATCACAACCTTGATTGGCCGCAACACCGCCAGACGCCGCGCCGCGCGTTTGTTTAAATCTTCCCGAATCGCATGGTCCAGCACCGCCATGTCCGTCACGCCGTTGTATTTCGTGATGCCAATATTATAGGCGAAATGCCGCAACGCCTCCGGCGAAACGCCCCGCCGCCGCAACCCCGAAATCGTCGGCATGCGCGGATCATCCCAGCCCGTCACAATCTTCTCGTTGACAAGCTGCAGCAGCTTCCGCTTGCTCATCACCGTGTAAGTCAAATTCAGCCGCGCAAATTCATACTGATGCGGCAGCGCTTTCGGCAGGTCGAGATGGTCCAAAATCCAATCGTAGAGCGGGCGATGCACCTCGAACTCCAGCGTGCAAATACTGTGCGTGATGCCCTCAAGGTAATCGCTCAGGCAATGTGCGAAGTCATACATCGGATAGATCGACCACTCCGCCCCCGTTTGATGATGCTCGGCGTGCCGGATGCGATACAGCACCGGGTCGCGCATCCAGATATTCGGCGCCCCCATGTCGATTTTCGCCCGCAACGTCCGGGCGCCGTTGGGAAATTCGCCCGCTTTCATCCGCCCAAATAAATCGAGGCTCTCCACCACCGAACGATTCCGGAACGGGCTGTCCTTGCCCGGTCGGTCCGGCGCCCCGCGATAAGCATCCATGTCCTCCGGCGACAGATCGCACACATACGCCTTGCCCTTCTTAATCAGCGCCACCGCATAATCATAGATCGCCTCAAAATAATCCGACGCATAATAGGGCTGGTTCCCCTCCTTCAATCCCAGGCTCGCGTCCGCCCACCCGCCAATCAGCCATTTCACGTCCGTCGTGATCGAATCCACATACTCCACGTCCTCCTTCGTCGGATTCGTGTCGTCCATCCGCAAATTGCAGATCCCGCCGAACTCGTGCGCAATCCCGAAATTCAGGCAAATCGATTTGGCGTGCCCGATATGAAGATAGCCGTTCGGCTCCGGCGGAAAACGCGTGTGAATCTTCGGATATTTCCCCTCTTTTACATGCGCCGCCACAATGTCCCGGATGAAATCCGACGGCGCTGGCGCCGCTGCTGGAACTGAATCACTCATTCACGCCAATTTACGAGGCAACCACGTCCGGCGCAAAGCTAAACCTCAGCCGCAATTCTTACCCAAGCCGCCACACTATCCGCGCCTTGTTCAAATCGTACGGCGACATCTCCATCTTCACCCGGTCGCCCGTTGTCAAACGCACAAACCGCTTGCGCATCTTCCCCGAAATTGTCGCCAGCACCTGATGCTTGTTGTCCAACTCCACCTTAAACATCGTCCCGGCCAGCACTGTTAGCACCCGCCCCTCCACCTCGATATGTTCTTCCATGATGCGTCTTCTTAAAAAGTTAAAGGGCGACGCCCGTTGTGGGCGTCGCCCCGCCAAAATCCTGCCGCCGTTTAGTAACGGTTATTACGGCGTCCCCCGCCGCCACCACCACCACCGCCACTGCCGCCGCCGCTATATTCACGGCGTGGGCCGCGATCTCCGCGCTCTTCACGCGGGCGGGCCACATTCACCGTCAATGCGCGATCATCCAGCGTCGCGCCATTCATGGCCTCGATCGCCTTTTGCGCCTCTTCCGGAGTGGACATCGTGACAAAGGCGAAGCCCCTCGGGCGTCCGCTCATCTTGTCGATCATCAGGTTCGTTTCCGTGACTGTGCCGTGCGCCGCAAAGGCGTCCTGCAAGTCGTTTTCTGTCGTGTTGAAGGAAAGATTTCCCACAAACAATTTATTCATGATTTGAACTGTTGAAGACTTCCCACACTATTCAGACTGTTCCCGACCACCGGGTTTCAAATCATCACTGAACCGAGTCCACTTGAGGATTCACCATGCCGTGAAAGAGACGGATATCCAACAGATGAGCCGCACACTACCCCACCCCGGCCCCCAGCGCAAGCGAAATCGAGCGTGGCCCTTGCGTCCCCCACCGTTGCCTCGAGGTGAGCAAAAACTCCCAAAGTCCGTCTAACGATTCATGACAGCGAAAAGAATTCCCTGCCGGTCACCGAATTTGACAGTCGGTTTTAGGGCGTTCGCGGGCTTTTTCGCCTTTTTCCTTTTCAGCTACTTTGCCGCAGCGCAACCACGCGAGAAATTATGGGACCAGGTTGCAGTCAGCATGTCCAACGGCCTTCCGCAGACGGCCGTCACTAATCTCGAAATGATTCTGGCGTCTGCGTTGGCGGAAAAGGCCTATCCCGAAGCCGCGAAAGCCGTGGCCCTGAAATGCACGCTTCAAACCCGGTCCGACCAGGATGCCGACGCGGAAAAAATCAAGCAATTGACAACCTCGCTGCCAGCCATGCCGCCGGCCATGCAACCCATTCTTCACACGATCCTGGCGCATTGGTATTGGCATTATTTTAACGGCCATCGTTGGCAGTTTGAGCGGCGCACTGCGACAGCGGCCCCGCCGGGCGATGATTTCACGACGTGGGACTCGCCCCGGCTTTTCGCTGAAATTGAACGCGAATTCCAGATTGCCCTGGCCAACGACGCCTCGCTCAAATCAATCCCCGTCGGCGTCTGGGACGGCTTGCTCGAAAAAGGAAGCATGCCGGACACCACTCGCCCCACTCTCTACGATTTCATCGCGCGCGAGACCCTGAATTTTTACGCCGAAAGCTCTCCACCCGGTTCCGTGGAAAACCCCTTCGAAATTGCCGCCGCTGACCCCATTTTTGACAGCGCGGATCAATTCCTCGCCTGGCAACCGCAAACGACTGACACCAACTCCCACACTCTAAAGGCGGTGCGCCTGTTTCAGGATTTGCTCCGTTTTCACCTGCGCGATCCCGCTCCCGCGCTGGCGTTTGCGCAAGCAGACTTGGATCGTCTGGTCTGGGCATGGAACTTCGTGTCCGATCCTAATAAAGACGCCCGCTGTGTCGCCGCGCTGGAAGCGTTTGCGCAAGCGCATGCCGACCAGGAAATCTCGGCGGAAGCGTACGACCGCCAAGCTGGCATCCTCTATCAAAATAATGACTACGCCGCCGCGCATCGCGCCGCCGTGGAAGGTGAGAAACGCTTTCCTAATTCGCCGGGCGCCAGGCTCTGTCACAATTTGCGCCTCGATCTCGAAACCAAATGGGCGACAATTACCACCGAACGCATTTGGAATGCGCCGTGGCCCCAAATCAATGTCCGTTATCGGAATATCGATTCCCTCGAACTTCGCGCCATTCCCGCCGACTGGGAAACATTTCTGGATCGCCACCGTCACCGCCCGGAAAACCTCTCCGAAAAAGAACGCGCCGAAATTCTGCGAAGAAAATCCGCCCTTGAATGGCAGGTCAAGCTGCCCGCCTTGACCAATTTCACCGAGACGAATGCTGACGTTCCCGCGCCGGAAAACTTGAAGCCCGGCTTTTATTTTCTCGCCGCCAGTCATAAATCCGGCGCCACGCCCGACAGCGATGTTTCCATGACGCCAATATGGGTGAGCGATTTGGCCCTGACGCTGCGCGTGCGCGACAATGCCATTGAGGGATTTGTCACCGAGGCTCAGTCCGGCGAACCTATTGCCGACGCCAAAGTCTCCGTCTGGCATCTCGATGACCAAGGTAATCGCGTTCCCGATCCCAACCTCGCGCCCGACACCAATGGGTTCTTTTCCATGAATTCGCAGGCCGGACGCGCTTATCTCTTTCGCGCCCGCGCTCACGGACAGGAAATCGCCACCCAAGATCAGTATGGCATTGACAGAGACCGGCCGAGTCCGCCGATAACCGTCGCTTACTTCTACACGGATCGCGCCATTTATCGCCCCGGCCAAACCATTCAATTCAAGGGAGTGTGCCTTCATTTCGAGCCGGGCGCCACCCAGGCTGAGTTGCTCAAAAACGGTTCTGCGACCGTCGTTTTCAACGATGCCAACAGCAAGGAAATTGCCCGGCAAACGTTTCGCATCAACGACTACGGTTCATTCACCGGCAGTTTCACCGCGCCGCGCGACCGTTTATTAGGCGCCATGTCCCTCAACGCGATTGGCAGCATTTCCGGCCAGACAGAAATTCGCGTTGAAGAATATAAACGGCCAAAATTTTTAACCACCCTCGACGCTCCCCAGGCCGCGCCCAAGCTCAACGGAAAAGTCACTCTTACCGGCCACGCCATGAGTTACACGGGCGCGCCAATTGACAGCGCTCACGTCACCTATCACGTCATGCGCGAGCCGCGCTTTCCCGTGTGGTGGGGTTGGTGGCATCCGCACGACCAATATTTCGGCCAGGAAATCTCCCACGGCTCGACCACCACCGCCGCCGACGGCTCATTTGCCATCGAATTTGACGCTGCGCCCGACGATTCCATTTCTCCCACCAACGAGCCTGTCTTCAATTTCACGATCAACGCTGATGTCACGGACAACACTGGCGAAACCCGTTCCGCGGATCATGTTATCCACGTTGGCTATGCCGCGCTTCAGGCTGAATTGACCGGTGACGATTGGCAGACGGTTGAGCGCCCCGTCGAATTAGAAATCTCCACAAAATCCCTCGATGACGAACCGCAATCAGCCCAAGGCGAAGTCAAAATCTACGCCCTTCAGGCGCCAGCCAAAATCGACCGGCCGTCCTTCCACGAACAAGAGAATGCCCCGATCGATTGGCCGCTCGGAAACATCATCGCCCAAAAATCGTTCACAACTGGCGCGTCCGGCAAAACGAATGTTTCTTTTTCTCTCCCGTCCGGCGCTTATCGCGCAGTTCTCGAAACCCGGGACCGTTTTGGAAAAGAGATCACTGCCCTATTGCCGATCCAAGTTCTCGATCCAACGGCCAGCAAGCTCGACCTGAAAATTCCACACCTTCTCGCCGCTCCCAAATGGGAGGCGCAACCGGGGGATGACTTCACGGCTCTTTGGGGAACGGGGTATCCGGAAGGCCGCGCCTGCATCGAACTCGCGCGTGACAATAAAATTTTTGCGCGTTATTGGACAAGCCCCGGACGCACCCTGCAACAAATTCATATTCCAATTACCGAAGCCATGCGCGGCGGTGTTACGGTATATTTGACTCAAATTCATGACAACCGCGCCTGGTTCGAGTCGCGCAAAATCGATGTTCCGTGGAAAAACAAGGAACTCTCGCTCAAATGGGAGCATTTCACTTCCAAGCTCAAACCAGGCCAACAGGAAACCTGGACCGCCGTCATCTCCGGCCCAACCGCCGAGAAAGATGCCGCCGAACTCGTCGCCACTCTTTACGACGAATCGCTCGACGCCTTCGCTCCTTTGGAGTGGCAGCGCCTGCGCGAATTATTCGCCCAGGACGAATCCTCCATGCAATCACTCTTCGTCAATGACATGCAGGATTTCTCGCTGAATTTTGGCCTTCCACTGCCACCGGATAACAACGCTGAAACCTATCGACATTTCCCCGCCACGCTCGTTGACCCGCAGATGGAATCCTTCACGCATACCCGGGATTATTACCAGTTGCAGGCTGTCGGATACATCAACGTAAACATATCCCGAGCCACCACCATTGCCGGAGTCGACGGCGTTCCAATGGAGTCGCCTGCTCCGATGCCTAGCGGTCCGGACACGAGCCCTCATCGCGAGGCCAGATCTCGCGAAGCTGAAAAAGCCAAACAGCCCATTGGCGAAGTTACCGCCCGCAAAAACCTCAACGAAACGGCGTTTTTCTTCCCGCAACTCCTGTCGGATTCCAACGGGGTCGTGCGTTTGACGTTCACCATGCCGGAAGCACTGACCAAGTGGCATTTTATGGCTTTGGCTCACGACAAGTCTTTGCGCAGCGGCTTTCTCGAAGCGCACGCCGTCACCGCCAAGGATCTCATGGTTGAGCCTAACCCGCCGCGTTTTCTGCGCGAGGGCGACGTCATCGAATTCGCGGTCAAAGTCTCCAATCAATCCGATGCGCCGCAATCCGGCACGGTGCGGCTGACGTTCCATGACGCCGCCACCGACAAAACCGCCGACGCCGCTCTTGGCAATACCAACGCCGAACAAACCTTCGACGTTCCCGCCAAACAATCGCGCGCCTATTCCTGGCGCATTCACGTCCCCGACGGTTGCGGCTTTCTTACCTACAATGTCGTTGGCGCGACCGCCAAACTTTCCGACGGCGAAGAAGGAGCCATCCCTGTTTTGTCGCGTCGCGTGTTGGTCACCGAATCGCTTCCGCTTTCCGTTCGCGGCCCGGCGACCAATCAATTTCATTTTGATAAATTGCTCGCTTCCGGCGCTTCCTCCACCCTGCAAAATCAAAGTCTCACGGTGCAAATGGTTTCCAATCCGGCCTGGTATGCCGTCATGGCCCTGCCTTACCTCATGGAGTTTCCGCACGAATGCAACGAACAAGTGTTCAATCGTCTTTACGCCAACGCTCTCGCCCGCCATATCGCCAATAGCGATCCCAGAATCCGGCACATCTTCGATCTTTGGAAAAACACGCCCGCCCTCGACTCTCCTCTGGAGAAAAATCAGGATTTGAAATCGGTCATGATCGAGGAAACGCCGTGGTTGCGCGATGCCGAAAAGGAAAGTCAAGCCCGCCACAACGTCGGCAATTTATTCGATAAGAATCGTCTCGATTACGAAACCGCCTCCATTCGCCAAAAATTGCTCGACGCGCAGCTTCCCGATGGCCGCTGGCCGTGGTTCTCGGGCGGCCAGGCCAGCGATTTCATCACGTTATATATCGTCACGGGTTTTGGCCGCCTGCGTCATCTCGGCGTTGACCTCAAGTATCCGGCGTTGAAATCCTCCCTCCGCCGTCTCGATGAATGGCTCGCGCAAAAAGTGGAGGACATCCAAAAATCGCCGCACCCCGAAGCCTATGTCCCGGATTCACTTGACTGTCTTTTTCTCTATGGCCGCAGCTTTTTCCTTAAGGACTTTCCCATCGCCGCGAAAGATGAGAAAGCCATCCAGTTCATGTTGGGGCAGGCGCGCAAAGGCTGGCTCCAGACCCGCTGCCGCCAATCACAAGGTCAGCTCGCCCTGGCTTTCAACCGCTGGGGCGGCGACGACAATGGCGCCACCGCGCGGGCCATCATGAAGTCGTTGCAGGAGCGCAGCGCGTCGAGCGATGAAATGGGAATGTATTGGAACGACGACGGCCCAAGCTGGTGGTGGTATCGCGCGCCTATCGAAACTCAGGCCGTCATGATCGAAGCCTTCGACGAAGTTGCGCACGACCAGGCCGCCGTCGATGCCTGCTGCGTCTGGCTGCTCAAGCAAAAACAAACGCAAAACTGGCCATCCACAAAATCAACCGCCGACGCCATTTACGCCCTTCTCTTGCGCGGCCCCAACCTCCTATCCAGCGATGCACTCGTGCAAACCAAGGTCGGCGCCCTCGACATCACGCCTGCCACTGCCGAAGCCGGCACAGGCTTTTATGAGCGCCGTTTCTCCGCGCCCGAAATCAAACCCGCCTTTGGCAATGTCACCGTCACGAAAACAGATCGCGGCATCGCCTGGGGCGGCATCCATTGGCAATATCTCGAAGACATCTCGAAGGTCACACCGCACGACGGCGGTCCGCTAAGCCTCACCAAATCTCTCTTCCTGAAAATCAACACCGCGCACGGCCCCGTTCTTCAGCCCGTTCACGGACCCCTTCACGTGGGCGACGAACTTGTTGTCCGCCTCGAACTGCGCGCCGACCGCGACATGGAATATATCCATCTCAAAGACCAGCGCGGCAGCGGCGCTGAACCGCTGAACGTTCTATCCCAATACAAATATCAGGATGGCCTTGGCTACTACGAAAGCGCTCGCGACACCGCCAGCCATTTCTTTATCGATTACCTTCCCAAAGGCTCCTACGTCTTCGAGTATTCCGTCCACCTCCAACTCCGCGGCCAATACCAATCAGGCATGGCCGAAATCGAATCCATGTACGCGCCAGAATTCAACTGCCACTCCGAAAGCTTCGCCCTCGCTGTTCTGTAGATTTTCCCTTGACAAAATGTCGTACTAGGCAACACTTGCTTCCGGCTCGGGCTTTATGCCCGCCTCGCCCTCGCGGGCGATCGTTCTTTGATATGGGCGTTTAGGGATACAGAAATCGGCGCCAACTTTGAACTTTAAACTCGGAACTTTGAACTCCCCGAAGGGGCTCGCCCCCCTCCCCCCCCCCTCGCCGAGTGGTTGGACGCCAAACCATCGAGGTCAATCGCACCAAATCAAACCAAATCCAAGCCTTGGCGTCTGATTCCTGAACTCCGAATCTTGTCAATCCTGTCTAAAAAGGATTGGTGGGATTCAGACCTCATCGCACCAGATCGCCAGTTCTGTTCGGCACAAAAAATGAAGGAGCGTTTATTAAACGCCGTTGACAGGTTGGAGTCTATAGCACGTGGAGCCGGCGGGAAGAAGCTGCGGGCCAATGGCCGATCCGTCCAAGCGCG
>Ga0182024_10022268_pt1 | contig 11430 bp, 8 predicted proteins | sample P32metaG_FD_120480 | JGI IMG/M metagenome (GOLD analysis project Ga0182024, IMG submission 120480) | Permafrost microbial communities from Stordalen Mire, Sweden - P3-2 metaG (Illumina Assembly) | ecosystem: Environmental > Terrestrial > Soil > Wetlands > Permafrost | place: Sweden: Stordalen... | reverse complement strand
GGGGAGTTCAAACGGTGAGGTTTACGTTTTCGAGCTTGAGTAGGAACGGGCGCTGTTCAACTTATCCTTCCGAGGATAGGAGATGTCCTCGGGACAATTCTCACTCAACGTCTGTGTTTTTCAGTTGGAGTGCACTGTGCAACAACGCCTGATATTTCTTCAAATCATAGAATAATATTGGCGAGGTATAGGAAAGGAGGAGCCCATGGTGGATCAGATCAACTTTATGCGCTGGCGTTCGACTTGGCTGGGAGCCGCGGTAATTCTTCTCGCGATCGCCGCGTTGAGTACCGGGTCGGGAAGAAACCTGATCGGCAAGTTCTTGTCGTCTTTGCGTGTGCAAAAGGTTCAAGCGGTGAATGTTAATCTCTCTCCGTTCGTCGACGCTAGCGCGAACCCGACGCTGCACCAGATGGTGACGCAAATGATTTCCGATAAGGTCCAGGTAGAAGTAAACGAGAACGACCAACCGGTATCGGATGCTGCCGCCGCAAGCCAGATGGCCGGGTTCCGCGTGCTGCTACCAAGCACGCGAAAAGATTCGCCGAAGCTGGTCCTGGGAGGCGCCCATAAAGTTGATATGTCCGTCGATCGGGCTCGGCTGCAGGCGATCGCTACCGAGGCGGGCCATCCGGAACTCACGTTGCCGCAATCGCTCGATGGGGCCGAGCTTGGCGTACAAATTCCTCGGTCGGTGCACGCGCAATATGGAACATGTCCTGGTCCAACGAGCGCGACCAGCGCCGTTGCCAGCAACATCACAGGGCCGACGCCGGCCACCACTCAATACAGCGATTGTGTCCGGTTGCGCGAAGGGCCTGTTGCGGTCGTGAAAATTCCGCCGGGTTTGGATGTCGGAAGCCTCGCGGAGATTGGCCTGGAGACAGCCGGGATGACGTCGGCCCAGGCACGCGACTTTCTCCAAACAGTGGACTGGAAGGCAGTTCTAAGCTTGAACGTCCCTCGGTTTCTGCGGTCCTACGAGGAAGTGAACGTTGCCGGAACGCATGGCACGCTACTCAGCATGGCCGGCCGGCGCGGACCTGGCTACGTGCTGATCTGGACGAAAGATGGAATCGTGTACTCTCTCACAGGATTTGGGGATTCCAGCCAGGCGGTCGGTTTGGCGGACTCGCTCAGATAACGGTAGGAGCCGGCGCTGGCCCAGACTGATAACTTCGCGATCCGTACCCAACATTTGCGCAAGGTTTTTGGCGACAAGGTAGCAGTTCGTGACCTTTCTCTTGAGGTGCCCCGAGGCGAGATATTCGGTTTCCTCGGACCAAACGGCGCAGGCAAGAGCACGTCGATCAAGATGCTTCTCGGTCTCGCGAAACCCACCAGCGGCGAGGCCTTTGTGCTGGGGAAGGCTGCGGGCGACGTGGAGGTTCGGCGACGAATCGGCTTCCTGCCGGAAAATTTTCGCTTCTACGAATGGCTGACGGCGGCTGAACTTCTGCATCTGCACGGCCGCTTGTCCGGAGTCCCCGAAATCAAGCTTAGGGATCGCGTCCCCGAGTTCATCGAACGGGTTGGACTAACCGCGCATCGCGAAAAGCGCCTGCAAGATTTTTCGAAGGGTATGCTCCAGCGGATCGGTTTGGCACAAGCTTTGATACACGAGCCCGATCTGATTTTTCTCGATGAGCCGACTTCCGGCCTCGATCCGATGGGGCGGCGTCTTGTGCGCGATATCATCCGCGCTCAGCGCGATCGCGGCGCCACAGTCTTCCTAAACTCGCATCTGCTCAGTGAAATCGAGATCACCTGCGACCAAGTCGTATTCATCCGCGAAGGAGAAGTCGTCACCAGCCGCGATATGCGAGAGCAAGAGGAAGAAGTGCGTATCGAGGTGCGCGCACGCAAGCTCACCCAGGAATGCGTCGCCGGGCTGGCCAAGTGGGGCGCAGCCTTCAAGACGGATGAAGAGCGCGTTACAATTACGACGCCCTCGCGCGACGCGCTTCCCCACCTGCTGCGGCATTTGGTCGCGGCGGGCGCCGACGTGTATGAGTTCACGCCGCAAAGGATGTCGCTGGAGGAATTGTTCTTGAGCATCATGGGCGAAGACCGAGGGCTCTGATGGGCACCTGGATCATGGCCGGCGTTACTTTTCGCGAGGCGGCGCGCAAGAAAATTCTGTGGACGGCGCTGATTGCGGGAGCCGGATTTCTTCTGGTTTTTGGCGCAGGTCTTCACGTTCAGATCGAAGATTTTCGGACGAATGCGGTGCCGCCGTTTTTGCGCTACCAGATCGTGAGCGCGATGCTTATGGTTGGCCTCTACACGGTGGACCTGCTCGCCGTGGTGATGACCACGCTCACATCCGTCGATACGATTGCGGGAGAAATCACATCCGGCACGATTCAGGCGATCGCCACGAAACCCTTAGCTCGCTGGCAAATCCTCATTGGGAAGTGGATTGGTTTCAGCGGGATGATTGCGGTTTATGTGGGGATCATGTTTGGCGGCACGATCGCGGAGGGGTATTGGATCGGCGGCGTCATGGCGGAGCACCCGGTCCGAGGCGCCTTGCTCATTTTTCTCGAATGTATGGTTGCGCTCTCGGTGTCATTCCTGTTCGGCACCTGGTTTTCGACGCTCACGAATGGCGTGATTGTTCTCGGACTGCTCGGTCTCGCTTTTATGGGTGGTTGGCTCGAGCAAATGAGCGGATTCACGGAAGGCTCGCGGCTTGCGACGGTTGGCATCGTCTCGAGCCTTCTCATGCCCAGCGAGGCGATTTGGCGCAGGGCAGCCTTTGAGATGGAGTCACCGCTGGCTGGCTCGCTTCAATTTTCGCCTTTCGCGGATGTGTCCGTGCCGAACTTCAACATGATTGCGTACGCCGTTGTGTACCTCCTCGTTGCTCTGGGAATCGCCGTATATAACTTTTATGATCGCGATCTGTGATTAGCTTCAGTTTGCCGCTACCCCGACCTTGGTTGACACCCATGTACTGAGGGCGTAGTCTCCCGGCACGCAGAGGTGCAGGTAAATCTAAAAGACTGGCCGGGAGGCTTCGATGAGAACTTGTCTGTTCACATTATTCTTGTTGTTGGCTCCGATTTCGTACGGGCAACAAAACGTGCCCGAGATTTCCTTCGATTCCGTTCCCGACTTTCTCAAGCTGCCGCCCGGGACGAATTTCGGCGAAGTACCGGGCGTGGCTGTTAATTCCAAGGGCCATGTCTTCGTGTTTACGCGCTCCAACAGCGCCACCGGCCCGGCGTATGGTCCCTCGGCGGCGCAGTTGTTCGAGTTTGGCGCCAAAGGCGAGTTCCTGCGCGAAATCGGCAAGGGTCTCTACGCGTGGTCGGAAGCGCACAGCGTACGCATCGATAAAGACGACAACATCTGGGCCATCGATAAGGGATCGGACATGGTCATCAAATTCAATCAGGCCGGCCACGTGATCATGGTTTTCGGACGACGTTCGGAAGCAGCGGATGGAGCCAAACCTTGGGAACACGTGATGCCTCCTCTTCCCGCCATCGACGGACTTTTCCGCCAGCCCACGGACGTGGCGTGGGATACCGCGGGCAACATTTATATCACCGACGGGTACGTCAACTCGCGCGTTGCGAAATATGACAAGAATGGCGATTGGGTGAAGTCGTGGGGAGAGTACGGCACCGCGCCGGGGCAATTCCGGCTCCCTCATGCCATTGTGGCGGACCGCAACGACAACCTCTATGTGGGCGATCGCACTAACCGGCGCATTCAGGTGTTCGATACCGAAGGCAAGTTTCTGCGTATGTTCACGATTGACGTGCCGCCTGTTCCCGGAACGCATGCGGTCAACGGCATTACTCCAACCGGCGCGGCCTTGGCCGCGGTGAGTGGGGCTCCCAATTCAATCTGCATCACGCCCGGTCCGAATCAAGTGCTCTTTGTCGGAGAGACCACCTTCCCCGGACGTGTCTTCAAGGTTTCGCTCGAAGGCAAAGTGCTTGGGGTGATCGGCCGCTCCGGACGCCAACTCGGGCAGTTCTCCGGCGCGCACCAGCTTGCTTGCCCCTCGGAAAACGAAGTGTATACGGCTGAAACTTCCAATTGGCGCGTCCAGAAATTGATCCTGCACCCGCAAACGCGAGCTTCCGGCGCGGGGAACTAGAGAATTGTAGATTGCAGTGGACAACGGGTTCGAGTGGTTTGCGCGAATCGCTATCGCCGGAGCGAATCAGTGGAAATCATGAGAAGCGGTTTCGGCGCGGGTGATGGATAAAGGGAGAATGCGTTCGGCCTTGACGGAGATTACGCCGTCCTGATTCTGCAACCGGCCTTCGATGAGCAGGAATTGCTGGTGGACGACGGTCACGTGATATTGCTCGAAAAGCTGCGGCGTGATGATGGCGTTGGCAATGCCGGTCTCGTCTTCGATGCTGAGAAACACAAAACCCTTGGCGGTGCCGGGACGCTGGCGCGCAATCACGCCTCCGGCAATGCGAACGCGCACGCCATGCGGCAGGTCGCGCAGCTCGATGGCGGAGCGCACACCTTGTCTCTTCATTTCGGAACGATGGTAAGCAATGGGATGGGGGCCAACCGTCATTCCCGTGCCGCGAAAATCGGCGATCAGCCTTTCTTCGAAGGTCATGGGCGCTAGAGGGGATTCACCGGGGGATTTATCCAGAGATTGATCCGGCGCCGAGGGCGATGGAATGTGCGCTTCGCTAATCACGCGGCTTTCCGCTTCTGATAATCCCTGGGGCGTTTCGAGCAAAGGTCCAGGGCGCCGCGCGACGCGTTCGACTTGCCACAGAGCATCCCGGCGATGAATGGCTCGGCTCGCTCGCGCGTGTTGCCCGTCATCAGCAGCATTGCGGTTGGCGGCGATGAAATTCAACGCGCCGACTTCGGCAAGCGCCGCCAGTCCGGATTTTTGTATCGCGGGCACGCGAAGTTTTAAATCCTCAATCGAAACAAAAGGGCGAACCGCTCTCTCGCGGGCAATCTCCGCCGCGATTTCAGCGCGCAGGCCTTTGACGTAGCGCAGACCAAGACGGAGAGCAAAACCGGCTTGCCGGTTCTGCTCATCTTTCGCAACGCGCTCGAGCGAGCACAGCCAGGCCGAACAGGTGACGTCGATCGGCCTGATTTTCAGGCCGTGACGCTGCGCGTCTTTTACAAGCGTGGCGGCGTTGTAGAACCCCATGGGCTGGTTATTCAGCATGGCGGCGGTGAAAGCGGCCAGGTAGTGGCATTTCAGATAAGCGCTGGCGTAAGCGATCAGCGCGAAGCTGGCCGCATGGGATTCGGGAAAACCGTATAAGGCAAACGAGGTGATGGATTGAACGATTTTTTGCTGCGTTTCCGGAGGAATGCCCTGCTTGATCATGCCGCGGCGAAGCTTGATCTCCACTTCCTTCATGCGTTTTTCGGAGCGTTTGAATCCGAAGGCTCGGCGCAGTTCCTCCGCTTCTCCACCCGTGAACCCGGCGGCGATCATCGCCATGCGCAGCAATTGCTCCTGGAAAAGAGGCACGCCCAGCGTGCGCGCGAGAACGGGCTCGAGCGATGGATGAAGGCTGTCGGGCGCTTCGCGGCCCTGACGGCGTTTTAAATAGGGATGAACCATTTTGCCGACAATCGGCCCCGGACGAATGATGCCGACCTGCACTACAATGTCGTAAAAGCAGACGGGGTGCATGCGGGGCAAGAACGCCATCTGCGCGCGGCTCTCGATTTGGAACATGCCCACGGTATCCGCTTTCTGCAACGCGCCATACACAGCAGGATCGTTTGCCGGCAGGCGGCCCAGATCCAGCTCTTCGCCGTAATCGCTGCGAATCAGCTTTATTGAATCTTCGAGCACGGCCATCATGCCGAGTCCGAGCAGATCGACTTTGACGATGCGCATGTCGGCGCAATCTTCCTTGTCCCATTGCACGACGACGCGTCCGGGCATGGTGGCGGGTTCGAGCGGCACAACCGAATCGAGTTGGCCCTGGCATATCACCATGCCGCCCGAGTGCTGGCCGAGATGCCGCGGCAAATCCTGGACCATCACGCAAAGCTCGAAAAACTTGCGGATTTGATGGTGCTGAAAATCAAGGCCGGCGTCGCGGAATTGCCGCGCGAGCGTGTCGTTGGCGTCCTTGTATTCCCAGGCGCCCACCAGACTCGCCAAACGATTCAGGGTTTCGGGATCAAATGACAGCGCCTTGCCGATTTCGCGTGCCGCCGAGCGGCCGCGATAGGTGATGACGTTCGCCGTCATGGCCGCGCCTAATTTGCCGTAACGCTCGTACACATATTGAATGGCGCGCTCGCGCTGGTCGCCGCTGGGAAGATCGAGGTCGATGTCGGGCCATTCGCCTCGCTCCTCCGAAAGAAATCGTTCGAACAGGAGGTCCATTCCAACCGGATCGACCGCGGTGATTCCAAGGGCGTAACAGACGGCGCTGTTGGCGGCAGAACCGCGGCCTTGCACGAGAATATTGCGGCCGCCGCAAAAGCGGACGATGTCCCAGACGATCAGGAAATAGCCGGCCAGGTCGAGCTTTTCGATCATCGCGAGTTCACGATCGATCTGCCGGCGGGCGCGCTCATTTTCTTCTCCGTAGCGTGCCAGCATGCCTTCGTAAGTTCGCCGGCGCAGGAAGCTCATTTGAGAATCGCCGGCGGGAACCGGATATTTCGGAAACTCGTACCCAAGATCATTCAACGTGAAGCCCAAGCGAGAGGACAAATCGCGCGTGCAGGCGATAGCTTCAGGAAGATCCGAAAATAACCGCGCCATTTCCGCGGGCGATTTCAAGTGACGCTCGGAATTGCGGGCCAGAAGGCGTCCCGTATTCGCGAGAGTGCGATGGTGGCGAATGCAAGTGAAGACGTCGAGCACTTCCCGCTGCGGCGGCAGCGCGTGGCAAACGCCGTTGGCTGCGAGAACGGGCAAACGCAATTTGCGCGCGATTTCGAGGGCTGCCTGGTTGCGCGCTTCCTCGTCGCGGCAGAAGTGCCGCTGCAATTCCACGTACACATTGTGCGAGCCGAACAAGTCGCAGAGTTGCCGCGCGCATTGTGTGGCGCCGTCGGTTCCTCCTTGAGAAAGTGCGTAGGCGAGAGGGCCTTCTTCGCCTCCCGTGAGGCAGATAAGCCCGGTGGCGTGCTCGGCAACTTCCGCGGAGGAAACATGGCCTTCGCCCTTTCGCGCGCGCAATTTCATGCGGGTGATCAGGCGGCAAAGATTCTGGTATCCGGCACGCGATTCGACGAGCAAAGGATAGCGCCAGCCCGAATCCGATGTGACTTCCGCGCCGATGTGCGCCCGGATGGGAATTTTCTGGGCGGCGAGATGAAAGCGAGGTGCGCCGTAAACGCCGTCGCGATCGAGCAAGGCCATGGCCGGCATTTCGCGTTCCGCGCACACGGCGGCGAGTTCCTCGGGCAAGGAAGCGCCTTCCAGAAAGCTGAAAGCGGAGCGTGCATGAAGCTCGACGTACATCAGTCGTAGACACCCCGCACAAACCAGCTCTGACGCAGCGAGTCGTAATAAAAACGGTAGACAGCCTGCTTCTGCTGTTTCTGTTCCGGCCGTGAGCTCGAATTGAAAATTGATTCGTCCGGGGTGGAACTGGAAAAGGAGCGAAGCTGAATTTCCAAATCCCATTCATCGTGCTGCCAGCCGTCCTCGCGCCACCAGTCTCCTGAGCTGCGCCAGGGCCCCGAAGCAGTGACAACATCGCTATTCATGCCTCGAAAGAAAACTCGCACGGGGCGTCCTTCGCGCAAATCGACCCGCGCCGGCAGGGGAGGCCTAAAAATCCGGAAAGTAGCGGCCGGTTTTCCGGCGCGCGATCGTGCTGCGTTTTTGGGCCTATTTCCCCGGCCCTTTGAGTCAACTGGAAGCGGAGAAAATCGGCTCATGCGAAATTCGCCGGGACGGTGCGTGTCCACTATTTCCGGCGAGCCGATATTCGCATCGCCCACCACGCTCGCAAGGCGGGCGATGGTCAACTCGAGATTTTCGGGATCGGGAGATCTGGGGAGAAACAATCCCCCTTGGGTTGCGCGCGGCGGGGCTGGATCCGCAGCCAGGGCCACTTTGAGAATCGGTGAGCGCGGTGGATCGGATTGCAGCTGCAAACGGAGCAATTTCAGAAGCATTTTGGAATCCCGCATAGGCACGGGAAGAGTCAGGATCTTTTCATAAATTTTTGACTCTGCAGGCGCCATGCTTTTCCCGCGAACGCTGCCGCGAGTGCGGCGAGAATTTCCGTTCACCGCCTGAAAATCATCCTTAGAGGTTGTGTCCAGATCGAACCGCGTGCGAATCGAATGGACGGCCAGCGAACGCGCCTGCAGCCGCGCGCAGAGCTGATCGAGGAGCCGTCCGAGAAGAAAGGCCAAGGGTTCAAGCTCCGCGACGGAATCTTCCAGAGCCAACTCTTCTTCGAAAAAGAGCGCGGGTTCGGCGAGCGTGAGCGAACGCAAGCTGGTCCCACACGCCAAAGCGTGAAGGCGAACGCCCTCCTGCCCCAGACGCTCTGACAGATCCAGAAGAGGCAAGGCGGCGAGCGCTTCACAGGTGCGAATGCCCCATCGCTCGAGAGTGTCGAGAATTTCCGGAGGGGCTGAAAGCGCTTGAACCGGCAGCGGGCCTAAACGCCGGGATTCGTCACCTGGAGAAATCCTCGTAATTCCGGGGAAACCGCGCGCGGCGAGAATAGCCGCTTCGATGTTCGAAGCAACAGCAACATTTGCGATCAGGCCGAGGCCGGATGCGCGATGGGTAAGTTCACTTGCGATATTTTCGGCGGAGCCGAATAAGGAGTTGAGACCGTCAAGATCGAGAACGATCGTATCGGGCGCGGTATCTTCCACGCGCGGCGAAACGGACCAGCCAAGATCCATCAACGCTGCGTGAGCGGATTTTTCCTGAGCCGACGAGCGATGGCGAATTTCGATTGAGTGGAATTGTTCCGCCTGGGATTTCGTCATGCCCAGATGGATGCCGGACTGCAATGCGGATTGATTGGCCGCAACCACGCTCCACAGCGGAGCAACGCCATCTACAAGCGCGACCGCGCGTTTGCGAAGCGCGGGCTCCGCGCGCGCCACCGCTTGTATCAGGAAGCCGGGAATATGAATGGAAGCAAAAGCCATAAAAATTCAGTCCCCAATGGGACGCCCACCGCAGCGAAATACTCACCGCAGTGTCTGTGGTCATTTCTGTTTCGGTTCGGCCTTTTTGGATTCGGTCGGCAATCCGCCGAAAGAACCCCACAGCGTTTTCGTCTCGAAAATTCCCGGACGATCCTTCGTTCCGCTCGCTGGAGCGAAGCCTTCCTGGAAAAATATCCCGTTCACCGGTTGAATGCGAGAACGGAGCACTTTGGTGCGCACCTCAAAGCCATCGAGCAGGCAAGCCGATGGATGCCGCGAAAAATTCGGCGTCGCCGTTTCGAGCGTTGCCGACCAGATGGCAGGCTCGACGCCGAGCCTCAGGACCAGCGAAGCGCACGTTTTGGCGTGAGGCTCCTGCTCGAGGACAACCAGGACCGTCTGCGTATCCTCAACGGCGCGACGAAAGCGAAACCAGGCGTTGAGCGGAACATAACTCACGGTTTCCGGCGGAACATCGCTCAAATCCAGAGCGATCAAGCCGAAGCCGCCGCCTTGTATCAGCAAGTCGGTGGCACGAAGCGATTGATCGATGTTCCGGCAGCGCACCCAAAGCAACTGCTTTAGCTCCACTCCCGCTGCTTCGGCCGAATGCGGATCGAAGGTGTCGCACCCATCGACCAGGGCGCATACTTCTTCGTTCATGGTTCGCGAAGCCAGAGCCGAAATCAGCAAACTGGTTCGGCCGGAACAGGAAGGACCGCAAATTTCCGTCAGGCTGCCACGGGGCAATCCTCCCGCCAGGGAATCGATTTCGGGGATGCCGGCCGAAACGGTCTCGACAATCTGGCGGTCGCGATAAGTAAAAGGCGCGGAGATGCGTCCCGCCAGAGCGGATTCGACTTTCGAGCGTAAGACGGCGAGGTTTCCAGCCATGGTAGGGTTTGCAGGCGAGAAGATCGTTTTCGCTTTTTATTCGCCTAAATGAATTTTCTACGAAGAGGCGAGGATTGTCAAGTGCAGGACGATGCGGTAATGCCTGCCTATGGGTGGGTGAGACACATTACAAGAAAATTTCCCTCGCTATCCCGTGTTACCCCTATAGGACATGTGGAACAGGGGCATAGACTGGAGGCATTAGGTTCAAAATTTGCAAGGAGACCACATGTCGACGGGAACAAAACAAGCAACAGGCGCGTATACGATCGTTGTGAAGAAATCAATCCTCGGGGCCAAGGTCATAAACCCCGAACGTGAAGACCTGGGCAAGATTGAGGATCTGGTGATCGACACCCGGAATAACCGGGTAGCCTACGCCATTTTGTCGTTCGGAGGGATTCTCGGGATGGGCGACAAGCATTTCGCGATTCCGTGGGAGGCATTCTCCTTCGACCTTTCCGAAAAGGTGGCAGTCCTGAGTGTCAACAAGGACCGGCTTAAGAACGCGCCGGGTTTTGACAAGGACAACTGGCCGGATATGGCCAGCACGGCCTGGGGCGTCCAACTGCACAGCCACTACGGTTATAGGCCTTACTGGGAAGAAGATGCCACGCGGATTCCGCCTGCGTCGTCCCGATAGTAGATTGCCGTGGCAAGCGCGAAACAGAGCAGCGACAAAGAGAAAGCGGACCATTGCCCATTTGCCTAAATCCACCAGAACCGCGGGAAAGCAGGTAGCGAAAGTCCGCAAGGCCGAACATTCCTAAGATCGCCTCTTAGGCAGCTACCGGCTCTGGTTCCTTGCGTTTACGGAGTCCAATTCGACGCAGTGTCGTTTTAAGATTTTTTTTCCGCTCAATTCGCGCAACTTTTTTCAGTGCGCGGAATCGGCGTGGTTCTGGATCGACATCAAATCCGATGTACATTAAAAAAGTATGCCGAAGCGTCCGCCGCATTCCGAAGGCCCGTCGATTGCGCCGCATGGAACGCTTGAGGAACTACGGAAGGCCGCAAAGAATTGCAAAGCTTGCGACCTTTGGAAACGCGCCACGCAAACGGTGTTCGGGGAAGGCGGCCCGAAGGCCAAGATCGTGCTCATCGGAGAACAACCGGGCAATCAGGAAGATATGGAAGGCAAACCGTTTGTCGGCCCCGCCGGGAAATTGCTGGATGCCGCTCTCGAAGAAGCGGGAATCGACCGGAAAAAAGCTTACGTCACGAACGCGGTGAAGCATTTCAAATGGGAGCCGCGTGGAAAGCGGCGCATCCACAAGAAGCCAAACGCGGCGGAAATCACCGCGTGCCGTCCGTGGCTGGAGGCTGAAATCGCGGCATTGCAGCCGAAGGCGATCGTCTGCCTGGGGGCAACCGCGGCGCAGGCGCTGCTTGGCCGGGACTTTCGCGTCACGCAAAACCGCGGCG